>Ga0183260_10004826_pt1 | contig 10671 bp, 8 predicted proteins | sample AntDrymUQ4972206_2_FD_129768 | JGI IMG/M metagenome (GOLD analysis project Ga0183260, IMG submission 129768) | Polar desert sand microbial communities from Dry Valleys, Antarctica - metaG UQ497 (22.06) (version 2) (version 2) | ecosystem: Environmental > Terrestrial > Soil > Desert | place...
CCTGGGAACGCTTCGGGCCCGTCGGTGGCGGAGAACGCGTAGGGCTCGTCCGGTAGCACGACCGTGTGCACTTCGTGCCGGCGCAGCTCGTCCAGCGAGATCTTGGGGTAGCGATCGGTGTGAGCGCCGTACACGTTCGAGTACCCCAGACGCAGCAGCACGTCGCCCGCGAACGTGTCGCGACCGAGCACCATCCACGGCCGCCGCCAGATCGGTATGAGCACGGGGTGGTCGGTGGCCGTGGCCGGCCCGGACCACAGCTCGTCGGCCTCGTCCAGCCACAGCACACGGGTCTCGCCGAGCGCGGCGAGCATCCGGCGCAGGCTGCTTAGGGCAGCCGGCACCGTCGCCGGCGCCGTCACCCACACCGCGAGGCCGGCCGAACGCAGCGCGGCGATGTCCTCGGCCCGGTTCTCCTCGGCGTTGGCCAGCACGAGATCGGGCTCGAGCGCCTGCACCGCCGTGAGGTCCGGCCACTTCGTGCCGCCCACCCGCGGTACGTTGAGATCGGCCGGATGGGAGCACCAGTCGGTAGCCCCGACCAGAAGGCCGCGGGCGCTGAGCGCCACCGTCTCGGTCAGCGACGGCACCAGGGACACCACCCGCTCCGGCGGCCGCGCGGGACGGTACGCCGTACCGAGGTCGTCGTCGCTCATGAAGGGCCGAAGCGGACCCGGCGTTGCGCGGGATCGGCCTCCGCCAGCCGGACCCGCACCCGCTCCCCCGGCCCCGCGTCGAGCGGCGCCGACCGAGCGCGCACCGCCGGGGAGTCCAAGACGACGGTGGCCCGGTCGTCCTCGACGTCGACCACGACGGCGTCGAACACCTCCCCCACGCGACCGGCCAACAGATGGGCCTCGGTGAGGTCGAGGATCGCCCGCTCGACCGCCGAGGCCCGCCGGTCGGCCGCAGCCATCTGCTCGGGCAGCAGCGGTAGCCGTTCGCGCACCCAGCCCGGCAGCGGCGTACCGGCCGCGTGGGCAAGGCACACCTCCGTGCCGAAGCGGTCGACGAGCCGGCGCAGCGGGGCGGTCACGTGCGCGTACGGCGCGGCCACCGCGGCGTGCCCGGGCTGCTCCGGCGGCGGGCCGTCGAACGCCGCGTACCCGGCGCCCCGCAACAGCGTGGCCGCCTCGTTCGTGAACGCGGCGTGCCGTGGGTCGGAGACGTCCAAGCCGGCCAGGACGTCGCCGACCTGCAGATGGTCCGGCCAGGCCACACCGAGCGAGGGCGCCAGACTGCGCAGCCGCCGGACCGCGCTCTTCGGCGCCATAGGCAACGTCCGCAGCACGCCGACCCCGGCGTCGAGCATCAGCGCGGCCGCGCAGATCCCGGTCAGCAGCGACACCTGGGCGTTCCACTTCTCCACTGGCAGCGGCGAGCGGAACACCAACGACCACGCGCCCTCGGACGAGGCGACGACCTCCTGCTCGGGCAGGTCCAGCTCGATGGCGTGTCGCGCCCGGGCCAGCGCGAGGCGCCGCTGCCCGATCTCCGGCAGCAGGGCGAGGGACCCGTGCGCCGTGCCGGCGTCCACGTCGGCTTGCACGGCGGGGTAGTCCAGCTGCGCGACGCTGCGGACCGCGGCCCGGCGCAGACCGACGTCCACGACCTCGCCGGTCGAGTCGAGATCGATCTCCCAGAGCACGGCCGGGCGGACCTGATCGGCGAGCAGGCTGGCCGCCCCCTCGGACAACTCCGTCGGGTGCAACGGAATGCGCCGATCGGGGCAGTACACCGTGACCCCGCGCTCGGCCGTGGCCTGGTCCAACGCCCCGCCCGGGATCACGAACGTCGACACGTCGGCGATCGCGTAGCTGACCCGGTAACCGTCGCCTCGCCGGGCCAGGTGCATCGCCTGGTCGAGATCTCGGCTGCCCGGCGGGTCCAGCGTCACGAACGGCAGGTCGACCAGCCCTGTCGTGGGCGCCGAGGCGTTCCGTGCCTCTTCCAGCGCCGCGGCCGGGAACTCCTCGGGCACCTCGAACTCGGCCCGGATGGCCGCGAAGTCGAACTCCGGCGTACGCAGGCGGGCAAACGGCACCCGCCGACGGTAGCCGGGTGGCCGATCGGTCAGGTCCGAGCCGGGACCGTGACGACGATCTCGCGACCGAGCCGGGCACCGAGCAGGCCCAGGTGGTCGCCGGACCAGAAGCTGCCCGGGTCGTAGGCGTTCAGCGGCCGGTCGTCGGGCAGCAGACCCATCTCGACGTACGTCGCGGCGACCAGCTCCGCGCAGAAGACGGTCTCGCTGTCCACGCGGCGCCGCAGCCGTCCGTTGACCCACCCGCGGGCCAGCCCGCGGGTGGTCGGGAAAGGCCGGCCGTCGAAGCGGGCGATGGACCGCAACACGGCATCCTCCATGGCCCTCTGCCCGCGGTCGTCGTCATCCGGGCCGACAAGCTGGCGCAGCCAGGTCCGCTGGCCGTACCGCTGCCGCCAGTGCAGCACCGCATCGCGCAGATCGTGCAGCTGGACGCCCCGCTGCCGCTGACCGGACCACAGGTCGGGAAGGGACTTGCCCAGTTCGGCGTGCCAGAGCAACGGAGGCAGATCGTCGATCACCACCGCCATACCCACGTGGTTGACCGGCGCGTTGGTCACCGCCTGGATGGCGCGATCGGCCAGGCCGGCCCCGCGGAACAGCCACACGTCGCCGGTACGGGTCAGCTCGACGGCGGCGTCCAGGGCGAGCGGGATCGGCACCCCACGTACGGTACGAGGCCGTACGGTCGACGTTGTGGACCTCCGCGCGCTGCTGAACTGGAAGGCCGTCGGGGTGGCCGGGCTGGTCGGCGTGGTGGCGACCGGTGTCGTGCTGGTCCGCGACGAACGCCAGCGGCGCGCCTACACCGCCGACGACGTACGGGCGAGGCTGCACGCCAGGGCGGCGGCCGCAGCGCCGGTCCCCACGAGCGCCGCGCCGGGTGCCCGGCGGCCGGGCCGCTGGCGGCGACGGGGTCGCCGATGAGCACCCCACCTGCCGGCCATCCCCGGCCGCTGCGCGAGCAGGCCGAGCTCGTCGATCGCTGGCTCGACCAGCGGCTGACCGAGGTGCTCCCCGGCCTGCTGGACCGAGCCCGTCTGGACACCTGGCTGGTCGTGGCCCGTGAGTACCACGAGGACCCGGTCATGGCGGCCCTGCTGCCGGGCACCTGGCTCAGCGCGCGCCGGCGGACCATCCTGGTCTTCCACCGGGTGCCCGACGGGGTCCGCGCCCTGGCCGTCGCGCCTTATCCGGTGGGGTCGGCGTACGAGTCGGTCTGGGATCCGGCTCTGGGCAGCCAATGGGCCGCCCTGCACGCGTCCGTCGCCGCGCGCGACCCGCGCCGGATCGGCGTCAACGTGTCCGAGGCGTTCGCCCTCGCCGACGGCATGTCGGCGACCGAGCACCGGCTGACCATGGACGCCCTCGGGGCGCACGCCGAGCGCGTGGTGCCGGCCGAGCAGGTGGCGATCGGCCTGCTCGAGACCCGGCTGCCGGAGGAAATCGAGGTCGCGCACGAGCTGAATGCCTTGGCGCACAACGTGATCGCGTCGGCCTACGCCGAGGTGGCGCCGGGCCGGACCAGGGCCCTGGACGTCGCGTGGTGGATCCAGCAGCGGTTCCACGACCTCGGCGTTCCGCCGTGGTTTCTGTCGACGGTAGACATCCAGCGGGCCGGCGTCGAGCTCGGCGGTGTGCCGGACGACGCGGTGATCCAGCCCGGTGACCTGCTGCACTGCGACGTCGGACTCAGCTCCCTGCGGCTGCACACCGACACCCAGCAGAACGCCTACGTCCTCCGTCCCGGCGAGACCGAACCACCGGTCGGGCTGGTCGAAGCCCTGGCCGTCGGCAACCACATGCAGGACCTGACCGTGGCCGCGTTCGAGGTCGGTGGCACCGGGAACCAGGTGCTCGCGCTGGCGCGGGAGTACGCCGCCGCGGCCGGCATCGACGCCGCCGTGTACTCGCACCCGATCGGGTTGCACGGGCATGCCGCCGGGCCGACCGTGGGGCTGTGGGACAACCAGCTGACCGTGCCCGGTAGCGGCGACTACCCGCTGCACGGCAGCACGCTCTACGCCCTGGAGCTGTGCACCTACTCGGCGGTCCCCGAATGGGACGGGCAGCGGGTCCGGATGGCCCTGGAGCAGGGCATCGTGTTGCGGGCCGGCAAGGTCGACTACCTCGACCGCCGGCAGACCGCGCTGCACCTGATCCCCGCCCCGGCCGGCTGAGCGCGGGGGCGGTGATTCCCGATCCCGGCGTCCCGCGCGGCTACCCTCGACGCCCGTGAGGCTGCGCCGCGCCGAGAAACCGCCGCGACTGAAGGCCGATCGCTACCAGCGCTGGGTGGTGGTCCGCCAGGTCGGACAGTTCGTCGCGCTGGCCGTGCTCGCAGTCGTCCTGGTCGGCGTGGCCACCGCGATCGCCAGCCGCCGGGCCGGCGAGCGGGAGGCGATCACCGACCGGAGCACCGAGGCGCTGATCAAGGCGCAGAGCTTCGTCGAGCCGGTGATCACCGAGGGCCTGCTCACGGCCGAACCGGCCGCCGTCGAACTGGTGGCCGAGGTGGTCGAGACCTCGGTGCTCACCAGCGACCTGATCCGGGTAAAGATCTGGACCGCCGACGGATTGATCGTCTACTCCGACGAGCCGCGGCTGGAGGGCGAGCAGTTCGACCTCGGGGTTGACGAGCGCAAGGCGATCAGTGACGGGCTGCTGCAGGCCGAGATCAGCGACCTGGCCGAGCCGGAGAACATCTACGAGCTGGACCAGGGCCGGCTGCTCGAGGTCTACCTGCCTGTGCGGACGCCGAGCGGGCAGCGGCTGCTGTTCGAGGCCTACTTCCGCTACGACAGCGTCCTGGACACCGCCGAGCGCAACCTCCTGGTGTTCGGTTCGATCTCGGTCGGCGCCCTCATCGCGCTGCAGATCGTGCAGGTCCCGATCGCCTGGTCGCTGGCCAACCGGCTGCGGCAACGGCAACGGGAACGGGAGGGGCTGCTCCGGCAAGCCCTGGAGGCGTCCGACATCGAGCGCCGCCGGATCGCCTCGGACCTGCACGACGGTGTGGTCCAGGACCTGGCCGGCGTCGCCTACTCCCTCGCCGGGGCGGCCCGGACCGGCGGCCGTGACCCCGCCACCGCGGCCCTGCTGGGTGACGCCGCGACCGAGGTCCGGACCAGCATCACGGCGCTGCGCTCGCTGCTGGTGCAGATCTACCCGCCGAACCTGTCCGAGGAGGGCCTGGTTCCGGTGCTCACCGACCTGATCGCCCGGGCACAGGTCGCCGGGCTGCGGGCGTCGCTGGACTCCTCGCGGTTCTCCGCGGCGGTGCCGGAACCGGTGGCCGGGCTGGCCTACCGGGCCACCCAGGAGGCGCTACGCAACGTGGTGTCCCACTCGCGGGCGGGAACGGCGGACGTGTGGTTGGCTACCGAAGATCACCACCTCGTGCTGGAGGTCAGCGATGACGGGATCGGTTTCGACCCGGCGGCCCGCCCGGTCAGCGACCCGCACTTCGGCTTGCGGGGGCTAGCCGCGTTGGCCAAGGACGCGGGCGGTTCCCTGGCCGTGCAGTCGGCGCCCGGCGAGGGGACCACGCTCACCCTGCGCCTTCCGCTGCGATGAGTTCGCGGTGATCGAGGTCCTGATCGTCGACGACCATGCCGTCGTACGGCGGGGTCTGCAGCAGCTGCTCGAGGGCGATCCGGACATCACGGTCGTCGGTACGGCGGAGGACGGCGAGCAGGCCGTCGCGCTGGCCGCCGAGCTGGAGCCCGACGTCATCCTGATGGACCTGTCGATGCCGGTCGTCGACGGCGTGCAGGCGACCAAGCGGATCACCGCGGCCCAGCCGGAGGTCGCCGTCGTCGTCCTGACCTCCTTTGCAGATCAGCGGCGGATCCTGGACGCGTTGGCGGCCGGGGCGGCCGGATACCTGCTCAAGGACGCCGACCCGGACGAGCTGATCGCCGGCGTACGGTCCGCCGCCCAGGGCGAGTCCCCGCTGCACCCCAAGGCGGCCCGGGTCCTGCTGGATGCCCGCCGCGGCGAGACCTCGAACCGGCAGCTGTCCGCCCGCGAGGAAGAGGTGCTGCGCGCCGTGGTCGAGGGTCTGCCGAACAAGCGGATCGCCCGGCGGCTCGGCATCACCGAGCGCACCGTGAAGGCGCACCTGACCCGGATCTTCCAGCAACTCAACGTCGCCGACCGCACGCAGGCGGCGCTCTGGGCGCGTGAGCACCTGCCCGAGATCGACCCCGCGTAACACCTCACCGCGGACCGTGCGGGTGGCCGTGCTGCCCTGGGCCAGCGTGAAGCGGCGGCGATGCAGCTCACGTGGTGCTACGACCATCGGACACTGGCCGGATCCAGCGCGGACGCCGAGCATGGGACGTAGTACCCCGACTTCAGAGAGTTTCCGTCGTGCCCAAGCCCTCGCTGTCGATCGCCCTCGCCGCCCTGTCCGTGGCCGTGTTGGGTACGGCGTCGTACGCCGCAGCGACGTCGGTGAGCACGAACCCGCCACCCCGCCAGGTCATCGCGCCGGTGGATGACAGCGTCGATTCCGACGAAACCAGCAAGTCCAGCGAGTCCGACAGCGGCTCGGGGAGCGACGACGATGGCAGTGCGACGTCGACCCAGACCTCGGAGTCGGAGGACAACTCGGGCAGTGGCTCCGACGGGGAGTCTGACCGCACCGAGGACAACTCCGGCTCCGGCGGTGGATCTGATGATTCCGACGGCGGCTCGGAGTCGGCGCGGCCGACCGAGTCCAGCGACGACAACTCAGGCAGCGGCTCGGGCGGCGACCGCTCGGAGGAGCCCGACCCGTCCGAGGACAACAGCGGTTCGGGTAGCGGCGGCTCGGACGAATCCGATCCTTCCGAGGACAACTCCGGTCGGGGCGGCGGGGGCGACGATGACGCCGATCCTTCCGACGACAACCGCGGCTCCGGTCGTGGCGGCTCGGACGACAGTTAGTCGCGCCCACCAGGAAGGCGTCCCCGGCCGGACCGGGTTGGGACGGACAAGTCGGCCTGTACGCCGAGGACGGTTCCGCGGTCGCCATCGTGGTTGGCGAACCAGTAGCTCTTCGCCTGAGCTGGGTGTTCGCGACCGCCCGGTCTGCCGCCTTCGTCTGTGCGCTGCAGCCCGTTGATGACGTCGAAAGGCGACGTCGGCTATCTCTGAAGGCGGCTGTAGGGACACGGCTCCGTGGCAAGCTACGCAGGTCGGGCAGGGGTCCCTACTTCTTCGTCCTACGGACTGGCGGCCCGGGTTCCAGCGGAGGTGTGGGGCTGTTCAGCCCTTCTGGTTGAGGTAGGTCAGCCCGGCGTGTACACGGCGGTCGATTGCTTGGCCCTCGACCAGCCTGAGCTTGGCGGAGATGGCGCTGATGTTCCTGCCCACCGGGTCCGCCGCGCGGCGACCAGGACAGAGACGATCTCGGCGTCCATCACCGAAAGAGTGAGCGACGTCAGGTTGCCGCGGCGAAGGCTCAGGCCATCAAGGATGACCCCGTCGTGGCCGAGGTTTGGGCGATCCAGCAGGAGATGGCTGAGCTGCATCAGGGGTGAGGTCTACCGACTGCCGGCTCAGGGTACGGGACAAGAGCAGCGGGCCGGCGGTACGCCGTGGTGCTGCAGCCGGAGTGGTTCAGTCTGACCACCTGGATCGCTGAATTCGCCAGTACCAGTGCGCGCCCGACCAGCTTCCGACCGTCTGTGGTTGTCGCCGGTGCCGAGACGTTGGTCATGTGCGACCAGCTGGCAGCGTGCATCTACAGCGCCTGAGGGAGCCTGCCGGTTCCCTGACGCTGGAGGAGATGCGGCGGCCGCTGGAACGCCTCCTGGACCACGTCCTCGCACGCGGCCGGCTCGTCGAGCAGCGGTACCGCGAGGCACACCAGCCCCGTGTAGTGAGCCATCGAAAGCTCGTGAGCACTTCAGCGCAGCGTTGCTCGTCATGGCCGCCAGGTTCGTCACGCCGGTCCAGACGCTTTGCTGCGCGCAATGGTTGCGAGCGACTCCGTCATCGCATTTATAGCAGAGTCCAGCCGCGCTCATGAACGCCAAAATTTCGGTCTAAGGTCACGAACTTCAGATCGGAGCTGATGACGTGAACCCCCTGATTACCAGCGCGTTTGACCTTCCCGACCAACTCATCCGCAAGGCCGACCCGACGCTGATCACCGGCGACGAGCAGCACTTCGCGGCCCTCGCGGAGAGCCTCGAGCAGTCGATCGCCGACCTGTCCGACCGCCTCGACGCCGAGCGTAAGACGCCCGGAGGCACCGGCCAGGCGGCGATGGACCGGGACATGGAGGTCCACCGGCTGACCTCCCGCCTGCGCGCCCTGCGCCGCTTCGGTCTGGACCTGTGCCTCGGACACATTGTCAGCGCGGACAACCCCGAGCCCGTGTACATCGGACGACTCGGCCTCACCGACAGCGCGGGTCGTCGGCTGCTGCTCGACTGGCGCTCGCCCGCGGCCGAGCCGTTCTTCGGAGCGACCCACGCCAACCCGATGGGTCTGACAAGCCGCCGCAGGTATCGCTGGACCCGCGGCCGGATCACCGACTACTGGGACGAGGTGTTCACCCCGGACGGGTTCGAGGGGCACGCCGCGCTCGATGACCAGTCCGCCTTCATCGCCAGCCTGGGCAGCAGCCGGTCGCCCCGGATGCGGGACGTGCTCGGCACCATCCAGGCCGACCAGGACGCCATCATCCGCGCGGGATCCCGCGGCGCTCTCGTCGTCGACGGTGGTCCGGGTACGGGGAAGACCGTCGTCGCCCTGCACCGCTCCGCCTACCTCCTCTACTCCGACCCTCGCCTCGGTCACCATCGGGGCGGCGTGCTGTTCGTCGGTCCGCACCAGCCCTACTTGGCGTACGTCGCCGACGTCCTGCCGAGCCTCGGCGAGGAGGGTGTGCAGACCTGCACGCTGCGGGACCTCGTCGCCGAGGGAGCCGGGGCAGGGATCGAGACCGACCGGGACGTGGCCCGGCTGAAGTCGTCAGCGGACCTGGTGACGGCGATCGAGACGGCCGTCAGGTTCTATGAGGAGCCGCCCACCAGCGGGATGACGGTCGAGACCGACTGGGCCGAGATCCGGCTGAGCGCCGACGACTGGGCCGAGGCGTTCGAGGCGGCAGAACCCGGTACGCCGCACAACGAGGCGCGCGACCGGATCTGGGACGAGCTGCTCACGATCCTGGTGGACAAGTACGACGACGACGCCTCGGCCGACCTGCTCCGGAGGTCGCTGCTGCGGAACAAGGAGCTGCTCGCGACCCTCAACCGCGCGTGGCCGCTGCTCGACGCGGCCGACCTCGTCGGAGACCTGTGGTCGGTACCCGCCTACCTGCGCACGTGCGCTCCCTGGCTCAGCCCCGGCGACGTCCGAGCGTTGCAGCGCGCGAACGCCCGAGCCTGGACGGTGTCCGACCTGCCGCTGCTGGACGCGGCCCGGCAGCGGCTCGGCGACCCGGAGGCGTTCCGACGTCGGCGCCGGCAGGATGCCGCTGTCGCCGCCGAACGCGAGCAGATGTCCGTGGTCATCGACGACTTGATCGCGTCCGACGACTCCGAACTGCTCGTGATGTCGATGCTGCGCGGACAGGACCTCCGGGGCGCCCTGGTCGACAAGACCACATTGCCCAGTACCGACCCGGACCTGCTGGCCGGGCCGTTCGCGCACATCGTCGTGGACGAGGCCCAGGAGCTGACCGACGCGGAGTGGCAGATGCTGCTGCTGCGCTGCCCGTCCCGCAGCTTCACCGTCGTCGGGGACCGTGCCCAGGCCAGGCACGGGTTCACGGAGTCGTGGCGGGAACGGCTTGAGCGGATCGGGCTCGACCGGATCACGCTGGCCTCCCTGAGCATCAACTACCGGACGCCGGAGGAGGTCATGGCCGAAGCCGAGCCGGTCATCCGGGCCGTGCTCCCGGACGCCAACGTGCCGACCTCCGTCCGCAGCAGCGACGTCCCCGTAATACACGGATCTGCGTCGGATCTGGGCTCGATCCTGGACACCTGGCTCGCCGCGCACGCCGAGGGGATCGCTTGCGTCATCGGCGCTGGTGACATCGACGGCGGCACGTTCCGGGCCGTGTTTCGAGACAGGCCACGCGTCCGGTCGCTGACCCCGGAGCTGTCGAAGGGGCTCGAGTTCGACCTGATCGTGCTCATCGACCCGGCGGCGTTCGGCGAGGGCATCGAAGGAGCGGTCGACCGCTACGTCGCGATGACCCGAGCGACCCATCGACTCGTCATCCTCACGAGCTCCTGACGCGGCCAAGACCCCGTCGAGCTCGTGCCTCCACTCGGCGACGATGGCTGGGTTGTGTTTCGCGTCACCCTGGCGTATCGCACCGAACTCTTGCGGAGTCTTGCGGACTATCTGCAGACCGTGGGTCACCCTGAGGAGTAGACCTCAGGTCAGAGGTACAGGACGGACGAGTCGGCCTGCACGCCGGGTACGAGCACGCGGGGCACTGTGACCTGCGGAAACGCCGTTCACAGGGCGTCTGCCCTGCTATTATCATTCTCGGTGTATCGCGTTGTTTGGCAACGTCTTTCAACTCGTGTGCCCCGGTTTGTGCCCCGTCGCGCCTAGATGGCGGGCAGTCGGCGAGTTCCCCGCCAGGCGGGTCACCGTTGGGGTTGTCGGGA
>Ga0183260_10004827_pt1 | contig 10669 bp, 12 predicted proteins | sample AntDrymUQ4972206_2_FD_129768 | JGI IMG/M metagenome (GOLD analysis project Ga0183260, IMG submission 129768) | Polar desert sand microbial communities from Dry Valleys, Antarctica - metaG UQ497 (22.06) (version 2) (version 2) | ecosystem: Environmental > Terrestrial > Soil > Desert | place...
CATACTATATAAGTATTGGTATTTTATGGAATTTAAAACCTTTAAAAACCCTTCAATAACTTCTCTATATTTGCTTTTGCATTGGTTTGATAATCTTGATATTCTAACGAAAAAATATTTGCGAACTATCTTGGATGCATTCTAGCATGTCATAAAAGTTCAATTAGTATCTGTATGTTTGACAGTCTGAAGATTCTGGGATTATTTACCTTTGTTCCTATTTTTTTGATATTATAATCCGCGATGGTTTATGGTATCTTTTTGCCGTTCGCGCATATGCGCATTCTCGATTGTGATTATGGGGGTAAAAATCAATGAATACTTGCTTGCAGCCATACATTGCTATTATGCATTAATGGAGACATAGTATCTATATTAAACACTACAATAAAACCTATCTTTTTGTATTATTCTTGTTTTTTATTACCTTTTTGCGACATTTCGTGCATATCCCTAAGATGGGCATGTTGATATCCTTATGGTGAAATTTTTGTAGACCTCATTATTAATACCAAACCTGTAAACCCACTGAATCAGACAAAATTTTATTCTAAAAGATAATATCAAGAGCAATCTAAATATTTACAAAATAAGATGGAATAACTTCAAAAATTTTAAAAATATAATATCATAAAAAATGGTTTGTCTTGTTTTAACTCTATTCTTTTATACTATATTCTACCTATAATGGTTATGTCGGAAATAAAAGAATCTATTGAAAGTGCCGGAGAAAAGATGAAGAGAGATACAAAGAAGACCGGAAACAGGATGGAGGAAGGAGCCGAGGAAACAAAAGACAAGATAGACTAATCAGTCTATTTTTTTTATATCCCTATTGATCATACATATTTTATATAAAATATAATAGATTTATTTTAATTGCTATTTTCTTTAATGTTTTTATATCTCCATAAATGCAGTCCTGTGTGAATTTTGTTTAATTTGGAAATGGCATTAGATAAAATGATTTCACATTGCTGCTCCTTTTTTAATATTTGTAATTCATTTTTCAGTTCTTCAATTTGTTTTATCCATTCGTCTAAAAGTTGTTTTTCTTCTGCTGAAATGTTATTGCGAATATTTTGGGCCATCTAGTTTGAGTATGTTTACTTGGTATTAAAATTTTGATAGATTATGTTTTAAAACCTTCTGTTGTCAATTGTTTTGGTTCTTTTTCCTATCCATTCTTCAGTTGATAACATCCTGTTTTAGCAATATTGTCTGCATCCTCTATGCAGACGTTGAAGATTTCACCACATATTGCAAAGATAGTAGGCATAACCAATTTTGTATTACATTGACCATCTGGGGACAAATGACTATCGTCATACTTGGCATTTTAAGTGTCGATGTACTTCCACACGATTAAATTTTCATTATTTTAAAACAAATTGCTGCCATCATATAGTTATCGTTCGTGAATGCTATGGTATTATCATTTGGTGCTTTAACCGGTTGATTAGATTTGTTCTGAGACATTCGCACTGTTTGAATTCATTACACCCACACGGCGATATTATCTGATGGTTTTTCCTGATGGTTAAGAGATGAAATAGTATTTGCTAGTGATACAGTATTTAACAATATTTCAACAATAACGATAAAGATAAATGATAATGCTATTTATTGTGTATTGTATTTGTTGACTTCAGTGTATTAAATGTATGATACATCTAATTTCAGTGTGTATTTCAATTTATAGTTTCATATATTTTTAATAATATATGATTATAAAGTTATAGTGTACTTACATTGATTGTTCTATAATGCACTGACAATAGTTTTAGAGGTAATAAACTATTGGAAATTCAAAACAGTAATTACCTTCTATTGTGGTTTTTATTGTGTTTTTTTTGGTGTTATCGTTCTAATGCCCTTTTTTTCTTTATTGGCATTGAGTATTTTTTTATAGATGTCTATGTGTTGGTCAGCAATGTTATCCCATTTTAGGTTTTTACGGAATTTCTCCACATTGGATTTTAAAGATTCATAGTTTTTGTCAACAATCTTGAGGCCTTTCTCAAAACTTTTGGCATTTCTCTGGGCAGCTATACCTAGCCCTACTTTGGAGAATTCTTTAAAAAAGGCTGTATTTGAGGCCAAAAACGGCTTTCCGTGTCCTATGCCATCAAACATGGTTCCTGATCCGGAGATTGCCTTGTACGGTAAAAAAATGATGTCGGATGCAAAAAACAGTGTTGACAGGTCTTTCTCAGATAGATAATCCATTTCCAGATCAATAATGTTTTTTTTGTTGTTTAGGTTTAGGTCGATTGTCTGGTTATTATAGTGGTTTTTGGAGTGGTTAACTACTACTTTCCAGCCATCGGGTATCTCCATTTTTTTTAGAATATTCCAGCCTTTTGTTGCAGTTAGGAATCCCTGCACCAAAACTATTTTCTCATTTTCAGGTAGGGACAATCTTTTTCTTGCTTCCTTTTGTTCAATCTCAACAGATTGAAAAGGCTCCGCTCCATGATAAATGACATGACTACCCGGAATTAATTTTGTCATGTAATTGGAAAGTACTATTCCAGCTGCGCTTTTGAACATGGCATAAGAATTGGCTCTACGGAAGGATTGGTAGTTAATCAGGTGCTTCCAATACTCATACAGGTATTTCAGGTGAAATGTGTCTTTTCCCTCTATAAGTGTGGATTGCATCCACACCTTAAACCAGTAAGCCGTGTGAAAGGTTGAGACTATTGGAACTTTGCAAACAGAGTAAAACTTGTCTATACCTGTTTTTGTTCTGTTTGGAAAAAAGGGATGAAGCTCAAATCCATACAATCCGTGCTCATGCTGAATGTGAACTATGTCAGGTTGCAGTTTTTCAACCAAATCATATAGCACCTCTGAATTGTTTTTGGCAAATGGTGATAATCCCTTATAATCACCATCCCCATCAGAGTTAGAAATAACACTAATTTTTATGTCCTTTGCACGCAAAGCCTGCACCAAATTGAAGGTGTATCTTCCTATTCCCCCTTGCATGGGGGGGTACTCTGTGCAGACCATGAGAATATTAAAATCGCCTTTTCTTCCTTCCGCCATGACTATTATATATCATAAAAATTAAAATATCTATAGTTTTAGATAGATATTTTCATGCGGTGAAATATTTATACCATTTAATATGGCAAACTATTGGTTATTTGTCATCATTTGGATAACTGGAAAACTAATCGCTATTAATGTTGTCATAGTTTTTCTCTAAATTTGTTTACGATACACAACGAGTGCTCTATAATGTGGAACAAGGTAATTTGTTTTTACTTTTGTATCATTTAAGTTTTAAAAATACTTGGCCAAAATTTTATTTAATCTGGCCTTCTGATTTTCGTAAATACTTTTGTATTCATCACTATCGACACTCTCCTTTCCTAATCTCTTAAATTCTTCCATGGGTTTTTCAAATTCAGAAAATCCCATCATTGATTTTGCAAACCTATTTAGAAGAAAGAAGATGGTCGACATCATATAGTTTAATTTGTCACTTTCAAATTCTGTCCTTGTTGAAGGTGGAAAAATTGTATCTATATACATCTTGATTCTTTTGCACATTATTCAAGACAAGGTGTGTCGCCATTGTTACATTCCTGTACTTTCTTTGCATGACTGACGAGACATTTGTAGATGTTTGTTGTATATTGAGACATACCATTGTTATCAATTAACTATATTTTTTTATAAATTTTGGTATATCTGTTGTATTGTATTTTATTATTATATGAGACAACAATAATAATAGAAAAAAAAGTTGAATTAAAATAATTGTTTTATCTAATTGAGTGGGTTCATTTGTTCGAGTGTGTCACCTATGACCGGAACCTGACTTAATGGTCCACCATCGCTTGTTGTTTCATTTCCTGCCTTGACTTTAACTTCCGTTATGTTTACCCCCTTTAGTTCGGCTCCTTGAATGTCTGCTCCTGTAATATTTGCGCTAGTGGTTTTACCTTCGGATATTGAACCACCAGTTATTTGCCCTTTCGTCATGATACCGCTTGTTATTTCTGAGGAATTAATCTTACCGCCTTCCAACTGAGCCACTGAAGGTTTAGTTGCGTTTTGAAGAACTGCTGTTCCATTTGGGGCAGTACTTATATCGGCGTTGTTAATTGTAGCTCCGGTAATGTTTGCACCGGCTAATTCACCATTACTTACCGTGTCATTTTGTACTTGACCATTGGTTAGGTTTGCGGCTGTTATGTCTCCTTGAACTATGGTGCCTTTTGTTAATTGCCCTGTAGACTCTTGAGCTAAAGCTATTGAGGATGTATTTACATTTCCTAATACTAATCCTAATATGGCCACTGCAGAAATAATTAAAGATGCTGAAATGACTTTGTTGGTATTTCTAAAACTCATAGAACCTATTGTAAAACATGTTATTTAAAAGTTTAAATGACTCGGTAATGGACAAACGGTCTAACATCAAGTTGAAACCAGCCCATTAGTTATATTACTTCATTACAGTAGTAAACCTGACTGTTGTTTGTTTCCGTTTTTAATATTGTTTGCTTTTTGAGATTGCTTTTTAGTCGTTATAATTTGGGAACATGATTGTGCTTGTTGCTACACTTTATTTAAAAAAACTAACAATCATAATTTTTTTTTGTTGCCATTTTGATAATCCCTTTATTTTTATAATAATTGGCAGAATAATTATTATGATATTTATACTATGTTTTACTAATAACAGATATGAGTTCTAGTATTGATTGGAATGATGTTATAAAGAAAGAAGCGCGAGGAAGTAATGATGAAGATTTAGGTGAAGTTCAGGAAATAACAAATGGTTATGTTCTGGTGAAAAGGGGTATAATAAACAAAGACAAGTTTTACATTCCACAAGATCTAGCAGAGAGCTATGATGGTGATGTTCTTAGATTCAGAATTTCAGAAGAGGAAGTGAAAAATACCTATCAGACAGACTCTCCTCCATCACAAGACCCATATTCCACCTCTTCCGCTGATGTGGAGCGCGACCAGGCATATGAAGAAAGGGGAACTGAAGAGGAGTCAACAATATCATTGACGGAAGAAAAATTGGACGTATCAAAAAGAACTTCAGAGAGTCAGACCACCGTTACAAAAGAGCCAATAACTGAAACCAAAACAGTTGAGGTTCCAGTTACACATGAGGAAGTGACTATTGAAAGGAGACCCGCAAGTGGTCAAACAGAGGCACAAACACCAGTTTCGTCTAAAGAGGATGTAACAATACCTGTAAAAAAAGAGGAAGTTGAAGTAACAAAGACACCTTATGTCAAGGAAGAAGTCGTAGTTAAAAAGAAACCTGTTACAGAAACAAAACAAGTTTCAGAAGAAGTGACATCTGAAAAAGTAAATACATCTGACATCGAATAAGAGTGGTATATTGTTTTTACTAGTTTAGTTATTGATAAAAACAATATAAAAAACAATAGGTTCGGATTATTGTTTTTTTTTTTTTTAAATTTTTCCTTTTGGGTAGTTTTAAAACAACGTTAGTTAATATTTTTTAAAAAAAAGCCTCAAATTTTATGGTTGCACACTTTTTAACATATAATGTATTTCCAACGTAATATGGTTGCCTTTATAACTTTTGTTTTGTGTAATACTGGGAAATTCAATCAAATCTTCTATTTGGTATATTAATGGTTTATCTCTATTTTTTAAGGTATTTCATCAATACAAAAGACGCCTTTTTGATTTGCAAAAATAATTGGGTTGATACTCAAACACAACACTTATACAAAAAAACACTAAAGACAATATTATATTAGTTGATGATTGTTATTATGGGCCTAGTGCCAACTTTATGCAGAACGAATATATCCATATATAATAGCAAAAGACAAAAAGATTATTCAAATATGAATTCGACACAAAATCCTGGTATACTTGTAGTGGATGATTATAAGGATATCTCGTACCTGGTGAAGTTCCTATTGCAAAAGAATGGTTTTGATGTTTATGAATTCAATGATCCTACGCTGGCATTAGATTATTTTAAAGAGAATGCTAAAAAATTTGGATTGATAATAACTGATGTTATGATGCCAGGTATGAGCGGGATAGAACTTTTAGTAAAAATTAAAGAAATCTCACCTAATATAAAATCATTTTTGATGACTTCTTTTGAACTTGATGCAATCAAATCTGAAATTGTTAAAAATGCTCTAGAAATATCCGAAATAATCCAAAAACCGATACCTTTAAAAGAACTTGTAAGTAGTGTTAAAAAACACATAGAATTAAGTATCATATAACATAGTAACTTAATTAGTCTCTGATCTTGTGGTTAATCCATTCATACTGATTGTTTTATTTTGGAATTAACTGCATTGTTATCGTTTTTTAATATGTATATTGTATATACTATGCTAGTTATGTATATTGTTATTTTCATCGAAATAATAAATTAAACTTTATCCAGCTTCGTATTGCATCTGTTACGATTGGGTATTATTTCAACAAGTTGGCACTAGGATAAATTAGCATCATGTTAATATCTTGCGATAAAGAAAACAGATTGTGGTTTTTATAAGGGTAAAAAAAGTAAAGGGATTAGACTATTACTACCTTGTCAAAAGCCAATGGGACCCAAAAAGTAAAAGATCTACACAGCATACCATAAAATATTTGGGGAATCCATCCAATTTTACCATTGACGATATACCGTTAGAATACAGAACCAACCCCAAGGTAGTTTCCATGCTTTTCTCATCCCCCAAAGAACAGGAAAAAAATTTGTTAAAGATAGAAAAATCAAAGAAACAGGTTCTCACATGTTTGAAAAATGGTAAAGTAGATGAAATAATTAAAATCGCAAAAAAATACAAAGCACAAAAAAGTCTCGGGAAATTCTATGATGATGTGCTAAAGAATGCGATGTACGAAGTTGGATATTTATGGCAACAAAACAAACTAGACGTTGGCATGGAACACATTTGCAGTAACACCGCAATTAAGGCAATTGACAAAATTACCGAACCCTATAAAAAGCCTAGTGGGGCGTATAGAATTGTATTATGCACTCCACATGGCGAGCTCCATAACATATCCTGCAGTGTAATCGAGTCAGTTCTTTTAGAAAAGGGATTCAAAGTATACAACATATCTCCATCTGCTCCCACTGATTCAACCATCGCCTATATTAAGGATACAAACCCCTCCTTGATATTAATTTCAGTAACTTTATTGGATAACATGGGCTCGGCAAGCAGATTGGTAAAAAAAATAGGTATGTATAATAATATACCTATACTAATAGGTGGATTAGCCATAAACAATAGCAGCGACAATGAAAGAAACAACGTTGTATCTTTGAATCCTAATGTCAAACTAATTTTAAACTCCAAATTAGATGAACTAGTGCAAATCATTAAAGACATAACTAAAAACAATTGTAGGAAAGAGATTGAGTTGCAAACATGACTTAATAACTTGATTTTCATTTATGAGAGAATAAGTAACCAAATAAAAAATTAGCCTATAAAAGTATCAACCATTGGATTGTTGTTCAATCCAAATAACCCGCATGTAGCCTCCTTTTTATGCCGATTGTCTCCTAATTAATATTGATGATAATAATTTCAAACATATCTATTAAAATCCTTTAAATGATTGTATCAATCCGCTACAATAGATTGAGCATGTCAATAGAAATTTGACATGGAAAGGAATCAAGGTTATGTTACTATGGGGTTAAAAAAAGCTCACTTCCTACTGCATTTGCATTGTGTTGTTAGGTTGCAAAACCGAAAAATATCGTAATGACACATTCCACAGTTTATCTAGAATGTCTCTTTTGTTATGGTAAATGGAAATCACATGAAGCCTTCTGTAATGCATTTGAAATGCTCAAATGCATTTTTTTTCCATGGGATCTGGTATAAACCTGAATCCCTACAATTTCTGCAGCTTCATCTTTTGCTTTGCATTGTCAAAAAATACCTTGGAATTATTTTGGTTCTGTCAATGCCTTTAGTCCTGCATGGCTTTAACCTGTTTTACTTGATGTCATACTCTGCATGAACGGTTTGCAGAGCAATTGATTCATTCGGGTGTGTGAATAGATAAATAACATATATTAACTAAAAATATCATTATAATGGGATTTTTTGATTTTTTGAAAAAAGTGCAGGAAACCGATGACAATAAACATAATGACCGGATTAGCAATTCCTTCATTGACAATCAGGCAATATCCTCTTTATTCAAAGCCTATTTTTTATTAGACGATAATTTGGGACTTAAAAGTACTGGAAGATGTGGTATATTAGTTAAAAATATGAATATACCCAATTTTAATGATATGAAGCAACTTATCGAAAACATACTTGCAAACGTATCCGATAAACAAAAGATAGGTTGGGACCTGACTTACCGATCAGTAATTGATAATTACAATTATCTTTGGTTCATAGTGAAAGGAAAGACCGTTGAGGAAATAGTAGTTGCATTAAATGAAATTGGAGAGACCGTACATGAAAAAGGATTCTCAAGACAATTGCTGGCAGCAGTATTTGAATTAACTAGTGGCTATAGTGTGGACCAAAACAAATTCCTAAAGAATGCTGTAATAAACAACAACAACAACAACAACAACAACAACAACAACAACAACAACAACAATCATAGCACAAGCCAATACCTAATCTATAATTATAAAAATGATAAATTTTATCCTTTTGTACCTTTATCATTGTCTAAAGGTGTAGCAACTGGTTCCGGTAAAAAGAGAAATTATGAACAAGAGATGAAAATAATGGCTCAAATTAAAGATGACATGCCATGCGAGAAAGATGCAAGTTTATGGTATCCAATATGGAATATTCCATTTTAGCCCAAATTCCTGTAAGTTATCTTTTTATTGTATTTGCCAATTATTCGTTTTCTCAAAAACCTGTTTATCAAGTAATCCTGCATAAACGATGTATTGTCCTTACAATAATCAATTAGTGTTAGTCAATTGCCTAAATCATTGTAATGAAAAACTCATTTTTATATATGATGCAACTGTTGATAGTTTAGATAATAATGAAGTCGACAAATGTTGCATTATTGATACTTGTTGTAACATCTATTTCAGTAGGTTTTGCGGTCTTTACTGATAGCATGTTCGCAAGAGCACAAGAGACAGGCAGTAATGTTATTTCATCTTTTAACGCTACAAACAGAGATGGAAATGTAACAATTGGAAAGTTAATCTATGAAGGCGTAGGTGAAATTAATAGCCAAACGGTAATACAGGGTCCAACCATCCAAACATCATTCTCATCAAATGATACCATAAGCATAGGCGCAAATAGCGTTAAAGCCACAGAAATCGGAACATACACATCCACTCCAAAAGCAAACGGGGTGCTCTATGGGGAGGGAAAAGGTGTAATTACAGGCCCAAATAACGAGATGCTCACATGGACATCTCAGCAGATAGGAACTATGACTCCTCAAGGAAAAATAATATTTCATGGGTCGATGTTTTTTAATGCATTATCACCTGTAGGTGGTCTAGCTTATCTTGATAGCATGCCCGCGGTATTCTCGTTTGAAGTGGATGCATCAAAGAACACTCTGACTAGGGTGTGGGAGCTAAGATAAGAGCAAAAACCTTATTTTTGCTATTTTCCTTTTCTTTATTTCAATGTTTTTACGTCTTTCACCAAAATGTTACTAATAACTCAAATAGATATACCATATCGGTAACTTTTCATGATGATGGTTAAAAAGAAAGGGTAAAATAATGATTTTAAGCTAATGGCGGCTGAATTTGCATTGAATCAAGCATTTTCTGCACTGTTGGCAAGTAACTTGCAAATTTTTGTGAATCAGCACTAAAAGAGATCAGATATACCTTATTTTCCATAACTGTCCATGTTTCCATAACTTTGAAATTTACCGGTGCGTTTGGAGTTTCCTGATTGGATGGTGAATATGTTATCCTGTGACCGGGTTTACCTGCCAATGTATTAGGATTGGATTCATCAATCTTAATTCCTTGTTGTTCTAACGCTCCAATAGTTGCCTTTGTATAGTCATCCAAGGAGATGGTGGGTCCATAAGTAGTTACCAATAATTTAACACTTGCAGTCGGTATATCAGTAATGTTTTTCAAAGGGGGATAAAATCCTATAATGCCGTTATACACTGGAATTCCACTAGGGGAAGCAGTCCAATCATTTGGATACTGAATTTTTATTCCATAGTTAGGATTCTCATAATTTAGCAGGCTTGGTGGGGCGGATGTTTGAGCTACTGATGTTGGGATGCTATAAAAGATAAAAGCAAAAGCAAAGGCTATAGAAGAACAAACAACGAAAAGGCTTGGAGAAACAAATCGTTTAGCTGTGAGCATAACAATAAACCATCCACTTACTAATATTTTAGAGTTTGTCATCTTATTTGTAAACACACCATAAATTAACCCAAAAGCAGGTCATAATTGTTAAGTCCCATGTGCTGTTACTCTAATTGGAATGTGTGCTGTCTTGACTTGAATGTTTATGGCAATGTTGTTGCCCTCCATATTCCACTGTCATATATTAAACAACATTGAATCTGTTTTCTTTTTTTGCTTATCTGCAATTATAACCATTTAAAGCCATGTATTTTTCATGCCGTGATGTATAAATTGAAATTTCAGACTTTTTCCAATTTATATATATCAACATAAAAG
>Ga0183260_10004828_pt1 | contig 10666 bp, 7 predicted proteins | sample AntDrymUQ4972206_2_FD_129768 | JGI IMG/M metagenome (GOLD analysis project Ga0183260, IMG submission 129768) | Polar desert sand microbial communities from Dry Valleys, Antarctica - metaG UQ497 (22.06) (version 2) (version 2) | ecosystem: Environmental > Terrestrial > Soil > Desert | place...
CGATTGCCGTGGCGGGTGCAACGGCGGTAACCGCCGGTCTCGCGCTCACCGCGTACCTGTGGATCGCGGAGAAGGCGGCGTGGATGGCGGCCGGTGGAGGCATTCCGCCTCTCGAGTCCTCGACGCTGTTCGGCTGGGAGACGGCGAATGCGCTCCCGGTCTTCGCCCTACTGCTGGTCGGAGTGTTGGCCTGGACGCCAGCCGGACCCGTCCGGTCGTTCCTCGTCTCGATCGCGGGAGTTGCCGCGGCGATCACGGTTCCGTTCAGCCAGGGCCGCGCAGGCTGGATCGGGATTGCCGTGGCGGTCGGGGTGTTCACGTTCATGTGGCTCGTGGAGAGTGGCCTGATCGCAAAGGTCCGGCGCCTCTTGGTTCCTGCGGCTGCTGCACTCACCGTCGTCGTAGCCGTACTTGGCTGGTGGGTGCTGATCCCGGGCCTCGAATCAAGCGGGCGCGCTGCGCTGTATCAGCAGGGGGCATCACTGGCCCTCGCCAACCCGCTGGTGGGGAGCGGGCCGAGCACCTACTCGTGGGCACGACTGATTCACGACCCGCCCGCGGCCGATCTGCTCACGGCCCGCCTGGTCCACAACGTCCCGCTCCAGACGTTCGCCGACGGTGGCCTGGTCCTCCTGGTCGCGTTTGCCGCCTTGAGCGTGGCCTGGTGTGCAGCGGTCTGGACGCGGCGCCTCGAGCTGGGAATGCCGGAGCGTGCCACGATCGCCGTGCTCGCCGGGTTCGTGGCTGTCTCGCTCCTGGATGACTTCAGCTTCCTGCCGGCGACGACCGTGATCGTCATCACCCTTGCCGCCTGGGCGGCTGCGCCGTCGCGTGGCGTTACGCACGGGAGGCTGTCACTGCTGTCGCCGGTGGTGCTCGGCATGGCGACGCTGGTCGCACTCCCATTTGTCGTGGGCGCGACGGTTGCCCGTTCCGAAGCCGCGGCGGGGCGTGAGGCAGCCGTTGACGGCCGTTGGAGCGAGGCTGTGGACCACTTTGAGGCGGCGATGCGGGCGCACTCGACCAACGCGACGTACGCGCTGGGCCTCGCGGTCACGCGATCGGGAGCCGGCGCAATCGAACCGGCCGCCGACGCGTACCGACAGGCGATCACGCTCTCTCCGGGCGATCCTCGCGGCTATGGAGGCCTTGCGGCTCTCAGCGAGGGCGCGGAGCGGGTCGCTCTCCTTCGGATCGCCATGGACCACACGCTCGGGGATCCCCAGTACGCTCGCAGGTTGGCTGACGAGCTGCTCAGGACCGACGACCTGGCGGGTGCGACCGATGCCTGGGCACGAGCCCTCGCGCTTGACCCTCTCCTGGTCCAGGCCCTGGATCCGCGGGTGCAGCGGATTGCCGTGCTGCGGGCGGCTCGCGACGTGGCCCTGGGGGGCGATCTGTTGATCGCGCCACGAGCAAACGACACGGTTCGAGACTTCGCGTTGGCCATGGGAGCCCTGCCAGACGACGCAGGTCCCGCCCGGCAGGCGGTGCTTGCTGGGCAGGCCGGCGATCGAACCCGGGCCGCTGAGCTCATTGAGGAAGCACGCCGGATCGCCCCACACAGCGCGACCACATACCTCGCCGCAAAAGCGGTCGCCGAGATGGCGTGCGAAGAGCCCACGGAGCGCGATCGGCGTCTCCTGGTATTGCTGGTGGATGATGCACGGCCCGCGGTCGCGGTGCGAATTGTCCGCGAAGCGGTCTATCGCGACTACGGATTCGGACCATCACAGCCGCCGGCCCTCATAGCTCCCGACCTCACAAACCGATGGCCGTGGCCGCTGCTCGACGAGCGTCCCGCCTGCGCGGATCAGGACTGATCAGATGAGGCTGATGGAGCAGATCCGAACACGACGGTTTCTGCGGGACGCTGCGACCGTCGTGGGAATCATCATCATTGTCTTCGTCTGGTGGCTCCTCACGTTCAACGACTACCAGCACGACGCGCGCGCGTACTGGAACTTGGACCTGGACGCCCCGTACGTGTCCTCCGTGGTGGGCGGACGCGAGGCGTACCTGTACTCACCCGCATTCGCGCAACTGGTCTGGCCGCTGACCCTGGTCCCGTGGGAGGTCTTCGCCGGAGTATGGGCCGCGCTCAACCTGGGCGCCCTGGTCTGGCTCGCCGGACCCATCATCGGCGCCGGATTGCTCGTGATTCCGGGCTCACCCGTCATCGACGAGGTCGGCACCGGCAACATCCATCTGCTCATGGCCGGTGCCATCTACGCCGGGTTCCGATGGCCTGGTGCCTGGGCGTTCGTGATTCTCACAAAGGTTGCACCCGGCGCCGGCCTCCTGTACTTCGCAGGGGCACGGCGCTGGCGTGCCCTTGCCATCGGAGCTGGCCTGACGCTGGCGATCAGCGCGGCGTCGTTCCTCACGGCGCCGGGCCTCTGGTTCGATTGGATCGAGACGCTGCGGAACAGCACAGACGTCGCGATCCCATCCGAGATCGCGATCATCCCCGGCCCGATCTGGGCACGCACCCTGGCGGCCTCCGTGCTCGCGCTCGTCGGAGGCCTGGTCGGCTGGCGCTGGCTCGTCCCGGTCGCCGCAACGCTGGCATTGCCCGTGCCGTGGTCGTCGGGCCTGAGCGTGCTGGTGGCGGTCATAGCACTGTGGCGATCCGGGATGCTCACGGAGCAGCGTGCGACCGCGTCATGAGCCGAATCCCCATGGCCGCGATTGCGATGGCGGCATTCGTCTTCATGGTGGCGCTTCCCCGAGCCGCCATTCCGCTGATCGATGGGGATGTCTGGTGGCACATCCGTGCCGGTGAGGAGATCCTCGACGCTGGTCGGGTGGCAACCACCGACACATGGAGCATCGTCGGCGCCGGAATGCCGTGGATAAGCCAGGACTGGTTGACCAACGTCGTGCTGGCTCTCGGATATCGGCTTGGTGAGATCGGTCCGACCGTCCTCTCGCTGCTGTTCAGCTTTCTGGTGGTCGGCGCGCTGCTACTGCTGTGGGCTGGAATTGGCACACGAGATGACCGCATCGGCTGGTTAAGCCGCATCGTGTGGCTGACGGTTGGACTGACGGTGGCGGGCCCGGTCGTTGGCGTTCGGGTCCAGGTGATCGACCTTCTGCTGGCGGCCGCCTCGATACTCGTCCTGTGGCACTACCTGCGCCAGCCGAAGCCGGTGATCCTGCTGTGGCTGCCAATGATCGCGGTGGCGTGGGCAAATCTCCACGCCGGATGGCTCCTTCTCTTCCTCCTTGGAGGCGCGATCGTCGTCGGTGAGGCGGTGGACCGGATGCTCCATCGGGAATTGCGAGATCGGCCGCTGACCTGGCGTCAGCTCGGGCGCCTTGGCGCCGCCCTGGTGGTCGCCCTTGGCGTGATCAGCCTCAATCCCAACGGGCCGGCGCTCTATCTCTATCCGTTCGAGACCGCATCCATTGCCGCGCACCGCAACTTCCTGGCCGAATGGTCGCCACCGGACCTCGGTTCGTTTCCGGGGCAGATCTTCGCCGGCTTCGTGCTCGCGGGCGTTCTGCCCGCGCTTGCGCTCGGCGTGCGCAGGCTGCCAATGGCCGACATCTTCGTGCTCGCCGGACTCACGGTAATGGCTGCCAGTTCCGCGCGCTTCCTGCTGGTGGCCGGACCCATCGGTGCCGCCATCGTTGCATTGGCGATCGCGCCGGCGATCTCGGGCAGCCGCATCGGTCGAGCAATGGCACCCACCCTTCGACGAATGTCCGCGACACCGAGCTCACGACCAACGGCCGTGGTCAACCTGTCCCTCGTCGCGATCATCGTGGTCAGCGGCCTGGCCGTAACGGCCAACCGGACCTCGCCGGTGGCGCAGACCCAGGCGATCGACGAGCACATGCCGGTCGCCGCCGTGGACTGGATCCTGGCGAACGATCCCGGCCAGCGACCGTTCAACACGTATTCGTGGGGCGGCTACCTGGGCTGGCGCCGACCGGACACGCCGGTGTACATCGACGGCCGCTCCGACATCTACGGAGATCAGCCCATCCGCTCCTATGCCGATGCGATCTCACTACGGACCGATCCTCAGGTGCTCCTCGACGAGCACGGGGTGGATCATGTCCTGTTCAACACCGATCATCCATTCGCCAGCTGGTTGAACCGGAGCCCGCGCTGGAGGTTGGACTATACCGACAGCCAGGCGTCTGTCTGGATCCGCGCGGAGGATGACCGATGATGACATCACGCTGGAGCACCCGTCTCGTGCTGACCGCGGTGCTCTTCGTTACGTTCCTCATCGCGCAGGTGTCCGTCCCGCTGCGCTCGCTGTTCGAGCCACGGCCCGTCCGATTCGGATGGCAGATGTACACGACGCTGACCTACGCCCCGGAGGCGTCGGTCGAGCACGCGGACGGAGAGCTGACGACGATCGACGTTCTCAGCCTGATTGCCGACCCGCGGGCGGAGATCCATTGGGCCGAACCGCTGGCACGCCTGCTGTGTGAGCGTGAGGATGTTGAGGCCGTCGTCGCGACAGATCGCGATGGCACAAGGCGAATTCCGTGCTCCTGACACGTTTGCGCGGTGCGTTCTCGGCCCGGGTGCGACCGCAGGCTGCGGGGGTAGCGCGCGTTGCGGTCGGTGCAGCGGCAATCCTCAAGACGGTGGAGCGCGCGCCGATTCTCGAACGGCTGAGCGACCCCGCGGTCCTCCACGTGCCCTACCTCGCAGGTCAGCCGAGCGTATCGGATGTCCCTCCCGAGCTGGTCCTCGCCGCGTGGGTGCTGCTCGCGACGGCGTTCATGCTCGGGCTGGCGACGCGGCTGAGCGGGCTGGCGCTGGCGATCCTCCTCACCGCGGTTCTCCTCAGCGATCAGCAGCTGTACAGCAATCACCTGTATCTGTTGATCCTGCTGGTCGGCCTGCTGACGATGGCGGATTCCGGGTCAGCGCTGTCACTCGACGCGGTCCGAGGAAGCGCACGACGGGTCATTCCCGCCTGGCCGCTGACACTCATTCGTCTCCAGGTCAGCATTGTCTATCTGTTCGCGGGCCTGTCGAAGATCAATGCCATGTATCTATCGGGCTCGGTCATCGCGGTCAGCCTTCGTGACGAGGGGCTCCTGGCGATTCCGGCAGAGTGGCGCACCTTCGAGCTCATGGCAGCCACTGCGCTCGTCTCGATCATGGTCGAGCTCGCGCTCTCCATCGGCCTGTGGCTCCCACGCTGGCGGCGAACGGCCTTCCTCGCTGGCCTGGGCCTGCATGTCGGCATCGCGGTCTGGTTCGACCCCACGCTGCCGCTGATCGTGTTCGCGTTCATCGCGCTTTCGCCGTACGTCCTGTTTCTTGATCCCGATCCGCGCCGACTGACCATCGTCTACGACGACTCGTGCGGCTTCTGCCTCCACTGGGTGAGATGGTTCCGCCGGCTCGACTGGCTGGGTTCGTTGCGTACCGTGCCAAGTTCCGATGGCGCCGAGCTGGGCCGCCTTGGCGTGACGCGCGACGAGGCCGACCGGGCGCTTCAGCTGGTTAGCCGAGACCGTCGCTCCGAGGGATTTCGCGCGGTCGTCGGTGTCCTCGAGACACTGCCGATCTCCTTCCTCTGGGCACCTCTTCTACGGCTGCGGCCGATTCGCCGCCTGGGTGATTCGGTGTACCGGAGGATCGCCCTCCGAAGACGCTGCACGATCAATTCGTTCGTGCGGTGACCGCCCTCACGGACAGGGCCGAAGCAGAGCTGCATCATCATCACGGTGGGCGCTGCACCAGCCTGATGCCTCAGCCTCTGCCACCAGCGGCGCATCCGGCGGCAGGAGGATCACCTGGATGCCGTAGGAGCCAGCCAACTCCTCCCAGCCGTCCTCCGCACCGCGAATGGCCAGGTAGTCCTCGAAGATCTCGCGTGGGTACATGTCGCTGCGCCCGTCGATGAAGACAGACCCGTCATTCGCATGAAGCCGATGGATCGCATAGCCGCCCCAGTCGTAGTCGACGAACGTGCGCGCGTCGGAGTCGACTTCTTCGAGTGCGTCGAACGCGGCCACCGGGAACGTCGTTTCCTCCCTACCGGTCGCCGCCCGTGGCAGCACGACCAGGATGCCCACGATCACGACCGCCGCCACGCCCAGCTCCAGGATGCGACGCTGCCCCGCCCGTCGCGCAGTGGTGACCTTCGGTAGACCTACCCACGCGTTGAAGGCAGTGGCGAGCATGGGCATGGTCATAACCACCGCCAATGGCGCATTGCGAACGGCGATGAGCGCCAGAACGATTCCCACGATCGCAACCGCGGTCAGCCACGCGGACGTGCTCCTGCGTCCGAGCACCAGGACGGCAATGACGAGGAGCGCGACACCCCACTGACGCGGATCAGTGAAGTCGGCCGGCTGCCATTCTGCAATGAAGGCCGTACCCCAGTCGTCCTGACGCAAGTAGCGAAGCGGATAGAGCAGGCCGGCGGGACCCGCGGGCGTGAGTGCGGAGGCGGCCACGCTGCCCACTAGCATGCCGAGCGCCGTCCACCGGCGCGGTGAGAGCGCGGTGCGACCGATCATGGTGAAGCCCACGTACACGCCGATCACACCAAGGCCGATGGCGTACAGGCCGTGCAGGTTTGCCCATGCAAGCATGAGCGGTAGCACGAGCCAGGGACGGTATCGGTCCTCGGCTCGCAGGCCCATGAGCAGCACGAGCAGGACCGACAGCAGCAGCCAAGATGCGATCTGGGGTCTGACCGTCGCGAACGAGGCGAGCGCGTACGTGCCGATGACGATCCACGGGACCAGAGCACGCACGGAGACGCCTCGGCCGTGCAGGGCGCGCGCGGGAATCAGCAGGGAAGCTGCCGTCGCGACGCCGAAGACTGCGGCGGTGACCGGGTACCCGGCCGCGTCAACGAGCACGGCAATGAGAACCTCACCGAGCCACTCGTGCGCGACCCAGGGCCCGTCATAGGCGAACGAGAACGGGTCCACTGTCGGCACGCTGCCGCTCTCGAGGATGAGCCGGCCAGTGGTCAGGTGCCACCAGTAATCGGCGTCAACCGGTCCGCGCACAACCACGAGCACAACGAAGAAGGCGTCGACGACGGCCGCCAGGATCGTCAGCGGCGAGGGGAGCATCATCTCGAAAGTACCACGGCCCCCGAGCGGAGGCTGGGTAAGATCGCGGCGTGTCTGACCGGACCATGCTGTGGCGAGACCTCGCCCTACTGACCGCCATCGCGCTCGTCGTGCGCTCCATCTCCGCGTGGGTCGTCTCGTTTCCACCGCACGTTGACGCCGCCTACTACACCATGGTGGCCGAGCAGCTCGCCACGGGGAACGGCTTCACCGCCCCCGCGTTGTGGAGCTTTCTGGAGGTCGGCGGCCGCCTACCGGCCGATCCCACCCTTCCCGTGCCGAGCAACGGACACTGGATGCCGATGCCGGCCATCGTGGCGGCCCTTCCGATGACCCTGTTCGGACCCGACTGGCGCGCGGGCCAGATCCCGATAGTCGTGCTCTCCGCGCTCCTGGTGCCGATGACCTACCTCATCGGCCGGCATTGCTGGGGTTCCCGCAGGATCGCCCTGATCGCCGCCATCCTGGCGCTTGCCGCGGGACCGCTTCTCCTCATGTACCCGACGGTCGAGTCCTTCGCCATCTTTGGCGTCCTCGGCGCCACAGCGCTGATCGCAAGCATGCGTGCGGTGGACTCGCCACGACCCGGGCCCTGGCTTGTCGTGGCCGGTGGGGCGGTCGGCCTGGCGAGCCTGACCCGGATCGACGGCGCCATCCTGGCCCTGGCTCCGGCGACCGCATGGCTGCTGCGACGACCATTCGGCCGAGGCGGCTTTGGAACTCCGGCGAGAGCGCTCGGCTGGGGCCTCGCCAGTGCGCTCGCCTTCCTCGTCGTCATTGCTCCCTGGCTGCTTCGGAACGTGGAGATCTTCGGAACCGCATTTCCGTCACCGGGTGGTCGGCTGCTGTGGATTCGCGACTACAACGAGCACCTGTCGATCAGCCTTGACCTGACGCTGGAGCGCTATTTCGACTGGGGCATGCCCTCCATCCTGATCTCGAAGGCAGTTGCCGCGGTGGAGGTAGCCGGCCGAGGCATGGGGCTGCTGGGCGGCGTCTTCGGCATCGCGTTCGGCTTCGGGCTCTGGCGTCACCGCCGTGATGCGCGCCTGGCGCCCTTCGGGGTGTACTTCGCCGCCATGCTGGCCGCGATGGTGCTCCTCTTCACCGAGCACGCGCCGAAGGGGGCGTTCCTCCACACCGCACCTGCCTGGCTGCCGTTCGCGCTGCCGATGGCGGTGGCCGGCATTGAACCCATGGCGATCTGGGCGGGTCGTGCCTGGCCCTTCCTGCGCCGCCCGGCGACGCATCGGTTTCTCGAGGTGATCGGCGTCGTGGGGGCCGTGGTGCTGGCCATGGCCGGGGCCATCGCGCTGCTGGGTCAATGGCAGGTTCGATATGAGCGCCACGCGGCCGCCGCGACCTTCCTTCGGGAGGTTGCTCAGCCTGATGACGTTCTGTTAGCGGCAGATCCGTCGAGCCTCTATCTTCTCACCGGCCTGCGAGCGGTCGCCGCCCCATTTGATCCATATCCGGTTATCCACGATGTGATCCAGGGCTTTGGCGTCGATTGGGTCGTCGTGTCAGTGGCTGCGGACGAGGTTCGCGATCCACTCGGCCTCTGGGACGGCGGTACGGCCGTTGACGCCAACGGCAATCGGGCCACGTTCCTTCCTGACGAACCCGCGTTCGAACGGTCCGGCGTTCGCATCTTTCGAGTTCATTCTCCAGGTCCGGAAGAGCGGTGAGGCTGGCAGCGCGCGTCGCTCGCATCTGCGCACAGGCGGTGGCGATCGCCTGGCTCCTGTACGTCGGGGCGTCGTGGCTCCTCGCCTGGATGCCCGCCGATGCGGGCGCGTACTACGACGCGGCGACTCGACTGAGGGTCGGGGCGGACCTGTACACGGCCGCCCACCCGGATGCGCACGAGGTGTACCGCTACGCCCCATGGTTCGCGTACGCGTGGATCCCATTCTCCTTCCTGCCGCGCGAGGCGGTGATGCACGCCTGGTCACTTGCCATGCTCGTCTGCGCCGGAGTGGCGGTATGGCCGATCCTTCGTCTCGGAACCGCGGCAGCGATCACACTCGGCGCGCTCCTCGGCGCGTTCCTGGTGGAGACCGCGATGTTCGGCAATGCGCACCCGGCGGTCGTCGCGCTTCTCGTGGTCGCGGCAAGAACGGGCGGCTTCCCGGTCGCCGTGGGCGTCGCAGCTTCTCTCAAGCTGGTGCCGATTCTCTTCGCCGCGGTCTGGATCGGCCGCGGACAATGGCGCCCGGCTCTCGTCGCCGTCGGGACGGCGGCAGCCCTATGGAGCCATGCGCTTGTCTTCGACCTAGATGGTTACGTTACCGACCCGGGTACTGGCCTGCTGTCGCTGTATGCCATCTCTCCCGCGCTCTGGTTTGCCGTCGCCGTCATCGCGGGGGGCATGAGCGGGATTCTCGTCCTGCGCCGCTCTCAGTGGGCATGGATCGCCATGGCTGTCCTCATGTTTGTGGGCCCGCCGCGGGTCGTCCTGTCGTACCTGGCATTCCTTGCCCCTGCCGTCGTGTTGACGCTGGAGCAACATCGGAGCACGAGGTAGTACTTCCGGCACACAAAGTACTGTTGCCCGTATGCACACATCCCCCACAGCATGGGGACACGGTCCGGTACTACGTCGGACCCGGTACTCCAAGGGAACCCATGCCGAACGGAAGCGCAGAAGAGCGATTCGACCGCATTGGCGCACAGGCCACCGAAAGCCTGCGTGGCGATGCGCGGCGTGTCCACGACCTGGCCGAGCAGTTCCGCGAGCAGTACCGCAGTGACCTCGAGGAGTGGATGCAGCTCCGCGCGCGGCTCGACCGCCGCGGGGATTCCCTCCGACCGGTCGGGACCGATGCGCTTCGCGCCGAGTACGAGGCGCGTGGCCGCGAGCTGGCCGCACTCCAGGCGCGGCTCAAGCGCCTGGACACCGTCGCGCGTCACCTCGACATCCTGTTCACCTACCTCGAGTCGCCGGACTCCGCGGGCGACGAGCCGGGACCGGTGGCCGATGACTCGACCGTCAGCATGAGCCTGCGCATCGTGCAGGCCCAGGAGGGCGAGCGCCAGCGCATGGCGGAAGACATCCACGACGGTCCGGCGCAGGTGCTCACCAACGCCATCTTCCAGGTGGAGTACCTCGACCGCATCCTGGGCGATGCCGACCGAGCCGCGCAGGCTGAGCTCGCCTTTCTGCGCGACATGCTGCGCAACGGGCTCGACGAGGTGCGGACCTTCATCACCGACCTGCGGCCGCCGGTGCTCGACGTCGGCATGGCCACCGCGCTAGCGGAGCGGGCGCAGCAGCTCACCAAGCGCCACGGCATCGCCGTGGAGACGTCCATCGAGGGCATTGACGAGCGCCTGACGCCGGCGCAGCGCGCATCGGTCCTGCGCATCGTGCAGGAGGCACTGCAGAACGTGCGCAAGCACGCGGCGGCCAGCACGGTCGCCATCCGCCTGGACGGCGATACCCTCGTGATCGAGGACAACGGCCGCGGCTTCGACCTGATGCGCCTGGCATCGGGAACGGCCCGCAACTTCGGACTGCAGTTCATGCGGGAGCGCGCCGAGCTGCTTGGCGGCCAGCTCCAGATGGAATCAAGACAGGGTGAAGGCACCC
>Ga0183260_10004829_pt1 | contig 10665 bp, 7 predicted proteins | sample AntDrymUQ4972206_2_FD_129768 | JGI IMG/M metagenome (GOLD analysis project Ga0183260, IMG submission 129768) | Polar desert sand microbial communities from Dry Valleys, Antarctica - metaG UQ497 (22.06) (version 2) (version 2) | ecosystem: Environmental > Terrestrial > Soil > Desert | place...
ACCGCGGCGGGGCGCAAAACATCGAAATCATGAAGGAGGTGATGCAGCTGCGGCGGGAAATGGCCGCATTCTACGGGTTGCCAAGTTATGCCGATTTCGTGCTGCGCCGGCGCATGGCCGAAAATCCGGCGAATGTGACCAAGTTCTTAACCGAGGTGCGCGCGGCAATCGTGGAGGCGGAAAAAAGAGAGCTCGCCGACATGCGTGGCGTGAAGGCGGCAACTCTCGGCGCGACGCCCGAGGCAACCACGATCTATCAATGGGACAAGTTCTACTTCCCGGAAAAGATTCGCAAAGCGCGCTTTGCTATCGACCAGGAAGCGATCCGCAAATACTTTCCGATGCCGGCGACGCTCGATTGGGCGATGCTGGTGGCGGGCCGGCTCTACGGGATCAAGTTTCAACGCGCGGAGGTTCCGGTCTGGCATCCCGACGTGCAGTACCACGACGTGCTCGATGCCAAGACCGGCAAGTTCCTGTCCGGGATTTATCTCGACCTGTTCCCGCGCGAGGGCAAATACAAGCACGCCGCGGCGTTTGGCGTGCGGTCGGTTAGCCGGCTCGCCAACCGGACACCGATCTCGGTGTTGGTGACCAACTTCAATCGCCAGGGGCTTGACCAGGACGAAGTCAATACGCTGTTTCACGAATACGGTCACGTACTGCACGGCGTGCTTTCGCGGACCGCTTATCAGCAACACGGGGGCACCAGCGTGAAGCGCGACTTCGTCGAAGCGCCCTCGCAGATGTTCGAGGAATGGATGCGCAAGGCCGAGTCGTTGAAGCTCTTGCGCGAGGTGTGTCCGTCGTGTCCGGCGATGGATCAATCGCTGGTCGATCGTCTCGAGCAAGCGCGCGTGTTCGATCGCGGTACGTTCTTTTCGCGCCAGCACCTGTACGCCGATTTCGATATGGCGATGACCGGCGCGAATCCGGGCGATCCGGTGAGCGTATGGAACGCGATGGAAGCGGCGCGGCCGCTGGGCCATGTCGACGGCACCGAGTTTCCGCGCAACTTTTCGCACATTGTCGGCGGCTACGCCGCCGGCTATTACGGCTACATGTGGTCGCAGGTGTTGGCCCTCGACATGCTCTCCGCCTTCGGCGACAACATCATGAACCCGGCAGTGGGTCGCCGGTTTCGCGAAATCATCCTCGCCAACGGCGGTCAGGTTCCGGCGAAGGATCTGGTGCGCAAGTTCCTGGGTCGCGAGCCGAACAGCAAGGCGTTCTATGACGAGCTCGCGGGGAAACGGTAGAAATTTTGTGGCATCGCCGTCGGGCTTTGCCGGTGCCTCGGTTTTTAGCGCCGCATGCCCGCAGAAGAGACAACGGACCGTCATCCCGCTTGCATAAAACAAGACCGTCGTTGTAGCAACCTTCCGCATGTCGCATGTTGTCGAACTTATCCAGCACTACGGATTGGCGTTCGTTTTCGTCAACGTACTCGCGTTGCAAGCCGGTCTGCCTATCCCCGCGTATCCGACGCTTATTGTTACCGGCGCGTTAGCGGCGGGCGGTAGCTATTCGCCGGCGGCCTTGCTCGGTACCGCCGTCATAGCATCGCTCATCGCCGATCTTGGCTGGTACGCCGCGGGACGCCGCTTCGGCAGTTCCATATTGAAGACCTTGTGCCGCGTGTCGTTGTCGCCGGACTCGTGCGTTCGGCAGACCGAATCGGTGTTCGCGCGCTGGGGCGCGCCGTCGCTCACCGTGGCCAAGTTCGTACCGGGATTCGCTTCGGTCGCCACTGCGATGGCAGGCGCGATGCGTGTATCGCTGCCGCGCTTTGTTCTCTTCGACGCCATCGGCGCCATGCTCTGGGCGGGGGTCGCCATTGCCTTGGGCATGCTGTTTCACGAAGCGATCGCGAATGTGCTGGCCGTGCTCGAAGCAATGGGAAGAATCGGCCTCGTTCTGATCGCCTTCGTCTTCATCGTCTATATCGCTCTGAAATGGTGGCAGCGGCAGCGATTCTTGAAGCAATTGCGAATGGATCGCGTGACGATCGACGAATTGCACGAGCTGATGTCGCAAAAGCGCGTCGGCAGGATCATCGATGTGCGCTCGCCGGCGTCGCAGGCACTGACCGGCCGGATCCCCGGCGCGGTAACGGTCGATTTTGACAATCTCCAGACCGACTTGCTCGCCGTCGAACCGGAGAGCGAAGTCGTCGTCTATTGCGCATGCCCCAACGAGGCGACTGCCGCGAGAGTCGCCAAGGCGCTCCTGCAGCGCGGCTTCAAGCGCGTGCGGCCGCTCGCGGGCGACATCGACGCCTGGATCGCGTCGGGGATGCCGGTGGAGCGTTGAATGCGGATGCTACAGTTCCGCGTTGCCATGAAGGGGGCGAGTAAGCGCGGCGGGGCCGAGTCCCAAGAGGGCCGTCGCCCCGCGACTTAAGCTTAAGCCCGACAACTTGATGCACGACATTGCGCTGACGGAGCGCTTGAGGGGCGATACGATGACCAAACAAGTGATTAATTCGCTCGATGCCCCGGCTGCGCTGGGGCCCTACTCTCAGGGGATACGCGCGGGCCAAACGGTTTACTTGTCCGGCCAGATCGGGCTCGATCCGAAAACGGGGAATCTGGCCGACGGCATCGAAGCGCAGACGCATCAGGTATTCCAGAATCTGCGCGCGGTCGCGCTCGCCGCCGGTGGCAAGCTCGACGACATGGTCAAGCTCACGATTCTGATGGCGAACTTAAGCGATTTCGCGCGGGTGAACGAGATCATGCAAGGCTATTTTGCCGAACCCTATCCGGCTCGCGCGACGTACCAGGTCGCCGCGCTGCCCAAAGCGGCGCTGATCGAAATCGAAGGCGTGCTGGAGCTGACACCGCCGCCGGTCGATCCGCCGACCGAAGCGCGCGAGGCGGCCAAACAGATGAAGGGAGAATAGCGGAGAGCGCAAGGCGGCCGCTGAGGTCGCGTCGGCGCCGTTCGATGATCTCTGATGGAGACCTGGCATGTGTAGGAACATCAAAACCCTTTTCAACTTCGAACCGCTCGTCACCGAAGAAGAGATTCGTGCGGCCTCGCTGCAATTCGTGCGCAAGGTGAGCGGCTTCAACTCGCCATCGAAGGCCAATGAAGCAGCGTTTCTCGAGGCTGTCGATCAGGTGGCAGCAATCTCAACGAAGCTTTTGCGCTCGCTAGAGCCGAGCGCACCGCCACGGAACCGGGAAGACGAGGCTGCGAAGGCACGAGCGCGCGCTGCTCAGCGGTTTCCCGCCGCCCGCTCTGCTTAAGCGCCGGCGATCACCGGTCGACGGGCTCGCCGGCGGGTTAGAGTCCGAGGCCTGCGTCAAGATCGATGGCACTGTGCCAGGCATTGATCATTCGCGAACTCATGAAAGATTTCCTGGAAGCCCCGCTTTGATAATCCTACGCTCTGGCCTGTTCGCCACCCTCCGTCTTGCTTTGCTCCTCTTTTCTTCAACGCTGGCGCTCGCCGCGAGCGATGCACCGCCTGCGACACCCAGCCACCCAGTGATCGACACCTACCACGGCGTATCGATCAGCGACCCGTACCGCTGGATGGAGCAAATGGACAGCGCGGAATTCCGCGACTGGATCGGCAAGCAGGCGAGCTACGCCCGCGAGAAGCTCGACACAATTCCTGGCCGCCCGGCGCTGCTTGAACGGCTGCGCAGACTGGCGCAGGCCACCGGCAACGTCAGCGACCTCGCATGGGGCGGCAAGCATCTCTTCTACCGTGGGCTCGAACCTGGCCAGAACACCTGGCGGCTGTTGATGCGCGAGAACGGCAACGGCACTCCCCGGGTATTGCTGGACCCGGAAGCGCTGAGCAGCGGCGGCCAAAGAATGGCGATCAGCGAATTCACGCCGTCAAGGGATGGCAGCATGGTGGCCGTTGGTCTCGCTGCCGGCGGGTCGGAAAAGTCGGTGCTGCATGTGCTGGACGTTAACACCGGCAAGTTTCTCGGCGAACGCATAGATCGTGTCTACGGTGGCTCGTGGACCGTGGTCTGGCTAGACGACGGCAAGCATTTCTTCTATGTGCGCGCGCCCGAGGGCGAGCGCTACAACAAGACCCGTGTGTACCTGCACAAGCTCGGGCGGCCGCTGGAGCAGGATCCCGTGGTGTTCGGCTACGGGGTGCACCCAGAATTCCCCTTCGAGCCTGCCGATTACACCTATCTACGCCTGGCGCCTGGCGGCCGTTACGTGGTCGCGACAACCGTTCCGGGTGTCGCGAGCGAGCGGCATTTCTTTACCGCTGCGCTCGCCGATGTGCTTGCCGGCCGTGCCAAATGGCGCAGGCTGGCCAGCCCCGCCGACCAATGGTTCCGAGGCTATGTGGCGGGCCAGAAGCTGTATGTGCTGAGCCACGACGCCGCGCCGCGCAACAAACTGTTGAAGATCGACCTCGCCCATCCCGAGGCCGCGCCCGAACTGGTACTGCCGCCCGGCACTGCGGTGTTGGACGATGCTGCCGTGGCTCGTGACGGCCTGTACGTCAAAGGCATGGAAGCCGGAGTAGGCAAGCTGTTCCGCGTCCCATTTGGGAAGGGCACGGCGCAGGCAGTCAAACTGCCCTTCGCCGGCAGCGTACGCGAGACCGCGGGTAACCCGCTGCGCGACGGCGTGCTGGTCAAGATGGAGGGCTGGACCCAATCCCAGCGAGTGCTCAATGTAAGTGCGAGCACGACACGCGATACCGGCCTGCTTGCGCCGGCGCCGGCCGACTTTAGCAGCATCGAATCAAAACAGCTATTTGCACTGAGCCATGATCGCGTGCGCATTCCGCTGACGGTCATCTATCGCAAGGGTTTGACGCTAGATGGTGCGAGGCCGACCATCCTTACGGGCTACGGCGCCTATGGCATCTCGCGGGAGCCACGCTTCGATGCCATGAACTTAGCCTGGCTGGAACGCGGCGGCGTGATTGCCATCGCGCATGTTCGTGGTGGTGGCGAGTACGGCGAGGAATGGCACCGCGCCGGCCAGATATTGAACAAGTCGAACACCATTCTCGACTTCATCTCCTGCGCCGAGACACTTATGGAGCAGGGGTACACCAACCCGGCGAAGCTGGCCGGTACCGGCACGAGCGCCGGCGGCCTCACTATCGGCGGCGCCATTACCGAGCGGCCGGAGTTGTTCGCTGCAGCGAACCATGCCGTTGGTCTGGCGGATTTGCTGCGCACTGAAAACAAAGGCGCCGGCCCCGCCAACGTTGCGGAGTTCGGCTCGGTCAAGCGCAAGTACCAGTTCCTGGCCATGTTGCCAGTCAGCCCCTATCACCGCGTGGTCGTCGGCACGGCCTATCCCGCCGCGATCCTGACCACGGGGATCAACGACCCGCGCGTGGCGGCATGGCAGGCGGCCAAGTTCGCAGCGCGCCTGCAAACCGCCACGAACTCGGGCAAGCCGGTCCTGTTGCGCGTAGACATGGACGGCGGCCATGGTTTGGGCGGCACTCGCGGACAGCGCATGGAGGAAACGGCTGACGTATGGTCATTCTTTCTAGCGGCGATGGGCGAACCTGGTTTTGCATTTCACTAAAGCCGCGCATCAATCGCGTCGGCGACGCTGCGGTGGGCTTTTGGTCGCGGGCCGGGTCAACCGCCGCGTAACACGGTGACAAAAGCGGCCTCGGTTGCGAAACCTGCAGTAGCTCTCGCGAAGAAAACTTCCGGCCGCTCCCTCGCAGATCAGTTCGCCAAACTGGGAATTGCGCGCGACGCCGACCTGATCCTGCATCTACCGCTGCGCTATGAGGACCATACGCGGCTCGTGCCGTTGGCGCAGGTGACGCCCGGCTCGTCGGTCCAGGTCGAAGGGACGGTCACGAGAACCGATATCCAGTATCGGCCGCGCCGGCAACTCGTCTGCCTGATCGGAGACCCGCAGCGCAGCGGCGCGCAACTGGTGCTGCGCTTCTTTACCTTCTATCCGAACCATCAAAGAACACTGGCGGTCGGCAGGCGCGTTCGAGTGTTCGGCGACGTGCGGATGGGACATCTCGGACTGGAGATCGTGCATCCGCAGTTCAAGATCGTGGAAGAGGGCGCGCCGCTTCCCGATCGGTTGACGCCGGTCTACCCGACGACCGCGGGGCTGGGCCAGGAAACGTTGCGCAAAGCGGTGTCCCGCACGCTGCACGCCAATCCTTCGTTAACGGCGGAGACGTTGCCCGAGCGGCTGGTAGCACTCCGCCGGTTGTGGAAATTCAGTGACGCTATCGGCTTTTTGCACACCCCGCCGCCACGCTTGAACGTGGCTGCGCAACGCGCGCTGGACGCGCGGACCCACCCCGCGTGGACACGGCTCAAGTTCGACGAGTTGCTGGCCCAGCAGTTATCGCTCAAGGCGCATCGGAAGGCACGTTCGCTGCGCCGTGCGCCGGTGTTGACGGGCACGGGGGTGCTGACCCGGCAACTCCTCGAACGCGTTCCGTTCACCTTGACCAGCGCGCAACAACGCGTGTGGCGCGAGATCGCGCACGATCTCAAACGGGCATCGCCGATGCAGCGCCTGCTGCAAGGCGACGTCGGCTCCGGCAAGACGATCATCGCGGCATTGGCCGCGCTGCAGGCGATCGAGTCCGGCAAGCAGGTGGCTTTCATGGCGCCGACCGAAATCCTGGCCGAGCAACACTATCGCAAGCTCGCGGCATGGCTCAGCGGGCTCGATGTCGACATCGCGTGGCTGTCCGGTTCGTTGCCGAGCAAGGCACGCAAACAGGCGATCGCCACACTCGCCAGCGGCAAGACGCCGTTTGCCGTCGGCACGCATGCGTTGTTTCAGGAAGGCGTCGAGCTGCCCAACCTCGGCCTCGCGATCGTCGATGAGCAGCATCGTTTCGGCGTCGCGCAACGCTTGGCGCTGCGCGGCAAAGGATTGGCCGAAGCGCACCAGTTGATGATGAGCGCAACGCCCATTCCTCGCACTTTGGCGATGACGTTCTACGCCGATCTCGACGTGTCGGCGCTCGATGAATTGCCACCGGGCCGAACTCCGGTGAGCACGCGACTCGTCAGCCAAAGGCGGCGCGCCGAGATCGTCGCGTGGGTCGGCAAGGCGGGGGAGGCAGGGCGGCAGGTCTATTGGGTGTGTCCGTTGATCGAGGAATCGGAGAAGCTCGAACTGCAGACCGCCGTTGCGCTGCACGCGGAACTCACGTCTGCACTACCCGGACTGCGGGTAGGGCTGCTGCATGGCCGCATGAAGTCGGTGGACAAAGCAGCCGCGATGGACGCGTTTGCGCGTGGCGAACTGAATGTTCTGGTCGCCACGACCGTCATCGAAGTCGGTGTCGACGTGCCGAACGCCTCGATCATGGTGATCGAGCACGCGGAGCGGTTCGGGTTATCGCAATTGCATCAACTGCGCGGTCGCGTGGGCCGCGGCGCGACGGAATCCACGTGTGTTCTGCTCTTCGAGGAGCCGTTGAGCGAGACCGCGAAGGCGCGGCTCAAGGTCATCTTCGAGCACCACGACGGCTTCGAAATCGCGCGGCAGGATCTGTCGATTCGGGGACCGGGCGAATTCCTGGGGGCGCGGCAATCCGGCGTGCCATTGTTGCGCTTCGCCGACCTGGAACGCGACGTGGTGTTGATTGAACAAGCGCGCGACGCCGCGGAGGAATTGCTACGCGACGATCCGCATGCGGCGCAAGCGCATCTCGCCCGCTGGTTGGGCGGAAAGGCGGACTTCATTCGCGCCTGATGCGCCAATGGGCACGCGACCAGTACATCGCACCGGCCTACAAGAAGGGCAAGGCGGTCGTATCGCGAGGGTGCGTTCACACGTTCACTCGCGTTGTTTCCTGCCGTTCTGCCGAAAATCGTGTGGCCTCGGTTACGTAAGTGAGCACCGATTTTCGGGAAGCCTCCCCGGCCGAAAGTAGGTTTTCACTTTCGGCCGCCGAAACTACCGGAATCCAAACAGCCGCGCCGGCGTGTCCCACAGCACGCGCCGGCGTTCGCGCTCGTCCGGCAGCCAACGGGTCAGGCACTCCAGAACGGGGCCATAGTCGATCCGCGCCGGAATGCGCAGGAACGGCCAATCCGAGCCCCACACGCAGCGCTCCGGCGTAAATGCGTCGATCAATGCTGCGACGTAAGGATCGGCATCGCGATAGGGCGGCCCCGTGCGCGAAAAGCGGAAAGGGCCCGACAGCTTGACCACGGCGTGTCCGGCGCGTCCGAACGCAAGCAAGGCTTGGAATCCCGGCTGCCCGAGGCCTTGGGTCGCGTCGGGGCGTCCGCAGTGGTCGACGACGACCGATGCTCCGCCGGCCTCGAGCACGCTTTTGACGTGCACGAACTGGTCGCCCTCACACTGCACTTCGGCGATCCAGCCGAGTGCGACGATTCGCTCCAACAGCTTCGTTGCGTGCGGGTCGAGCAGCGCCTCCAGACCATCGCCGATCAAATCAAAACGTGCACCGACAATGCCGCCGGCGGCGAGGCTGGCAAGCTCGCTCGCCGAGACATCCGGACGCAATCTGGCAATCCCGCGCAACCGGCCGTTCGCATGCGCAATCGCATCCAACATGCACCGATTGTCGGTGCCGTAGCCACTGGTGGGATTGACGAGGAGTCCATGCGAAAGGCCGTGTGCGTCGAGCACCGCGAGAAAATCCTCTGCCGCGCCGATTTCGTGCGGCGCAGGGAGGTACGAAGAGTTTTCCGCGAACGCGAAGCGTTGCGGAGCGAACACATGCGCGTGGCAATCGACGGCATTCATCGCCCGGGAACTCATCGAATTACGCGAAATAGACAGCGGACCCAAGGTTGGCAGCGACGGCGTCAATGCGCGAATCAGACGGTGCGCTCAGAGATTGGCGGCGACCGCTTCACCGAATGCCGCCGTCCCGAGCGGACCGCCCAGATCGCGCGTACGGCGCGCAGGATCGGCAAGGGTTGCGTCGACCGCGTGCTCGAGCGAGCGTGCCGCCTGCGCGAAATGCTTAAGGCCGCGCTGCTCGGCGAGCCAATCGAGCAGCATGCCCGCCGACAGGATCAACGACGTGGGATTGGCGATGCCCTGTCCGGCGATGTCAGGCGCCGAGCCATGCTGCGCTTGGGCCGCCGCCAGAGACTCTCCCGCGTTGATGGCGCCGCCGAGCCCCAGGCTTCCCGAAAGTTCGGAAGCGAGATCGGACAGGATGTCACCGTAGAAGTTGGTAGCGCAGATCACGTCGAAGTGCGCCGGGCTGCGCACCAGACGCGCGGCCATTGCGTCGATGATGATCTCTTCGAGCAAGACTTCCGGAAATTTTTCGGCGACCTTGCGCACTTCGCGTAAGAACAGCCCGTCGGTGAGGATGAAATTGTTCGCCTTGTGCACGGCGGTAACCTTTTTGCGCCGGCGCATCGCGAGTTCGAACGAACGGCGGGCGATGCGTGCGCAGGCGAACGCCGAGATCTTGCGCACCGATAACGCGAGATCCGGCGTCGGCATGAACTCGCCGTTGCCGACTGCCATGTTGCGATCAGGATAGAAGCCCTCGGTGCATTCGCGCATGATGACGAGGTCCATCGGCTCGTGCGTGCGGCCGATGCCCGGGCGCGTGCGCGCAGGACGCACGTTAGCGTAAAGGTCGAGCTTGACGCGGAAGGCGGCGGAAACGTTGACGCCGCCCTGGTCGCGGGGCGGGTAATCGAGGTGCGAAATCGGACCGAGGATGATGCCGTCCGATTTCCGCGCGCGCTCGAGCACGGCGTCCGGCAGCGTGGTGCCGGTTTTGGCGAGGGCAGCCAATCCGATCTCATCGTGTTCGAGTGCCAGATCGAGCCCGAACATTGCATCGAGCTTTTCCAGCACGTGCAGCGTCGCCGCCGTAATTTCGGGGCCGATGCCGTCGCCGGGCAAGACGAGGATTTTCACGAACCGATCCGCCAAGATTCATAAGTCGTCATGGCTTCGTCTCCATCGACCGAGCGGCGAAGGGCAAACTGCGCTGCATCGCGACGGTGACCGCCTGGATCAACGCGATGCGGAAAGATGCGCTCAAGGCTTCGCCCCCGCGGCGATCCGCTCTAGGTTGAGGCGCGCAAGGATATCGTCCAGCTCGCGTAGCCAGCGCCGCTTGTGCGCGCGATGGATTTCGACCGCGGACTGCGGATCGCCGCGCCGGATCGCCTCGACCACGGCCGCGTGGTTGACATTCGAGTACACGGGCGGCTTGCGATGGGCCGAGGTGAGGAGACGGAAGCGGTTGGCCTTTTCGAGAAAGCGCGTGGCGGTGTCGATCAGATGCCGATTGCCGCAGGACTCGAGCAACAGCGTGTGGAAGCGGTAGTCGGCGCGGTTCCAGGCGTCGACGTCGCCTACGTCCAGCGCGTGGTCCATCGCCTCGATCGCCGCGTCGAAGGCGGCCAGCTCGTGGGGTGGCAAACGTCGCGCCGCCGTGCGTTCCGCCGCCTCGACCTCGAGGCACGCCAGGAGCTCGGTGATCTCGCGGATGTCCCGCGCCGATAGCGCTGCGACGCGCATCCCGCGCCGGGGCTGAAGCTCGACGAAACCTTCGTCCTGCAGCCTCACCAGGGCCTCGTGGACCGGCGTCCGGCTCATACCGAGTTGTAGCGCGAGCGCCGGTTCGAGCACCTGGTAGCCGGTCGGCATCTCGCCGCAAAGGATGGCGTCCTTCAGCCGCCGGTACGCATGCTCCGATTGCGGTGCGCG
>Ga0183260_10004830_pt1 | contig 10663 bp, 10 predicted proteins | sample AntDrymUQ4972206_2_FD_129768 | JGI IMG/M metagenome (GOLD analysis project Ga0183260, IMG submission 129768) | Polar desert sand microbial communities from Dry Valleys, Antarctica - metaG UQ497 (22.06) (version 2) (version 2) | ecosystem: Environmental > Terrestrial > Soil > Desert | place...
CGTTAGGGACATGCGTCGTATTCCCGCTCTGCCTTCTGACAAATTCGAATATCGCACGGGCACTGACTGATTCTTTTAGCTGACGAACTTTTTCGGCTTGTAGATCAAATCGGTCTAGGTCTATACCAGCTGAGAAAAATCCCTCGGAAAACAATTGCCAAAGAGGCTTATTCTCGCCGGCTATTTTCAAAAATAGATAAACCTCAATCGCCTCAACCTGCGGCGGACGAAGTTTTCCGGCTTTGCGAATGTAATCGACAATCGATCTCACATTGCACTCCTGCGACGTGAGCCATTCTTCAGCTTTTCCCTGTATGATTTCGTGGAGCATTGGCAAGAAACTTTCGGGATTATACAAGTTCGTTAACCTTGCCGCAAAAACGGTTTAGAAATCCACTGTTTGTCGCGAACCATGACGGGCGGTCGATGAGAAGAGCGCCCGGGATGATCTTCAGTTTAATATCTCGTACTATCGTGTGCTTGATGACCGGATAGTCGCGGAGTTATCGCGTGAGTTGCGGTTCTGGTGGTCGCGTGTATTGAAGTAGCGGATCGTCGTTGATGTGGATGGTGATTGAGCAAGCGCACTGGCGGGTTACCGGCTGAAGGTGTCCGGTGACGGTGGGGGATGAGCTTGCGATCGGGTGGGGCGGGCAGGCTATTGGGTGGGTGATCTGTTTGGGTGGGCCGGTGATGAGCAGAGGTATATCCGGTGCGGCTTTGGGCGGGTGCGTTTCGGCATTTGATTGTGCGGGCGAGTGCTTATATCCTTTAGTTATACGCAGATGCCCGCACGGTTCGAGGGCGAGAGGGTCGAGTTGAGTGTCCCGCCCTTACTGACGTGCGGGCTTCTGCAAGAACGCGTTTTGATCGAGAAGGCGTGTGTGGTGATATAAAAATCGAGATTTTCATATAACAAAGACTAAATTTGAATTAACCGATATCTCCCTTGATAGCTAATAAAACATGAGCACATTAACATTTGGAATTATTAAACCCGACGCGGTGAGCGCCGGGAATCATGGAAAGATCATTGCCCGTATTTTGGATGCGGGTTTTAAAATTCGTGGTATGAAGCTGATTCATCAAACGAAAAAAATAGCCGAGGGATTTTATGCGGTGCACGCGACCAAAGGGTTTTATGAAGAGTTGACCGAATTTATGTCGAGCGGCCCCTGCGTCGTGCTGGCTCTGGAAAAGGAAAACGCAGTAAAGGCGTGGCGCGACCTGATGGGAGCGACCAATCCTGCCGAAGCTGCCGAAGGTACGCTGCGAAAAGACTTTGCGGCTTCGATCGGCGAAAACGCCGTGCACGGCTCGGATTCGGACGAGAACGCGGCTATCGAGATCAGCTATTTCTTCAGCAAACTTGAATTAGTATAATCGTAAAGGTATAAAGGTTCATAGTTTGCGGTCAATCAAGTTTTATTCGTGCGTTTTTGTGTGCTTCGTGTAATTCGTGGTCAAGTTTTATGGATTTTCAGGAAGTAACCATGAAACACACGAAAAACCACGAAAATGCACAAAAGGCCGACCTTTCGGATTATGGGGGCTCCGCGAAATAACCATTTGAACAGCCGCGGCCGCTCGCGGTTCTGACTAAATCTATGAAAAGATGCCCGACTTGCGACAGGACCTTTGACGATTCGATGCGTTTTTGCCAGACCGACGGGACTTCGCTGGTCGCAGATGCACCTCCGCTTGACCCTTATAAAACGATGGTCGCCCGGCCCGAAGACATAGCCGCCGCGATGCCGCCCGCCCAGGCAGAAAAGCCCATTCCACCGCCGCCCGCTGATGAACAGGTTTTGGAAATTCCCGCAGAGAAAGACCCGAATAAGACGATGTACGCGTCCGAGGACGAGATCCGCCGCGAGATGGATTCGCACGACCGCAAGGACGAGCAGTTGATAGATATTCCGCCGCTCGTCGAAACTCCCGCGCCCGAGCCGCCGCGGTTCAGCGAGCCGGAATTGAATCCGCCGTCGTTCGGCGCGTCTGCCCCGCCATCGCCTTTTTCGACGCCGAAGAGCGGTGAACCGTCGCCATTTGAGCAAACATCACCCATCCCGTCGCCGTTCGGTGAACAAAAACCGAGTTCGTTCGACCCGGCTTTCGAAAAACGTTCGCCGTTTGCCGAGCCTGAGCCAATGGACAATATGCCTTCGGCCAATCCGTTCGATCCACCGATGGGCGTTCCCGGTGGGCAGATGGCTCAGGCGGAGTGGACGCCGCCGCCGATTCCCGATTCGAGCTGGCAAAATCAGCAGATCGGCCAAAACACGCCATTTCAACCGCCGCCCGCCGGATCAGATGGCGAAAATAAAACGCTTGCGATCGTTTCGCTTGTTTTGGGTATACTTAGCATAGTCTGCTGCGGTTTTCTTACCGGCGTCCCGGCAATAGTCGTTGGTTATATTGCGAAAAACAAGGTAGCGGAGAATCCGAGGGAATTCGGCGGCAGCGGCCTCGCGACGGGAGGCATAATAACTGGCGCCATTGGCACAGTGTTGGGAATCTTGTTTCTTCTGTTGCAAATCTTCCTGGGTGGTCTGGGCGCTCTCATACAGTAGTGGTCAAACAGTAGTGGTCAAAAAGCAAACATGTCTTTAATAACCGACGTAATTCAATCGACGGTCGCCATCATCAAGGGCATGACGCGGACGCTCTCCGAAATTCCGCGTGAAAAGTGGACCGTGCAGTATCCGGATGTGCCAATAACCGTACAGCCGCGCTACCGCGGACAACATCTTTTGCACGTCGATGAATTGGGCAAGGAAAAGTGCGTGGCATGTTATCTTTGCGCGGCGGCGTGCCCTGCGGACTGTATTTATATCGAGGCCGAAACCGATCCGCGCCCGTACGAGGAACGCATCGGCCGCGACGAGCGTTATGCCAGGGTGTACAACATAGACTATGGCCGCTGTATCTTCTGTGGTTTTTGTGTCGAAGCTTGCCCGAAGGACGCAATCACACATGGCTACAATTTCGAACTCTCCGTTTATAACCGGGCCGACCTTTTAAAGACCAAGGAAGACCTGCTAATTACCAGCCAAAAACAGTCAAAGAATTATCGTGTCGCCCTGTCGAGCGAGGACGTCTATTCTGAATACAAGGAAGTTTGAGTGTAGAAAGTCCGCACGAAGTAATTGCTTAACGTGGGCATCAGTCCCACCCGTTCCTGTTGACTTCGGCAAGGATTGCTGTGAACTCCGAAAATCTGCCACCCACACAAAAAGGACGACATCATGAAATTCGGGGGCGCGGACTGCGCGAGTTTGCCGGGCTTCGGCGCGACGATCAGCGACTCGATCCTTTCAAACTTGCACGGTACGCAAACCTTTTGGTAATCCCCGTCGACGAGGTCAAAGGATTGTCACAAGAAACACTCGATGAATTACTCGGGACGGGTAAAGACAAATGGTCGGGCGGCGCTGCTTCGCACAAGCTGCCAAATGGACAAAAGCTCATCATTCTGAATCCGACGCACGGGAAAAATCGACATAATGCTACATTGATGGAGGAGATATGTCACGTTTTTCTCGGTCACAAGCCCAGCCGCCTTGCAATCCAGAATCGTGATAAAGAAGGTAACGTCATCGCTCGCGACTATAACGCAACTATCGAAGAAGAGGCCTACTCGACCGGCGCGGCAGCACTCGTTCCCTATCACGGACTCAAGAAATTTGTCGAAGAGGGTAAAACGTCCGCTCAGATCGCGCGGCACTACAACGTAAGCCGGGCACTTGTCGAATACAGGATAAAAATCTCAAGGCTCTGGGATTCGTACAAGCAAAATCTCTTCAAAGCCGGTTGAAAATGACCGATCCATCAGAACACCAAAGTGTCCCGCTTCCTCAATTGTCCACCGAGGACAAGCTGAGGATGCTGCTCGATATAACCAAGACTATCAGCCGTTCGCTTGATCTCGACGAGGTGCTGAATCTAGTGATGGATACGCTCGGCTCGCTTTTGCCGTACGATGCCGCGGGCATTTATTTGGTGGAACAAGGCACGGAAGGCGATCCATATGTTTTTAGATCAAAGGTAATTCGCGGCTATGAGATCAGCTTCGAGTTGATAGAACCGCGCCTGAAACTCGGCGAAGGATTCCTGGGGCGCGTGGCCGCCACTGGGAAACCTATAATTTCGCCCGACGTAACCCAAGACCCTCGATACTTCAAAGCACGTGTGCGAACGCGTTCCGAAATGGTCGCGCCTATCGTTTCAAACGACGTTGTTATTGGCGCCTTCGACCTTGAAAGCGACGAGCTAAACGCCTATTCCGAAGACGATCTGGCAGTTTTGCAGATGTTGACATCGCAGGTCGCGATCATCATCGAAAAGGTCCGCTTGACCGAGCAGGCTATCGAGAAAAAACGCATGGAGGCTCAGCTCGAGATCGCCCGCCAGGTCCAGCTCGAACTTTTACCCGACGCCGACCCACAGGTCGAAAATTTCGACATCAGCGCGTATGTTTTTCCGACCGAAGAAGTATCGGGCGACTATTACGATTGGGTGAGCATTTTCGAGGACCAGATCGGGGTTGTAGTGGCCGACGCGGTGGGAAAGGGCATTCCGGCAGCTTTGTTGATGTCGTTCCTGCGGGCGTCGCTGCGGGCAGGAATACAGATCGGGTACGCTCCGCACATTGCGATGTCAAAAGTCGGCAATTTACTTTGGGATTCGGTCGAAGATCATCAGTTCATCACGGCTATCTACGGTATTCTTGATGCGACAAATCGCACATTCGTATTTTCAAACGCCGGACATAACCCGCCGCTTCTTATCAAACCCGACGGCGAATATCGATTCGTCGAATACGGCGACGTGCCGCTCGGGATGTTCTATGACGCCCGTTACCATCAGCATTTTATCCGGTTCGAACGCGGGCAGGTGATGGTGATCTATACGGATGGGATTACCGAAGCGGCGAACATCGACGGCGAAGAATACGGCCAAGACAGATTTGCCAAACGCGTGCTCGAGGGCATCGAGCTTCCGGCTAACGAGCTGATCGACCATGTTCGAAAAGGGGTCGCTGACTTTACGGAACGCAAATTCCTCGACGACGACGGAACGCTTTTCGTTATCAAAGCAAGTTAATTAACCTCTCGGACCGGCAGGGACGCTTTACGAATAAAGAAAAAACGCGGATCGTGTCCAGTTTGTACCTGATCACCGTCCGCGTTCCTTCAGTTGTAAGGGAAATTGATTAGTGGGCAATGACAGACGTATGCAGTGCATCGCCGCCGGGCACAACGGGTGTGCGGTAATCACCGTACTTGATCTTTTCGTTTTCCGTCGTGAAAGCGTATATGTCAAAGCCATATGCGTCGAGTGAATCCGTAAGTTCCTCGGAGCGCATAAGATACAGCGTTTCAGCAAAACCAAGATCGGCGCGTATTTCAAGCAGGCGTTCGATTACCTCGAGCGGTGCGAAACATTGTGCTGGATCCTGAAAGGTTGCCATAGGTTGGGCCCTAACTATTAGTGAGGGCGATTATATGATTACGAGCCGGCGATATAAGTTGTTCACTATTTAAAAGTGGCCGTTTCGCTTATCACATGCATCAAGTATAGAGACGAAAAATATTGTCTTTTCAACAAAAAAAGCATAATCTGGATTTAATGACTTTCAGGAGAAAACGATGAAATCCATTCTATCGGGTATATCCCTCGTGTTCGCGATGATCGCGGCTTTTTCTGCCGGTATATTTGCCCAAAATCGTACGCCTGCGGCAGCTTCGAGCGATAAATATGTTATCTCGGCCAAGCCGGGCGGCGTGAACTTTATCGAAGGAGCGGTCGGGATCGTACGTAAAAACGGTCCGAGCGGCCGTCTTTTGAAAGGAGACAAGGTCGAGATCGGCGACCGCATTTCGACAGGAGCCGACGGACGCGCCGAAATATTGTTAAATCCGGGCTCTTATGTTCGCCTTGGCGGAGATGCCTCGTTCCAATTCAAAACTACTTCGCTAGAAAATTTGCAGCTTAGGCTCGATCGAGGAAGCGCGATTCTCGAGGTTTTTGCGGCTGACGAATTTACCGTTACGTTGCACGCGCCCAAGGCAAAATTTCGCCTTATCAACTCGGGCGTTTTCCGCCTCGATGTATTACCGGATGGCGCGGGCACCCTTTCTGTTTGGAAGGGACGCGCCCTTGTGGGAACTTCGGGAGCGGGACTTATCAAGCCAGGCCGTGCGATGACGGTTTCGAATTCGCTTGTCACTTTGGCTAAATTCGACCGGGATAAGCAAGATGAGCTCGATATGTGGAGCAAGGCTAGAGGGAAACAACTGGCTAAGCTTACCGATAGCCTGCAAAAACGTGAGATGCGAAACATTTTGCTGAATTCGTACGCCGGTAATCAGTGGAACGTTTACAACTCGTTTGGCTTATGGGTTTTTGACAGATTCTCGGGCTCATACTGTTTTCTGCCGTTCGGCTATGGCTGGTCGTCGCCCTACGGTTACGGTTTTGGCCATTCGCTGAGCCGCTACGATCTGCCCTGGTACGTTTACAGTCAGCCGACGTGGACGCCGTCGCCGGGACAAACGTCCGGACAGACGCCGGGACAAGCCCCCGCGCCGACTATAACGCCCATCGTAACGGCGGGCGATCGCAGGGCCGTCCCTCCTTTCATTCGTATGTCGGGCAACAGCGGCCGCGGAGACATCGGTAACGATACGCAGGATCCGGGTAACGACTACAGGCCGACGTACCCGATCAGGCAGGCACCCGCGCCATCGGCTCCTCCCCCCACGAAGATGGACAGCCCGCCTATGACGTTACCTACCTCCGATAAGGATAGAAATTAGAACTTGTTCCTTAGAAAAAGGAGGCCCGACGGCCTCCTTTTTCTATAGAAATTGAAACGCCACTGAGTTTACGGTCGCTGGGTCGGGCGTTGTAAAGTATGGCTCGGCGATCAGGCCGATCGACTGAAGGCCATTGAATATAGTGTGAAAGATGATGCAGGGAAGTAGATTTCCGGTCCACACCCTGATCAAAGTCAATACAAGACTCAGTACTGTTAATAGAAACAGTGTCGAATAGCTCGGCCAGTATTGCGGAAAATGGACCGCCGCGAAAAGGAACGTGACGAAAGCCACGGCCGGCCAGGCGCCATATGCCCGCTGGAATGCGGAGTACAGTATGCCGCGATAGATTATCTCTTCGACGATCGGAGCGCTGAGTGTCGCGATCAACGCGACCAGAAGCGCAGCCGCGCGCGAGCTACGCAACATTCGAAGGAGATCGTTGTCAGCTTCCGGAGATATGCTGACGGCAACAGCCGATAACGCGAAGATTCCGGCAAAGATCAAAATATGATGCCACCAGCGCATTCCGCCTGACGTCCAGCCCAGCGTTTTGCGAAAATCGTAGGTTCTAAATCGGGTAACTATGGCCCATGCGAGCACCATCGTAATCAGATGCGCAGGTATGATCGCGATGATTTGCAAAACCACTGCGGTGGGATCCGTCTTTATGAACTCAATCAGCGCCTGCTGGCCTGCAAACCGCGCACGCATGGGAACCACATAGGCTCCTACGATCAGAACCGGGAATATCACCACGACAGCGACGCTCGAAAGCCAAACCAGCAGGGCGATCCAACTGTTCCACGGGGGATTATTTGGCGTGACGGGTAATTGAGGAACAGGTTTCTGTGGCAAACGGCCGTTCGTAAAGATTTCGTTGGTAATTTCCACGAGATGAAGTGTAACCGACGCGGCGCATTGAACCAAAATCCGCACCTGCGTCTTGAACTTTACGGCGATTGCAGATAACCTAAAAGCCCGTGGAGCATCACGGGGAAAACCCCAAACAAAATGTAGTAGCAATCATTCCCGCGAGGTATGCATCCGTGCGTTTGCCCGGAAAATTATTGCTCGATATCGCCGGTGAAGCGCTGATAATTCATACCGTCCGCCGAGCCGTCGCGGCCACGTTGGTGTCACGGGTTCTGGTCGCGGCCGACGATGAACGGATCGTTGCGGCTGTTACCGAAGCTGGATTCGAAGCGGTGATGACCTCGAAGATACACGCGTCCGGCAGCGACCGTATTGCGGAAGTGGCTGAATCTTTGCCCGAAGGAACAATAATCGTAAACGTGCAGGGCGACGAGCCGACGATCGCGCCCGAAACCATCGACCGCGCGATCGAAACAATGCGGGCCGACCCATCGGCGGACATTGTCACGACGTCCGAGCCGATCGATGACGAGCGTGACGTGCTCGACCCAAATGTAGTCAAGGTCGTTACCGATACGTCGGGAAATGCTTTGTATTTTTCGCGTTCGCCGATACCTTTTCTGCGAGCGGGTGCGAGTCTAAGCGGCGGCATCGATAATGCATTTTCGGGCAGTACCGATCTGGTTGCAAGTTACCGCAAGCACACAGGGCTGTATGTTTATCGCCGCGAATTTTTGCTGCGATTTTCAAAAATGAAACAAACGCCGCTCGAAAAACTTGAGTCGCTCGAACAACTGCGGGCACTCGAAAACGGTGCGAAGATTCGGGTCGTTGAAACTTTTGGCAGCTCGATCGGCGTCGATACGGAAGAAGATCTTGAGCGCGTTAGAGAAATAGTAGACAGGCTGTTATTCTCTCGCGTGGCGAAGTGACCATTTGAACAGGTGATAGCCTGTCCTACACTGAAATACAAGACTGGATCGGTTTAATTTTTTTTGTACTTCTCATCACGGGCATTATCGTTGGTTTGAAATTGCTGGCCAAGCCGCGGCCGCGAACATCCGCAGAGTTTGAGCGAAACGCGGCGGAAGGCAGCACACTCGGAGCCTTTGCAAATGCACTTCAGGAAGCGCTCGATCCCGCCGCGGCAAAAGCGAAGGAAGTGCAAATGCAGATGAAAGACGGCACGTACGGCAAAAGGAAACGCGAGGGCAAGGCAAACGACGATTTCACGGACGAGTCAAAACCATCTGCAAAAGCGGGCGCTTGAAGTTGAAAAATGCGGACTTAAGTCCGCGTTCCAAAAATTATGACCAAATATATTTTCGTAACCGGCGGCGTGGTTTCAAGTTTGGGCAAGGGCCTTGCGGCGAGTTCGATCGGCTGTCTGCTCGAGGCTCGTGGAATGAGCGTGCAGATGATGAAGCTCGATCCGTATATAAACGTCGATCCGGGAACGATGTCGCCCTTTCAGCACGGCGAAGTTTTTGTGACCGACGACGGAGCCGAAACCGATCTCGATCTCGGCCATTACGAACGCTTCACACACGCCAAGCTCACCCAGGCTAACAACTGGACGAGCGGCCGTATTTACCTTTCCGTGATCGAAAAAGAACGTCGCGGCGATTATCTCGGCAAGACGATCCAGGTGATTCCGCATATCACCGACGAAATAAAAAAAGCCGTGCGTGTAGTCGCCGACGGCGATAATCCCGACGTGCTGATCGTCGAGATTGGCGGCACAGTCGGCGACATCGAATCGCTGCCGTTCATGGAAGCGATCCGCCAGATGGGCAACGAAGAAGGCCGTGGCAACGCGATCTTTGTTCACGTTACGCTGGTTCCGTATATCGCCGCCGCAGGTGAATTAAAAACCAAGCCTACGCAGCACAGCGTTCGCGAGCTTCGCGAGATCGGTATCGCGCCGGATGTTCTGCTTTGCCGTTCGGAGCGGCCGCTGTCGATGGATCTGCGGCGAAAGATAGCGCTGTTTTGCAATGTGCGTGAAAACGCCGTGATATCCGCGCTCGATGTCGGCACGATCTACGAAGTGCCGCTTGCATTTCACGAGCAAAGCCTCGACGAACTTATAGTCAACGAGTTGCAATTGACGGAGAAATTTCCCCACGTCGATCTCAAACCGTGGCGCGAACTGGTGTCGACAATCAAGGATCCGACCGGCGGAGCGGTCCAGATCGCGATTGTCGGCAAATACGTGGAGCTCGAAGATTCATACAAGTCGCTGCGCGAGGCACTGACGCACGCCGGCGTCGCGAATAATCTTCGCGTGAATGTAAAGTGGCTCGAATCCGAAAATTTGTTAAAGGACGGCTACGAAGCCGACCTTCGCGATTTCGACGCGATCCTTGTACCGGGCGGATTCGGCAAACGCGGAATTTCCGGCATGCTCCGTGCTATAAAGTACGCGCGAAAGTCCGGCACGCCGTATTTCGGCATCTGTCTTGGAATGCAGACCGCGTGTATCGAATTTGCCCGCGAAGTCTGCGGTCTGCGCGATGCGGATTCCACCGAATTTAACGAAGAAACGCCGTTCCCGATCATCTTCAAATTGCGCGATCTGATTGGCGTTGACGAGCTCGGTGGCACGATGCGGCTCGGTGAATGGGCGTGTGAGCTGAAGGAAGGCTCATTAGCCTCACGGGTTTATGACGGCGCAAACGAGATCGGCGAACGCCATCGTCACCGGTACGAGTTCAACCCGGAATTTAGAAGCGTCCTCGAAAAAGAAGGCCTGGTTTTCAGCGGTGTTTCGCCGGACGGAAAGTTCATCGAAATGATAGAGCTCCCACGAGAAACGCATCCGTTTTTCATCGCGTGTCAATTCCATCCGGAATACAAATCAAAACCGCTGGAGGCACATCCGTTGTTTATCTCCTTCGTGAAAGCCGCATGGGAAAATCGTGTCAACAGCGAAAATCTTAAACACGATGTGGCGAGCGACAAAC
>Ga0183260_10004831_pt1 | contig 10661 bp, 14 predicted proteins | sample AntDrymUQ4972206_2_FD_129768 | JGI IMG/M metagenome (GOLD analysis project Ga0183260, IMG submission 129768) | Polar desert sand microbial communities from Dry Valleys, Antarctica - metaG UQ497 (22.06) (version 2) (version 2) | ecosystem: Environmental > Terrestrial > Soil > Desert | place...
CCTCGAGCCGCTTCGACTACGTGCGCCAGATCGCGGTCCGCGCCTTCTACGAGTGGGGCTTCAACGTCGCCGCGCTCGACCTGCGGAGCTTCGGCATGACCGAGCTGACGACCCACGCGCCCTCGACCGCCGGCTGGAAGGAGGGCGAGGACATCGTCGCCCTGGGCGACTACATGAAGTCGCTGGGCTCCTCCACCTGCGGCGCGCTGGGTATCTCGCTCGGCGGCAGCTCGGTCCTGAACGCGTGCGACGTCGAGGGCGTCGCCACCTCGCTCGACGGCGGCATCCTCGCCGTCTCGCCCCCGGCCGATCCGCGCGAGGTCTGGAAGCGTCTGTCCGAGCCGGTGAAGCCCAGCCACCCCCGCTACCCGCTCCACAAGGCGTTTCACGCGATGCTGGTCTCCCGCGTGCGCTCGGGCCGCTGGCCCCAGGAGGCCGAGTCGGCCGAGTCGATGATGGACGTGCTCGATCTTGTCGCCGAGCCCTATTACGAGCTGCCGGCCGAACAGATCTGGAAGAACGCCCGCGGCCTGGACCGAATCGCCGAGGCGGAGGTCCCGCTGCTGGTCCTGCATCCCGAGGACGACCGGATCGTCAAGGTCGGCGAGGCCCGAAAGCTCGAGGCCGCGGCGGCCGGCAACGACAACGTCCGCGTCTGGATCCTGCCCGCGGGGGCGCACGGGATCCTCGAGGCGATCGACTCGACCTTCACCTACAACGTCTACCGCGGCTTCTTCGAGCGCTGGGCGCGCTACGCCGAGCGCCCGGGGTCGCGCTCGGTCGGCGAACCCGAGGTGGTTTACTCCGCGTCCGCGAGTGACTAAGGCTCAATCGGGGTAGGAAGGAGCAGACTGTGGACAGCGACGTATTCAGAAGGTTGATCTGGGCGGGCATGCTGGCGGCGACCGGCGCGTTCGCGACCATCGCCGCCCACAGGGTCTCCGAAGCTCTCTACCGCAGGGTCTTCGACGAGGAGCCGCCCGAATGAGGCCCTACCGGGTCATCATCAGTCACGCTTCGTCCCGGCGGAAGGTTTCGTCATGACCGATCCCGCCGGCCCCAACGGCAAGCCCCCGGAGGAGATGAGCGTCGGCGAGCTCGTCTTCGAGGTCTCAGATCGCGCGACCGTCCTCGTGCGCGAGGAGTTCGAGCTCGCCAAGACCGAGGTCACCGAGAAGCTCAACCGCCTTCTGCAGGGCGGGGTCACCGCGGTCGTAGCCGGGGTCTTCGTCCTGGCGGCCCTCGCGATGATCATGCACGGCGTCGCCTGGCTGCTGAACGATCTCTTCTTCGATGACAACGTCTGGGCCGGCTTCCTGGTCGAGGCGGCTTTCTTCCTGTTGGTGGCCGTCGGCGCGGGGCTGTTCGCCTACCGGGCCTTCAAGAAGTCCTCGCCCCCGGTGCCCCAGATGGCTATTGATGAGGCGAAGGAGATCAAGACCGCCGTCACCCGTGACACCACGACAAGCAAGGAGACGAGCTGATGGAAGCAACGCCTTACCAGGTCACGACCACGGGCAACGGCCGGTACGTGCCCCCGGCCCCCGGCACTCGCAGCGCGGAACAGATCCGGGACGACGTCACCGCGCAGCGCCACGACCTCGCCCGCTCCGTCGATGCCCTGCGCGACCGCTGGTCCGAGGCGACCGACGTCAAGGGCCAGATCGCCAAGCACAAGACCGAGCTGTTGGTCGGCGCGGCGGTGGTCGGCTTCGCGGTCGGCGCGGTGATCGCCTTCAGGCGACGCCGGTAGCCCTCCGCCTCAGCGCTTACAGTTCGCCCGTGGTCGACCGGGGGTACTTCCCAGCTGGTGAATCCATGCTTCGCCGGGTGCACTCCGAGCGCTCGGTGGGCCTCATGTACGGCCAGCGCGCCCTGATCATCGGCGCGCTGAACCCGCTCAACTTCATCGGTACCCACGAGCACACCGCGGCGAAGCGGATGCCCTTCCGGCGCCTCACCCGGACAGCGGAGGCCTTCGAGACGATCTTCTTCGGCACGAGAGCCGAGGCGGACGAGGTGCTCGCCTACGTCGAGAAGATGCACTCCCGGGTCGAGGGCGAGCTCGAGTTCGACGCGGGCCCCACCCCCGCGGGATCCGCCTATTCGGCGGGGGACCCGAAGCTGATGCTGTGGACGATGGCCGTGATCGCCGACTCCGGCCTGTACTTCTACGAGCTCTTCGTGCGCCGCCTGGACGACGACGAGCGCGAGGCGCTCTGGCAGGACTACATCCGCTTCGCCGAGCTCTTCGGCATGCCGCGCGACGCCGCGCCCGCGACCTATCCGGAGTTCCGCGAGTACTTCGACGGCGAGATCGCATCGGAGCGCGCCCACCTGACCCCCGCCGCCCGCCAGGTCGGCTACTGGACCGCCTTCGACATACCGCTGCCGCGGGTACGCGGCCTCGGCAAGCCGTTCCACAACCTGATCGTCCTCGGCAGCCTTCCCCCGCGCGTCCGCGAGCTCTACGACCTCGGCTGGACCCCGGCGCAGGCCCTCGCCTTCCGGACCGCCGTCGGCGCCCTACGCGCCGCCCGCCCGGTCACCCCGCGCCCGATGCGCCGCGGCTACAACACATCCCACTTCCGGCTCGTCGCCCAGACGGAGCGCCGCCGCCTGGAACAGGGGAAGCCGACCCCCCAGGTGGTCTAGAGCCCCAAAGACGCGTGGGTTGTGGAGGCGACGCCGATCAGGCCCGGGCCGGCGTGGGCGCCCAGCACCGGCCCGATCTCCGAAACCATCTGGGGCTCGCAGCCGAAGATCGGGGTACAAGTCTCGACCATCGCGTCGGCGGCCTCCTGGTCCTGGATGTGCTGGACGACCCAGGCGTCGGCGCCGTCCTCGTGCTGGGTCTGGGCATAGCCGACGAGGCGCTCGATCGACCGCGAGCGCGTCCGCACGCGTTCGACCGGCATGACCTCCTCCTCGAAGGTGAGGATCGGCTTGATCTTCAGGGTGGTGCCGAGCCAGGCGCCGGCGCTGCCGATCCGCCCGCCGCGGCGCAGGTACTCGAGTGTGTCCACGGCGAACCAGAGCCGCAGGCTCTCGCGCGCCTCGTGGGCCTTGGCCGCGGCCTCCTTGGCGGACGCTCCGCTCTTCGCCGCGTGAGCCGCCGCGAGCAGCACGAGGGACATGCCGCCCGCCGCCGTCCGCGAGTCGACGATCTGGATCCGGTCGCCGCCCTTGCCGTCGGCCTGTAGCCGCTCGCGCGCCTGGACGGCCGACTCGTAGGTGCCGGAGATGCCCGCGGAGAGGTGGACGGAGACGATCTCGCGCCCGTCCGCGAGCAGCGGCTCGAAGGTCGTGATGAAGTCGCCGACCGAGGGCTGGGAGGTCGTGACCGTCTGACCCGACATGCGCAGCTGCTCGTAGAAGGCGTCGAGGTCGGTGAGGAGCTCCGATTCGGGGCGCTGCTGGCCCTCCAGCCCGACGTAAAGGCTCACCTCTGCGATGTCGAATTCCCGCCGCATCTCAGGCGGCAGGTAGTTCGTCGTGTCGGCCACCACGGCAATCTGGGAGTCGGGCACCACAAGCGTTCTACCATCTGGACGAGTGACCCCGCGACCCCGCCCACCTGGATGACGCCCGTGGCACTTCGCATCTCTGCGTCCTCGGGCTCGCCTTTGGCACCACCAAAGGCTTCGCCCTGCGTCCTTGATCTGCTCGGCCACGAGCGCCACCAGGCGCACGGTGTCGCGCGGTCACTCGTCTAGCCCATGGCAAAGACGCTCGTCACCGGCGGGACGGGCTTCCTCGGCTCGCACCTGGTCAGGCAACTCGTCGCCCGCGGCGACGTGCGTCTTCTCGTTCGCGAGCGCCGCGACACCTCCCATATAGACGTCCTCGATTGGGAGCATGCGGAGGGGGACGTCACCGATTTCAACCGCCTGGGCTGGCGCCCGCGCCCCCACGAGGAGACCCTGGCCGACACCGTCGACTGGCAGCTCGAGCAGCTGGGGCCCCGCGCCCGGGGGCATTCGCTCGCAGACGCCGGCCTGCGCGCCTCGGGCGCCGCGGCCAAGCTCGTTCCATTCGGGCTGGCGCGCTGATGGAGGGATCAGAGGCGCCGCGCCGCGTCCTCTATCGCTGCCGCACTCCGACCAACTACCTGTGTCCCTGCGGTGCGGTCGCGCGCAAGCTGAAGCGCGAGGGCCTCGAGTTCGAAACCCAGCGCACCGCCCAGCGGCGCGCGCTCCGCCCGGAGATCTCCGAGCTGACGAGGCAGGACCGGGTGCCCGTCCTGGTTGACGGCGACGAGGTGATCCACGATTCGAGGCGAATCAGGGAATACATCGACTGGCGCTATACAATTCAAAGCAATGCCTGAGACCACAGATCCCATCAAGCTGACTGACAAGGCCGCCGAGAAGGTCAAGGAGCTCCTGTCAGGCCAGGCCGACGGCGACGAGCAGGCGCTTCGCGTCGCGGTTCGCGGCGGCGGGTGCTCGGGCTTCCAGTACGCCCTCGCCTTCGACGCCCCCAAGGACGAGGACCACCGCTTCGAGGCCCAGGGCGTCTCCGTGGTCGTCGACAAAACGAGCATGCAGTTCGTGTTCGGCTCCGAGGTCGACTGGGTCGACGGCCTCCAGGGCGCCGGCTTCGCGGTCAACAACCCGAACGTCGAAGCAGCCTGCGGCTGCGGCTCCTCCTTCACCGTGAAGGAAGACGCCGCCGAGCAGACCGCCGCGGTCTAGCTCCGCCACGAAGCACCGCGCCGCACTCGGCACGGGGGAGATGAAGCCGAGACAGTCGCTTATCTTGGGTGTTCGATGAGTGCCCTTGTGACCAAGCTGACAGTCGACGACTACTACTCGATCACCGTCGAGGGAGATCGCAAGCAGCTCGTCGACGGAGCGATCGTCGTGAATGAGCCGAAGTCCGTTCACGCGGCGCTGCAGTTCCGGCTCGTCGTTGCTCTGGGAAAATGGATTGACGCGGGCGAAGGCCGTAGGTTGGGGACATTTCCGACCGATGTCGTCATTGACGATCACAACGTGTTTGGTCCGGATGTGCTTTGGGTGGCCGAGAGGAATCGGCCCACGGATCTGCGCGACGGCCTGGCGCGTATCCCTGACATCTGCGTGGAGGTCCGCTCCCAGAGCACGTGGCGCTACGACATCGGCGCCAAGAAGAGCGCGTATGAGCGGGGTGGCTTGCCCGAATTGTGGCTGGTAGACAGCGAAGCCGAGTCGGTGCTGGTCTACAGGCGCGATTCGCGCGAGTCGCCGAGCTTCGACGTGTCTCTCGAGCTGACGCGCGACGACGTGCTCACCTCACCTCAACTCCCGGGGTTCGAGCTTCGGCTCAGAGAGCTGTTCGAGCTCTAGCGGCTAGGAGTTCTCGATCTGCATCGGCGGGCTCTGCTGGGGGTCCGCCTGCTGCAGGTCCTGCTTGGCCGATGCCGGGGCCTCGGCAGCCGTCTCTGATGTCGCCTCGGCTCCCAGCATCTCGGCGAGCTCGCCCGAGTCGGCCATCTCCTCGACTATGTCGCATCCGCCGAGGAGGTCGCCCTTCACGTAGAGCTGGGGGAAGGTGCGCCAGTCGGCGATCTCGCCGGTGGCCTCGCGCAGGGGCTCGAGGGCGGGGAGGACGTCCAGGGCGGCGTACTCCACGCCCATCGAATCGAGCACTCCGACCACGCGCATCGAGAAGCCGCAGCGCGGCTGCTCGGGGGTGCCCTTCATGAACAGGAGCACCTCGTGGTCCTTGATCAGCTCCTCGACCTTGTCCTTGAGCTCTGGCTCAGCCATCTGGAGTCATCGTAGTGATCGAGAGCGCGTGGATCGAGCCGTCGTCGAAGCGTGCTTGGCAGGCCTTCTTGACCATGCGGTGCTGGTCGATGCGGCTCAGGCCTTCGAACTGCGCCGCCGTGACCGTCGCCTTCAGGTGGTCGGAGGTGCCCGTCTCGTCGACGACCTCGACCTGCGCACCGGGAAGGGCGGCCTCGATCAGCAGCCGGACCTCGTTGAGGGCGATCGCCATCAGACGCCGGCCCCGGCCTTCGCGGCCGCGACCATCTCCTCGGTCGAGACGAGCTTGACGCGGGGGCGGCCCAGGGGCTCGCCGGCCGCCACCTCGGCGGCGTCGATCGCCTTCCAGCCCTCGTAGGTGACGTGGTCGGGGACGCGCTCGCCCAGCAGGGCCTCGATCGAGGCGGGGTCCGAGGCGAGCTCGGGCTCGGGGACGGTGCCCGCCTCGAGGTCCTCGAAGACCCTTGCGACGGTCTCGGCCGCGTCCTTCTTGTTGGTCCCGATCACGCCCGAGGGGCCGCGCTTGATCCAGCCGACGGCGTAGAGACCCCGAACATGCTCCCCCTTGCCGACGCGGCCGGCCTCGTTCGGGATCAGGCCGCGGCTCTCGTCGAACGGGACGCCGTCGAGCGGCTCCCCCCGGTAGCCGATCGAGCGCAGCACCAGGCCCGTCTCGATCGTCTCGCGATCGCCAGTGTCAGACGCCTTGATCCGGTCGCCGTCGCCGGCCAGCTCGTTGCGGCCGACTACGACACGCTCGACCCTTCCGTCGCCCTCGATTGAGACCGGCGAGCAGCAGAAGCGCAGGACGATGCGCTGCAGCTTGCCCTCGGGGTCGCGTTGGGAGAACTCGGTGAAGATCTCGACGTTCCGGCGGTTGGTGGGCCCGCAGTCCTCGGAGTCGACCCAGGCCCGGCTGGCGCCATCAAGCTTCATCTCCTCGGGGTCAATGACGATATCCGCCTGGGTCATCTCGCCGAGCTCGCGGACTTCAGGGTTGGTGAAGGCCGCCTGGGCGGGGCCGCGCCGGCCGAGCACGACGATCTCCCTCACGCCGGAGGCCGCGAGGGCCTCGATCGCGTGGTCGGCGGTGTCCGTCTCCTCGAGCTCGGAGCGGGGGAGGGCGAGCATCCGGGCGACGTCGGCGGCGACGTTGCCGTTGCCGATCACGACGACGCGCTCGTGGGAGAGGTCGAACTCGCGGTCGGCGAAATCCGGGTGGGCGTTGTACCAGTTGACGAACTCGGTGGCCGACCGGCTGCCGGGCAGGTCCTCGCCGGGGATGCCCAGCTTGTTGTCGGTCGCGGTGCCGTAGGCGAAGACGACGCAGTGGTAGCGCTCTCGCAGCTCGTCGACGCTGAGATCGCGGCCGACCTCGACCCCGCCGAAGAAGCGGAACCCCTCGCGGGCGGCCGTCTTCTCATAGACGCGGATGACGGACTTGATCTTGGGATGGTCGGGCGCGACTCCCGCCCGGACGAGCCCGAACGGGGTCGGCAGGCGGTCGAACATGTCCACCTCGACCGCGGTCTCCTCCGGCTTCATCAGGTGCTCGGCCGCGTAGAAGCCGGCCGGGCCGGAGCCGACGATCGCGACGCGGAGCGGGTTATTCTCGGTTCCCAGGGCGCTCACGGGTGAGCGCAAGAGGGTAGCCCCGCGTCGCGCCCCGGCTCAGTCGAACTGGGCGCTGGGCACGGCGCTCGCGGCCGTGCCGTCGAGCGCGTCGAGCGCGCGGCCGAGCGACATCGAGACGCAGGTGAAGATCGGCGTGTCGCGCAGCGTGTAGGAGCTGGACTCGGTGCCGCGCAGCTCCTGGACGAGATCGAGGAACTCGCCCGGTTCGTCGGCCTCGAATGAGACGACGAACTCCTGGTCGTCGAGGCCGAACGAGTAGGTGGTGTTGATCGAGATCTCGGGATAGCGGCGGCCGACCTCGATGTGGCTGGTCATGATCCGGCGCCGTTCCTCGAGCGGTAGCAGGTACCACTCCCGCTTCTTCTCGAACGGGTAGACGAAGAGGTAGCGGCGGTCGGATACCGCGATCTCCTGCCGTGTCGACTCCTCGGAGTACGGCGAGGGCTTCGTCATCGCCAGATAGGAGTGGGGGATGGTGGCCCATCGGGCGAGGCCGCTCTGGCCCATGACCACGTGGAAGGTGTGGAGGTGCTCGAGCACCGGGCTCTGGCTCAGGATCAGCAGGTCGGCGTCGCCCCTCGTCCCGACCGTCGAATACGCTCGCAGCGATCGATCGGTCGCGAAGTCGTCGCAGGCCGCCAGGAACTCGGCCTTGTCGCGGGCGCGCTCGGACTCATCGCGCCGCCGCCAGGCCGGATCGAGCTTGAAGAAGGTGAACTTGACGAAAGTGCGCTCGGGCACGCGAACAAGGGTAGTCGCCGCCGGGCTCGCGCTCGGGGCGCTGGCGTGCGCGTTCGCGCCCCCGGCGGCGGGTCAGGACACGCCGGAGTCGCAGCCAAGCGTCACCGTCGCGATCGTCTCGAACGGCACGGAGCCCCGGGACATCGGCGACATGGCCGGCCTATCTCCCGGGCTGATGAGCGCGGGCCTGTCGACCGTCTCCTCCACCCAGACGTTCCTGGACGTCAGCGCCGGCAACCGCATCTTCACCTCGCTCTACCCAGGCGAGGACCCGATCGTCATCCGGGCGAAGGAGCAGGTCCCCGATTGGGACGAGATCGTCGAGCGCGCCGAGGGCGCCCCCGGCGACATCGTCCCGGGCCTGCTCGCGACGACCCTCGCTGACGCGGGCATCCCCTCCAGGGCCGACGAGCTGCTGATCACCCCCGCCCTGATCGCAGCGGATGAGGAGGGCCGGGTGACGCGCACCGAGCCCTACACGTGCGTCGAGACGCGCTGCCCCGGGCTCTCGGTGGTGCAAGCGATCCGCGACGAGCTGCCGGCTCTGGTCGAGCGCCTTCGGGGCGAGGACATGCTCATCGTGATCGAGCGCCCGCCCCCGCCGGAACGCGAAACGCTCGCGATCGGCGTCGCGGGGCGCGGATTCGACGGCAACCTGACCTCGGACAGCACCCGGACGCCGGGCTTCGTGCTCGCAACGGACCTGGCGCCGACGATCCTCGAGCGCTACGGGATCGAGGCGCCCGACGAGATGAGCGGCCGCCCCATCCGCTCCGAGGGTGAGGTCGACGTCGCCACCCTCGAGAGGCGCGGCGAGCGGATGACTGTGGTCTCGGGGCGCCGGGGCGCGGTGATCGTCGACAACCTGATGATCTGGTTCGCGATCGCAGCCGCGGTTTCGCTGCTCACCCGCGGGCGCGCCCGGGCAGCCGCCTTCGGCGTGCTCGGCCTCTCGTTCGTCTACCTGCCGCCGATGCTCCTGGCCGGCGCGGCCATCCAGCCGAGCGAGGCGGGGGAGAGGATCCTCGTCGGCCTGGGGGCGCCCGCCCTCGCGGCGCTGACCCTGTTCACGCTCCGCGACTGGAGCGCGCTCGCAGCGGCGTGCGCGGTCAGCGTCTGCGCGTACGCGCTGGACGTCATCACGGGGTCCACGCTCACCGCGCAGTCGCTGCTCGGCCCGAACCCCGGCCTCGGCGTTCGCTTCTTCGGCATCGGCAACGAGCTCGAGGCGATCCTCGCGGTGACGATCCCGGTCGGGGTCGGAGCCGCTCTGATGGCGGCGAAGCAGCGCTTCGGACGCGAGATCACGGGACGGACCGCGGCCATCGCCTTCCTGGGCGCGGGCGCCCTGTTCGCGGCGATCTTCGCCGCCGGGCGCTTCGGCGCGGACGTGGGCGCGGCGATCGTGTTCCCTGCCGGAGCGGCGATGGCGGCGCTCGCGCTGCCCGGCGCCTTTCGCAGGCGCAAGCTCGTGATCGGGGTGATCGCCGCGCCGCTCGCCGGCCTGGTGCTGCTGGCGGTGATCGATCTGGTTGCGGGCGGCGACGCGCACCTGAGCCGCTCGGTCTTCGACGCGGGCGGGACCGAGGAGCTGGGCGACGTAGCCGAGCGCCGGCTGAGGCTCTCGGCGAGCAGCTTCGGGCGCGCGGTGGGCCAGAACCTCTTCTGGTTCTCGCTGTTCATGATCGCCGTCGGCGTCTGGCAGCGGCGCAGGCTCGCGCGCTGGCTCGAGGACGCCCCGCTCGCGCGGGCGGGGATGACGGGCGCCTTCGGGGCGGTCGTCCTCGGCGTCGTGGCGAACGACTCCGGCGCGACCTTCCTCATCATCGGCACGATCGGGATGCTCGGGATCGTCTCCTTCGCCTTCTCGCGATATGCGGTCGCGGCGCCTGAAGCGAAGAGCTCGGCTCGCGTTCGGCCGGTACCCTGACCCGATGCGCATAGCCCTCGTCTCGCCCTACTCCTGGACCTACCAGGGGGGCGTGAACAGGCACGTCGAAGCGCTCGCCGAGCAGTTCCTGGCGCGGGGAGACCACGTTCGCGTGCTCGCGCCCTGGGACCCGCCGGACAAGCTCTCGCGCCGCCTGCACGCTCGTGCCGCGCCCGAACCCCGCGAGCAGCCGGACTGGCTGGTCCCGCTCGGGCGCACGATCGGGATCGGGGCCAACGGCGCTGTCTCGAACATCGTTCCCTTTCCCGACGGCCTGGTACGCATGCGGCGCGAGCTGCGCTCGGGCAACTACGACGTCGTTCACGTCCACGAGCCGCCCGCCCCGCTGATCTCCTGGGACGCGAGTACCTTCCGCTCGACTCCCGTGGTCGGGACCTTCCACGCCTACTCGACCAATGCCGTCCCGAACCAGACCGCGAGCCTGCTGGGCGCGCGGCGCATCTTCAACCAGCTCTCGGCGCGCATCGCGGTCTCGCGCGCGGCGGAGTGGACCGCCCGGCGCTGGTACGGCGGCGAGTACACGATCGTCCCCAACGGCGTCGACATCGAATCGGCCTACATGGGTCCGAAGCCCCCCGCCG
>Ga0183260_10004832_pt1 | contig 10661 bp, 13 predicted proteins | sample AntDrymUQ4972206_2_FD_129768 | JGI IMG/M metagenome (GOLD analysis project Ga0183260, IMG submission 129768) | Polar desert sand microbial communities from Dry Valleys, Antarctica - metaG UQ497 (22.06) (version 2) (version 2) | ecosystem: Environmental > Terrestrial > Soil > Desert | place...
CTGGCCGACTGGATCCAGGCCGAACTCGACCCGGTGAGAAACGGCAATTGGCTGAAGAGCATTCGCAAGTCGAAAGGATGAACCATTGGGAGACGACAAGGACGTGGGCGCAATTGCCAGCAATGGAAACGAGACTATGACTAAACCTGAGGCTCCAAGATGTCACTGGAACGTTACCGGCCATCGCGTCGTCGACTGCCGCGGTCAGCGGTGCTCACGCCTGTTGGAACTGGCGCCAGATTGCGGCTGACTTCCCTGGCAACAGCCCAAACGCCTGAGGCGCTGCCCGAAGAGCTTGTTGTCGACATGGAAGGCGGTCCCGACAATCTCGATGTGATGCAGGCGATATCGGCGAATCTGGCGGACATAGGTATCTCGGTGTCGATCGAATCCACGGAACTGGCGAAGGTCAATGGTTCCTGGCAAGACCCGGACTCGGCTCCCCTTCGATTCATGACCTGGCGACCGGTCTACGACCCGCACACCCTGCTCGGTCTCATGTTTGCCAGTACGGGACCGTTGTCGCGCTTTGCGGATGAATCGACAGACGCGTTGATCGCGGCCGCCGCAACTGAGGCAGCTTTCGAGCAGCGCGTTGAGAAGTATCGCCAATTGGGGCGCCAGTTTCAGGAATCGCCACCGGCCGTGTTCCTCTGGAACCTGACCGCGATTTACGGGATCAAGGATTTCGGAGACGGCTGGAGCCCGAGGGGCGACGAATATATCATTCCCACACGAACGGAGAAAATACGATGACACTTTCACGTTGGCACGATCCTCACCTGGATGTCACGCGTCGCGACTTTGCCAAAATTGCGGGCGCGTTCGGCGCAATGGCCGGGATCGGGAGAATCGGCGCGATATCCGGTCAAACTCCGGAGGTTGGCGCCACGCTTGACGAGCTAACGATCGACTTGTCCGGGGCGCCGGAGTCGATTGTCCCCGCGCTGGCGTATTCGCCGCGCGATTGGTCGATTGTCCATTCGATCTACGATTCGCCCGTTGGGTTCGCGCCAGACGGCAGCATCCAACCGCTGGCTGCCCACTCTTTCTCGGCAGTGGACGATCGGACCTACGAAATTGTGCTTCGCGAAGGACTGCTCTTCCACGATGGTTCGCCGGTGACGTCGGCCGCGATTTCCCGCTCGGTCGCCTCCATCCTGGAGTCGGAGTCGGACGTATCCGGCCTGTTCAGCGGGATAGCGGACGTGATCGAAGAGGACGAGCTGACCGTGCGCCTCGTCTCTGCCGAGCCGGCGCCGTGGTTGCCCGCGCAACTTGCCGTATGGCTCCTGCTCATCCCCGAGGGCCATTCGGCTGACCGGGCCGCGACGAATCCGGTTGGCAGCGGTCCGTACCAATTCGAGAGTCAGGATCAGGGCGACTCAATCACGCTCGTCCGGAATCCCGACTATACATGGGACAGTCCCAAGGGTATCCCTATTGCCGAGCGTGTCGTCTACCGGTTCGTTCCGGAATCGGCGACCAGGGTTGCCAACCTCTCGACCGGAACGTCCGACCTGATCACCGAAATTCCATCGGATCAGCTCGAGGCGGTGCGCGATGCGGGCGCGATCGCCGTGGAGGACCCGATCGTGGGGTCGGCCTTCATACGGATCGCGTCCGATGCGCCGCCCTTCGACGATCCTCGAGTGCGGCAAGCGCTCAATTACGCGCTCGATGTGCGGGCCATTGCCGAGGCGCTGGTTTCGCCAGAGGCACGTCGCCTGGCCTCGTTGTTCCCGGACCAGCGGTCCCTTGCGTTTCACCCCGATCTGGAGCCATATGCGTACGACCCGGAACGCGCACGCACGCTTCTGGTCGAAGCGGGCGTGAGCGAAGGGATCGAGGCGGAACTGGAAATCACGACGGCCGCCCGGGTCGACGTGGCCGAAGCGATTGCGGCCCAGCTTGGCGAGGCCGGTTTTTCGATCACGATCAAGGTCAGCGATTACACGGAATTCAACGCGACGTGGTCCGAACCGGCCGCGCCCGCGTTGCGGATGGTCACCTGGAGCCCGTTGTACGATCCCCACACCCTCCTGAGCCTGGTTTTCGCGGGCGAGGGTTTCCTTTCCCGGTACTCTAACGCCGATGCAAGCGGTCTGATCGATGAGGCGGCGGCGGAGAGCGATCCTGGAGAACGTGCCGCGTTGTACCGCGAACTCGCGAACGTCATGCTCGACGATGCTCCGGCAATCTACCTGTGGAACCTGACGTCGGGATACGGCGTTTCGGAGGAAGCTTCCCACTGGCGGCCTCGCGGAGACGCGTACGTGATTCCCACCTATATCGAGGATGCGCTGTGACGACCGTTGGCGACGAGAGGTCGTCCGAAATCTTCGAGGTCTTTCGTGAACGTTCGTCGGTGCGATCGTTTCGTCGAGACCCCATCGATCGGGAACTCGTTGTACGTTCGATCGAAGCAGCAGGGTGGGCCCCATCGCCACATGGCACGCAGCCGTGGCGGTTCGTGCTGGTGGAGCGGCAAGAGGATCGTGGATCGTTGGCGACGGCGATGGCTGAGTCGTGGCGAGAGCAGCTTCGACGTGACGCTCTGGACGAGGATGCGATCGTGTACCGGGTTGGCCGAAGTATCGAACGCCTCGAACGTGCCCCGATTGTCGCAATCCTCTGTCTCTTCCTTGGAGATGCTCACCACTACCCGGATGCTGTTCGGCAGCGTGCGGAAGAACTGATGGCGATTCAAAGTCTGGGCGCCGCGGCCCAGAATTTCCTGCTGGCGTTGCACGCCAATGGACTCGATTCAGGTTGGATGTGCGCGCCGCTCTTCAACCCGGACACGATCCGGAGGGAGTTGAATCTCGACGCGTCGCTTCAGCCTCAGGCAATGTTCCCGATTGGCCGGATGGAGAATCCTCCAAGGCGTCGTCCGCGCAAACCAGTGGACGAACTGATAGTACCGATTGGTGGTCGCTAAAAAACCAGCCAGGCGGCGATCAGCCCCAAGGCAAGCACGAACAGGGCAATTGTCGCCACTCCCAGACCAATCGCCCACGCCAGGATCACGCCCACAAGGAGCAGGATGACCAAAGTGACCAGATAGTTGCGCTGAAGCGGACTCAAGGGAACGGCGTCGCTCCCCAGCACCCACGGGTCGGGAGAAGGGCGAATCGTATCTCCCGCAAGCACCTGGCGCGCCTGTCGTATGCGATCGTGCTGTGCTTCCCGCTCTTCTCGGTCTGACATCGGTTCAACTCCAGTTTGTGGTGTACAGGGCGCCTCAGTTGGGCGGAACCGGGTCGTGACGGTCTGTCCCCAAACCGGCGATCTGCACCCAGAGATGGACGACGACCAGCTTGACGATGCCGGCGACCATAAGCAACACGCCGGTCAGGGTGAACACGCTGTCCAGATTGAGCGCGAACGCCGCCAGAATCGTGATTGCTCCCAGCATGGTTATCGCAGAGGAGGTCCACTCCAGGTATCGCATGCCAACGTCACCGCGGTTGTCTTCCGCGTTCATAAGACCCCGACTTCCCGCTGCGTTGGACGGGCGGTGACGACCATGCGGTCCGACGCGTCGTCCAACGGATTCATTTCGTAACTGCCGTAGACGCGGATATCGCCATATCCGGCGTCTGTCAACATCAAGGTTAGTTCGTTGCGATGGAGATAGCGAAGCTCGAAGTGCGTCCGCAGCCGAACAAGCTGACCGTCAGGGGCCACGATGTCGTACCAGATCGTGGCGCCGATAGTCTGGTCGCACGCGGATATTGTGCGGGTGGTCAACTTGTCGACGATCGAGTCATCGTCGAGAACCCACGAGCCTTCGAGCGCTGGACCAGCTGCCAGGGAGACGAGGTAATCGGGTGTGGGATTGACGAGATCGATGATGAGTTGTCCATGCGAGGCGAGTACTCGACGCGCGTTGCGAAGTGCTTCCAATTGGCGGACGGGCGTGTCCAGATGCATCAGCGCGTTGAGCGAAAACACTACCAGAGAAAATGGGCCGCCGGGGGCGATGGTCGCGTCGGTCATGTCGCCGGCAACGAGCGTTACGCGACCGCCCAGGTTCGCGGATGCGATCCGCGTTCGGGCCCGAGCAAGCATCGCCTCTGACGTGTCCATTCCGACCACAGTGAGACCAGCCTCCGCCATCGGCGCCAGAATCCGTCCCGATCCGCACCCCAACTCGAGAATCGGCCCCTCCACGCCTTCCGCGAACTGGAGCAACAGGTCGATGTCGTCACGGAACTCGTCGTGTTCGAGATCGTACACGTCTGCGATTCGCTGGTAGGGATCGACCGTCGGGGCCGCGTCGTCGTTCATCGCACGAGTTTAGACGATGAGGCGTTGAGGACAACAGACGTGGTCCAAGCGGTTGGCGTTGTATAGTGCTGTGATGGCAAAGAAGAGTCCGCAAGCGGGGAAATCGACAACTCAGGGCGATCGGGTTGTAACGCAGAACCGTCGTGCATTTCATGACTATTTCATAGATGAAACGGTTGAGGCCGGATTGGTTCTGACCGGGTCCGAAATCAAATCGATACGCGATGGCAAGATCACCATCGGCGAGGCGTATGTGCGCGTCGACAACAACGAACTCTGGTTGATCGGGGCCAATGTGTCGCCGTACACGCATGGAGCATACGCCAATCACGATCCGGCAAGACCTCGCAAATTGTTGGTCCACAAAAAACAGATTGTCCAATTTCGAGAGGCCACCGAGAAGAAAGGGATGACACTCGTTCCAGTGCGATTGCGGATCAGGAACGGCCGGGCCAAGATCGATGTCGGGATTGCGCGAGGCAAGAACCTCTACGACAAGCGACAAACCGTGGCCGAACGGGACGCCAAGCGCTCGATCGAAGTCGCAATGAAAGAACGCTCGCAATGGTGACTCATTTGTTCGGAATTCGTGATATACTAACCGCAGCTTGATGGAGATCAGGCGAAATGACTTGGGGATGTCCGGTTTCGACAGGGTCGGACGCCAGGCCATTGCACGTCGAGGCGCCCGAGGACTCGTAAAAACGGGCAAACCTGTATCTGCGAAACAACCGCAATACGCCTACGCTGCCTAAGTCTTAGACCTCTGGACAGCGCGTTCAGCCGGACTCGTTCCGTCGGTCCGGATCCTGAGCGTCACCAAGATGGGATGCTGTGATCCAGTTTGTCAGAGCGCGATCACTCAAGCCAGTCTGACTCACCGTGCGCTCATCCTGTCGGCGGGAGTGGCGTAAGGCACGAAAAACACCGACTAAACGTGTAGTAAATGTCCGGCTAACGGTTCTGGACGGGGGTTCGATTCCCCCCATCTCCACCAGATTGGCAGAAACCCCCGCAATGGTGGGGGTTTTGCTTTGCCATGGACAAATGCATGGACTGATCACATGAGTTTGTCCGTTATTCTGTGCCTATGTTGTTGCATGTTGTCGTGTGTGGACGTGGCATTGCACTATCTAGAGCGGGTGTCACAAAGGTTGACGATCTTGGCGGAGGACGGGCGGAGCAAGCTCCGCAGCCCTACCAAGACGGTAGGCGTCAACCATTTCGCGATCCCCTTTAGAAGCTGCTTGATTGGAGTGCTGGGTTGCAGGTCGCTGGAAGACACGCCTCAGGACGTGGACGCAAACCGGTGAGACGGATTCAGCGTGTTACGCAGGCCTTGTTCCAACCCAACCTCGGCCGTGAATCCCAACGAATTGCTCGCGATCCGGGTGCTCGCGAGCGACTCTCGAATTTCACCAGGCCGCTCCGGCAAGTATGCGACTTCCGCGGTGACGCCAAGTGCCGCCGAAAGCGCCTCTACCATTTCACGGATGGACGTTGGCGACCCGGATGCAATGTTGTAGATTCGCGATCCAGGGTCGGCCACGCTGCCGGCCAGCATTGTCGCCCGTATGACATCCGAAATGTGGACAAAGTCGCGGGTTTGGCTCCCGTCTCCGTACAGGGTCACTGTTTCGCCCGCCATCAGCATCCCGACAAAGCGTGGGACGACCATGGTGGCATCCTGGTCTGGTCCATACACGTTGAAGTAGCGAAGAATGCGCGTATCCAGACCGCGTTGACTGTGAAACACCCGGCACAGGTCTTCACCGGCAATTTTGGAAGCGGCGTACACGGACTTGGGCAGCGTGGGCATCGATTCGGTCTTCGGGGATTCGGGACCGTCGCCGTAGACCGATGCCGACGAGGCAAACACAAACCGTTCGACACCGGCGGCGACCGACTCCTGGAGGAGCGTGTACGTTCCGGAAACATTGACTCGAAGAATTTTGATATCGTCTTCGTGGGTGGCGCCTGGCGAGCCGAATCCCGCAAGGTGATAGACGGTAGACACGTTTGCCAGGGCGCTGCGGATGCCTGAACGATCGGTAACATCGGCGATCACGTGCTCGGCGAGTGGATGGCCAACCCGCATGTTTTCCTGGGACTCCACAGTTCTGTGGGCAACGCGAATCGCCGCGTTCGACGCTGTCAACGCCCGCACCAAATGAGTTCCTATGAATCCGGCGCCGCCGGTGATCAGCACGGTCATAATTGAAGTCGATCCTTGGGACGCATTCCGAAACCGCAAGCGGGCCTGCATGCCAGTCATTGGCCAGCAACCATGTGGGGCGATCCAGCTTTTCTTGTGCCACTGTCGGACGAGCATCGCCAGCCAGGCTCAAGGGCGAGACGCCTTCTTGCGCCGACCGCATCCGGCATTGCGCACCCAACTGACCGCGCAGTTGTCAACTGTATTTAACGAACGAAGGACAGTCGATTCGAGACCGTCCTTCGCGATGGATGATGGGGTGCCTTACGGGGTTCGAACCCGCCACCTCCGGTTCCACAGACCAGCGCTCTGCCGAATGAGCTAAAGGCACCATACGTACTCAACGCAAAAGAGAAGGAGTAAGCCGAGTTCTGTTCGCGATGACCATCTCTCTCAACCGGTGAAGGCTGGTTGCGTCGTCGCCTTCGCAACTGCTCTCGACTTCCGACCTTGGCGAGCAACCTGCAAACGGTCGAATCGGAGATTGCTGCGGGGAGGATTGCCCTTTTCAGCCCGCCAGGCCGAAACCCGCGGGTTTGGTTGCTGTTGCTCTCGCGTCCTGCGACGCGCCAATCTGGACTGTCAACGCGCGAACGCGTTTCCCCGGCTTTCACCGGGCACCCTTGCTCTGTGCAGCTCGGACTTTCCTCTAATCCATCGAGTGGATCAGCGGCCATCCTCTCCTCTTTGCGGTGAGTGTCTTCGCATGTCAACGTGCGCGGGCATTGGTTCCAACTGGAATCCTGACCCGGTGCCGAGGGGGAGATTCGAACTCCCACGGGGTTACCCCCACTACGCCCTGAACGTAGCGCGTCTGCCTGTTCCGCCACATCGGCAAATGTGCGCCCGGCCCACATGGAGCCGACCTGCGGACTCGAACCGCAGACCTGCTGTTTACGAAACAGCTGCTCTACCAACTGAGCTAGGCCGGCACATGCTCACGCCGAGCAGACGAAGTATATCAGGTTGGGAAACGGCTTCGCAAAGCCGTGGCGCCGTGGAATTTGGTATCGTTCTGCCCGTCTGCCGTCGCGAAAGTCGACGGTCGACGACTCCATTTGCAACAGTTTGCGCGGGAATTTCGCGCCGGTAGCGGGAAAGCGTGGTTTGTGAACAAGAATAGACCCGGCAACGCGCGACGCTCGTCGGCGAAGCGCAAAACAGGACCGCTGGAGCGGGCGACGCGCGGCCAAATCGTGTTCGCGGTCGTTTCGTCACTGGTGATTTGCGCGATGATCGGCGGCGTGTTTGTGAGCCTGTCGTTTACGGATGTCTTTGGCGACCTCTTCGCCGACGAAAGCGATCGCGAGAACTTCGTCGATCCCAACAGCAATGTAATTGGGGAGTATGAAACCGTCGTCGCCGAGAATCCAGACGATCTGGAGGCGCTCTTGCTCCTAGCAAACCTACTCGGAAATTCGAATCGCCTCGCCGAGGCAATTCCCGTCTACGAGCGAGCGCTGGCGATGTCGCCGGATGACGTCAGCGCCAGGGTGAGCTTCGCGCGGGCCCTGGCCGATGGGCAGATGCACGCCGACGCCGAACTCCAATTCGAGATTGCACTGGAAGTCGATCCCGACAACCAGCAGGCTCACTATTACCTCGCCGAGTTGTATGTCGGGTGGATGCCGGCGAGAACGGACGAATCGCTGGCGCACTATCGGCGAGCCGTAGAGATTGACCCCACGACCCTTATTGGCGAGCGCTCGCAAACACAACTGGAAACGCTTGGCGCGGAGACGCCGATGGCAACTCCGGCATCCCAGCCCACGCCGGTCGCGGCGACTCCGCCATCATGATAGATTCGTCGTCGACGTTCATGGCGCAGGTGCGTGCGCAACCGAACAAACGTTCGAATGATCGTATACTGATCAGATGAGCGAGACACGTCGGCCCCCTGGCCAGTTTGCCCCAGGTCCGCGCGACCGGGAATCAAGTCGCCTGGTCACAGGCGCCCAGCGAGAAGATGACAGCAATGTCGAGAAGTCGCTGCGTCCGCGTCGGCTCGATGAGTACATCGGCCAGGATCGGGTCAAGAATAACCTCAACATCTTCATTCAGGCCGCCCGCGCACGTGAGGAACCGCTGGACCACATCCTGCTCTATGGACCACCCGGGCTGGGCAAGACGACCCTGGCGACGATCATCGCCGCCGAAATGGGTGTCAGCTTGCGTGTCACGTCGGGCCCGGCTATCGAACGGCAGGGCGATCTCGTCTCGATCCTGACGAATCTGAAGCCTGGAGACGTGCTGTTTATCGATGAGATTCACCGGCTCAGTCGCGTCGTCGAAGAGGTTCTCTACCCGGCGATGGAGGACTATGCGGTCGACATCGTGATCGGCAAGGGTCCGGCGGCGAGGACGATGCGAATTAATCTCCCGAAGTTCACGTTGGTAGGCGCCACGACACGATTGGCGCTGATGACCGGGCCGTTGCGCGATCGATTTGGGGCCGTGATGCGACTCGATTTCTACGATCCTGGCGCGATGGAGCAGATTGTGCGCCGATCGGCGTCGATACTGACCATGCAAATCGAGGATTCAGGCGCGCGCATGCTCGCCGGGAGAGCTCGTGGCACGCCGCGCATTGCGAACCGGTTGTTGCGGCGCGTTCGAGATGTGGCGCAAGTGGCTGGAGAGGCGGTGGTGACCGAGACGACCGCGAATCGCGCGCTCGAACTCCTCGAAATCGATGTCCTCGGTCTGGACGAGACAGATCGGCGGATCCTCGTCTCGCTCATCGACAAGTTCGACGGTGGACCGGTCGGGATCGACACGCTCGCCGCGGCGACGAGCGAGGAAGCGGATACGATCATGGACGTGTACGAGCCGTACCTGATTCAACTCGGTTTCCTTCAGCGCACGCCCCGGGGCCGGGTGGCGACGCGACGCGCCTACGAGCATCTTGGGATCGTGTTTCCGGATGAGCGTCCGAACCAGCCATCGCTCTTCCAGGGGACGACGTGACCGAACAACAACCACCGCGATTGGCGATGTCCGACTTCGACTACGTCTTGCCGCCGGAGCTCATCGCTCAGGAACCCCTGGCCGATCGCTCGGGGAGTCGGTTGCTTGTCGTGAATCGGCAGTCCGGCGATGTGGCTCACCTTCGTTTCACCGATTTGCCTCAGTTGTTGCGGCCCGGCGATCTGCTGGTCATGAACGACAGCAGGGTGTTACCTGCGCGTCTCGTCGGCAGGCGGACGACCGGAGGCGAAGTCGAAATGCTGCTGCTTCGGGAATTGGAAGGACGTCGATGGGAATGCCTGACGAGGCCGTTTCGCAAGCTTCGGATTGGCGAGATCGTGGAGTTTGCGGCGAAGGGTCTTGATGACAAGAGAATTGCGTCGGCGAAGGTTATCGAGAAATTCGGCGACGGTCTGGCAACTGTGGAGCTCGACACCCAACTCGCGAGCCATCCTGAGTCGTTCGGGCGCGTGCCGCTCCCACCGTATATCCATCGAACGCTTGACGACGACGAGCGATACCAAACGGTGTACGCGAATGACCCAGGCTCGGCGGCGGCGCCGACCGCCGGCCTGCACTTCACGAACCCGATGCTCGAAGATCTCAGGACAAGCGGCGTGGAGTGCGCCTTTGTCACGTTGCACGTAGGACTCGACACCTTCCGTCCGGTCACAACCGAAAACGCGGAGGATCACATCATCCACAGCGAGTGGTGCCGCGTGCCAGAAGCGACCGCATTGGCCATTGGCGCGGCCCGACAGCGGAAGTCGAAGGTCATCGCCGTCGGCACCACGGCCGCGCGGACCCTCGAAACCTGGGGCGCGAACAGCCGCGAACGTGCAGAGGAAGGGTTCTCGGGCATGACGAGTATCTACATCACGCCGGGGTATGAGTGGAACGTCGTTGACGCGATGCTCACAAACTTCCACTTGCCGAAATCGTCACTCTTGCTGATGATGAGTTCGTTTGCCGGACGCGAGAAGCTGTTCGAGGCGTACCGGCAAGCAATCGAACGACGATACCGATTCTTCTCGTTCGGTGACGCAATGTTTGTCGAGTAGTTGTTTGGAATTGGCAGGAGATTTAATTGGCTACGTATCCGGACTTGAACGGCAAATCACGGGACGATGCCTGGAATCTCCTTACCGAGTGGGTGACGAGCCCCAGTCTTCGTCGTCATAGCCTC
>Ga0183260_10004834_pt1 | contig 10657 bp, 12 predicted proteins | sample AntDrymUQ4972206_2_FD_129768 | JGI IMG/M metagenome (GOLD analysis project Ga0183260, IMG submission 129768) | Polar desert sand microbial communities from Dry Valleys, Antarctica - metaG UQ497 (22.06) (version 2) (version 2) | ecosystem: Environmental > Terrestrial > Soil > Desert | place...
CGGCGTTGTCCAGGGGACCCAGCCCGAGAGCCGCCTCGAGCCTGAGGCGAGATGTGATCGCGTTCATGTCACCGCTCTCGAGATCCGTGGTCGACACATTCGGCAGGTCGACTGGAGGAAGCTCGACATAAGCCTCAAGCATTGACACGAGCTCCGCCAGAAGTTCGACACGGGCTAGGACCCGCACTCGAGCGAGCTTCGTTGCGGCCTTCAAGCTTCGAAACTGGAAACGCTCTTCGGATACGGGAAAGGACGGGCGGCCCGTCTCGAAGAAGCCCAAGGGGAACCCCACCGCGAGTGTCAGTTGAGCCAACGTCTCCGGGCTCGGGCGCGTGTGCCCGTTCTCGAACTGACCCACGGCCGCAGGCGTCACCCCGAGCAGCTGCGCCAACTCGTTCTTTCTCAGTCCCCGGAAGGTCCGTGCGAGGGTGAGGCGACGGCCGTCGAACACTTTGCGAGCCGCGCGAAGGTCCTCCAGGCTAGCCACTCGCACCCGGCGGGGACTCGTGTGATTGATCGCCGCGTCCTGGGCCGCGCACGCCCGGACGCAGAGTTACGACGGGTCGCGCCAGTGGAACTGCCTGCGGAGAACTGTCTTCGACAACCTGCTCGTCCGTCGTCGCATCGAGTCGATCGCAGGCGATCCATTGCGTGATCTGGCCGGATGACGCCCGAAATGGCACACACAGGTAGGCCTTGGCCATCCCGTCAACGGGATTGCCGAAGTGCCCGAGAACATAGTTGGACGGGTAAATGGGCGGAGTCGTGGGCAAAGCAAGCTGACGGGCGTTGGCTTCGGAGAGGATCCCGGCAGCGTCCTCGTTGCCGGGGAACGACCGCCAGACGTTCTCGCGCGCCGTATGACCGAGCTTGTAACACTGAATAACGTATGGCCCGAGTCGGACCTGCAGGGCCCCGTCCATGAACACGGTTTCCACGCCCGGTTCCTCGATCAGCACGAGCCGGAGGAAGTGCCAAGCACTCTTGTAGACGAGCGTTCCGAACGTCTGTGAGTCATGTCCAACCGAGGGATCGTGGTGCGCGCGGCTAGCTCCGTATGCGAGCCTGAGAGCTACGAGCAGGCGATCGCGAAGTGATGGTGTGAACTCGGGCGGAAATGCAATCTCTTGGTCGGTCACAGGCATAGTTTAGAGTAACGACCTTTCACTGCACATCACTAAAGTGCGTTTTTGTGCGGCTGATGACAGATTCAGTCTTGCCTTTGTCCACTTCTCGTAGCATAGTACAGACATGAAAAGTAACGTCAAGGTAGCGACACAGGTGCGCCAGGCCGTCTTCGATGGCGGGGCTCGTTTTTGGCGCCCAGAGGACTTTGAGGCAAACCCGCTAACGGTCGACCGTGCCCTTTCGCGTCTCGAGGGCGATCGAGTGCTACGACGGATTCGTCGTGGCCTCTACTGGAGAGGTGTGGAAACCGCCCTGGGGATGGCCCCACCCGATCGGTCGGAGCTAGTGGAGGCCGTCGTTGGTCGGCGTGGCGTTGGTCCGGCTGGAGCAAGCGCAGCACTGCAGTTGGGTCTCACTACCCAGTTTCCTCGGCAGCCGGAGATCGCTGTGCCGGCACGACCTCCGTCCGGTCTTGCCGGAATCACCTTTCGTAACCGCGCGAGTCGCACGGGTCGGGTCTCCGAAGATCTGACGGCGCTTGAGGTGGCCGTGCTTGAGGTGCTCGAGGATTGGGACGATGTCGTCGAGTTGCCGGATCGGGATGCAGTCGCTGAATTGGTCGACGTGCTAAGAAAGCGCGTGGACGTCGCGCGTCTGGCCCGGGCGGCGGTCTCCGAACGTCCCCTTGTGCGTGAGCGTCTGCGCATGCTGTTGGATCGAGCCGGTTTCGCCGCGTTGTCCGCCGCAATCCCCGAAGCCCGCAGCGAGCGGACGCGAAGCCTGGCTCGGAACGTCGGCGGCCTGGCGGCCTAGACCTGTCACTACTTCGCGACGAACCGAACTTCGAGCAAACGCTCACTGCGGCGGGGCAGCAACTCGACCTGGAACCGGCCCTCGTTGAGAAGGACTACTGGCTAACAGAGGCACTGCGCGCGATGGCGTTCGCGCACTCGGGCCAGTTTGTCTTCAAGGGCGGCACGAGTCTCTCCAAGGCCTTCAAGATCATCGAGCGGTTTTCTGAGGACATCGACATTCTCTTGCTCGCTTTTGACAACACGACTGAAGCTGAGCGCGAACAGCTGATGGAATCGATTACGGCGCTAGTCAAACAGGCAGTCTCAGCGACGGAGGCACGGCAGCTAAAACAAGACAGAGGCATCCGGCGGACAACCCGGCTGAACTACTCGCGGCGCGTGCCGAAGGGCGCGGCCGAGTTCCCGTTCCTTCGCCTGGAGCTCGGTTTCGCGGGCGGAGCTCGCCCACATGCGACTGTGCCGATCACCTCGCTGCTAGTGGACGCCTTCGACGCAGTCGGCCGAGATACGACCGCGTATGAGGACCTGTCACCCTGCAACGTACCGGTGCTTCATCCGGGCCGAACGCTCATTGAGAAGCTATCGCTGCTCCACTCGCGCGTCGCAGAGGCAGAGCAGATAGGCCGCCCGGACACTCCGCGTCTGTGGGCCCGCCACTATTACGACGTTCACTGCCTTCTGAACCACGCGCTGGCGCGGGAGCTCTGCTCCGAGCGCGACGAATTCTTGCGGCTTGTCGCCGAAGCCGAGGCTATCTCACTCAAGGAGTACCCCGAGCGTTTCATGCTGCCACGTCCGGTGGAAGGTTTCGGCGCGAGCCGGGCCTTCGCCCCCGATGTGCCGTTCGTCGAGGAGATTGGCGCCGCGTACTCGCGAGTAATGAGCGCCTTCGTTCTCGTCGCCTGCGCCTTGTTGGTCGGCGGTCCGGCGGCGATCGGTGCGTTCATCGCCTATGGCGTCGCACGCGCCACCCTCCCCGTGATGCTCGCCGCGCTCACATCGCGTGCGCGGATCGAGGAGATCATCCGCCCCATGCTCCGGATGCGCGGCTCAGCGCAGGCTGCCAGCGCGCTCTCGCAACTCGTGCTTGCCATCAGCCTCGTTCGTGCGCAGTTCCAGTAGGGAGGACAGTTACATGCGAGCCTCAACGCTCACGCGTCGTACCTTTCTCGGACTCGGGTCGGCCATGGCGACCCCAAGCGACATGGTTCCGGTGTCGGGAGTTCTTGCCTACATCGATCGCGCGGGGTTGCTGACCACGATCCATGCGCCATCGGGCCGGGCGGCCGTGCATCTCGGCGTGACGCCCTCCTCACTTCTCGTGTGGCTGGATGACCACACGCTGCTCGTGCAGACGACTGCCGCGACCGACGCGATCCTTGCGTCGTACGACATTCGCACGCGCATCATCTCGTCAATGCTGACACTCCCGCCGGGCTTCGATGCCGTTAGCGCGGCTGCAGGTCGAGCCAAGTCGTTCGCAGTAGTTGCCGCGGGTCGCGCACGACACGCACCATCACGTCTCTTCCGCTCCGATGATGGTCACATTCGAGAGGTCCCAGTCGGTCAGCTCTTCATCCTCGAAGCTGCGTTCCGCGGCCCGCAACTGAGTTTGATTGCGCAGCGGCGCGATACTTTCGAGCAGCTTGCTCGCTGGGATGAGATTGGCGGCACTTTCGTGCGCACCATCGCCGTTGGGGCGATCACAGGGCGGTACCTGAGCAGCGGCTTCGCCGCTGATGGAACGAGCGCCCTGTCGAGGTTCGACGATGATCCGCCACACATCAGCACCGAGATCCGCGACCGCGAAGGGACGCTCACGAACACCTTCGTCGGCTGGGGGGCTCCTGCTTGGTCGTCGCGCCGCGATGAACTTGCGCTGACCGATAGGACACCGCACCTGCGTTGTGGGACGCGCGTGGCCGTAGCTGATCGACAGAAGGGCATCCGCGCTGAGTGGAGCCTGGGAAGCTCAGTCGATGCACGGGTAATCGGCTGGTCGGGGGAGGCGGTCCTCCTCAAGCGGGCGCCGTGCGACCTGTCCGAGATTGGTTCTGTGCCGCGCGAGCGCGTGGATGTGCTGGCGCTGCACGCACGTTCGGGCGCACTCGCAGTGGTCGCTACGGATGCGCACGGCCCCCTTTGGCAGCCAGCCGACCTGGCTGACTAACTTGCGCCGCTGGGCGATCGGTGTCGTGTTCTTGGTCCTGGGATGCGCAGCACCGAGCACGCCGCATGTCGCGATGACACTTGGCCCGCAGCTCGGCGGACTAGACTGCAATCCTCCGTCGCCGCGCGTGCGCGGGAACCTAGGATTGGACCTGCTCGGGACCTCTGAAGGCGGGTCGGTGTTCGCGCGAATGAGCGATCCGCTTCGGCCCCAGACGGAGGAGAAGATCATCTGGCGAGTCACCGGTACAGGAGCGCTACGCGCGTTCGCTGAGCACACCGACGGAGCACGGGTTCTCCCGGCGCGCATTGGGCCTCACAGTGGGTCCGACTGGCAACGCCCAGGCGACGAATGGGGCAGTGCTTTCGTCTTGCCCAAGTCAGGTTGTTGGCGATTCCACCTTGAGCGCGATGGAGTGAAGGGTGACGTCTGGGTTCTCGTGCCCGAACCGTGAGTGAGCTTCCGCGGAGGGTTCGACGATCGAATCGCTGCTCGCGCGCGCGACCATTCGCTTCGGGACGACACACGGCCAGCCGACTACGAGCCAGCCTAGCTTGCTGACAGCGGCCAGCATGCACTCGCCGGTGGCGTCGTCGATCGCGCCCAGCAGCACCGCGTACGGTAGTGCCCGGCCGAACCAGCGGTGGCGAGATCCGTCCAGCTGCACCAGCATCCCTGCGGCCGGCCGCCGCTCTCGGCGGCTGCGGTACTTGGATGCGCGGTGCCGCCGAGGACTCGGCAGGCCCGCCGGCGCAGGATCCGCTGCACGCTCTTGCGCGAGAGCGCGAGGCCCTCGCGCTCGGCAAGAGCTCGGCCAGTGGCTGTCGTTGATCCCGACGTAGCCGTCCTGGGCGAACGCCACGACGCGCACCGCGAGCGCCGGCGCGATCTGGTTCGCGGGCGCGCGCCCGCGGGTGCCGTGCGCCAGCGCGGCGCTGCCCCCGCTGACGAAGCGAGCCCGCAGACGCCAGACCTGTCGCTCCGAGATTCCGAGCACCAGTGCCGCGTCCGCGACCGCCAGCTTTCCCGCGAGCACCCGGCGGATGACCGCCTCGCGCCTGACCTCGTCCATCCGACTCCGTCCTTTCCCTCCCGAGGGCACGGACAGAGTCGCTGACCAGATTCACTGACAAAGTCGCTGACCGTCGAGATCATGATCTTTGCGCGCTTAGGCCCGCGCCATACGCTCTGAACCTCTGCGCAGTGAGTGGGCTCTATCTCTCGGGTTCGTACTCACGCGACATCCGTGGCCAGGGCAACGGGCGGCAGGATCCAGAGGCATCTCCTGTTCGCTTAGAGGCGTCCGGGGGGCTGACGCTCCACGCCGTTCTCCAGTTCGACGACGATGCCCCCAGCACGCGCCCGGAGAGCAGCGGCAAGGCGACGCGCCAATTTCGCCGTCATGAGTGCGTGCAAATCATCTGGCTGGACGAAACGGAAACTTCTGATTTCATCGGCGGCGATCCGGATCGTTCCCGGGTCGGAGACCACGCCCCCGTCGTAGATGTACATGATGGAGTCACCCTTGAAGCTGTCTTCCGTCTGGTGTTCGGTCACAAGGAGACGGCCGACTGCGACGTCGATACCGAGTTCCTCTCGGCACTCGCGCGCGCAGGCAGCGGGAGCAGTTTCCGATGCCTCGACCACGCCACCCGGCACCTCGCACGTCGTCCGGTAGGTTTGCTCCACGACCAACACCCGGCCGCTCGCATCGGTGATGAGAGCACCCGCTCCGACCCGCTTGCGAGGCAGCCCCGCATAGAAGGATTCCGGAGTCTTGTTCGTCACGCTTCCCCCCGACGTCGGTCGCCATGGCTTGAGCGCGTGATCAAGATTGGTGCCGTGCAGCAAGCTGGGCACGAACGTACGTGGCGAAGGCGGGAGCAGCGGCACTCGGCAGGCCCGCGGCGCTGATCGCCGTCGGCCACACCCCGAGGAGTAGATCGGCGCATGCGAGCGCGGCTGCACTCAGCGCGGCGCGCTCGAGCGGGGCAATCGTTTGTTCGATGCCGTCTGGGAGCTCGACCGGTGCGGCGTCGGACACCGCTGCCAGGCCGTATTGCGGATCTGTGATCGACCGAGCCGTCGCCCACAGCCGCCACAGGTCTGTGCGCGCCGCATGCAGCATCTCCGCCGCCTCCCAAAGCGAGCCACGGTTGAGGTACTTGGCGCAGGCACTTAGCCGTACGAAGGCGTTGAACATCCAGCCGGTCACCTGATCTGGTGTCGCCGTGCCTGGTATGGGCTCGCCTCCGATCAGGTGGTCGGGGTCGTGTAGGACGACCCAGTCGTGGCCCGGTGCCCGCGGCGCAGCGGGTGCGACGACCAGGTCAAGCTGCAGGCCGTCGCGAAACTGGACGAAGGTGTGCTGATAGGGCCGCGTTGTCCCCGCTGGCGCCTCGAAGATCTCGCTGCGTAGGTCTAGGACGTGGCCGAGCGTCTCCGCGAGCAAAGGCACGTCGGTGAGGAAGTTCGGCCAACTCGCTGCGGCGACGCCGAGATAGGCGTCGATGTCCGAGAGCGCATCACCGACTCCCCGCCCGATACTGCACCCGACGACGACCAGGCGGATGCGGTCATCGCTCTCGGCTGCTTCGACTAGACGCCGAAGCGCATCCCGCTGTGCGCGGAGCTCGGACGGAAGGGCGACGAGCCATGCGTCGGTCTCCGGGCGCATCAGGTGGTCGCGCTCTTCTCCGGGCCGCGCGGAGTGGCGACCGTCTGCGCGTGGTCGTCGGGATAGCGCTCCGCCCCATGCGCCAGTAGCCACTGCACCGTGTCGGCGAGCGCGGCTCGCGGATCCGGGTCGTTGACTCCGAGAACCTCTCGCAGCCGCCTGTCCGAGCAGAAGTAGGGACTCTGCGCTTGGTACGGATGCCAAGCGGTTCCCCATGGAACGAGAACCGGTTCCCACTCCCAGTCCAGCAGGCACCCGATCTCGCCGACGAGACCGGCGTAGGTCCAGCCGTACGGGTCGACGACGTTCACCGGCCAGAAGCCATCGGGCGCGCGCTCAGCGGCGGCGACCACCGCGCGGCCGACGCGATCGAGAGCCACCCGGGCGAAGAACTGCGCGCCACCATCCGGCAGCTCGATCCGTCGAATTCCCGCGCGGGCGCGCGACACGATGGTCCACTCGCGCCCGGCGCTCTCCGGCCCGTAGATCATGCCCGGCCGGATCACCGTGATCGCCTCACCCTGACGTGCCGATGCGAGGGCGCGCTCCATGGCCGCGTTGTCGTGGCCCGGCGCCGCCCAGGGATACGGCGCGTCGCGCAGCGGGGCATCCTCGGTGATGGGCAGCGTCTGACTTGGCAGGACGGCGCGACCTGCGCTTCCCTCCCACGAGCGCGCGGCGACGTCGTAGCCCGAGCCGGCAACGAACTGGGCATATACATCGGTCGAGCTCACCACAATGAGTCGATGTGTGCCGCCAGCGCGCGCGCACGCCAGGAGCGCGCCGACGTTGTCCGCCTTCGTCCGGGTATCGACGAGCACGTCTGGGCCCAACTGGGCGATTGCTCCGTTCGGCGCGATCAGGGCATCGCGGTCACCATGGAGGTGCCGCAACGAGAGACTCTCCGCCGGCTCGTGCGATCCCGAGTGCGCGACCGTCACGTCGTAGCCCTGCTCCAGCGCGTAGCGGCACGCCGCGCTGCCAACCGGCCCCGTTCCTCCAAGGAAGACTATGTTCATCGCCGACCAAGCAAACGTATCGGCGGCGCGGTCATGCCGGCCGTCGCGAGGCGCGGATGAGGAGGCGTCTCGAGGTGAATAGGAGCGGCGATCTTGAGTCCAACTGAGCCTGCAGAGCGATCAGTTCATGCCGGTACTTCGCGACCGAGAACCCAGGAACTGTCCACGGGACCGCGCGCAGGTAGTACACGAGCGCCCCGACGTCGTGAAACGCATGCTGCTCTGATAGCGACTCTTAGCCGCACGCATCCGCCTGACGCCGGTTTGTCATGCGGGGAGCCACCCTACCCGAACCAGGATGTCTTGGGCGATGCTCACAGCGTCCTTTCCATCCGTCTCGACAACTATGTCCTCGACCTGCTCCGCATCCATCTGCGGCGCGAGCTCGACGGTTCGGTGGAGATCCCATTCCATCCCGCGACCCGGTCCTCGCTGACGCACACGCGACTGGAGCGTTTCGGGCGCCGCGCGAAGGCGCACAACGAGGATGTCGGCGCCGGGTACAGCCTGCCGAAAGCCGTCGAGCTCGGAGCGCGACTCAAGGACACACGTGATGAGCAACCGGCGCGCACCCGAGCGCTCGTAGTTCTTCCATAGCGCGGCCAGGTTCATCAGGCCGAGTTTCGTACCCCAGCGATCGTCATCCGCAGGACGCGGGTAGCAGGCTCTGAGTTGGTCGAAGTCGACGGTCGCGTGCGGGACTTTCGCATCCCGAAGCAACAAGCCCACTTCACCAGCAACGGTGGTCTTGCCGACGCCGACAGGTCCGGTGACGACGATCATCGGTACCTTCACGGTCGGAACGTTACGCCGCTCGGGTGCGCCACGTTATGTGCCCAGCACTCCCCGTAGAGCGCCGAGTTCAACAAGAGCGGCGGTGGCGCAGTGGGTTACAGCCGAGCTGATACGAACGAGCGATCGCACGGATCGATCGCCGCGCGCTGACCCCTCGCACCGTAAACAGGAGGTGCGGGGCGCGGCGCAATATCCCGTTCGCTGAGCGCGTCGCACCCCGTGCCTACCGGTCAGGAATGAGGTCGCGCATGCGTATCTTGAGCTTCTGAGCGAAGAACGACAGCAGCCCGAGCGATGGCGTGACCTTCCCGAGCTCTACCGCCGACACCATCGCCCGCGTCGCCCGCGGCGCGCCGAGCTGAGCTTGCGTCAGGCCGCGTTTGATCCTTGTCTGGCGAAGCAAGGATCCGACCGTGGCATTCAGGTTCCCGCTCCGCGAGCCGCGTGGCGTTGGCCTGCGAGTGGCAGTTGGCGACATTCGCTAGAGGCTACCTCGAGGACCTTCCGACGCGGCGGAACGCTAGCCACTACTTTGCGTCTGGAGTGTCTCGACACAGCAGCGGCCATGTCGTCCACACCGGAGTGCGTCCTTCTGAGGGTTGCTCTGACCTGATTGGAGAGTGCCGCCATGACTAGTGGGCAAGATGATGCGACTGAACGAACTGACGTCGCGGCCTTCTTGGACTGTGAGTTCGCGGGAGAGAGCGCGTTCCTATCTCTGTCACAGGGACAAACGGGCACCTTCTCAGTGTTTTTCGTAAACACCGGGACCGTTTCGTGGATCCGCTCCACGCCCACGCAAGTGGATCTGGCCATATGCCGCCCTGGAGAAGGCTGCGATCTCGAGTCACCACAGAGTGACTGGAATGCAGGAAGCTGGGTGTCATCTACGAGATATGCAACTCACACCCAACAAGAGGTCGGGCCAGGCCAGATCGGCACGTTCATCTTCTCAGTTCAAGTTCCTCCCGGCAGCCCAGGCGGTACGTACCGCTTCCACGGAGAACTCGTAGTTAGCCGCTCAGGCCAGCTCATTCATCCTGTCGGCTACTACCAAGACGTCACCATCGCTGCTGCGGCGGCGGCAGCAGCTGCAGTAATAACTGCGCTGGAACCATCGGAGGGCAAGGACTTCACAGCCACAGAGGTTCGCATTCTGGGGGCCGGCTTTATCTGTACGCCGTCACCGACTGTTGTTTTCGGCGATGACGTTGCAGAGGTGCTGGCCTGCTCCCCCACGGAGATCATCGCTGCCGCCCCATCCCATGCACTTCCCGTAGAGCAGCCGCGGGAAAGGGTCAACGTCGTCGTTGGCAACGCAGGTCAAGCAGCGTCCAATGCCCTGGACTTCACCTACATCCACTCATCTGCGGCGGACAGTGTCGACGAATCCACGCTTTCACCTGACAGTGCCAATTCGCCAGGTGCGAGCGTGGCAAGAGAGGCCATCAGGAGACGAATCGGTCAGGTCCGGTCCCTCTGGGGAACGGATCGATAAGCGATGAATCAGCTAATCAACGAGGTCTGGTCCGGCAGGGATGCTGTTTACATGCTCCTGGGCGTCCTCATCGGAGCACTCATTGGAAATCACATCGCAAGACGGGGCGAACTTCGGATGTGGGCTGCCCTCCTGCAAGGGCGAATGACGACCTTCCGGCAGTTTCTGTTCGAGTTCAGGGACACAGTTGAAAGAGCCCTTGCTGCGGGCACTAAGGAGGAGCAGCGTGAACTCTTGACCACTGCTTGGATGTACTTCAACGAGGATTGGAAAATCGTCAAGGGAGAAACGGCTGCCTACCTTCGGTTCGTCCCCACCGTAAGGGGTGAGCTAAGGGCGACACTTGTCGCGCAATCGAAGGCACTCGAACACGCCGTGCGCTCAGGCGATCCGTACGACGTTCGTAACGCTCTCCGGGCCGTGGTCCACACGGTAGACCGGATCATGCGCGCACTTGACGATGTGATCGGTCTGAAAGACAAGAAGTAGCGTCGGAGACATCGATCCTGCCTCCCACGGCGGCCCTCTGTGCAAGGCCGCACGGAGTGCACTTCA
>Ga0183260_10004835_pt1 | contig 10655 bp, 11 predicted proteins | sample AntDrymUQ4972206_2_FD_129768 | JGI IMG/M metagenome (GOLD analysis project Ga0183260, IMG submission 129768) | Polar desert sand microbial communities from Dry Valleys, Antarctica - metaG UQ497 (22.06) (version 2) (version 2) | ecosystem: Environmental > Terrestrial > Soil > Desert | place...
CGCCGTCTCGCACGCCATCGCCTCGAGGTTGATGATCCCGAACGGCTCGTAAACCGACGGGCAGCAGAAGACCGCCGCGTGGCTGTACAACTGGCGGACCGTCGGCTTGTCGACCATCTCGGCGATCCAGGTCAGGTGAGGATGCGTCCGGCGGGCCTCGTCGACGGCGGCCTCCATCTCCCGCCCGATCGCCGGCGTGTCGGGGGCGCCGGCGCACAGGACCACCGCGGTCTCCGGGTCGAGATGGCGGATCGCGCGCGCCAGGTGGACGATGCCCTTCTGGCGGGTGATCCGGCCGACGAACAGCACGTACGGCGTGGCGGCATCGACGCCGAACCGGTCGAGGGCGTCGGTGGCATCGGTGGGACGGTACTCGTCGGTATCGATGCCGTTGTGGATCACGTGCACCCGGCCGGCGGCGATGTTGAACAGCCGGATGACGTCCTCACGTGTCGCGCGCGACACGGCGATCACCGCGTCGGCCATCTCGATCGCGGTCCGCTCGACCCAGGCCGAGACCTCGTAGCCGCCGCCAAGCTGCTCGCGCTTCCACGGCCGGAGCGGCTCGAGCGAATGGGTCGTCACGACGAGCGGCAGACCCCAGGCGAGCTTGGCCAGGATGCCGCCGAGCAGCGAGTACCAGGTGTGGCAGTGCACGACATCGGCGCTGATCGGCTCGGCGACGGCCGCAAGGTTTCGGCTGAACGCACCGAGCACCGGACGCAGGGTCTCCGGGGCGCCGCCGAGGTCGTGGGCCGGCGCGAACCCCTTGACCTTCAGCGAGCCCGCCTGCTCGTCCTGCTCGCCGAACGCCCGCACGTCCACCTCGATCAGCTTCGCCAGCTCGCGTGCCAGATATTCGACGTGCACCCCGGCACCGCCGTACACGTTGGGCGGGTACTCGTTGGTCAGGAGCAGGACCTGCATCGGGCGATTATCCCGGGTCGGTGAGTGACGGGGGCGAACCCGCGCTGCTCTCCTCTGTCCACGCCCCCGCGCCGACGAGCAGCGGGTCGACCCGGAAGACATCGCGGATCCGGTCGGGGGCGAGCGCCACGCGAGGCGGCCCGTCGGCCGCAATTCGACCGTCGGCCAGGAGCACGATCCGGGGAAACCAGCGCGCGGCCAGGTGGAGGTCGTGGAGGACAGCGACGATCGTCGCATTGTCGCGTTGATTGAGGTCCACGAGCAGGTCCAGCACGTCGATCTGGTGGCGGATGTCCAGGTGGACCGTGGGCTCGTCGAGCACGACGATCGGTGCGCCCTGCGCGACGGCCACGGCCACGAGGATGAGCTGCCGCTCGCCGAGCGACAGCTCTCGTGCGTCGCGCCCGACGAGCGGCCCCAGTCCGACCCGTTCGATCGCCGCCCCGACGGCCGCGTGGTCCGCGGGTCGTGGGCCACGCAGCGGGTCCTCGTGGGGCAGCCGTCCCAGCGCGACGACCTCCTCGACTCGCGCCGAGAACGGGAGCTGCGCGACCTGCGGGACCACGGCGATGCGCCGAGCGATCGCATCGCGCGAGATGGTCGCGACGGACACGCCGCCGAGCCGCACCTCCCCGGCGGTCGGGTGGAGGATGCCCGTGATGAGCCGGAGCAGGGTCGACTTTCCCGCCCCGTTGGGCCCCACGAGCGCGACCCGTTCGCCGGTCCGGATCGTGAGCGAGACGTCCCGGACGACCGGGCGCCCCGCGTAGCCGCCGGTGACCTCGATCAGCTCGATCGCGGGACCGGTCACAGCTCGTAGCCGGTCCGGGTCCGGCGCAGCAGCACGAGGAAGAACGGCGCCCCGATGACCGCCGTCACGACGCCCACCGGGATCCCGGCGAGGATCCGGGCCACGAGATCCGCGAAGGTCATCAGCGCGGCGCCCAGGAGCGCCGAGAGCGGGAGCACGCGCCGGGCATTCGGACCGACGAGCAGCCGAACGACATGGGGGACGACGAGGCCGACGAACCCGATCAACCCGCTGACCGCCACCGCGGCCGCCGTGATCAGCGACGCGAGCGCAAGCAGGACCGCCCGCTCCCGGCGGACGTTCACGCCGAGGTGGGTGGCCGTCTCCTCGCCGAGGAGCAGCCCGTTGAGCGCCCGCGCCCGGGTCATCACGAGAAGGACGCCGATGACGATGAGCGGCGCCGATCCGGCCAGCCGGCCCCACGAGGCGGCGTCGAAGGAGCCCAGGAGATAGGCGAAGATCTCGCGCAGCGCGGCACCCGACAGGTACATCGCGAGCGCCAGCCCGGCGGCCAGCAACGAGCCCAGCGCATAGCCCGTCAGCAGGAGGCTGGTCAGCGGCGCCATCCCCCCGATCCGCGACAGCCGGTAGACCGCGGTGACCGAGGCGAGCGCACCCAGGAACGCAAGGCCGTGGAGCAGGCCGAACTCGAGGACGACCAACCGGACGGGGATGACGATGGCGATCGCGGCCCCGAGAGCTGCGCCCGACGCCGTGCCGAGCACGTACGGGTCGGCGAGCGGGTTGCGCAGCAGGCCCTGGAACGTCGCTCCCGCCACCGCCAGTCCCGCGCCGACCACCATCGCGGTCAGCACCCGTGGCAGGCGCAGCTCCCATACGATCGCCTCCGTCGCAGCGGACCATGTCCGCGTCACGTCGAGCCCCAGCATCCGTGACGCGACGATGCCCAGCGTGTCGCCCGGGGTGACCGCGACCGACCCGAGACCAACGCCCGCGCCGATCAGGACGACCAGGGCCCCGACACCCGCAAGGACGAGGACGATGGGGCGGCGACGGACGAGGCCGGCGATGACGATCGGACGGGCAGGCGCGATCGGCTCGCCGCGGGTCGTCAAGCTCAGCCGCCGGACGACGCGGGCGAGGCGGGCACGGTGGAGGCTCCCGGCGACGCCCCCGGCCGCTCGATGTCCGGATGGATGGCCGCGACGAGCGCCCGGAGCCCGTCGAGCAACCGCGGCCCAGGGCGGGTCACGATGATGTCGTCGATCGGGCGGATCGCCCCGGCCTTGACCGCCGACAGCTGCGCCCAGCCCGGACGCTTGGCCACAGCGTCGGCGGTGACCCCGTACGCGGCGTCGCCCAGGAGGATGACCTCCGGGTCGCTCGCGATGAGCTTCTCCGACGACATGTCCCAGGCGGTCGAGGAGCCCGTGGTGATCGGGTCGCCGCCGGCCAGCTCGAGCATGGCGGCAACGAACGACCTGTCGGCCACGCCGAAGATCGAAGGCTGGTCGCCGGTCTCGTAGAACACGCGCGGGCGATCGAGCTCCCTCGTCGCCGCCGCGACCTGGTCGAAGCCCGCTCGCATCGACGAGGTCAGGTCTCGGGCCCTGTCGAGCTTGCCGACTGCGGTGCCGATCAGCTCGATGTCGCCGAAGACGCCGTCGACGTCGGCGGCGTAGACGACGAGCACGGGCAGGCCGAGCGTCCGCATTCGGGCGATCGCCGCGTCCGGCGTGCCGGCGTTGCCGCCGGCGATCACGAGATCGGGCTGGAGCGCGACGATCTCCTCGAGGTCGACCCCGTTGTAGGTGGCCACGATCGGCACGGCCGCGGCCTCCGGCGGGTAGCCTGCGATGTCCTCGACCTTGCCGACCACACGGTCGCCGGCGCCGATCGCGAACAGGGTCTCGGTCGCGGCCGGCGTCAGCGACACGATCGACTCGGGAACGGCCGGGATCACGACCTGCGTATCTGTGTAGTCCGTCAGCGTCATCGGGAACGCCTCGGCGGCGCTCGATGGCGGAGGTGCGGTCGGCGTCGGCGTGCCGGGCGTTGGAACCCCCGTCGCACCGGGCTGGGAGCAGGCGGTGGCGAGGAGGGTGACGAGCAGCGCGAGCAGAGGTCGAACATGCGGCGGGGCAGCGTCCACGGCGGATCCTCCGGGATCGGGAAGGGGAAAGGCGACGGGGCCCGGGAATCAGGAGCCCCTCGCTTCGACTGGAAGGAGGGGCGGTCAGCCGGTGGATCGCATGCACTGCTGTCCTTTCTCTCGAAGGAACGAGCAACTGCAGCGCGTCGGCGACCGGACTTCCATCGCCAACCGACGATGGTCACCGTAGCGGGACTGTGCCGGACTCGCACCGGCTTCGCGATCGCGCCGCTTCTCGTGTGGTGGGGTCGAGCCTAGCACAGGCGTCGTTGCCATCGACTCCACCCGGCCGGTGCGCCGCCATCGCGCTGAAAGACCTTCGCGCGCTTCGCCAACGTCCGGGTTCCGCGCCCTCGGGCATCGTCACCACCTCGAACCCGCAGAGGTGACCGAATGCCGAAGCCCGACCGGTCCGCGACCCGCCAGCTCGTCGACCCGCTGAACGCCTATCCGCGACCGCCGTTCCCGCGCCAGGCGCAGGAGCTGCCGGGCGGCGACGAGCTTCTCGACCCAAAGCCGGATCACGGGGAGGATTCGTACCTCGGCGCGGGGCGGCTGGCGGGCCTGGCGACGATCATCACGGGCGGCGACAGCGGCATTGGCAAAGCCGTGGCACTGGCCTACGCGCGCGAGGGCGCCGACGTCCTGATCTCGTATCTCGAGGAGGGCGAGGACGCCCGCCGAACCGTCGAGCTGGTCGAGGCCGCGGGCCGTCGCGCGATCGCCATGGCCGGCGATCTGCAGGACGAGGCGCATTGCCGCCGCGTGGTCGAGCAGGCGCGGGACGAATTCGGTCGCGTGGACATCCTCGTCAACAACGCCGCCTTCCAGGAGCGTCGCGAGCAGATCGAGGAGGTCCCCACCGACGAGTGGGAGCAGACGCTTCGAACCAATCTCAGCGCCACGTTCTGGCTCTGCCGCGAGGCGGTGCCCGCGATGGAGCCCGGCGCCTCGATCATCAACGTGAGCTCGATCCAGGCGACCCAGCCGTCCGCCAACCTGCTGGCGTACGCGACCACCAAAGGCGGTCTCGTCACGTTCTCCAAGGCCCTGTCGGCCATGCTCGCGCCGCGCGGCATCCGGGTGAACGTCGTCGCGCCGGGTCCCGTGTGGACGCCACTCGTCGCCGCCACGACGGATCCCGAGAAGCTGACCGAGTTCGGCGCCAACGTCCCGCTGGGTCGTCCGGCACAGCCGGCCGAGCTTGCCGGCGCGTTCGTCTTCCTGGCATCCTCGGCCGCCAGCTACATCACGGGCGGGGTCATCCCGGTCACCGGCGGCGAGCTCTTCGGGTAGCCCTCATTCCAGCGGCGGTCATGCGCCATACCCCACGGCGTCGTCGACAGCCGGTGGCAGGAATCGCGCGGTCTGGGGTCCCGGCGGACGTCCTCAGCTAGGCCCGGGAGGCGAGGACCTCGCGCAGGGTGGACGCGAAGCCGTCGGGGTCGCCTGTCTGGCCGTACTCGCCGCCGAGGAAGCCGCCATGGCCACTGGGGAAGGTGACGGGTGTGGTCCCGAGCCGTTCGGCGACGCCCACGGCCGCGCGGTTGGCCAGCTCCCCGTCGGATTCGGCTCCCACACCGATGACGATGCGGCTCGAGGCGCCGCGGAGTTCGTCGAAGTCGAACTCATGGTGCGTGCCCGCAACGATGTTCTGCCCGACCAGCGGATCGTCCCGCGAGCCGTCGTCCTCGGTCGGCAGCCCGAACATGGCCGGGTCGGCGGCGGGCCGGTCGGCGTAATCGGCCGGAACAGGACCCTTGTGGCTGACGAGGGCGATGAACTTGGCCATCGCCGGACCAAGGCCGCCGTGCAAGTACGTCTCGTGGATATCGACGCACGCCGCCAGCGCCTGCTCCCGGTCGGGTAGCACCTGGGCGGCCGGCGGCTCGTGCGCGACGAGGGTCCGGACCTACTCCGGGTGCTTGGCCACCATCGCCAGACCATTCACGGCACCACCGCTGCTGGCGAAGATCTCCACCGGTCCGGCGTCCAGCGTCGAGATCAGCCTGTGCAGATCGTCGGCGTGCTCATCGGGCGTGGACTGGGTGGCGCCGTCTGTGCGTTTGCTGCGTTCCACCCCGCGGGGGTCGTACGTCACGACCGTGCGATCGGCGAAGTGTCTCGCCAGGGTGCCGAAACCCGACGCACCCATTGGTGACCCGATGAGCAGGAGGACGGGCGCGGTGCTCGAGTCACTGCGCCGGACGTCATAAGTCAGAACCGCCCCTGGCACGTCCAGGGTGTGCGTTGTCGGTGCGGTCATATCGGCTCCTCGTGGGTCGCTTGATGTCTCGTCATTCAGACTGGATGCGGCGGCCAATCTGATCGGCACATTGCTGACGGCATCCGACCCGGATCGCGGGTACGTTGACGGCATGAGCAACACGACGATTCGGCCCGCCTACAGCAAGTGGCCGGATTACAACCGGCGCCTTCGCGATGTCGTAGGGGCGCTGACCGGGGAGCAGCTTGCGATGCGCCCGTCGCCCGAGCGTTGGCCACTCTGGGCGACCGTGGGCCACGCGGCTTGCCAGCGGGTGTTCTGGCTCTCCGACTTCGCCGGTGAGCCCGGCGCGGAGACCACGCCCTTCAAGGACGCCGCGCATGACTGCCCGGGGGATGACGACCTCGAGCATGTGCTCAGCGCCGACGCGCTCGTCGCCGCGCTCGACTCGACCTTCCGCATCGTCGAGCGCTGCCTGGACCGGTGGAGCCTGGACATGCTCGACGAAGAGCTGCCTCGCAAGTACGGCGAGGACTGGGTGCACACCCGCGGGTCGGTCATCCAGCGGGTCTTCGCCCACGACGTCTACCACTGCGCCGAGCTCAACGAGACGCTCGGGATCGCGCGGCTGCCGCAGGTCGACCTCTGGGACTGAGCCCAGGCGGCATATCAGCGCGAGGCCTGTGAGGCCGGGTCTTCCGCGAGGATCGCGTCGATCTGGCCGACGGCCTCGGACAGACCTTCCTCGACACCCATCTCCAGCATCTGCTCCATCGCCTCGGTGCTCGGGAACGTGCTGTGGATCGACATCCGCGTCCGCCCCTCGCCGATCGCCTCGATCGTCACGCGGTCCTCCATCGTCGGCAGGTCCGTGTTCGGCGTCCCGTCGTCGTTCGCGAAGCCGTCGCGGAAGACGAGCCGATGCGGTGGCTCGGCCTCGACGACCTCCATGTAGCCACGAGGCTGGTCGCCCTCCGGGCCGGTCATGTGGTACTCGACGCGGCCGCCGGGGCGCAGGTCGTGCGACGTCACCGTGGCGGGGTAGGTGGGTGGGCCCCACCACTTCTCCAGCTGGCGCGGGTCAGCCCACAACTGCCACACCCGGTCGGTGGACGCGGGGAACTCCGCCGTGACGGTCAGGGTCAGGGCGTCGGGATCCTTGCGGACGTCGGTGACGGTCATGCGTCGATCTCCTCGGTGTGGGTGATGAGGTCGCTCATGCGGGCGATGCGGCCGCGCCACAGTTCCTCGTACTGGTCGAGCAGGCGCCGTGCTGTCGCGAGCCCCTCGCGGTTCGTGCGGACGACCTTGCGACGCCCGATGCGCTCCTTGGTGATCAGGCCGGCCCGCTCGAGCACCGCGACATGCTTCTGCACAGCGGCGAAGCTCATCGGGTAGTGGTCGGCGAGCTCGGCGACGCCCTCCTTTCCGTCGATCGCCCTGCGGACGATGTCACGCCTGGTGGGGTCCGCCAATGCGCCGAACAAGTGGTCCATGTCGAGGGCGCTGTTCATCCATACAACCATACGGTTGTATGAAGGCCCCGTCAACCCACCTGCGCCAATTGCCGCTCATCGTGGGTGGATTTGGGGTGGCCTACGGGGCTTGAACCCGTAACCTTCGGAGCCACAATCCGATGCTCTGCCGGTTGAGCTAAGGCCACCACGGGATCGCGCGATTTCGTGCCAGGAGTTGTCGGCCGATTCCCCAGAGGGCACGGTCGGCGAGGCCGGAGTCTATCGGATTCGGTGAGCACAGCGCTCCCGCACCACCTGATCAGGGCACAGGAGGCGGGAGTCGACTCCTTGGACTTCTTCAGGCGGCTGCAAGGTGCGCGATCGCCGTCCGCACGAACACCTCGCACATGAGCCCGATGGCGGACTCGTCGATGTCGAACGACGGGTGGTGGTGAGGAGAGGCTCCGGGGCCGCCGGCCCCGACATGGAAGAACGCGCCGGGAACGCGGTCGCTGAAGCGCGCCCAATCGTCGCTGGCAGTGATCGGACCGGGATCGATCGAGACGGCACGCCCGGTGGCCGCCACGGCCGCCTTCACGATATCGAGCTCCGCTTGATCATTGACGCTCACAGGGGTGGAGGCGGTCACCGAGAACTCGGACGTCGCTCGGAGCGCCGAACAGACCCCCGCGGCGACTGCCGGTATCCGTTCCAGCGCGTGTTGTCGAATCTCCTCGCTGAACCACCGGATGTTGCCGAGCAGGCAGACCCTGTCGCTGATCACATTGGCGGCGATCCCGCCCCTGATCGCCGTGACGCTGAGCACCAGCCGATCCATGGAAGGGGTTTCGCGGGCGACGATCGACTGCAGCGCAGACACCACCTGCGCGGCCGCCAGCACCGAATCGATGGTTGACTCGGGCATGCCGCCATGGCCTGCTCGGCCGATCACGATCAGCTCGAAGAAGTCTGCTCCGGCCAGGAAGGGGCCGGGCACGTTGACGACCGTTCCCGGCGGGAAGGTGGCGAGAACGTGGCCGCCGAGGACGCGATCGACGCCCTCGATCGCTCCAGCGCCGATCATCGCCTCGGCGCCCGAGAGCGTCTCCTCCGCCGGCTGGAAGCAGAAGCGGACACTCCCTGCCAGGTCGCCGCGGAGCTCGGCGAGCGCGATGGCGGCGCCGACAGCGGCCGCCACGTGTGCGTCGTGTCCGCAGGCATGCATCGCGCCGGGCTGCACCGAGGCGAACTCGTGCGCCGTCCCCTCCTCGATGGGCAGCGCGTCCATGTCGGCGCGGATCAGCAGGCGTGGTCCGGGTGCCATGCCGTCGAGGTCCGCAAGCACCCCGGTGCCACCGACGCCCTGCCGTACCGAAAGGCCTCGCCCGGCGAGGAGTTCGGCGATACGGGCGGCGGTCCGGGATTCCTCGAAGGCCAGCTCGGGGTTGCGGTGAAGGTCGCGCCGGAGCTCGATAAGATCGGGCTCCAGCAACCTCACCAGGCGCGCGATGTCCATGATCGTGCTCGGGACTGTGCCGCCCCTTACGCGGGGGCATCGCCCGGTACAGGCAGCAGCCCCAGCTGCTGCACCTGCGCGAGCTGATCGACGACATGCCAGTGTTCGGCCAGCCGCCCGTTCGCGATGCGATGGATGTCGATCCCCGCGATGGTGAACGACCTGCCCGTGGCGGGAATCCCGAGGAAGTCATTCCGATGCGTCCCGGCGTTTGTCCAGCGCACGACGACACGGTCGCCCTCCGCGATGATGTCCTCGAGCGTGAAATGAGGGTCCAGGCCGTCGAGCAGCATCGTGACCCGCCCCTTCAGGCCATCCAGCCCCGTTCCCTGGCCGGGCAGCGGATCGTTCTCGAGGTAGCTCTCCGCTGCGATCCCGTCGAGGACCTCGACGTGGCGCCCGTTGAGCACGTCGTCGTAGAAGCGGCGGACCAGCGCCTTGTTCTGCTCGATGTCCATGACTTGCCTCCGATGCTTGAAAATGACTGGATGCGACGCAGCATCGCAGCACCAAACGGGGGTGACCACGACATCAGCCACTCTCCCGGCCACCGACTTGCCCACCGAGTTCCCGTAGCGAGACAGGGGCTGCAGCGAGCACCTTGAGCACGTCAAGCGCTTTCGGCGACCGCGTGCGCGTCCTGCGCACGGCGACTCGGCTCACACAGGCCGATCTCGCCGAGCGCGCGGGGATCAGCGAGCGAACGGTCAGCGACATCGAACGGGGCCTCAGGCAGGCGGTCTACTCGGACACTGCCCGTCGCCTGGCCGACGCCCTTGGACTTCAGGCGGACGAGCGAGCAGCGTTCGAGGCGATGTCCCGGGCGCGGGATAACGCACCGGCCACCGCGCCCGATCACCCGGACGGCTGGAGCGGGATCCGTCGCACACCCCTGATCGGGCGCGAACGAGAGGTGGACGCCGTGTGCGCCGCGGTGACCGGCAACGACGTGCGCCTCATGACCATCACCGGCCCAGGAGGCATCGGCAAGACGCGGGTCGCGGCCGAGGCATGCGCCCGCATCGAGAGCGTCGAACGCGGTCGCGTCGTCTTCGTCTCGCTGGCCGCGCTGCGTGACCCGAGCCTCGTCCTTTCGACCGTCGCGCGGGTCCTCGGACTGCCCGACACAGGAGCTGGCATCGCGAACGACCTCGCCCGCTACCTTGCGGCGCGCCGCGCGGTGCTCGTGCTGGATACGTTCGAGCAGGTCCTTGACGCCGGACCGATGGTGGGAACGCTGCTGGACCGAATCCCCGATCTCACAGTGTTGGCCACGAGCCGAGCGCCGCTGCGACTTCGTGGCGAGCGCGAGCTGCCGCTCGGTCCTCTTCCGGTGCGACCGCCCGGAGCGTCCGGTGCCTATCCCGCTGAGCTCCTGTTCCAGGATCGGGCGCTGGCGGCACGACCCGACCTCGTGCTGGACGTTGCGGCCCAGGAAGTGGTCGCCGAGGTGTGCCGACGCCTCGGCGGGGTGCCGCTCGCGCTCGAGCTGGCGGCGGCCAGGGTGCGGCACATGTCACTCATGGCGCTGCGCTCCCAACTGGACAAGCCGCTCAGGCTCCTCACCGGCGGTGTACGCGATCTGCCGGCGCGGCAGCAGACGA
>Ga0183260_10004836_pt1 | contig 10654 bp, 6 predicted proteins | sample AntDrymUQ4972206_2_FD_129768 | JGI IMG/M metagenome (GOLD analysis project Ga0183260, IMG submission 129768) | Polar desert sand microbial communities from Dry Valleys, Antarctica - metaG UQ497 (22.06) (version 2) (version 2) | ecosystem: Environmental > Terrestrial > Soil > Desert | place...
CGACTCCTGGAACACCAAGCGCGCCAAGCTCTACCGCCGCCAGGAGCGCATCCCGCACGACATGGGGACCGCCGTCAGTGTCTGCTCGATGGTGTTCGGCAACCTCGGCATGGACTCCGGCACCGGCGTCGCGTTCACCCGCGACCCGGCCACCGGCGCGACCGGCAGCTACGGCGACTACCTGGAGAACGCGCAGGGTGAGGACGTCGTCGCCGGCATCCGCAACACGCGCGCGCTGCAGGAGCTCGAGGGAATCGACAAGCCGGCGTACGACGCGCTCACCGCCAATATGCGCACGCTCGAGGACCACTACCGTGACCTCTGCGACATCGAGTTCACCGTCGAGCGCAACAAGCTCTGGATGCTGCAGACCCGCGTCGGCAAGCGGACCGCCGCAGCCGCGTTCACCATCGCGACGCAGCTGGTCGACGAGGGCGTCATCGACCTCGACGAGGCGCTGCTGCGGGTCAACGGCGCGCAGCTCGCGCAGCTGATGTTCCCGACCTTCGACGAAAGCGCGACCAACACGCGCATCGCCAAGGGCATGAACGCCTCGCCCGGCGCGGCCGTCGGCGTCGCCGTCTTCGACTCCGACCGCGCGGAGGAGCGGGCCAAGACCGAGCCGGTGATCCTGGTACGCCGGGAGACCAACCCGGACGACCTCAACGGCATGATCGCCGCCCAGGGCATCCTCACCAGCCGCGGCGGGAAGACCTCGCACGCCGCGGTCGTCGCGCGCGGCATGGGCAAGACCTGCGTCTGCGGGGCCGAGGCGCTCGAGGTCGACCTCGCGGCCCGCAAGTTCACCGCGCCCGGCGGTGTCGTCGTCAACGAGGGCGACCTGATCTCGATCGACGGCACCAGCGGAGCGGTCTACGTCGGCGAGATGCCGGTGCGCCCGAGCCCCGTCGTGCAGTACTTCGAGGGCACGCTCGCGCCCGACGCCGACCCGCTCGTCTCCGCCGTGCACCGGCTGCTCACCCACGCCGACGAGGTACGCCGGATGCGCGTGCGCACCAACGCGGACACGCCTGAGGACTCCGAGCGGGCGCGGCGATTCGGCGCCGAGGGGATCGGGCTGTGCCGGACCGAGCACATGTTCCTCGGCGACCGCCGCCAGCTGGTCGAGGACCTCATCCTGGCTGACACCGATGACGAGCGGACCGCGGCACTGCGCGCGCTGCTGCCGCTGCAGCGCGCGGACTTCGTCGGGATCTTCGCGGCGATGGACGGCCTGCCGGTCACCGTCCGGCTGCTCGACCCGCCGCTGCACGAGTTCCTGCCGTCGATGGAGGAGCTCGCGGTCGAGGTGGCAGTCGCCGAGGCGACCGGCAAGACCGACGGGCTCAGCCCGCGCCGGGCGTTGCTCGACGCCGTACGCCGGCTGCACGAGTCCAACCCGATGCTCGGCCTGCGCGGCGTGCGGCTCGGGCTCGTCGTACCGGGCCTCTTCGCGCTGCAGGTGCGCGCGATAGCCGAGGCGGCCGCGATCCGGGTCGCCGACGGCGGAGACCCGCGGGTCGAGATCATGGTGCCGCTGGTCGGCGCGGTGCAGGAGCTCGAGATCATCCGCGAGGAGGCCGAGGGCGTCCTTGCCGATGTCTGGACGGAGCGCGGCGCCACCGTCGACAACGTGCTGATCGGCACGATGATCGAGGTGCCTCGTGCGGCGCTGACCGCCGGGCAGATCGCGGAGAGCGCGGACTTCTTCTCCTTCGGCACCAACGACCTCACGCAGATGGGCTGGGGCTTCAGCCGCGACGACGTGGAGGCGGCGTTCTTCAGCCGCTACCTCGACCTGGGCATCTTCGGCGTGAGCCCGTTCGAGACCCTCGACCGCGACGGCATCGGCCGGCTCGTGCGGATCGCCTGCGAGGAGGGTCGCGCCGCGAAGCCCGGTCTCAAGCTCGGGATCTGCGGCGAGCACGGCGGCGACCCGGACTCGGTGCACTTCTGCCACGAGGTCGGGCTGGACTACGTCAGCTGCTCGCCGTTCCGGGTGCCGGTGGCGCGGCTGGAGGCCGGCCGCGCGAGCATCGAGTCTTCCGGCAGCGACACCCGGTAGGCCCACCGACGACGAAGCCGCTCCGGGCGGGAGGTCCGGAGCGGCTTCGTCGACAGGGGCAGGTGCGCAGCCCGCGTGTTACGGCAGGTTGCTGATGACGACGGTGAGCTTGCCCTGCGTGGGGATCCCGGCGCACGAGTTGTCCAGCGCGATGCGGAACGACACCATCGACGGCTTCTTGAACGTCGACTTGCCCTCGCCACAGATGGTCTGGACGCTCTGGTAGTCGTCGTTCGTCTCACCGGCGAAGTACTGGATGCCGACCTTCAGCCCGGTGGAGTCCTTCACCGAGAACTTGATGTACTTCTCGTCCTTGCCAAGGCTGACGTTCAGGCACGCCCGGACCGGGTCACCGCACGTCGCGCCGCTCACGGCAGGGCTCGTCACCCCGGTGGGCAGCGTGTAGCTGAGCGTCTCGGTGCGCTCCTTCTTCTTCGGAGCGGCGTCGCTCGTCGCGGGGACGAGCGCCACTGCGGCGAGAGCGGCGAACAGGACGGTGCGCTTCAAGGGTCCTCCGTCGGCAGTGCGTGGGTGGCGTGGTTGGCGTGTCTGGCGTGTCAACGAGCCGGGACCGGTTCGGTGACGTCCATTCGTGATTCGCCCCGGACCGCCCCGACTCCTCCCGGTAGCGTGAAGACGTGCTCCTGACTCTGCGATGGGCGTGGCGCCTTGCGGTGCTCGTGCTGGTCGCCGCAGTGCTCGTGCTCGGTACGACGGCATTCCGCGTCTGGAACGTCGCGCGCCAGGACGACCGGTCCAAGGTCGACGCCATCGTGGTGCTCGGCGCGTCGCAGTTCGACGGCCGCCCCTCGCAGATCTTCCAGGCCCGGCTCCGACACGCGCGGGCGCTGTACGACGCGAAGGTGGCGCCGCTGATCGTCACCGTCGGCGGCGGAGCGCCGGGCGACCGGTTCACCGAGGCCGAGGCGGGTGCGCGGTTCCTCCGCGACCTCGGCGTACCGGCCGAGGCGGTTCAGGCGATCGGCGAGGGACGCAACACCGTGCAGAGCCTGCGCGCAGCGGCCCGTGACCTCGACGTCGACTCGGTGGTGCTCGTCAGTGACCCGTGGCACAGCCTGCGGTCCCGGCGGATCGCCCGGGATCTCGGCTTCGACGCGAGCACCTCGCCGGCCCGCTCCGGGCCGGTCGTGCAGAGCCGCGCGACCGAGGCGCGCTACATCGTCCGTGAGGCGGGGGCCTACCTCTACTACCGGGTCTTCGGCCGCGGCAGCCGCAGCGACGTACCGGCCGCCGCCTGAGGCCTCGGCCGGCAGCTCCCGCCGTTGCCGTGTCCGCCGCTGCGGCGGCGGCCGACTTGACGACGGACACAGAACGCGACGGCCGCAGCGTCAGTCCGGGACAGCGGCCGGCTGGAGCGGGTCGACGGCGGGACCCTGGAGCACGTTGCCGTCGACGTCGAACCGCGACCCGTGGCAGGGGCAGTCCCAGCTCGTCTCGGCCGAGTTGAACGACACGATGCAGCCGAGGTGGGTGCACCGCGCCGACACTGCGTGCACGGCGCCGGCCGCGTCGCGGTAGCACGCGGTCTTCGCCGGCCCGTAGCGCAGGACCGCGCCCTCGCCCGGCGCGAGCTCGTCGACCGAGGACACGTCGGGCGCGCTTGTGTAGCCGGACACCATCTGCTTGCCGATCGCGACGTTCTCCTTGATCAGCTTGCCGGTGCGCTGCAGCCACGCGCCGCCGCGCGTCGGGTCGAAGACCTCCTCCCACGGGTTGTCCCGCCCGGTGATGAGGTCGGCGAGCAGCAGGCCCGCGACGGTGCCGTTGGTCATGCCCCACGCGCCGAACGCGGTAGCGGTCCACAGGTGCTTCGACCCGTGGACGAAGCGCCCGATGAACGGCACCCGGTCGTCAGAGGTGTAGTCCTGGGTCGACCAGTTGTAGGCGATGTCCGACACCCCGAACTTCTTGCGCGTCCACGCCGCGATGGCGTCGTACCGCGCCTGGGTGTCGTCCTCGCGACCCGGGGTGTGCCCCTCGCCGCCGACGATCAGCAGCAGGCCGCCGTCGTACGGCGTCGTGCGGATCGAGTGGGTGGGGCTCTCGGTGCTCAGGAAGATGCCGTCCGGCGCGGAGCCGGCGTCGATCGGGGCCGCCACGACGTAGTCGCGGACCGCGAACTGCCGCGCGAAGAAGATGCCGCGGTCCAGGAACGGGATGTGAGTGGCGATCACCACGTCTCGGGCGCGGATGACGCCGCGGTCGGTGGTGATGACGCACGGCTCGTCGTCGTCGACGTCGAGCGCGCGCGTGCCCTCGAGGATCTTGCCGCCGTCGGCGACCAGCTGCGACGCGAGGTGGAGCAGGTACTTGCGTGGGTGGAACTGTCCCTGTGCCGTGAACCGCACCGCGCCCGCGACGGCGTACGGCAGTGGCACCTCGGTCGTGTACGACGCCGGCAGCCCGAGCGTTGCCGCGGCCTCCGCCTCGGACCGGAGCTTGTCTAGCTCCGCCTCGTCGTGGGAGTACACGTAGCTGTCGCGGCGCGAGAAGTCGCAGTCGACGCCCGAGGTGGCGATGTGCTCCAGCGCCGCGGCCTGGGCGTCGGCGTAGAGCCGCGCCTTGTCCTCGCCGTGCTTGTCGATCAGATCGGCGTAGAGCACGCCGTGCTGGGTGCTGACCTTCGCCGTCGTGTAGCCGGTGACGCCCTCGAGGATGCGGCCGGCCTCGACGACGACGACCGAGCGGCCGGCCAGCTGGAGCTGCCGGGCGGTCGTGAGCCCGGCGATGCCGCCCCCGATGACGACGACGTCGGCGACGAGCTCCGACGGCGCCGGCGCGTAGTCCGTCGACTCGGTGCTGGCGACCCAGTACGACGTGGTGTCGTCGGGCAGGGCGGGCGCGTCGGGCACGGCGTACCTCCGGGATTGGGCAGGGGTCGGTGGAGCCCTACCCCGCCCAGCGGCGGGGGGAACGCGGATCCGACTAGCGCTGCGGGCGGCGGCGAGCCGGACGCGCGGCACCCGCCGTTGCGGGACGGCCGAACCCGGCGGCCCGCCGGTCGCGCCCGTTGTTGCGGTTGGGGGTGGTGTCCTTCGGCGGCTCGACGACCGCGACGCCGGACGGTGCGCGTGAGCCGGTGATGCGCACCATCTGGTTGTGGCCGGGGCACACCTTCAGCGAGGCGATCGCGACGCCGGCGGTGCGGGTCATCTTCTCCACCTCGCGCACCTGGTCGGGCAGCGCGACGGTGACGACGACGCCCGACTCACCCGCGCGCGCCGTGCGGCCGGCGCGGTGCAGGTAGTCCTTGGGGTCCGCCGGCGGGTCCACGTGCAGCACCAGGTCGATGCCGTCGACGTGGATGCCGCGCGCGGCGACGTCGGTAGCGACGAGGACCGAGAGCTCGCCGTCCTTGAACCGGTCGAGAGACTTGTTGCGCGCGTTCTGCGTCATGCCGCCGTGCAGTGCGCCGGCGCCGACGCCTGCGCGACGCAGCTGGGTCGCCAGCCGGTCGGCGCCGTGCTTGGTGCGGACGAACAGCAGGGTGCGGCCGTCGCGGTTGGCGATCTCGGCGATGACCGCGGCCTTGTCGGCCGGGTGCACGAGCAGCAGGTGGTGGGCCATCGTCGTGACCTGGGTGGTCGGCACCGACGTGGAGTGCGTCGCGGCGTTGACGAGGTAGGCGTCGACGATGGTCTTGACCTGCTTGTCCAGCGTGGCCGAGAAGAGCAGGCGCTGACCGCCGGGGCGTACCTGGTCGAGGATCTCGCGGACGACAGGCAGGAAGCCCATGTCGCTCATGTGGTCGGCCTCGTCGAGGACGGTGATCTCGACGTCGCGCAGGTCGCACGACTTGCGCTCGATCAGGTCGATGAGCCGACCCGGGGTCGCGATGACGATGTCGACGCCACGGTGCAGCGCGTCGATCTGCTTGCCCATCGACAGCCCGCCGACGACGACCTTCATGCGCAGGCCGAGGACGTGGCCGAGCGGCTCGAGCGCGTCGTTCACCTGCAGCGCGAGCTCACGGGTCGGGACCAGGACGAGTGCCCGAGGCCGCTTCGGCGTGGCCTTGGCCCCGGCCGAGAGGCGAGCGAGCATCGGCAGGCCGAACGCGAGCGTCTTGCCGGAGCCGGTCTGTGCGCGGCCGAGCACGTCCCGGCCGGACAGCGCGTCCGGCATCGCCGCGACCTGGATCGCGAACGGCGCGATCATGCCGCGCTTGTGCAGAGCGGCGACGAGCACCTCGGGCAGGCCGAGCTCGGCGAAGGTGGGAACCGGGCCGTCGACGACCGGCGCGGAGATGACGTCGACGACATCGACGACCGGGCCGACGGTGTCGGCGACGGAGCGGGTCCGCGGCGGGCGGGACGGAGCGCGGCGCGAGGCGCCGGACTGGTGGCTGGGCGTGTGGTGGGTGGCCGGTCGGTCCGAGATCGACCTGGGCGCGGCAGAACGCATGGCGGGAAGAGCCTTCCTGGAGGTGGCACGTCTCCAGGAAGTCGCGGATGCGGTTCGCAAGGACGAGCCCAGCGCGCCGAATGCGCGCCGTGCAGGCCCAGGATAACACCTGCAAGCACCCAGGGCATTCCCGTCGTAGCGCGTCGCTAGGCTCGTCGCACGATGACTGACCCCGCGTACGACGTCGCGTCGCTCGAGCGGCGGCTCACCGAGCCGGCCAAGGCGACCCGCGCCGACCGGTCGCCGTTCGAGCGCGACCGGGCCCGGGTGCTGCACTCGGCCGCGCTGCGCCGCCTCGCCGCGAAGACGCAGGTCGTCGGGGTAGGGGAGGACGACTTCCCGCGCACCCGGCTCACCCACTCGCTCGAGTGCGCGCAGGTCGGACGCGAGCTGGCCGCGCACCTGGGCGCCGACCCCGACCTCGTCGACGCGGCGTGCCTCGCGCACGACCTCGGGCACCCGCCGTTCGGCCATAACGGCGAGCGGGCGCTGGACGAGGCGGCGCAGGACTGCGGCGGGTTCGAGGGCAACGCGCAGAGCTTCCGGATCCTCACCCGGCTCGAGGCGAAGGCGGTCGACGCCGCCGGGCGGACCGCGGGGCTCAACCTGACCCGGGCGACGCTCGACGCGGCGACGAAGTACCCGTGGCCGCGGTCCGGCGCGCCGGCCAGCGGCAAGTTCGGCGTGTACGACGACGACCTGCCGGCGTTCGAGTGGGTCCGCGCCGACGCGCCGGCCGGCCGTTCGCCGGTCGAGACCCAGGTGATGGACTGGGCCGACGACGTCGCCTACTCGGTGCACGACCTCGAGGACGGCATCCACGCCGACCGCATCCGTCCGGCCGAGCTGCGCGACGCCGACTTACGCCACGAGCTCGCCGCGCTGACCGCGCAGCACTACTCCGACGCGACCGCCGACGAGCTGCGGGATGTGCTCGACGAGCTGCTCGCGCAGCCGTGGTGGCTGCCGGCCTTCGACGGCAGCGCGACCGACCTGGCCGCGCTCAAGGCGACGACGAGTGAGCTGACCGGGCGGTTCTGCGGGGCCGCGCTGGCTGCGACCCGGGCCGCGGCGGGGGAGCGGCCGCTGCGCCGGTACGCCGCCGACCTCGTGGTGCCGCGCGTCGTACGCCTCGAGTGCGCGCTGCTCAAGGGCGTCACCGCGCGCTGGGTGATGTGGCGCCCGGAGGTGCTCGAGCGCCAGGAGGAGGAGCGCCGCCTCGTCGCCGAGCTGGTGGCGGCGGTACGTGACGGCGCCCCGAAGTCGGTGGACCCGGCGCTACGGACGGCGTACGCCGATGCCGATGCCGAGGCGGGACAGCTGCGCGTCGTGGTCGACCACGTGGCGGGGCTGACCGACACATCGGCGACCGCGCTGCACCGGCGGCTGGTCGGCGGCTGACGGACAGACGGACGCACGGCGCACCCGCTGACCTGCGGTTCTTGGCCCTGATGTCCGACTTGCGCTTGACAACAGCCAAGCCAGATTTATAATTATGGGACCGCCCCTGCTTCGAGGCCTTGCTGTGCTGCGCGCACCGGCAACGCGCGTGCCGCCCGGCGGCCGCAGCAGGACCGGGGGACGAGGAGGTGGCGCCGAGCATGGCTGGCCGCATCGCCGACGCCGACGTCGCCCGAGTCAAGGAGCTCTCCCCTATCGAGACCGTCGTCGCCGACTACGTCCAGCTGCGCAGCGCCGGCGGCGGTGAGCTGAAGGGCCTGTGCCCGTTCCACGACGAGAAGTCGCCGTCGTTCCACGTCACGCCGAGCCGCGGCCTGTGGCACTGCTTCGGCTGCGGCGAGGGCGGCGACACGATCGGCTTCCTCCGTCAGATCGAGCACCTGTCCTTCGCCGAGGCGATCGAGAAGCTCGCCGCGCGGGCCGGCGTCGAGCTGACCTACGAGCAGGGCAGCGCGTCCGCGCGCGGCGGCCACTCCAGCCAGCGCACCCGGCTGGTCGAGGCGCACAAGGCGGCGGTCGCGTTCTTCGCCGAGCGGCTCTCGGCCGACCCGGCCGCTGAGGTCGCCCGCACCTTCCTGACCGAGCGCGGCTTCGACCTCGCCGCGGCGGCGGCGTACGACGTCGGCTGGTCGCCCGACTCCTGGGATGCGCTGACCAACCACCTGACCGGCAAGGGCTTCAGTCGCGAGGAGCTGCTCACCGCGGGACTCGCCAAGCAGGGCCAGCGCGGTGCCTACGACTCGTTCCGCGGCCGGCTCATGTTCCCGATCCGCGACAACACCGGCGACCCGATCGGCTTCGGGGCGCGCAAGCTGCTCGAGTCCGACACCGGGCCGAAGTACCTCAACACCCCCGAGACGCCGATCTACAAGAAGAGCCACGTCCTCTACGGCTTGGACAAGGCGCGGGTGGAGATCGGGCGCCGCTCGCAGGCGGTCGTCGTCGAGGGCTACACGGACGTGATGGCCTGTCACCTCGCCGGCGTCGGTACGGCGGTCGCCACCTGCGGCACCAGCCTGACGACCGACCACATCGGCCTGCTGCGCCGCCTGCTGATGGACCACGACGAGTTCCGCGGCGAGGTCGTGTTCACCTTCGACGGTGACAGCGCCGGCCAGCGCGCGGCGCTGAAGGTCTTCGAGGAGGACCAGCGGTTCGTCACGCAGACCTTCGTCGCGGTGGAGAAGGACGGCCTCGACCCGTGTGAGCTGCGGCTCGCGCACGGCGACGCCGCGGTGCGCGACCTGATCGCTGCCCGCGTGCCGCTGTTCGAGTTCAAGCTGCGCGCCGAGCTCGACCGGTTCGACCTCGAGACCGTCGAGGGCCGCATCGGCGCGCTCGGCGCCTGCGCGCCGATCGTCGCCTCGATTCGCGACCGGTCGATGCGGCCCGAGTACGCGCGGTGGCTGGCCGGGCGTCTCGGTATGGACGTCGACGAGGTGGTCCGCCGGGTCGGAGAGGCCGCGGCCGCCGGCCCGGCCGGCAAGACCGTCCGAGCGGGCGACGTTCGGTCGGCGCCGGTCGAGGACGAGTCGCGGACCACGGGCATCACCCGCCCGCGACCGGACGACCCCGCACTGCGCGGCGAGCGGGAGAGCATCAAGTCGCTGCTGCAGATGCCCGGGTCGGCGGCGTACGACTGGCCGGCGCTGCGGCCGGAGATGTTCGCGCACCCGGCGTACCGCGCCGTGCTCGCGGCGGTCGAGACGGCCGGCGGCGTGCCCGAGGGGCAGGTCGACGTCACTGCGTTCCTGGTCGCGGTGCGCGAGGCGGCGCCGGACGACACGGTGCGGTCGCTGGTCACCGAGCTCGCCGTCGAGCCGCTGCCGTGCGGCGAGGCGGAGCGTCCGGCATACGCCGTCGGCCAGCTGGCCCGGCTTCAGGAGGTCACATTGCAGCGTCAGATCGTCGAACTGAAAGGCCGGCTCCAGCGGTTGAACCCGTTGGAAGAGGCCGGCTACAACAAGCTCTTCGCCGAGCTGATCGCGATGGAGGCACAGGCGCGGTCCTTCCGCGAGCGTGCGCTCAATCTCCCGGGGACGTGACGCAATGCCCACGTCTGACGCCACCCCACGAAGGAACTTCATGAGCCCCACCGCACTGCCCAAGGAAGCCCAGATCGACGAGGTCAAGGACCTCATCACGCGCGGCAAGGAGCAGGGCTTCCTCACCTCCGAGGAGATCGGCGTTGCGCTGGTCCAAGCCGAGCTGCCGCCGGAGTCCATGGACGTGGTGCTCCAGGTCTTCAACGACGAGGGCATCGAGATCGTCGAGCCGGAGACCGGCGAGGACGACGAGCGCGACCGCGCGGTCATGATGCGCCGCGAGGAGGAGCTCGCCCTCAAGGCGCCGACCAACGACCCGGTCCGGATGTACCTCAAGGAGATCGGCAAGGTCCCGCTGCTGACCGCGGAGGAGGAGGTCGACCTCGCCAAGCGGATCGAGGCCGGGCTCTTCGCGTCGGAGAAGCTCGCGACGACCCGCAAGATCGGCGACAAGACCCGTCGCGACCTCGAGGCGATCGAGCGTGACGGACAGCTGGCGAAGAAGAAGCTGGTCGAGGCCAACCTGCGCCTCGTCGTCTCCATCGCCAAGGGGTGGGGCGGGCGCGGCATGCGCGTCCGCGACCTGATCCAGGTGGGCAACCTCGGACTGATCCGCGCGGTCGAGAAGTTCGACTACGCCAAGGGCTACAAGTTCTCG
>Ga0183260_10004837_pt1 | contig 10653 bp, 9 predicted proteins | sample AntDrymUQ4972206_2_FD_129768 | JGI IMG/M metagenome (GOLD analysis project Ga0183260, IMG submission 129768) | Polar desert sand microbial communities from Dry Valleys, Antarctica - metaG UQ497 (22.06) (version 2) (version 2) | ecosystem: Environmental > Terrestrial > Soil > Desert | place...
CGTGCAGGGAATGGCGGGCTCCGCGGTCAAAGGGTGAGTGTGTGATGGACTACGTGCGCATCGGCAACTCGAACGTCCGCATCTCCACCATGGTCCTCGGTGGGCACGAGTATCTACCTGATGGTCGCTCCCGGGGTTTCAACGAGGACATGGCGAAGGCGATCGTTCCGGGCTACCTTTTTTCCGGCTTCGGCGGGGAACAACGTAAGGGGGTCTTGCGCAAAGCCTTCGATCTCGGGATCAACATGTTCGACGTCACGCTCGATTCGGAGAAGGAGGCGCTCGGTCGCAATTTCGCCGAGTCGCCTCCGCCCTACGAGGTCTATGTGCAGACCCGGCCGGAAGGCATGGTGTACGGGTACGACCCAGGCAACCGCAAGATGGCGGATGGCGAACTTCTACGTGCCGAAGTCCAGCGCAGTCTGCGGCTCTTGCGGCGCGACCGCATCGATTTCTTGAACCTCGGCATCCTTGGCGATGCCATCGCTCGCGATCCCGACTTTCTTGCCAAGCTCGGCCATAACATCGCGACATTGCGCAACGAAGGCCTCATCCGCTTCGCTTGCGCCGACACCTTTTCAGGCGAAGCGACGTACCTTGCGCAGATCGCTTGCGCCGCGTTCGCGGCCGTGAACGTGAACTTCAATATGGCGGACGACGGCGCGCTGCGCGCTGTGCTGCCCGCCGCGAAGCAAGCCGGCATGACCGTGATCGTGCGCGAGGCCTTCATCAAAGGCGCGCTTTTTCGCCTGGGAAGCGAGGCAGGCATCGCGGAGCCGCGGCTGCTCGCCCGAGCCGCATTGAAGTGGGTGTTGACGCAAGCACAGGTCGATGCCGTCATCGTCGGCGCCGGTTCGGCGGAGCAATTGCGAGACAACGCGAGCGTATTGGACGATGCAACGTTAACCGATCGTGAGCGCGCGGCACTCGCGCGGCTCGCTGCAAGTGAGACATTCAGCGCCGTACGCACAACAAAACGTGCCGATTTCCTCGGAAAGTCGGCCGTGTCGTAACTAACCATGGACGTCAGCCCGACAACGTGTCGGACTTCAATGCTTGGAAATGACTGGAGAAAAAAGACATGAACATAATCGTCAGATCGCTAAGAGTCGGGGTCGCGCTCACCGTCCTGATTGCCGCGTTGCCCGTTGTCGCGCAAACCACGCCGTACCCGACGAAGCCGGTCCGAATAATCGTCCCCTACCCGCCCGGCGGCGCGTCCGACATCACCGCGCGCGTCGTCGCCGATAAGCTTACGCAACTGTGGAAGCAGTCGGTCATCGTCGACAATCGACCAGGCGCAACGGGCATTCTTGGGACCGACCTCGTAGCCAAGGCCGCACCCGACGGATACACGCTCGGCTTGGTGGCGAGCAGCCAGGCGATCAACGCCGTCGTCAACACTAAGTTGCCCTACGACACGCTGAAGGATTTCAGCTATATCACCGAGACGGCCTCGGTCCCGCTGGTCCTGGTCGCCGCGTCCGGTTTTCCCGCAACGACCGCAACGGAACTGGTGGCATTGGCCAAGAAGGAGCCGGGTCGGATCAGCTATGCGTCAAGTGGACCCGGCGGCGCCCCGCATCTCGCCGCCGAGCTCTTCAAATCCAGCACCGCAACGGACATGCTGCACGTCCCGTACAAGGGAAGCACGCAGGCGCATCCCGACCTTCTGAGCGGGCAGGTTGGAATCATGTTCGACACCATTGTCGCGGTGATGCCTCACCTCAAGAGCGGGCGCCTGAAGGCGCTTGCGACAACCGGAAAGACGCGCTCCGCGCTACTGCCGGACGTCGCGACTGTTGCGGAAACGGTGCCCGGATACGAAGCCAGCTCATGGGGTGGCATCATCGGCCCCGCCGGTATTCCCGAAGAGGTGGTGCGAAAAATCAATGCCGATGTTGTCGCGACGCTCAAAACGCCCGAGGTGAAGGAGCGGCTTGCCCAGCTTGGCGCGGACGTGGTCGCCAACTCGCCGGCCGAGTTCGCGCAAGTGATTCGCCTGGAAATAGACAAGTGGGGCAAGGTTGTCCGCGCCGCAGGAGTGAAAGCAGAATGAGCGAGCGGTCATGAGCACGCTTTCCGCCATTACTCACGAGCGATTGCGGCACGTGAGCACCGCATCCTTGTGCACCCAGCTTTTCAAACGCGGATTCCGCAATGCCTATCTGCAGGACGTCTCACGCCTGACCAAGGCGTCGTCCAATCTCGTCGGTCCCGCCTACACGATGCGCAATATCCCCGCACGCGAGGATCTCGATCACCTCGGCATCTTTGAGAATCCTGATCATCCGCAACGAAAGGCAATCGAGACCATTCCCCCCGGGCATGTGTTGGTGTTGGATTGCCGCGGGGACCGGCGCGCAGCATCCGGCGGCTTCATCTTGATCACGCGGCTGAAAATACGCGGCGCGGCGGGGCTCGTCTCTGATGGCCCGGTACGCGACAGCGGCGAGATCAATGGCATGGACTTTCCGGTGTATTGCGCGGGCAGCAGCGCACCGCTGAACCTGCTTTACCATCACGCGATCGACATCAACGTGCCGATCGGCTGCGGGGGCGTGGCGATTTATCCGGATGACATCATGGTGGGCGATGCCGACGGCGTCGTTGCGATTCCGGCGCTCCTGGCGGATGACGTCGCTGCCGCCGCAAGCGAGCAAGAGCACCTGGAAAAATTCATACTGGAGCGGGTCCAGGCTGGGGCATCGTTGCCCGGAACCTATCCTCCGAATCTGGAAACGCGTCAAGCATATGAGGCGTGGTGCAAGGAACGCGACGCGGGGACCTAGCACCGAGACCCAATCATCGGCGGTGACTCACGCAACCGCTTGACTCCCGCATCCATCGCATTTTCTAGCTCCGCGGCATAGAGTCCGCTTGCCTTGACACAGTTCCTGTGTGCACTGGCGGCAATCGACGTGCATCGTCTTCACGACATTTCGTTCTGGGACGCCTTGAGCGTCCGGACGCCTCAGTGTGAGCGGCTGCGAAGTGCTTCTATCCGACGATCTTGAGGCCGGGCGCACTATCGCGGGTGTGCGTGCGGTGAACCCGTTCGCTTTCAGCTGGACATCAAGGATCTGGTTTGCGGCGGGTCGCCGACGCAGCCGCTCGCATTCGTCGCGGCTTCCCGCGGTTCTTCGAGACGCTTGAGCAGGGCAGACGCTGCGCATTCGCGTGCGGCGATTACCCGCGCAAGTGCTTGACCCCCGCATCGATCGCGTTTTCGAGATACGCGGCATAGAAGTCCGGCGTCATCAAGCCGATCAGCGCGTCACCGATTTTCTCGCCGCGGCCGTCGACGACCATCACGGTCGGAGTCAGCGCGGCGCGATAGCGCGTGGCGAACGCGCGATGCGTCGTCCGCGTGCCATCGAAATCGGTGAGCGGCAGATCGCGGTCGACTTCGACCTGCCGGTAGATCGCGCATCCGCGCCATTTCTCATCGCGGCTCATCGGCACGAGGAACTCGCGCAACGCCCGCTCGCAGTACGGACAGTCGCCACGGTCGAAGAACAACAGGATCGGGACGCGGTCACGCGCACTCGCGGCGGCGTCGCGCTGCAGATCGGAGGCTGCGGGAAGATTGACGCGGTGCTTGGCTCGATCTGGCAAGGAGACCGAGGCAGCGTGAGCTGCGGTGCTTGCCAAGGCTCCGGTCGCGACCAGACCGCATGCTAAAATTTCGCGCAGCACATGGCGCCGCGCGCGCAACGCGCTGGGGCTGCTTCTGCGTGCGATGAGCCGCGCGCTGGCCTCCGCGCCGACATCCTCTCCAAGCTGTCTCCGCGACATTCCCGCCTTGATATCCCGTGCCCCCACGCCAGGACGACTGACCATCGCGACGCGCGAATCCGCGCTCGCGCTGTGGCAGGCGGGACATGTGCGCGCGCGTCTCATGCAATTGTATCCGAGCGCCGTGATCGAGTTGCTCGGCGTGAAGACGACGGGCGACCGCGTCGTCGACCGGCCGCTCGCGGCGATCGGCGGCAAGGGATTGTTCATCAAAGAACTGGAAATCGCGATGGACGAAGCCCGCGCCGATCTCGCGGTCCATTCGTTAAAGGACGTGCCGATGAACATGCCGCCTGATTTCGTGCTGGCGTGTATCCCCGTGCGTGAAGACCCGCGCGATGCGCTGGTCTCCAATCGGCACGGCGCTTTGGGCGACTTGGCGCCGGGCGCCGTCGTCGGGACATCGAGCCTGCGCCGTGAAGCGCAACTGCGCGAGCGGCACGCGCACCTGACGATCGAACCGCTGCGCGGTAACGTCGACACACGGCTGCGCAAGCTCGACGAAGGTCGCTACGACGCCATGATCCTCGCCGCCGCGGGTTTGAAGCGCCTGGGGCTTGGCACGCGCATGGCGGCGTTGCTCGATCCGGACGAATGCCTGCCGGCGCCGGGTCAGGGCGCGCTCGCGCTGGAATGCCGCGCGGAGCGTCAAGACGTCATCGCGGCGCTAACCCCCCTTGCGGATATCGGCACGACCTTGGCGACGGCAGCGGAGCGTTCGTTCTCGCGCGAGTTGGGTGGGAGCTGTCAGACGCCACTGGCTGCGTACGCCGATTGGAGCGAGGGCAGGCTGCGCTTGCGCGGCCTGATTGCCTCCCGCGACGGACGCGATGTGCTGCGCGGCGAAGCGCAGGCGGTCATTTCCGATGTCGCGGAAGCGGATGCGCTTGGCCAACGCTTGGCGGGAGATTTCCTGGTGCGCGGGGCGGCGCGCCTGATTGCCGGCTGACACCTTCCCCAGCAGGACGAGCGTCGTGCACAAGCGCGAACCGCGATCTCGCCCCGCCGGACCCTTAGCGGGAGCGGGCATTGTGATCACCCGTCCGGCGCGGCAGGCGGCGGGATTGGCGCTAGAAGTCGCGGCACTCGGCGCGACGCCGATCGTGTTTCCGGCGATCGTGATCCTGCCGCCCGCCGATCGCGCGGCGCTGCTCCGCGCGCACGCGCAGCTTGACCGTTACGACATCGCGATCTTTGTCTCGGCGAATGCTGTTGAATATGGCACGCCCGACCCAAAGCGATGGCCGGCGCGACTTCTCACGTTTGCGCCCGGCGCCGGAACCGCTGCGGCGCTCGCAGCCACCGGCATCCACGACGTGATAATTCCCAACACGACGTTCGACAGCGAAGGTTTGCTCGCGCTGGCAGAATTAAACGACGTCGCTGGGAAACGCGTGGCGATTTTCCGTGGCTCAGGCGGGCGCGAATTGCTTCGGCAGACACTTGAGCAACGCGGTGCGCTCGTCGAACACATCGAGTGTTACCGGCGCGCCGTCCCGCGGACTGGCGCCGATGGTCTCCTCGAGGCTGTGCGGCAACGGCGCGCGCACGCGCTCACCTTGACGTCGAACGAGGGCTTGGCCAATCTCTGGTCGCTGCTTGACGAGGAGGGCCGCATGTTGCTCCTGCGGTTACCTGCGTTCGTGCCGCACGCGCGTGTTGCTGCGCATGCGCGCACGCTCGGCTTCGTTGTTGTCGATTGCGGCGACGGCGACGCAGCGCTCATCGCCGCGCTGCTCGAATGGTTCGCACGACACCGGCATTGAAAATACTCAGGGCGTTAGGGGCGAAGGCGAATACCGATGCGGCATTCTGTTCCTCGTCGCCAATTCGCTGCTGCTGCTGGTGCGTTCTCAGGATGTGGCTCGGCGCGGCGCGCCGCGCGATCTACGATGCCGGAAGTCGGTCGCACGCCCTCATCGTGGCAACCAATTAGTCTTTAAGTCCCGTAGCGCGCCGAAGCTTGGAACGCGTTGACCGCGGCGATTGCGCTATAGCACGCGAGCAGCGCCGTCTTCGGGTTGTCTGGGGACGGCACCGATTCGAGCTTGATGGCAATCGACCCGGTCCTGCCGCGGACGTTGATGTAATGCGTGTTGTGCTGGAGCGTCGGATCGGCGACAACCTTCATCCGCGTGCGGTCGAAACCGATGCCCGCCAGCGACAGCACGGCGGCGATATTGACGTTCGCCGGAAAATGCGGCACGCCTTCACGCGCCGTGCCTTCGAACAGCGTCGCGGGATGAGCGAGGCGGTCGAGGTTGACGTCGAGGCTAGCGACGAAGGGGATGTTCTTCCACGCCGCCGGCGGCTTGGTGACTACGATCTCGACATCATCGACCCCCGCGGCGCATGCCGCCTTTAGCGCGTCGAGTCCACCGATCCCACCCGACGGAACATACAGCGTTGCTCCGCCGCGCGCCGCCAGCATCTCCAGGCGTGATCGCAGTGCGTCATCGCATAGCGCGCCGGCAGAAAGCACGATCACCGAAATGCCGCCTTCGAGGAGCGCAGCCGCATGCTGGCGCACCGCATCGTGCGAAGCTGCCTCGATGACGAGATCCGGTCGCAATCGCACCAATGCGTCGAGTTCGGCGACGAAAGGCACGCCAAAGGTGTCCGCGAGTGGTTTCGCGCGCGAGGCCTCGCTTCTACCCAGGATTCCTGCGATTCGTGCGCCGCCGAGCGAACCCCGCTGGGCGTGGTCGAGGATCAGCCTCGCGATCACGCCACCGCCAATGATGCCGATCTGCATGCCCGCGATTGTGCCACGCATGCCGCTGCGGGATGACCCATCGCCAACGACCCATCGCCAAAAAGACAAACGCCAAAGGCACCATCGCCAAATTGCGCGCGCGCACACCCGGGATTAAGATGCGCTGCTTGAATTCTCGTTGACGAAAGGTCCCCATGGCTCGACGACTTCCCCTTGCTGCCGCGCTGCTCGCGTTCGCCGCATCCAGCGCTTTTGCCGCCTACCCCGAGCGCCCGATCAAGCTCATCGTCCCATGGGCGGCCGGTGGCGACACCGACAGCATCTACCGCGCCTTTTCGCCGCACTTCCAGAAACATCTGGGTGGCACGGTGGTGATCGCGAATGTCGGCGGCGCGTCCGGCACGAAGGGCGCGAAGGAGGCGAAGGACTCGCCCGGCGATGGCTACACCGTTTTCGCCGTCCATGACTCGATTCACTCGACGTACTACACCGGTGTGGCCGACGTGAACTACGTCGACTTCGACCCGGTTTGCCTCGTGGCGGCAACTCCGTCGATCGTGACCGCGAGCCCGAAGACGCCGTGGAAGGACATGCAGTCGTTGCTCGCCGACGCCAAAACCAAGCCCGGGCAGGTCACCGTCGGCGCAACGCTTGGGTCGACCAGCCATTTCTTTCCGGCGATGATCGAAAAGGCCTCCGGCGTCAAGTTCAAGTATGTCTCGTACGAGGGAACCGCGCCGCGCATGAACGCGCTGCTCGGGGGGCACATCGAGCTTGCCGAGTCGAACCTGACGCAGAAAGGCAAGGCCGACGCGGGCGAACTCAAGTTCCTCGCGATCGCTTCGCCCAAGCGCAGTCCGGAAGTCCCGAACGTGCCGACTTTGAAAGAGCTCGGCATTGACGTCACGTATGCCGTCAACCGCGGCCTCCTGGTGCCCAAAGGCACGCCCGCGGAAGCGCAGGCGAAGCTTGGCGCGGCGTGCGCGGCTGCGATCAAGGAGCCGGGTTTCGTCGATGCGATGAAGCAACAGGGCACGCTCGTGCACTATCTCGACGCCAAGGCCTACGCCGATTTCCTGAAGGAGAATGACGCGCTCAATAAGGGCCTCGCCAAGGATCTCGGGATGCTGAAGCGCTGATCGGGCGCGCTTTTGCGGACAATCGACGCGGCGATGATCGGCCGTGACGGCACTGCCGCGCTCGTAGTTGTTGCCGCCAGCTGGCCGCTGTTCGGCGCCACACTCGAGTTGCGGCGATGATCGGCCGTGATGGCATCGCTGCGCTCGTAGTCTTCGCCGCCAGCGCGGCGCTGTTCGCGGCAACACTCGGGTTGCCGGACAGTCCTTTCGTTCCTATCGGTCCCGGGTTCTATCCGCGGATTGTCTTGGGCATCACTGCGTCGCTCGCGCTGGCGCTGTTCGTCTCGGACATCGCGGTGCATCGTCGCGGACGGGTCGTGCAGCAACCCGAACGCCGGAATTACCGACGCGTCGCTCTCTTCTTCGTCACTTTCGGCGTGTACGTGGCAGCACTCCCGTTACTCGGGTTCCGGATTGCCACGTTCTTGTTCGTGGCCGGCGCGCAGGTCGTTCTCGATCCGCCGCGCGACCGGCGGCGTTGGCTCGTGTTGCTCGTGATTGCGCTCGTCACCGCGGGACTTACCTACTTCGTGTTCGAACGATACCTGTCCGTCCTGCTGCCACGCGGACGGTGGACCGCCTTCTAGTGTCCCGAGTCAGGGATTCGTTGAAGCCTGGAACGAAGGCAAGCGCACGCGCGATTTGCCCAGCGAATTTCTGACTCGGGGCACTAGAACATGTTCGATCTGCTTGCCGCCGGTATCGCCGATGTCGCGCAGGTCAAGTACCTGTTGCCGCTCCTGCTCGGCACGCTGGTTGGCGTGATCGGCGGTGCGCTGCCCGGTGTAACGATCACGATGACGATCATCGTCGTGCTGCCGTTCACGTTCGGGCTCGACGCGCTGCAGGGGCTCGCCGCGATGGTCGGCGTCTACGTCGGAGGCGAGACCGGCGGCCTCATCACCGCGATTCTCCTCGGTATCCCCGGCACGCCATCGGCGATTGCCACCACGTTCGACGGTCACCCGATGGCGCAACGGGGAGAGCCCCGGCGCGCGATCTGGTTGGGCGTCTGGGCGTCGTGCTTCGGCGGCTTGCTCGGAGGTCTTTTCCTCATTGCGACGACGGAACCGCTGGCGCGCTTCGCGCTTCGCTTCGGCCCGTGGGAATTCTTCTCGCTGTTCATCCTCGCGCTGTCGATGGTGGCGGGGCTGGTCGAGGCTTCACTGCTCAAGGGATTGCTTGCCGGCGCCCTTGGACTGGTCGTCACCGTGCTCGGTAACGATCCGATTCTCGGCACGCCGCGGCTCACCCTGGGACTGAGCGTGCTGGAAGGCGGCGTACCGTTCCTGCCAGTGCTGATCGGCGTGTTTGCGTTCGCGCAGATCATGACCGACGTCGAAAAAATGGGCAGCGCCGCGGCAGCCGCGACCGAACTCAGAACGATCGCTGGCCGCGCAGTCTCGCAGCTCAAGGTGATTGCCGAAATCCTGTCGCGGCCGTTCCTGCTCTTGTGGTCATCGGCGATCGGTGTGCTAATCGGCGTGTTGCCTGCGGTCGGGGGCAGCGCCGCGAACATGATCGCCTACGACCAGGCCAAGAAGTTCTCCAAGCGTCCGCAAGAGTTTGGCAGCGGCATCCCGGAGGGCATTATCGCGTCGGAATCCTCGAACAACGCCAATGTCGCCGGGTCGCTCGTCACGATCATGGCTTTCGGCATACCGGGCGATGCCGTGACCGCGGTCATGCTCGGCGCGCTGACCATTCACGGCATCCAGTCCGGGCCACTCTTTATCTCGCAGAACCCGCAACTGGCGTACGGGATCTTCGCGGCCTACCTTCTGGCCCACCCGATCATGCTCATCATCATCGCATTGGGGATGCGCTGGATGATGCGCGTGGTGACCGTCCCGCAAGCCGCGCTCTTTCCCGTGGTCCTCGTGCTGTGCGTCATCGGCGCGTTCGCGCTCAACAACACGATGTCGAACGTCTACATTCTGGCTGCGTTCGGCGTCCTGGGCTACGCGATGGCGAAATGCGCCTTCCCGCTCGCGCCATTCATCCTCGGCGCGATCCTGGGCGACCAGATCGAGATCAACCTGGTGCGCGCGCTGATGACCAATGACGATGCGTGGCTATTCTTCACGCGGCCGATCTCGGGTGCTTTGCTCGCGCTGGCCGTGGTCTCCATTGTTGCCGCGCTGTGGCAACACCAGCGCTTCGTCCGGCGCGCGGCGGCGACGAGTGACGGCAAAGCCGACTTCTGACCACGAGAAATTCGCACACCGCATTTTTCAAGTCCGCAGCGACTGATTGACGCAAAGCCCAGTTTTGTACGCGGGTCCCTCGCGCCCCAGGTCGTCGTATAAAAAGGTTCAAGCCGCCGCTAGCTCATCTCGCTTGGCGTCCGCGCAAGCGCATCGGTGCCGTGGCATACTTCCTCGACCCCATGTTTCGTCCCAACGCGCTCAAGCAACGCTTAAGCTCCGGCGGCCGCGCACTCGGCTGCTGGACGGTCCTCGGCAGCCCGCCGGTGATCGAGCTGCTCGCCTACTGCGGCTTTGATTACCTCCTTCTCGACCAGGAGCACGGCTTCGGCGAGCCCTCCGCGCTGCTCAACTCGCTGCAGGCGATGGCGGCGACGCCGGCATGCACGTCGGTCGTCCGCGTGCCCTCGAACGATGTCAATTACTTGAAGCGCGTGCTCGACGCCGGAGTCGAAGGCGTGATGGTGCCGATGATCGAAACCGCGGAGGACGCGCACGCTGTCGTCGCGGCTTGCCGTTACCCACCGGCGGGCCGGCGTGGCACGGCCCTGGGATCGGCGCGCGCCTCGGACTACGGGATCAACGCTCCCCAATACCGGCAGGCCGCGGCCGACGAGCTTTTGATCGTCTGCCAGATCGAATCGCCGAAAGGGGTGGACAACATCGACGCCATCGCCGCTGTCGACGGCGTCGACGTGCTGTTCATTGGCCCGTACGATCTCTCCGGCACGGTGGGCCGGCTCGGCGATCTCAAGCACCCCGAGGTAGCGCAGCTGATCGCGCGCGCGGAGGA
>Ga0183260_10004838_pt1 | contig 10652 bp, 15 predicted proteins | sample AntDrymUQ4972206_2_FD_129768 | JGI IMG/M metagenome (GOLD analysis project Ga0183260, IMG submission 129768) | Polar desert sand microbial communities from Dry Valleys, Antarctica - metaG UQ497 (22.06) (version 2) (version 2) | ecosystem: Environmental > Terrestrial > Soil > Desert | place...
CCAGTCGCGTGGCACGGGACCCCAGAAGCGGCTGTCCTGCGACGAGCCGCGGTTGTCGCCCATCATGAAGTAGTGGTCCTTGGGGATCGTGATCGGCTTGGGCAGGTTGCAGCCCCCGCCGCCGTCGCATTGTGCGATGAACGGCTCGCGCTGGCGCTTGCCGTTGCGGATCACGTGACCGTCCTCGATGGCGAGCGTGTCACCGGGACCGGCGACGATGCGCTTGATGAAGTTGACGTCGGCCTTGTCCTTCGTGGGCATCGCGCACGCGCGACCCTCCTGATCGGGGTCGTAGTTGCTGTTCGTCGTGCCGCAGGTGTCGTCATCGGATCCCGTCGGCGGGTGAAAGACCGTCACGTCGCCGATCGACGGATCGCCGAAGTTGTTGCCCAGGCGATTGACGAGCACGCGCTGGCCGATCGCGAGGGTCGGCACCATCGACTCCGAGGGGATCCGGTAGGGCTTGACGAGAAACGCTTGGATGCCGAGCGCGAGCCCGAGCGCGACAGCGACGATCAGCACGAGCTCGACCAGCGAGTTGCTGCGCCACGAAGCCTTCTCCTTGGCTGGAGGCGTCTCCTTGGCCGGAGGCTTCTCCTTGGCCGGAGGCTTCTCCTCCCGGGTGCTGGCGCGCTGCGGTGTCACGCCTGCTCGCCGGCGGTGGCCTCTTCGGCCTTGCCTCCGGCAGCGGTCCCGCCATCCTGGCCAGGGCCGTCCTGTGAGCCAGCCTCGGCGGTCTCCCCCGTCTCATCAGCACCGACCGCCTCGGCGACCATCTCGTCGGCCGCCGCGCCCTCCGCATCGACGGCCTCGGGCTCGGCGGCAGCCTCGGCCTCGAGCTGCGCGGAGGGATCGTGCAGGAGCCCGGGCTGGACGCGCTCCTCAGGACCGGTGTAGCGGCGCTCGCGCACGCGCGCCCGCTTGCCCACGCGGTCACGCAGGTAGTAGAGCTTGGCCCGCCGCACGTCGCCCCGCGCGGCGATCTCGATCTTCTCGATCTTCGGCGAATGCACGGGAAACGTGCGCTCCACGCCGACGCCGAAGGACTGCTTGCGCACCGTGAAGGTCTCGCGCGCCCCGTGTCCCTGGCGCTTGATGACGACACCCTCGAAGACCTGGGTGCGCCGGCGCGTGCCCTCGATCACCTGGAAGTGGACCCGCAGGCGGTCCCCCGCCTGGAAGCGCGGAACGCGGCGCAGCTGAGCGCGCTCGAGGCTTTCGATCACTGAGGACATGGCGAAGAAACGGCGCGGTGGAAAAGCTGCCCGCGCCGAAGGGAGGATGGTAGCGGAGCGCTCTACGCGGAAGGCTCACCGCGCTCGCGCGACCGCTGGCGACGCCAGCTGCGGATCTCCTCGTGGTGGCCCGACAGCAGCACGTCGGGCACCTTCCAGCCACGGTGCTCGGCCGGCCGCGTGTAGTGCGGGTACTCGGGGCGGCCCTCGAGCGCGACCGAGAAGGACTCCTCGAGCGCCGAGCCGGCGTGCCCCAAGGCGCCGGGCAGCTTGCGCACGACCGCGTCGGCCACGACCATCGCCGCCAGCTCGCCGCCGGCCAGCACGTAGCGCCCGATCGAGACGGCATCGCTTGCGAAGTGCTGGACGATGCGCTCGTCGAAGCCCTCGTAGCGGCCGCACAGCAGCGTGATCTCAGGCTCGCCCAGGAGCTCGTCGACGAGCCGGTCGTCGAGCAGCCGGCCGCCCGGCGTCAGCGCGATCACGCGACGACGATTGCGCAGGTCGACGGGGTCCTCGCCGTAGAACGCCCGCAGCGCTGCGTCCATGACATCGACGCGCAGGACCATCCCCGCGCCGCCGCCATAGGGCGTGTCGTCGACCTGGCCGCCGCTCAGCGGCGTGTGCTCGCGCAGGTCGAGCGTGCGCAGGTCGTGCCCCGCGGCGAGCGCCCCGACGACGTGGCGCTGGGATGCAAACCACGCAAACCAGTCGGGGAACAGCGTGACGACGTCGATCTTCATCCGCCCGCTGTCACGCCTCCCCGGACCCGACGCCGAGGAACGCCGGGTCGACGACGATCCTGCCGCGCTCGGTGTCGATGCTGAGCACCGCGTCGCCGACCATCGGCACGAGCATCGCACCGACCTCGAGCACCTCGCACGACGGCAGCGCACGCATCCGCTGCACCGTTCCGAGCTCGCGCCCGTCGGCGGTCACGACGAGGCAGCCCTCGAGATCCTCGGGCCAGTACTCGCCCGGATCCAGCGGCGGCGCGTCGGTGCGGGCGACGAGCAGATCCTGGCCGCGCAGCGCCTCGGCAGCGGAACGGTCCCCGACGCCTGCGAGGCGCAGGATCGGGCGTTCGTCGGTCCCCGCCCGGCGCACGATCTCGCGCGCGGGGCCGCCGACGCGAACCTCGGCGCCGAGCGCCAGCAGCACGGGCCGCGGGCGGGTCACGTGAAACGAGCCGTCGAGGCCGTGCGGCCGTCCCACGCGGCCGGCGGTGAGAGCGTCCATCAGGCCCCAGCCACTAGTCGACGATGTCGACGAACACGCGGCATTGCTCCTTGACCGCGGCGGCCTTGAGCACGGTGCGCAGTGCGTTGGCGGTGCGCCCGCCGCGCCCGATCACCTTGCCGTAGTCGTCCTCGCCGACGGACAGCTCGAGCACGACGCTGCCGTCGTCCTCGTCGAAGCGCTCGATCCTGACCTTGTCGGGGTCGTCGACGAGGGCCCGGGCGAGATACTCGAGAAGCTCTTCCACAGCGCTTGACTGCCTGGGTGGCCTCAGGAGATGCCAGAGATGCGCAGCAGCTTGCCGACCTGCTGCGATGGCTGCGCGCCGCGGTCGAGCCAGTGGCGCGCGCGCTCTTCGTCGATGCGAATCATCGACGGCTCGGTCTGGGGGTTGTACTGCCCGATCGTCTCGATCACGCGACCGTCACGCGGCGAGCGCTGATCGGCGACGACGACGCGCCAGATCGGATCCTTCTTGCCACCCACGCGGGTGAGTCTCAGTCGCACGGCCATGGACAGAGGAGCCTAGTACATGTGGTGGGCTAGCGCCCCTGGCGCATGAGCGCCTGGAGGTCGGGCATCTTGCCCTTGCCGATCTGCTTCATCAGCTTCTGCATCTGGCTGAACTGCTTGACGAGCTGATTGACGTGCTGGACGGTCGTGCCCGAGCCCCGGGCGATCCGCAGGCGCCGCGATCCCTTGATCAGATCGGGCCTGCGGCGCTCCAGCGGCGTCATCGACAGGATGATCGCCTCGATTCGGTCGAGCTCGCGCTCGTCGACCTTGACGTTCTTCAGTGCGGCGCCCTGGAAGCCGGGGATCATTCCCAGCAGCGACTGCAGCGGGCCCATCTTGCGCATCATCTTCAGCTGCGAGAGGAAGTCTTCGAACGAGAACTCGTTGCGCAGCAGCTTGCGCTCGAGCTCCTTGGCCTCGTCCTCGTCGATCTGTGCCTCGGCCTTCTCGATGAACGACAGGACGTCGCCCATGCCGAGGATGCGCTGCGCCATGCGGTCGGGGTGAAAGCGCTCGAACTGGTCGAGCTTCTCGCCCGTGGATGCGAACAGGATCGGCTTGCCCGTGACCTGCTTGACCGACAGCGCGGCGCCGCCGCGCGCGTCGCCGTCGAGCTTGGACATCAGCACGCCGTCGAAGGCGACGGCCTCGGCGAACTGCTCGGCGACGTTGACGGCGTCCTGCCCGGTCATCGCGTCGACCACGAGCAGCACGGTCGTCGGCTTGGTCGCCTTGCGGATCGCAACGAGCTCGTCCATCAGCTTCTCGTCGATGTGCAGGCGCCCGGCCGTATCGACGATCAGCACGTCCTTGCCGTCCTGCTTGGCGCGGTCCAGCGCCCACTTGGCGATGTCGACGGGATCGCGATCGGTCCCCTGCTCGTAGACGGTCGCGCCGACCTGGCCGCCAACGGTGACGAGCTGGTCGACGGCGGCGGGCCGGTAGACGTCGCAGGCGGCGAGCGCGACCGAGGAGCCGTGCTCGGCGTTGAGAAAGCGCGCGAGCTTGGCCGCAGCGGTCGTCTTGCCCGAGCCCTGCAGGCCGGCCATCAGGATCACCGTCGGCGGCCGAGGCGAGAATGCGACGTCGGCGCTCGAGCCGCCCATCAGCGCGGTCAGCTCCTCGTTGACGATCTTGACGACCTGCTGGCCGGGGTTGAGCTTGCCGAGCACCTCCTCGCCGAGGCTGCGCTCCTTGACGGCGTTCGTGAACGACTTGACGACCTTGAAGTTGACGTCGGCCTCGAGCAGCGCGAGGCGGATCTCGCGCATCGCAGCGTTGATGTCGGCCTCGGTCAGCGTGCCGCGCGCGCGGACGTCGGACAGCGTCGCCTGAAGCTTCTCGGAGAGGGCGTCGAACACGACGGGTCAGTCTAGGGCGCCGCGTGCGGGCGAACTCCTATGCTGAAGGCGTGTCGTCCGGCGACCCAGCCTCCTATCTGACGCTCGAAGCGGGCACGGACGTGCTCAGTGCCGAAGGTCAGCGGGCGGGCACCGTCCAGCACGTGCTGGGTGACGAGCAGACCGGCATCTTCGACGGGACGTTATCGACGTTCGACTCGGGCCGGGCGGACTGTTCTTCGTCGATGCGCTGCAAGTCGGGGAGATGACGACGGCGTCATCCTGACGGTCACCGCCGCAGATGTTCAACGGCTACCCCAGCCGGGGCCGAACCCGGCGGTCATCGAGCATCACGGAGCCGAAGACTCCGAGAGCCCGCTCGAGCGCAAGCTTCGACGCGCCTGGGATCTCATCACCGGTCGCTACTAGCCGTGCCGTGATCGGGCGCCCGGATTCTCGGCCCACCTCGTTTCTCACGCTCGAGCCGCATACCCCCGTCGTCGATCGATTCGGACACCCGCTCGGGGACGTCCAGCGCATCATGCTCCACGAGGACGGCGGCTTTGATGGGCTCGTCGTGCGAACGCGTGCGGGAACGCGCTTCGTCGACGCGCCCGAGGTGCGCAGAATCGCCGGCGGCGCCGTCGTGCTTGGGATAACCGCGACCGATGTAGGAGCAGCCACCGCTAGACAGCGGGCGTGCCCACAGGGTGCCCCAGGCCCGCCACGACCGCGTCGACGTGACCGAGGCGGACCGCGACCACGCGATCGACGCACTGAAGCGGTCGTACGTCCGCGATGAGCTGACGACCGACGAGTTGGGCGAGCGCGTCGCGCTCGCCCAACTGGCTGAAACGCTCGAAGAGCTCGGCGCGGCGCTGGCAAACCTCACCGTTGGCTGACCGCGAGATGCGTCAGCCCCGGCGGATCAGCGTGACGCCGTCGCGTACGGTCAGCATCACGTTGACGACCCGCTCGTCGGCGGCGACGTGATCGTTGAAGGCGCGCAGGGCGCGGGTCGACTCCTCGTCGTCGTCGCCGGGGTCCTCGGCGACGCGTCCGCTCCACAGCACGTTGTCGACGACGATCAGCCCGCGCTCGGAGAGCTTCGGCAGGACGGCCTCGTAGTAGTCGAGGTAGCCACCCTTGTCGGCATCGATGAAGACGAGGTCGAACGGGCCGTCGAGCGCGCGGACCGTGCCCAGCGCGGGGCCGCGGCGGACCTCGACGCGATCGGCGAGTCCGGCGCCGGCGATGTGGCGCTCGGCGACGTCGGCGCGCGCGTCATCGAGCTCGCAGGTGATGATGCGACCGTCCTGCGGCAGCGTCTGGGCCATCGACAGCGCGCTGTAGCCCGAGTACGTGCCGATCTCGAGCACCTTGAGCGGGCGCGCGAGAAAGACAAGGAACTCGAGCATGCGGCCCTCGACCTCGCCGGTGAGCATCTGCGGGCATTCGAGGGTCACCCGCGTTTCCTCGGCGAGCGCCTGCAGGTGAGTCGCAGCCGGCGAGGTGTGCGCGGCCGCGTAAGCCTCGATCTGATCGGGGACCAGCTGGGGGCTCACGGCGCCGGCGGCGGCGGCGCGGGTGGCCGCACCGCGTTGCCGATCGCCCCGCCGATATTCCCCAGCGCCTGGCTGAACTCGCTCGGGATGATGAAGATCTTGTTCGCCTCGCCGCGCGCGAGCTGGGGCAGCATCTGCAGGTACTGGTAGGAGAGCAGGCCCTGGTCGGGGTCGCCCTCGTGGATCGCCTTGAAGACCGTGTCGATCGCTCTGGCCTCACCCTCGGAGCGCAGGATCGCCGCCTCCTTGGCACCCTGGGCGCGCAGGACGGCGGCCTGCTGTTCGCCCTCGGCGTTGAGGATCTCCGACGCCTTGGAGCCCTCGGCGGTGAGGATCGCGGCACGGCGGTCGCGCTCGGCGCGCATCTGCTTCTCCATCGCCTCCTGGATCGAGGCCGGCGGGTCGATCGCCTTGACCTCGACGCGGTTGACGCGGATCCCCCACCTGCCGGTCGCATCGTCGAGCACGGTGCGCAGCGCGGCGTTGATCGCGTCGCGGCTCGTCAGCGCCTCCTCGAGCGTCAGGCCGCCGATGACGTTACGCAGCGTCGTGACGGTGAGCTGCTCGATCGCCTGCAGCGGGTTGGCGACCTCGTAGGAGACCGACTTGGCGTCGGTGATCGTGAAGTACAGGACGCTGTCGATCTGGATGCCGACGTTGTCGCCGGTGATGACGCCCGCCGGCTTGAACGTGACGACCTGCTCGCGCAGGTCGATCATCGCGCCCACGCGGTCGATGAACGGCACGACGAGCGCCAGGCCCGGCGACAGCGTGCGCTGGTAGCGGCCGAGCCGCTCGACGACGCCCGCGCGGGCCTGGGGAATGATCTTGACCGTTCGCGCGGCGAGCAGCAGCGCGAACGCGACAAGCACGATCAGGACGATCAGTCCGGCTTCCATCGCTACCTCCTAAGGGACCACTACCCAGTCTCGCTGACGAGCGCGGTCGCGCCCCGGATTTCGACGACGTGCACCCTGCGGCCGGTCTCGATGACCTCGTCCCCGTCGTAGGCGCGCGCCGTCCACAGCTCGCCGTCGAGCTTGACAGCGCCGTGGCCCTCGTCGTTGGCAATTCGCTCCGTGACGATCGCCGTCTGTCCGACCAGCGCGGCCGTGCCGGTTCGCAACTGCGCCGGCGTGCGTAGGTGGCGCCGGGCGATCGGTCGCACGAGGCCGAAGAGCAGCAGCGAGCTGAGCAGGAAGACGATGATCGAGACGCCCAGGCCGGCGCCCACGAGGTCCGCGACCGCGCCAAGCACGGCGCCGGCGGCGAACGGCGCCAGGAAGAAGCCAAGCGTCATGATCTCGCCGACCGCAAGGACCACGGCCAGCACGATCCAGATCGCCCACGCATCCATCGCTCATTGAATATACGGCGCGGACGACCGTTTCGTCCGATCTTGCTGATGGCGCGGCGCCGCGCGCCTACATCGGCTGGGAGGGTCCGCAGGCCTTTTGGAAGCTCGCCCGCGCTTGGGCCGCGGACGGTTGCGCCTCCAGCTCGGCCAGCAGCTTCTCCAGCTCGGCCAGCAGCTTGAGCGAGCGCTCAGCGTCGGCCATTGAGCCGATCGGCTCGGCGCGCGCGATGCGGCGAAACGCGCGCCGTACACGCTTGAGCAGACGAATGTTCGCGGCCGATATCCGCAGCTCGGCTCGGCAGCCGGCGTCGGGGACCTGGGAGAAGATCACCGGGTTGGCAGCGCGACTGCGACTGATGGTCTCGCCGAGCGCCTTGTCGACCTTGCGATAGAGCTTCAGGCACCCGCGCCGACGGGGGTCTGTGCGACCGCGGAGCCAGTCGCGATCGCAAGCACCCCGAGCGCCCCAAGAGCGATGCCCCACATGAGCGTGAGTATCGCAACCTCGGGCCCGAGCGGCGTCCTGCACGCGCCTCGGGCACGTCGTCAACTCAGCATCGCGCGGGCGAAGTCGTCGGCGTCGAACGGGCGCAGATCCTCGAGCGCCTCGCCGATGCCGATCAGCTTGACGGGGATCTGAAGCTCGCCCGCGATCGCCAGCGCGATGCCGCCCTTCGCCGTTCCGTCGAGCTTCGTCAACACGAGGCCGTCGACCGGCACGACCTCCGAGAACAGCTTGGCCTGGCGCAGGCCGTTCTGACCGGTCGTCGCGTCGACGGTGAGCAGCGTCTCGTGCGGCGCGCCCTCGATCTGCTTGGCGATCACGCGGCGCACCTTCGCCAGCTCGGCCATCAGGTCGTCCTGGGTGTGCAGGCGCCCGGCCGTGTCGACGATGACGACGTCGGCGCCCATCTCGCGGCCACGCTTGACGGTCTCGAAGGCGACCGAGCCGGGATCTGACCCGTCCGGACCGCGCACGATCTCGCAGCCGGCGCGCTGCGCCCAGCCGCTGAGCTGTTCCACTGCGGCGGCGCGATAGGTGTCCGCGGCGCCCAGCACGACCTTGAGCCCGAGCTCGCGCTGCAGGTGCCAGGCCAGCTTGCCGATCGTCGTCGTCTTGCCCGTGCCGTTGACGCCGACCGCCATGATCACCGTTGGCGACGGGCGCACGTCGATGCGGTCGTCGCCGGTGCGGGCGATCGCGGCGAGCTTCTCCGCCAGGCGCCCGCCCAGCGCCTCGCCGCCGCTGATGTCGCCGCCGGTGGCCTCCTCCTCGAGCTCGCCGACGACCCGCGCGGTGATCGTCGCGCCGACGTCGGCCATGATCAGCGCCTCCTCGAGGCGCTCCCACGTCTGCTCGTCGACATCGCCCTCCAGCAGCGTCGCCTGGATCTCGGCGCCGAGCGCCTCGCGCGTCTTCGAGAGGTTGGAGCGCAGGCGCTTGAACATGCCGCGCCTGCGCTTGGGCTCCTCCTCCTCGGCCTCCTCGGGGACGGCCGCCGAGGCAGCCCGCTCCGAGTCGGTGATGAAGAGATCCGCCCAGTCGCGCGCCATGACGGAGCGCGACGATAGCGACGTCGGTTACGCCGCGGCCGTGTACTCCTGCTCGAGCTCGGCGCTGTACTCGGAGCGCGCGGCGGCCCCGTTGCACTTGGCGCGGTGCAGGTACGCCGCTTGCGCGGCCGCGACGTTGCCCTCCTCCCCGCGCCATGCATCCAGCGGCGGGGCCTGCAGGGCGCGTCCGTAGGAGAAGCTCAGCTTCCACGGATGCGGCCCGAGGGCGTTCATCGCCTGCAGGTGCTCGGTCGCGAGCTCATCGCTCTGACCGCCCGACAGGAAGACGAGCCCCGCCACGGCCGCGGGCACGACGTCGTACATGCACTCAAGCGTGCGCTCGGCGACCTCGTCGACGCTCGCGTCCTGGCCCGAGTCGTAGCCCGGCATCACCATGTTGGGCTTGAGCAGCATCTCGTCGAACTTGATGCGCTGCACGCAGAGGTCGTCGAAGACCTTGTGCAGCGTCATCCGCGTCACCACGAAGGCGCGGTCGATCGTGTGCTCCCCGTCCATCATCACCTCGGGCTCGACGATCGGGACGATGCGCTGCTCCTGACACAGAGCGGCGTAGCGGGCGAGCGCGTGGGCGTTGACGTTGATGCAGTACCGCGTCGGGAGACCGTCGCCGATGTTGATCACGGCGCGCCACTTGGCAAAGCGCGCGCCGAGCTCGTAGTACTCCTCCAGGCGCTCGCGCAGGCCGTCGAGGCCCTCGGTGACCGTCTCCTCGGGGGAGCCGGCCAGCGGCTTGGCGCCGGTGTCGACCTTGATCCCCGGGAGCACGCCGAGCTCCTGCATCAACTTCGGAAACGGCGTGCCGTCGCTGGTCGACTGGCGGATCGTCTCGTCGTAGAGGATCACGCCGCTGATGTACTGCTCGGCGCCCTCGGTCGTGAACAGCAGCTCGCGGAAGCCGCGCCTGTTCTCCTCGGCGTTCTCGACGTCGATGCCGGCAAGTCGCTTGCCCATCGTGCTGTTGCTCTCGTCGGCGGCCAGGATTCCCTTGCCGTCCGCCATGATCGCCTGCGCGTTCTCCTCGAGCTCCTGGTGATGCTCGCCCATGAAGGTTGTCCTCCTCGGTGGTCTCTTATGTCCTCACTACCCCGTGCTGCACGAGGATTAGCAGATGTTGACCTTCCGCCACGGCCGCTCGGACGAGCCGCCCGGCTGCGATCTGCTGAGCGACATGATCGCCCATCTCGACGAGATCTATCCGGGGCGCGTGCAGAACCCCGGCTCGGTGACTCACCCCGAGCAGATGGTCGCTCCGCACGGCGCCTTCCTCGTCGGCTACGACGAGGGCGAGCGGCCGGTTGCGTGCGGGGGTCTGCGGCGCCTTGAGGACAACCGCGTGGCGGAGATCAAGCGCATGTACGTCTCACCGCGGGCGCGCTCGCGCGGCGCCGGCCGCGCGCTGCTCGAGGCGCTCGAGGACGCCGCGCGGGCGCTCGGATACGAGCGTGTGCGCCTCGATAGCGGGCCCGGCCAGTTGCACGGGCAGGCGCTGTATCGCTCGGCGGGCTATGCGGAGATCGAGAAGTACAACGACAACCACGTCGCGACCTACTGGGCGGAGAAGCGGTTGTAGTGCGTCCGGTAGCGCTAGGCCGCGCCGGCCGCCGGCTCGCCAACGCCGGCGTCGGCCTCGGCCTCCTCTCGCGGCAGACGCCGTGAGATCACCTTCGAAACGCCGTCGTCGCCCATCGAGACGCCGTAGAGGGTGTCGGCGGCCTCCATCGTGCGCTTCTGGTGCGTGACGACGATGAACTGCGCGCGGTCGGCGTAGCGGCGCAGCAGGCCCAGGAAGCGCGTGATGTTCGGGTCGTCGAGCGCGGCCTCGACC
>Ga0183260_10004839_pt1 | contig 10651 bp, 9 predicted proteins | sample AntDrymUQ4972206_2_FD_129768 | JGI IMG/M metagenome (GOLD analysis project Ga0183260, IMG submission 129768) | Polar desert sand microbial communities from Dry Valleys, Antarctica - metaG UQ497 (22.06) (version 2) (version 2) | ecosystem: Environmental > Terrestrial > Soil > Desert | place...
GGTACGGCGCCGCGGTGCATGCCGGGGTGGTGGCCGCACGTGCGGAGTTCCTCGCCGTGATGGACGGGGACGACTCCTTCGACCCCGACGACCTGCTGCCCCTGCTCGAGGAGGTGCGGGCCGGTCGGGCGACGATGGCGACCGGTCGTCGCCGGCCGGTCCGTCGCGGCGTCTGGCCCTGGCACGCCCGAGCCGGCAATGCCGTCGTGCTCTGGTGGCTGCGCCGCAGGATCGGCACCACTGTGCATGACATCGCACCCATGCGCGTCACCCGGACCTCCGACCTCGTGGGCCTGGGTGTGGAGGACCGACGCTTCGGGTATCCGGTCGAGTTGTTGCAACGAGCGACCGAGGCGGGGTGGACGGTGACCGAGCACGACGTCGCCTACCATCCGCGAGCCGCCGGCACCCGGTCCAAGGTGTCCGGCTCGGTCTTGGGCACCGTCCGGGCCGCCCGTGACTTCGCCAGGGTGCTCGTGTGACGCGGCGGCCCCAGGACGGCCCGGCACTCGGACCGGTCGCGGGTCCGGCCGTAGGTCTGGTCGTCGCCAAGGCCCCCGTGCCCGGCCGCGTCAAGACTCGCCTCGGCGCAAGCGCGGGACCTGAGGCCGCGGCCAGGCTGGCGGCCGCCGCCCTGCTCGACACCCTCGACGCGTGCGTGTCCGCCTTCGGTGCCGCGCGCTGCTACCTGGCCCTGGACGGCGACCTGGCCGACGCGGCGGACGCGGAGCACCTCACTGCCGCGATGGCGTCCTGGACGGTGCTGCCGCAGCGCGGCGACGGCTTCGCGGCCCGGCTGACCCATGCCCACCGCGACGTCGCCGCCAAGGCGCACGCCCCCGTGGTACAGGTCGGCATGGACACGCCGCAGGCGACCGGCGAGGACCTCCGCCGGGTCGCCGACCGGCTCCACGACGGCGCCGACGCGGTGCTCGGTCCGGCCGAGGACGGCGGCTGGTGGGTGCTGGGCCTGGCTCGTCCGGCCTGGGCCGATGCGCTGACCGGAGTAGAGATGTCGACCGCGCGTACGGGCGCCGAGACCCGCGCGGCGCTCGAGGCCGCCGGGGCGGTCGTCGTGACCGGTCCCTCGATGCGCGACGTCGACGACGTCGACGACGCCGCGCACGTCGCCGAGCTCGCCCCGGACACCCGGTTCGCCCAATGTTGGGCGCTGTGCGCGGAGCAGGCCCTGGCCGGCGGGGTGCGGCGATGACGACCTACCCCGAGCCGCAGGCAGGCAGCGTGTACGCCGCTGCCCTGCGCGGCGAGCCTTGCGTCGTGCACGGCCTGGACGCCTACCCCCGGGCGCTGCCGGTGAGCTTCTGGGGCGGTCCCGCCGACGCCTCGGACCGGGCCCTGCTCGAGCACTGCGTCGGCCCGACGCTCGACATCGGCTGCGGTCCCGGCCGGATGACCCAGCACCTGGCCCAGCGCGGGATCGGCGTGCTCGGCATCGACGTCGTGGACGAGGCGGTCCGGCAGACCCGGGCCCGGGGAGCCGGAGCCCTGAACCGTGACGTCTACGGTCAACTGCCTGGAGAAGGACGATGGGGTACGGCGCTGCTCGCGGACGGCAACATCGGCATCGGCGGCGACCCTCGCCGGCTGCTGGGCCGGGTGGCCGAGCTGCTGGCTCCCATCGGCCGGGTGGTGCTCGACCTCGCCGCACCGGGATCGGGCCTGCGCACCGTGCACGTGACGCTCGAGTGTCGTGGCCGCCGCAGCGGGCCGTTCCCGTGGGCCGTCATCGGGCCCGAGGCGATCGGCAACCTGGCTGCGGACACCGGCTTCTCCGTCACGCTCACCGACAGCATCGACGGCCGCTGGTTCGCCGTCCTAGACAGGCGGTCCTGAGGTGAGCGTCCCTGGTCTGCGGATCCCCGAGGAGGCCGACCTCCGCACGACTCTGCGGAGTCCTACCGTGGCGGCCCGCGTCGGGGTCTGGCTCGGGCTGTGCTTCGGGATCGCGTTCCTGACCGGCCTCTACAGCCATGCCCTGCAGAGCCCGCCCGGGTGGTTCACGCCGCTCACCCGGCCGGTGTGGATCTACCAGTTCAGCCAGGGCCTGCACTACCTGACCGGGGTCGCGTGCGTGCCGCTGCTGCTGGTCAAGCTCTACGCCGTCTACCCGAGGTTCTTCGTGAGACCGCCGTGGCAGGACCGCCGGGCCATGCTGCTGCACGGGCTCGAGCGCGGCTCGATCGGTCTGCTCGTGGCGGCGGCGATCTTCCAGGTCGCGTCCGGGCTCGCCAACTCGTCGCAGTGGTATCCCTGGCTGGTCTTCTCCTTCCGCTCCACGCACTACGCCGTTGCCTGGGTGGTGGTCGGCTCGCTGGTGGTGCACATCGCGGTCAAGCTGCCGGTCATCCGGACCGCCTTCGCCGCACCCGTGGACGAGGGGGAGGAGAAGTCGTCCGGGCTGTCCCGGCGGGGACTGCTGCGGACGACGTACGTCGCGTCCGGTCTCGCGGTCCTCTCGGTGGCCGGCGGCTCCGTCCCCAGGTTGCGCCGGGTGTCGGTCTTCGAGAACCACTACGTCCCCGGCGGCGGCGTCCCGATCAACAAGACGGCGCGCGTGGCCGGCGTGACGGCGGCAGCGACCGATCCGGGGTACGTCCTTGCCGTGGCGTTCGGTGACCAGGAGGTGGAGCTGACGCTGGCCGACCTCGCCGAGCTTCCGCAGGTCACCGAGCGGCTGCCGATCGCCTGCGTCGAGGGGTGGAGCGCGTCCGGTGACTGGACCGGGGTGCGGCTGCGCGACCTGCTGCCCCTGGTCGGAGCGCCTGCAGGGTCTGCGGTGCTGGCGACCTCGCTGCAGGAGGACGGACCGTACACCAGCTCGGAGCTGGCCGGCAACGTCGCCGACGACCCGCTGACCCTGGTGGCCACCGGCCTCGACGGCGAGCCGTTGAGCCTCGACCACGGCTTCCCGTGCCGGCTGATCGCCCCGGGACGCCCCGGTGTGCTGCAGACCAAGTGGCTCGGTCGGCTGGAGGCGACGTGATGGCCCGGTTGGCCTGGCTGCGTGTCGTGCTCGGCGGTGCCGGTGTCGTGCTGCTGTCCTGGGGCGCGTGGCTCATGGTGGGGCTCGACCTGTCGGACCTCCTCGAGATCGGCGCCTGGTGGGCCGGCGGGGTGCTCGTGCACGACTTCGTCCTGGCCCCGCTGGCGATCCTCGTCTGGTACGTCGTCGCGCGGCGCCTCCCGGTCTGGGCACGAGCGCCCTTCGCTGCGACGGTCGTGGTCCTCGGCACCCTGACGCTGGCAGTCCTGCCGACCCTCGGCCGGTTCGGCGCGAAGGCCGGGGACCCGTACCTGTTGAACCGGTCCTATCTCGCCTGGTGGTTCGTCGTCGCGGCCGTGCTCGTCCTGGTGGCAGCCGGATGGGCGTTGTCCGCGCGGCGGTCCGCCGGTCGGCGTACCCAGGCTCCCTAGGTCCCCGTGGCCAACGTCCTCGTCGTCGACGACGACCACACCGTGCGTGAGGTGGTCGTGTCCTACCTCCGCGCCGGGGGCCATCAGGTCGCGGAGTGCGTGGACGGGGAGAGCGCGATGCAGGAGATGCGGGACCGACCCGCCGACCTCGTGGTGCTCGACCTGATGCTGCCCGGCATCGACGGTCTCGAGGTGTGCCGTCGGTTGCGGGAGCGCTCCGACGTTCCGGTCATCATGCTCACCGCGCTGGGCGCGGAGACCGACCGGGTCGTCGGCCTCCAGCACGGTGCCGACGACTACGTGACCAAGCCGTTCAGCCCGCGTGAGCTGGTGCTGCGGGTCGACTCGGTTCTGCGTCGCGCAGGCGAGCAGGGGGCCGCCCTGGGGCAGCGTGTCGAGGACGGCGACCTGTGTGTCGACGGCGACCAGCGAACGGCGGTCCTGCGTGGCGAGCGGCTCGCTCTGACCGTCCGCGAGTTCGACCTGCTGCTGTTCTTCGTCGCCCACCCCGGCGCGGTGCACACCCGCGAGGACCTGCTCGCCCAGGTATGGGGCTGGTCCTTCGGTGACCAGTCCACTGTGACCGTGCATGTGCGACGGCTGCGCGAGAAGGTGGAGTCCGACCCGACGCACCCCGTCCGGCTCGTGACCGTCTGGGGAGTCGGCTACCGGTGGGAGGGCAGCGGATGAGCCGCGACGAGGTGGAGATCGTGCTGATCGCCGTGGGCTGGTCGGCGGCGGCCGGGCTGGTGGGCCTCGCGGCGGGCTGGCTGATGCGCAGCCGGTCCTTGCGCTGGCTGCCCCCGCTGGTCGCCCTGGCCGCGGTGGCCGCGGTCGTCGCAGGCGTGGTCGGCACCGCCCGGGCGATGTTCCTCTCCGCGCACGACTTCGAGGTGGTGCTCTGGGTCTGTGCCGTCGCAGGGTCGGTCGCGGTCGCCTTCGCGATGGCGCTGGGCACCGGGTTGGTGCGGTCCTCCCGCCAGCTGCGCGACGACGCCCGCCGGTTCGGCGAGGTAGGGGAGTTCTCCGGTTCCGGACAGGGCCCGGCCGAGTTCCAGCAGCTCTCGGAGGAGCTGACCCGGACCAGTGACCGGTTGGCGGAGGCGCGTGACCGTGAGGTTCGGCTCGAGGAGTCCCGGCGCGAGCTGGTCTCCTGGGTCTCGCACGACCTGCGGACTCCCCTGGCGGGGTTGCGCGCGATGACCGAGGCGCTGGAGGACGGACTCGCCGAGGATCCGGACCGCTACCACCGGCAGATGCGCGGCGAGGTCGACCGCATGGTTCGCATGGTCGACGACCTTTTCGAGCTGTCCCGGATCCACGCCGGCGTCCTGCCGATGACCCTGGAGAGCGTCGCGGTCGGGGACCTCGTCAGCGAGGCACTGGCGGGTGCGGAGCCGGTGGCCCGGGCCGGTGGCGTCCGGCTGGGCGGCTCGGTCGAGGACGGCCTCGTCGTACGCGCCGACCCTGCGGGCCTCACCCGGGTGGTGGCCAACCTGGTGTCGAACGCGATCCGGCATACCCCGGTCGACGGCACGGTCCGGATCGTCGGACGCGCGCTGCCCGACGGGGTGGAGCTCTCGGTGACCGACGGCTGCGGAGGCATCGACGGTCACGACCTGCCCCGGGTCTTCGACGTGGCCTGGCGTGGTGAGCAGGCCCGTCCGCCTGCCCCCGGGACCGCCGGTGCCGGGCTCGGACTGGCGATCGTGAAGGGCATCGTCGAGGCGCACCGTGGCCGGGTCAGCGTGGACAACCGCGAGGCCGGGTGTCGGTTCGAGGTGGTCCTGCCCGCGTGACGTTTGCGCGCCTGCACTTCGGCGGCGTGTCGCTCTGGATCGAACACCTGTTCGGGCTAGGGTCGGTCTCGATGGAACGGTCGACGACTCGTGGTGGATATCCCCAGGTCGCGACATCGGGCTCGCAGACTGTCGGAGGACCTCTCTAGTGTCGTTGACGATGAAGAAGACAACAGGATCCCCTTCGCGGCGGACAGACGGACGGACGACCATGGCTGGTGGAGATCGCGACAAGGCACTCGACGCCGCTCTCGCTAACATCGAGCGGCAGTTCGGCAAGGGCTCGGTCATGCGACTGGGCGAAGAGACCAGGGCGGCGCTCGAGGTCATCCCGACGGGCGCGATCGCCCTCGACGTGGCGCTCGGCATCGGTGGGCTGCCGCGCGGGCGGGTCGTGGAGATCTACGGCCCCGAGTCCTCGGGCAAGACGACGGTCGCGCTGCACGCCGTGGCCAACGCCCAGAGGGCCGGCGGGATCGTGGCGTTCATCGACGCCGAGCACGCCCTCGACCCGGGCTACGCCAAGGCGCTCGGCGTCGACACCGACGCCCTGCTGGTCTCGCAGCCGGACTCCGGCGAGCAGGCCCTCGAGATCGCGGACATGCTGGTCCGGTCGGGCGCGCTGGACCTGATCGTGATCGACTCGGTGGCCGCGCTCGTGCCGCGGGCCGAGATCGAGGGGGAGATGGGCGACAGCCACGTCGGCCTCCAGGCCCGGCTGATGAGCCAGGCCCTGCGCAAGATGACCGGTGCGCTCAACGGTTCCGGCACCACGATGATCTTCATCAACCAGCTCCGCGAGAAGATCGGAGTGATGTTCGGATGCCTCTCATACGGCACTCGGGTGCTGCTCGCGGACGGCACCACCGAGAAGATCGGCAAGATCGTCAACCAGAAGCTGGACCTTGAGGTGATGTCCTACGACGCCGAGAAGGACGCGGTGGTGCCCCGTCGAATCGTCAACTGGTTCGACAACGGCATCACCGACAAGTTCCTGCAGTTCAGTGTCGAAAAGTCCCACGGCAATGGTCGAGCCCAGTTCGCCGCCACGGAGAACCACCTGATCCGGACTCCCGGTGGCTGGCGTGAGGCCGGAGAGCTGATCGCAGGAGACAGGGTCATGGTCACCGAGACCCACCGACTCAGCGCCCAGCAGTGGCAGGCGGTCCTGGGGTCGTTGCTGGGTGACGGGAACCTCTCACCGAATCGACGTGACCGCGACGGGGTCCGGTTTCGGCTTGGGCACGGGGCGAAGCAGGCAGAGTACCTAGACTGGAAGGTCTCCTTGCTCGGGAACATTGCTTGCTCGCGGCGGACCGGCGCCAACGGGGCGGTATTCGCCGACTTCACGCCTCTCCCCGAGCTCGCGGAGCTTCAGCGGACCGTCTACATGGGCAATGGCAAACGCACCATCACAGATGAGTACCTCAAGGTTCTGACACCCCTCGCACTCGCGATCTGGTTCATGGACGACGGCTGTTTCACGGTGCGGTCAAAGGGGCTGCAGGTGCGAACAGCAGGCGGAAGCGGGCGGATCCAGTTCTGCGTCGAGGCGCTCACTGAAGGGTCGCGCGACAGGTTGGTGGACTACCTGCGTGACACCCACGGCTTCAATACCTCCTGGCGTTTGTCGGGTGCGGCGGCCAAGGCCGTCCTGACCTTCTCGACCTCTTCGTCTCGGCAGTTCCTTGAGTACATCGCACCCTGTGTCCACCCCTCGATGGATTACAAGCTGCTCGAGGGACTACGCGGTCAATTCGATGTCGCTTCAGAGTTCGTGGAGCCGAAGCTTCGGCCTGTACCCGCTCGAGTCCTCGACATCCACATCAAGCCGCAGACTCGGTCGATGCACCGCTTCGACATCGAGGTCGAGGGCAGCCACAACTACTTCGCCGACGGGGTCATGGTGCACAACTCTCCCGAAACCACCACCGGAGGGCGGGCGCTGAAGTTCTACGCCTCGGTGCGACTGGACGTACGTCGGATCGAGACGCTCAAGGACGGCCAGGAGATGGTCGGCAACCGCACCCGGATCAAGGTCGTGAAGAACAAGGTCGCGCCGCCCTTCAAGCAGGCCGAGTTCGACATCATGTACGGCCAGGGCATCAGCCGCGAGGGTGGCCTGATCGACGTGGGTGTCGAGGCGGGTCTGGTCCGCAAGGCCGGTGCCTGGTACACCTACGAGGGCGACCAGCTCGGCCAGGGCAAGGAGAACTCCCGCAGCTTCCTGCGCGACAACCCCGACCTCGCCGACGAGATCGAGAAGAAGATCCTCGAGAAGCTCGGGGTCGGGCCACAGGTCGACCAGAAGAGCGACCAGTCGGTCGTCCAGCAGGTCGACCGGGGTCGCGTGCCAGCTACGGGGGCGCCCGCGGAACCGACCGGCGTCGACTTCTGACGGCACGCAGTCGCATGGCCTCCGCAGATCACCGCTCGTCTGGTTTCACCCTCCCAGGGGACCAGGCGGGCGGTTCTGCGCACCTGCCACCCGAGGACGCGGTCGCGCTGGGACCGGCGGCCGACCACGAGGCCGTGGCACGCAAGATCCTGCTCGACCAGCTCACCGGTCGGGCCCGGAGCCGTGCCGAGCTGTCGGGCAAGCTTGCCAAGAAGGGTGTGCCGGTCGAGGTCGCCGACCGGCTGCTGGACCGGTTCGAAGAGGTCGGGCTCGTTGACGACGAGGCATTCGCTAGGTCCTGGGTGCAGTCACGGCAGTCCGGCAAAGGTCTGGCTCGACGGGCGCTCGCACAGGAGCTGCGCCGCAAAGGTGTCCCGGACGACGTCGCGCACGAGGCGCTCGACGAGGTCGACCCGGACGACGAGATCGCGTCGGCTCGGGTGCTGGTGCGCCGCAAGCTGCGCACCGTCTCCCGACTCGACCACACCACTGCCGTGCGTCGGCTCAGCGGCATGCTGGGACGCAAGGGCTATCCGGCGGGTGTCGCCTTCCGGGTGGTCCGTGAGGAGCTCGAGAGGGCGGGCCGCGATCGGGACGGCGGGACCGGGCACGACCCCGCCGTTGAGGACTTGCTCGAGCCGGGTCTGCCTTGACCCCGCCCCCTGGGCGTCCTAATCTGCAAACTGCACCACTGAGACTCCGGAAGATCCGGGGATGAAGCAGACATTGAAACCCGGCAGGCGCCGGGTCAGCGCACGACAGGCACACCGCACCAGACGGCTCCGGTCCGGCCGGTCGCTTCGGTGATCACGCATGCACTCGTGCGACACGGCAGGCCGCCCGCGGAGGAGTGAGTCGTCGGCGCTCGGGCGAGGAGGCACGAGCCATGTTCGGATTCGGGCCCGTCGAAGTCCTGCTGAGCGTGCTGGGCGTCGTCGCCACGCTGGCAGTAGTGACCGTGGTCGTCCTGCTCACTCATCGACAGCGGGCGACCCGACGAGCGCACGAGCTGCACGAGGATCTCCAGGAGCAGCGGCACGACATCGAGCGGCGTGAGCACAGGCTCGCCGAACGTGAGGAACGCCTCGATGTGGAGCGCCGTGAGATCGAGAGCCGGCTCGACGGGCTCGCGCAGTCCGGGGATGCCCTGGAGAGTCGCCGTGTCGAGCTGCTGAGCCTCGAGGAGGATCGGCGGCTGGTGCTCGAACGAGTGTCCGGCCTGACCGCAGAGGACGCCCGGAGCCAGCTCTTGGAGACAATCGAGTCCGACGCGAAACGGACCGGTGCCCTGCTGGCGCGCGACATCGAGCGCGCGGCCCAGGACGAGGCCGACATGCGGGCCAAGAAGGTGCTGGCCACTGCGATCCAGCGGCTCGCCTCGGAGCAGACGGCCGAGTCCGTGGTCTCGGTGGTGCCTCTGCCCAGCGATGACATGAAGGGCCGGGTGATCGGCCGCGAGGGCCGTAACATCCGGGCCTTCGAGCAGATCACCGGGGTGAACCTGATCATCGACGACACACCGGAGGCGGTGCTGCTCAGCTGTTTCGACCCGGTCCGGCGCGAGGTCGGGAGGCTCACGCTCGAGGAGCTCGTCGCCGACGGTCGGATCCATCCCACCCGGATCGAGGAGGTGTATGAGCGCTGTGGCAAGGAAGTCGACGGGCTGTGTGTGCGGGCCGGTGAGGACGCCGCGCTCGAGGTCGGCGTGGCTGACCTGCATCCCGAGTTGGTGGCGACGATGGGACGGCTGCGCTACCGGTCCTCGTACGGCCAGAACGTGCTCAGACATCTCGTCGAGTCCGCCCACGTGGCCGGCCTGCTTGCCGACGAGCTCGGGCTCGCGCGGGAGCCGATCGTCCGAGGCGCGTTCTTGCACGACATCGGCAAGGCGCTGACCCACGAGGCGGAGGGCTCTCATGCTGCAGTCGGCGCTCAGCTCGCCCGCAAGTTCGGTGAGCACCACGACGTCGTGCACGCGATCGAGGCCCACCACAACGAGGTCGAGCCGCGCACCGTCGAGGCGGTGCTCACCCAAGCGGCGGACGCGATCAGCGGCGGACGTCCCGGGGCCCGTCGTGAGTCGCTGGAGGCCTACGTCCAGCGACTGCACCGGCTCGAGGAGATCGCCCTGGCCAAAGACGGCGTGGAGAAGGTGTTCGCCATGCAGGCCGGCCGCGACGTCCGGGTGATGGTTGCACCGGACGTCGTCGACGACATAGAGGCTCAGGTGCTCGCCCGCGACATTGCCAAGCAGTTCGAGGAGGAGCTGACCTACCCCGGTCAGATCAAGGTCACGGTCATCCGCGAGTCGCGGGCGACCGAGGTGGCCCGCTGATGCGGTGGCCGACCCCGTGAGCGTCGCCCTCGGTGCCAGCATCGTGCTACGCCCGGGCTCGGCACGTGTGGACCTCGAAGCATTCCGGGTGCTGCCGGCCGTTCGGCATGCGGGGGAGTCGGTGTACGGCGCAGCGCTGCGTGCCCTGAGGGAGGTCGGACTCGACCGCGTGGAGCCGTGGGCCGTCGACCTGTCCACCACACTGGGGCTCTTCGCCTGCGACGTGCCTGACTCCTACGACCTCGGGCAGCTGCGATCCGACTCCCGCCCCGACCTGGCCGCCCGGATGGCCGCCGTACCGCAGGCGACCCTCGGGTTCCGACCGTTGACCCGTGCCGACCTGGGCGACGTCGTCCGCTGGGTGCGCGAGCCGCACGTCGCTCGCTGGTGGAACGACGAGGCCACCGACCTGGCGGCGGCCGAGCGGCACTACGGACCCGCCATCGACGGCACCGATCCCACCCGAGTGTGGGTGATCGAGGTCAACGGCCGTTCGGTGGGCTTCGTCCAGGACTATCTGATCGGCGACCACCCGGAGTACGCCCTGCTCACGGCACAGCCGGACGCGGTCGGCTTCGACTACGCCATCGGCGAGCGGAGCTGGGTCGGACGCAGACTGGGCACCAGGATGCTGTGGCAGTTCCTCCGTGACGTGGTGCGGCCGGCCTACCCCGACGCCAGGAC
>Ga0183260_10004840_pt1 | contig 10650 bp, 8 predicted proteins | sample AntDrymUQ4972206_2_FD_129768 | JGI IMG/M metagenome (GOLD analysis project Ga0183260, IMG submission 129768) | Polar desert sand microbial communities from Dry Valleys, Antarctica - metaG UQ497 (22.06) (version 2) (version 2) | ecosystem: Environmental > Terrestrial > Soil > Desert | place...
CCGCGGCGCCAGACACCACCCGCGATGCTCGCAATACCACCAGTATTGCTGCGCTCGCGTGCGGCATCTGGCATCCACGGATCGGGCACCCAAACCGCACACTTGTTTCTCGACGCTTCCTTATCCCGGTCCCGGCGCGGGATTCGCGCTCCGGGGCGCCGGAAGGGTCTGCCGCGGCGTCGGGCTGCCCGCCGCGGGCCCGCCTGGCTGCGGCGTCGGAGTGGTGCTCGTCGCCCCACTCGCACCATACTTGGGGCTCAGTGGCGTCCCCGTCGCCGTGGGCGACGCCGACGCCGGCACGCTGAAGAGCGCAAGCTTCGCCGCAAAGGTCGGCGCGCCCGAGCTGAGCGGGTCGAGCTCGCGCAACCACCCCGCTGCGGCCTTCGCGCCCGGGCGGTCCGCCGTCAGGATGGCGAGGCGCAGCAGCCGGGTCCACGCCGCGCTGCTGTAGGGCTGGCGATCGACCGCCTCGAGCAGGTGATTGCGCGCGTCGAGCAGCCGACCGCGGCCCTCCGCGAGCGACGCGGCCGCGAGTAGCGGGCGTACAGACGTGGGGTCCAGCCGAGCCGCGAGCTCCACCTGCGCGGCCGCCCGCCGGCGCTCGGCGTCACCCGAATCGGTACCCACAAGCAGCGCCGAATCGGTCTTCGAATCCGCCAGCGCCGGCAGCCACGCCGAGACGATCGCCAGGCCGAGCAGCAGGCAGGCCGCGACGAGCGCGACGCCGCGCGAGCCGACCGGCCGCTGCGGAGGGTCCGTCGGAAGCTGCCTGCGCAGATCCCTGCGCGGGATCGCGACGAGCACGCCGAGGAACAGCAACGCCGGGACGGACACGCCCGGGATGTCCCAGTCCCAGTCGATCACGCCGTGCACGAGCCACGCCACGCCGCCCGCGAACAGCGCGACGGCGATATCGCGCTCACGGCCGTGGGCCATCCCCCGCACCCGGTCAAGTGCCGAGAACAGCAGGAAGCCGAGGCCGCCGAGCGCCAGCAGCGCGCCGATCAGTCCCGTCTCGGCGAGGAACTGCAGCGGGACGCTGTGCGGCTGGGCGACGGAGATCTCGACCTGGCGATAGAGCTTGTGGGTGACCGGGAACGAGCCTGCCCCCCAGCCCTCCAGCGGTCGTGCCGTCCAGGCGCCCGCGGCCTCCTCCCACCAGACCCAGCGGTTGCCGGAGTTCGCGGAGATGATCCGCGCCGGGTCGGAGACCTTGTCCTCCTTCGTGGCAGTGAACGATGCCCAGGCGCGGTCGGCGACGCCGCCGGGCCCGCCGGGCGCGGCCAGGATCACCAGCACGTACGCCAGCGCCACGACGCCGACGACCGACCACAGCCCGCGCGTGACCAGGCGCATGCGCCTCGCGCTCCACGTCATGCGCGCTTCCAATGCCAGCATCGCCCAGCCCGCCGCCAGCAGCGCCAGCAGGCAGCCCGCGATCACGGCGCCGAGCAGCTGGCCGTCCGAGATCCGTTCGCCCAGCGGGACCTCCAGTTCGGTCAGCGCGGACCGGGTGAACGCCAGCGCGAAGACCGGCGCGGTCGCCAGCCCCACGACGCCGACCACCGCCAGGCCGCGCAGCCGTGCCCCACCAAGCGCCGTCATCACCGTCAGCGCGACGGCGAGCGCGATCATCCCGCCGCGCGAGTAGGTCATGCCGAGGCAGAGGACCAGGATGAAGAGGGCAGCGAGCGCCGACAGCCGCGCGCGGGCCGTCAGCGCCATCTCGGTCGCGAGCCGCAGCGCGATCGGGATCGCGAGCACGCACACGAGGGCGAGCGCGTTCCAGTACTCCAAGGGCGCGCGCAGGCGTGAGGCCGCGGCGGTGTGGTTGAAGTCGATCCCCAGCAGGTGGACGCCCGGGATGACCTTGCCGCCAATCGCATAGAGCGCGCACGTCACCGCGACGACGAGCCAGCCGACCGCAAGGCGCTCGATCGCGCGCGGGGCGCTCGAGCCCGCCGCGATCGCCAGCACGACGACGAGCGTGTACGCGAAGGCGCGGTTGACGTGTACCCACGTGTTGTCCGGCGTGACCGACCACAGCAGCGTCACCGCGCACCAGACGGCGAACAGCGCGAGCAGGCCGACGCCGACCCAGGCTGTCGCCGGCGCACGCAGCGCCAGCGTGCCCGACAGCAGCCAGCCGACCGCCGCCACGATCGCGATCAGCGCGAGGCCGATCTGCAGGCGCGGCTCTTCGGGCAGCCCGATCGCGCCGTCGGCGAAGACGGCGTAGGCGCAGGCGGCCACCAGTGCGAAGACGAGCGCGGTGCCCGATCGCGGCGTCCGGTGCCGAGCCGCAGGCACGGCCACCTCGGTGGCGACCCGCGAGCTGGGCGGGGTCGTGACGGCCATGGGTAGCGGCGCTCGATGCTAGCGTGGCGTGCCCCGATGCGTCGCACGTTGCCACTCCTGCTCGCGGTCGGTCTCAGCCTGCTGCTCGCCGCCCCCGCTTCGGCAGCGCTCGCCGACCGCCTGATCGACGACTTCGCCGACAACGGCTCGCTCGACGCCTGCGAATACAGCGCGGGCGAGGTCGGGAAGAGCGGAGACCTGATCGGCAACGACACCGACGCCTACGAGCCCGACTTTCGCAGCGCGATCGACGCGATGATCGAGGCGCGGGCGCAGGGCGCGTGCAAGCAGAAGGGCCGCCAGTCCAGCGGTGGCGACGACACGTCCGGCACGAGCGCGAGCCCAGGCTCGACCGGTGGCTCGTCGGGCACCTCCTCGGGCGCGGGCGCCGCTGAGACCGCGCCGGGCGAAGCGGGGCAGGTCCCGAGCCCCGATCAGGCGCCGGCCCCCTCGCCGCTGATCACCGACTCGATCGCCGCCGCCGCGCGCTCGGGCGAGGAGGGCGGGGCGCCGCCCTTCCCGCTGCTTGCGCTCGGCGTGCTCGCGGCGCTGCTGGCGCTCGGCGGACTGGTCTTCGGCGCCGCGCGCTGGACCGGCTGGGAGCCTGCGTGGGCGGACCGCGCCCGCCATGCCACCGCCGAGGCGGGCTGGCGCGCCTCATCGACATGGGCCGAGTTCACCGACTTCGTGCGCCTCGGGCGCTGACCGACCAAGGAGACGACTCACATGCTCGAAGGCCGCCGACTGCTGATCACCGGAATCCTCACCGAGGACTCGATCGCCTATGCCGTCGCTCGGCGCGCCCAGGAGGAGGGCGCGCAGATCGTGCTGACCGGCTTCGGCCGCGGGATGCGCATCACGCAGCGGATCGCCAAGCGCCTCGGCGATGACCCGCCCGCCGTGCTCGAGCTCGACGTCAACGAGCCCGAGCAGATCGACGCCGTCGCACAGGAGCTCGAGGAGCGCTGGGGAGCGCTCGACGGCGTGCTGCACGCGATCGCCTTCGCACCCGAGGACGCACTCGGCGGTGAGTTCCTCGACACGCCCGCCGAATCGGCGCAGATAGCCTTCCTCACGAGTGCCTACAGCTTCAAGGCGCTCGCCGCCGCGTTCGCGTCGCTGCTGGAGCGCGGCGAGCATGGCGCGCTCGTCGGCCTGGACTTCGACGCCCAGGTCGCCTGGCCGTCGTACGACTGGATGGGCGTCGCGAAGGCGGCGCTCGAGTCCGTCAACCGCTACCTCGCGCGCGACCTCGGCGCGCGCGGGGTGCGCAGCAATCTTGTCTCGGCCGGCCCGATCAAGTCGGTCGCCGCCGGCTCGATCCCCGGCTTCGAGATCCTCGCTCAGGCATGGGACCGCCAGGCGCCACTGGCCTGGGACCCGCACGACGCGGACCCGGTCGCCGACGCCTGCCTGTGGCTGCTGTCAGGCCTCGCGCGCGGCGTGACCGGAGAGATCGTCCACGTCGACGGCGGCTATCACGCGCTCGGCGCGCCGCTGAAAGCGCCCGACGCGTCCGACGCGTCCGAGGCATCCGAGGCATCCGAGGCATCCGGCGGCGAGACCGCCGACGAGTAGCACCCGCCCGCGTAGACCGCGAGCGCGCGCGGCTGGAGCGAGAGGACGGAGGCTGGCTCAGGCCGGCGCCCCCTCCTTGGCCTCGACCAGGCGAACCGTGAGACCGATCGCGTCGCCGACGGACTCGATCGGCTTGAGGTCCTCGTCGTTGATCGTGATCTCATAGCGGTCCTCGAGCGCCTTGACGAGTTCCACGAGGTCGAGTGAGTCGACGTCGAGCTCGGTCCACGTGCTCTCGGGCGTCGCCTCGCGCCCGCCCACCACCTTGATCGCCTCGAGCTGCCCGCGGATCTCTTCGAGGATCTCGTTGGTGTCTACAGCCATCGGGTTGTGCTCCTTTCATGCGGCCATCGCGCCATCGACGGCGAGCGTGGCTCCGTTGACGTACCCCGCTTCCTCCGAACAGAAAAAGGAGACTGCGTGGGCGATCTCTTCTGGACGCCCGATGCGGCCGGCGGGAATGCCTGCCACGAGCTTGTCCGCAACATCGGTCGTCATATCCGTCTCGATCACGCCGGGTGTGATCGCGTTGCAGGTGATGTTCTTGCGCGCCATCTCGCGCGCGATCGTGCGCGTCAGCGACAGCATCCCGGCCTTCGCCGCGCCGTAGTTGGCCTGGCCCGGGTTGGCGCGCTCGGCGACGACGGAGGAGATGTTCACGATCCGCCCCCAGCGCGCCTTGAGCATGTCGTCCAGCGCGCGGCGCGTGCAATGAAACGCGCCGCCGAGATTGGTGTGGATGACCGACTCCCACTGCTCGGCGGTCATTTGGATCGCGATGTTGTCCTGGCGCTCGCCCGCGTTGTTGACGGCGCGAGGACAGGGCCGAAGCGCTCTCTGACCTCGTCGAAGGCCGCCTCGACGGACGCGGCGTCGCCGACGTCGGCCTGCACGTCGCCGCTCGTGCGCCCGAGCGTGACGGTTGTGAAGCCGTCCGCTTTGAGGCGCTCGGTGATGGCGGCGCCGATGCCACGCGCGCCGCCCGTGATCAAGGCGACGCCTCCCTCAGGCGGTGGCATGGACGCGCTCCTTCCAGGATATGACGCCGGCGCCCCACGCGAAGCCCGCGCCGAATGCGGCGAGCGCGACCGTCATGCCCGGCCTGAGCTTGCCCTGCTGCTCGGCGTGGTGCAGCGCCAGCGGGATCGAGGCGCTCGACGTGTTGGCGACGAAGTCCACGTTCTTGAAGACCTTCTCGTCTGGGACGCCGAGCCGCTTCGCGGCGGCGTCGATGATCCGCTCGTTGGCCTGGTGGACGACGAGCAGGTCGACCTCGTCGACGGTCATGCTCGCGCGCTTCAGCGCCTCGGCCGTCGCCTCGACCATCCGATCGACGGCGTGGCGGTAGACCTCCTGGCCCTCCATCCGCAGGACGTTCTTCTCGCCGCCGACGTTGAGCAGGCCGGCGTGGGCGCCGTCGCTGCGCAGCACGAACGGCCCGCAGCCGCGGTCGACGTCAACACCGGCGACGACGACCGCACCGGCGCCGTCGCCGAAGAGGATCACCGTGCCGCGGTCCTCGAGGTCGGTGAACCGGCTCAGCGCCTCGGCGCCGCAGACCAGCACGCACCGCGCGCGTCCGGTCTCCACGAGCGCGGCGGCCTGGTCAAGCGCGTACACGAAGCCTGCGCAGGCCGCGTTGACGTCGATCGCGCCGGACATCGTCGCACCGATGCGTGTGGCGAGCTCGGGCCCCATCCCGGGGCAAATGCGATCGGGCGTGAACGTCGAGACGATGACCTGGTCGACGTCGGCGGGATTGCGGTCGGCGTCCTTCAGCGCGTCGATGCAGGCCCGCTCGGCGAGATCGGTCAGCGTCACCTGGCCGTTGAGGTGGCGGCGCTCGCGAATGCCGGTGCGGCGCACGATCCAGTCGTCGGACGTGTCGAGGTAGGACTCGAGATGGGCGTTCGTGATGACGTGGTCGGGCAGCGCCGATCCGATGCCGAGGACGCCGGCCTTCATCGCGAGGGACCAGTCATCGTGTCCAAGCAGGCTGCCGTCGAGCGCTGACGCGTGGTCATGCGGTCGCCCTCAGCGTGCGCTTGACGAGCCCCGCGAGCACCTTGCCGGGACCGCACTCGACGTACTCCTCGGCGCCCATCTCCTGCAGCACGTGCAGCGACTCGGCGAAGCGAACCGGCTTGAGCAGGTTCTCGGCCAGCTCGGCGCACGGATCGACGAACGGCTCGGCGCTGCCGTTGGAGATGACCGGGAACGCGGGCTCTTGAAACTCGGTCCGCTCGAGCGCCTCGCGCAGCGCGTCGGCGGCGGGCGCCATCAGCGGCGAGTGGAAGGCGCCGCCGACCGCGAGCTTGCTTGCGCGGGCACCGACGTCGCCGGCGCGCTGTGCGGCTTCGTCGACGCGGTCCATGGCGCCGGAGAGGACGATCTGGCCGGGCGCGTTGTCGTTGGCGAGCGACAGCTCGAGCTCCTCGGCCAGCCCGAGCACGTCGTCGCGCTCGCCGCCGAGGATCGCGACCATGCCGCCGTCCTGCATGTCGGCCGCGAGCGCCATTGCCTGCGAGCGCGCGCCGACGAGCCGGATGGCGTCGTCGAAGACGATCGCGCCGGCAGCGGTCAGCGCGGCGTACTCACCGAGCGAGTGGCCGGCGGCGGCGAGCGGCGGCTCGGATTCAGCGGCGTGCGCATGCTCGGAGTCCCACTGCGCGATCGAGCAGAGGAAGAGCGCCGGCTGGTGGCTGCGTGTGCCTCCGCCGTCGATGTCGGAGAAGGGATCGAACCCGAGCAGCTCGATTCCGCGCTGAAGCAGCGGATGATCGCGGTAGGGCTCTTCCATGCCCTGCGAGTGGCTGCCCTGGCCCGGAAAGAGCAGTGCGGTGGTGGGCGTCATCGAAGTCATTGCGGCGTCCTCACCCGCGAACTCGGACGTTGTTGCGCATCTTCGATGGAGCCGTCCAATGTCTCGCCATAAAAAGTCCCCCGGTCAATGGGTTATCGGGTCTGCCAGGGCCGGGTTTCGCGGTCCGGTCGCGGTACTCTGTTTAGGGACTGCTGCGACGCGCGCTACCGCTCTCTGGATCCTCTCTCACCCCGGTTCCGTCCGGCGCTCAGCAGATGATACGGAGTTACCCCCCAATCGCATTCCAGGCGCCGCAAACACCGAGAAAACCACCGGCGGCGAGGAGAGGAGCAGGTCGATGGAAGCCAGCCCGAAGACTCCAGTCATCACCGACGTAAAGCCCGGCGAGCCCCTCTCCATCGAGCGCTTCTTCACGACGCCCGGCGTGCATCCGTTCGACACCGTCGAATGGGAGCACCGCGACGCTCGCATCGGGCACGGCGACAAGGTGGCCTTCGAGCAAACCGACGTCGAGTTCCCGAAGACGTGGTCGCAGAACGCGACGAACATCGTTGCCCAGAAGTACTTCCGCGGCCAGCTCGGAACGCCGACCCGCGAGCATTCCGTCAAGCAGATGGTCGGCCGCGTCTCGGGCACGATCGCCGACTGGGGTCGCGCGCGCGGGTACTTCGCGACGCCCGAGGACGGCGACACGTTCGAGGCCGAGCTGGCTTATGTGCTGCTGCACCAAATGGCGGCGTTCAACTCGCCGGTGTGGTTCAACGTGGGGTTCGAGGAGAGCCCTCAATGCAGCGCCTGCCTTCCGTGGGGCGCACTGGTCTCGACGCCCGACGGCATGGTGCCCATCGGCGAGCTCGTCAAGCACGACATGGTGGGGCGCGAGGTCTACGACTCCCAGGGCACGACGCGGATCGTCGCGACGAAGTCAAACGGCGTGAAGCGCGTCTACCGAGTGCGCCTGCGTAACGGGAGCTTCGTCGAGGCGACCGGAGACCACCTCGTCAAGGCCGTGGTCGAACGCCGCACGGAGCCGCAATGGCAGCGCGTCGACCAGCTCGAGCTGGGCATGCGCCTGCACCTGCACCCGCATCGCGCCAAGGTCGCCGAGCGCGCGCTCGTGCGCGCGGGCGCCCCTGACTTCGGCGAGGGCGAACCGGCTGCAGTCGACCCGCTCAAGGTCTCCGAGGCGGCCCTCGCAGGCTGGCTGCAGGCCGACGGTTTCGTAGGGCAGTACCACCACGACACGAACCGTTCGCTGACGATCGAGTTCCTGGTCGCCAACGACGAGGAGCGCGCCTGGGTCGAGCAGCATCTCGACGTGGTGTTCCCGACCGTCCACCGCAAGGTGCGCGACGCCGACACGCTCGAGGTTCCGGTTCAGCGCATCCGCCTCTACGGCGAGGTCCTGCGCGACTTCGTCGAGCGCTACGAGCTGCTGGAGCGTGGCGTCGACATCCGCGTTCCGTACTGCCTGTGGACCGCGTCGCACGAGGAGATCTCGGCCTACCTGCGCAGCATCTTCCAGGCCGACGGCTGGATGAGCGTCAGCCGCGAGAACGGATGCGAGAGCGCGCGCGCGTGCTTTGCCGTCATCGGCGAGCGCTGGACGGAGGACGTCCAGATCCTGCTCAACGTGGTCGGGATCTACTCGCGCCGCATCCAGAAGATCGAGCAGCGCGAGGATCGCCACGACCTGCACGAGGTCGCGATCGCGATCGGCTCAGAGCGCGCGCGCTTCGCCGAGCTCGTCGGCTTCATCGACGCGCGCAAGCAGGGCAAGCTGCTTGCGTCGCTGGACCTGCGCGATCCCAAGCGCTGCCCAGACCTGCGCGAGGAGGAGATCGTCGCCATCGAGGACATCGGCCCGCGGGACGTCTATGACATCCAGACCGAGTCGGGCGAGTTCCTTACGAACAACATCGCCGTCCACAACTGCTTCATTCTCAGCGTCGACGACACGATGGAGTCGATCCTCGACTGGAACACCAAGGAGGGCAAGATCTTCCTCGGCGGCTCCGGCTCGGGTATCAACTTGTCGAACATCCGCGGCTCGATGGAGCCGCTTGCCAAGGGCGGCACCGCGTCGGGCCCGGTCTCGTTCATGCGCGGAGCGGACTCCTGGGCGGGGACGATCAAGTCCGGCGGCAAGACGCGACGCGCGGCAAAGATGGTCGTGCTGAACGTCGATCACCCCGACATCCGCGAGTTCATCTGGTGCAAGGCCAAGGAGGAGAAGAAGGCCGCCGCGCTGCGTGACGCCGGCTTCGACATGTCGATCGACGGCGATGGCTTCTACTCGATCCAGTATCAGAACGCCAATAACTCGGTGCGCCTGACCGACGACTTCATGCGCGCGGTCGAGAACGACGACGAGTGGCACCTGATCGCGCGCCAGACTGGCGAGCCGATCGGCGAGCCCGTGTCCGCGCGGGAGCTCATGCGCGAGATCGCCGAGGCCGCGTGGGAGTGCGCCGATCCGGGCGTGCAGTTCGACACGACGATCAACGACTGGCACACGAGCCCGGTGTCGGGGCGGATCAACGCTTCCAATCCGTGCTTCCCTGCGGAATCCCGCGTGCACACGACGAAGGGTCTCCTCCCGATCGGCGATCTTGTCGCGCGGGGCGAAGCCGGCGAAGGCATCCGTGTCTACACACATCGGGCAACAGCTGACCGTCCAAGGTCAGGCGTCGTCGCCACGCAACCCGTTGCATTCATGCGCAACGGGGTCAAGCCGATCGTCCGACTGAGGTTCGCCAACGGAGCGGAGCTTCGGTGCACCTCCAATCACCGACTCTGGACGACCAACCGCGGTTACGTTCGCGCAGAGGATCTGTCAGGCGCGGATCGCGTCTTGCTCAATGACGTGCCCACGCTCGCCACGGACGCCTCGTGGGTCCTGCCCCTCAAGGTCGAGGCGCTGGCGAAGTCCGCCTCTCGCGGCGGCCACGCGACATATCAGGCGCTACCCGATCGCTGGAGCGAGGGCCTCGCCGAATTGACGGGCCACCTGATCGGCGATGGCTGGCTGACCGATGTGCAGACCGGTTGGGTCTACGGTGGCGATGATCTCGATGACGGCATGGCTGACTCCCATGAGGGAATGCTGCGCGAACTCATTGGCGGTGTCTCCCGCCAAAAGATGCAGAACGGAACCGTGCAGCTCCGGGCTGGAAGCGAAGCGGTGCGAGAGTTCTTCAAGGGCTTGGGCGTCACCTCAGCTCGCGCCCACGAGAAGCGGGTTCCGAAGGCGATCTTCACCGCCCCGTTCGAAGCACAATCCGCTTTCCTACGCGGACTCTTCGGGGCCGATGGCTGCGTCTCTCGCGTCGAGGGCGGGAGCAAAGCCAACCGTTACGCGGGGCTCGGCAGCCGCAGCGAGGCGCTCCTCAAGGATGTTCAGCGGCTGCTCAACTCGTTCGGCGTGCGCGGCCGGATCTACCGGATCAGCGAAGCCAACGCGCCGACCTTCTCCTACACACGTGTCGATGGAACGATCGTTCAGTACGCGTCGCGCGAGGGCTTCGATCTTCGCGTCACCGGCTCAGACCTAGAACGTTTCGCCCAGGACATCGGGTTCTCAGCCCCGCGCAAGCAAGCCGCCCTAGAGGCGCTGTTGGCTGAGACCGGCCGCTACGCCACCAAGCGCGGGACCACATTGCTGACGCGGGAGGACGACGGCCAGGAAGAGGTCTTCAACTTCACAGAGCCGCTGCATCATTCGTACATCGTCGACGGATTCGTCGTGGCGAACTGCAGTGAGTACATGCACGTCGACGACTCGGCCTGCAACCTCTCCTCGCTGAACCTCATGAAGTACCGCCACGCGGACGGGACGTTCGACGTCGAGTCCTTCGAGCACGCCGTCGATGTGATGTTCCTCGCGCAGG
>Ga0183260_10004841_pt1 | contig 10648 bp, 10 predicted proteins | sample AntDrymUQ4972206_2_FD_129768 | JGI IMG/M metagenome (GOLD analysis project Ga0183260, IMG submission 129768) | Polar desert sand microbial communities from Dry Valleys, Antarctica - metaG UQ497 (22.06) (version 2) (version 2) | ecosystem: Environmental > Terrestrial > Soil > Desert | place...
ACGGGAATCTGATGTGTGTCTTCAATGCCCATGGTGTCAAGCATGCCACGGACCACTCACAAATACATCAGCTTGAAGGAATAGGATGATTGGCGATGCCTGAGGAGAAACCGACGCCCGGAGCCGAACGCAACCTCGGGATGGAATTGGTTCGAGTCACCGAGGCCGCCGCTTTAGCGGCGGCCCGCTGGATGGGACGGGGCGAAAAGGAGTCCGCCGACCAGGCCGCCGTCGACGCCATGCGCCTGATGATCTCGACCGTCGCCATGGACGGCGTGGTCGTTATCGGCGAGGGTGAAAAGGACGAGGCCCCCATGCTCTACAACGGCGAAAGGGTCGGGACGGGCGATCCTCCAGCGGTCGATGTCGCAGTAGATCCGATCGACGGAACCACCCTCACGTCTCGAGGCCAGCCCGGAGCGCTTGCAGTTATCGCTGTGGCTGAAGGGGGGACGATGTTCAACCCCGGTCCCTGTGTCTACATGGAGAAGATCGCGGTAGGTCCAGAGGCGGCGGGCGTCGTCGACCTTGACGCCAGTATCGCCGAGAACATCAAGCGCGTCGCCGATGCTAAAGGAGGCGATCCCGACGACATCACTGTCGTTATTCTCGACCGGGATCGTCATGCCGACATAATCAAGCAGGTCAGAGAAGCGGGCGCCCGCATCAAACTCATCAGCGACGGTGACATCGCCGCGGCGATCTCAGCAGCCAAGCCCGGCACCGGAGTCGACATGCTGATCGGTATCGGTGGAACCCCTGAAGGCGTGATCGCGGCGGCCGCCATCAAGTGCCTCGGCGGTGAGATTCAGGGCCGCCTTTGGCCTCGCAACGAAGAGGAACGCAAGACTGCGATCGATCAGGGTTACGACCTCACCCAGATCCTCAGCACTAACGACCTCGTCGCCGGCGACTGCTTTTTCGCTGCTACCGGAATCACCGATGGTGAACTACTGCAGGGAGTCCGTTATCGGGCCGACGGAGCCACGACCACTTCCATTGTCATGCGTTCCAGAAGTGGCACGATCCGCATGATGACGGCGGAACATAACTTGAAAAAACTGATGCGCTTTTCGGGGATCGACTACGACTGACGCCGCCCGACGTTCCTCGACTCTTCTTGTTGACGCGTCCAGTCTGATCTATCGGGCCTTTTTCTCGACACCGGAGAGCGTGAGGAGCCCCGCCGGGATCCAAGTCAATGCGGCGCATGGGTTCCTCAATATGCTGGCCAGGTTGGTGGCCGATCGTGACCCCGGCTATCTCGCATGTGCTACAGACGAAGACTGGCGTCCGCAGTGGCGAGTGGATCTGATTCCCTCCTACAAGACTCATCGAACCGAAGGCGAACGCACCGACCAGGCTGCTCAAGCGGAGGACCAATTGGAGATTCAGATTCCAATGATCTTTGAGCTGTTAGCAATTATTCGATTCCCGGTGGCCGGGTGCGAGGAGTACGAAGCGGAGGATGTCATCGGAGCGCTGGCGGCGTTGAGTCCGGGTCCTGTCGAGATAGTGTCGGGGGACCGTGATTTGTTTCAGTTGATACACGACCCGGATGTTTGCGTTCTCTACCCACGGCGCGGGGTGACCGACCCGATCCGCGCTGATGAGTCTTATATCGCAACGAAATATCAGATCCCGGGGCGGGCATATGGAGACTTCGCAATCCTGCGAGGCGACCCGTCCGATGGACTGCCCGGCGTTCCAGGGATCGGAGAGAAGACTGCGGCTTCGTTGATCCGCAAGTTCGGAAGTTTGGAGAAAGTCATCGAGGCGGCGATAACCGGCGACGGCAGCGGACCCTTGGGGAAAGTGAGGGGCTCGCTCGATTATCTTGATCGCGCGGTCAAGGTCGTCCTGATCCCTTCCGAGGTTCCGCTGGGACGTGTGGACATGACGCGCCCGCGCGACGAACCGGACGAGTCGCTCTGGCAGCTCGCGACAAGTTATGGCCTGGAAGGGCCGGTCCGCAGACTCGTCAGCGCGCTCCGCGGCTTATGAACGCGATCCGACTGGTCACTGAAATTCCCGGCCCCCGCTCCCGCGCGCTGGCCAAGAGCGCGGCGGAGTCGGTAGCGGCGCCGCTCATCCCTTATGGGGAGGTGTTTGTGTCTTCGGGGCAAGGGGCAGTCGTCAGGGATGTTGATGGCAATCACTACATCGACCTCATTGGCGGAGTCGGATGTCTTATCACCGGGCACGCGCACCCGGATGTCACCGCGGCCGTGAATGCGCAGACCTTGCGATCCTCCCACACGGACTATTCGCTTCTTCCCTACGAAAGCTACGGTGTTTTGGCCGGGCGCATCTCCGCGCTGTGCGGAGGGAATAGAAAAGTTGGCTTCTTCAACTCGGGTGCGGAGGCCGTTGAGAACGCCATTAAGGTTGCGAGGGCGGCCACGGGGCGGCCGGCCGTCGTTTGTTTCGAGGGCGCCTTTCACGGAAGAACTTTCATGGCGATGTCGCTCACTCACCGCGAGGTGCCGTACAAGCAAGGATTCGAGCCCTTTGTCCCGGAGATATATCGCGCGCCTTATCCGTCCTTCGACGGGGCAACGCTCGACGACTCGGTTAACGAAGTCGAGCGGCTCATGGACGAGCAAGACGTCGCCGCCGTCATCGCGGAGCCGGTCTTGGGCGAGGCCGGTTTCGTCGTCCCGCCGGCCGCATTTCTGCAAGAAATGGCTCGTCTTTGTGAAGCCAACGGCACGATACTCATAGCTGACGAGGTGCAGTCCGGATATGGCCGGACAGGCAAGTTCTTGGCTTCGGAGCATTCGGGCACCAGACCGGGCCTTGTGATCCTTGGGAAAGCCATCGGCGCTGGGATTCCTCTTTCTGCAGTTGTGGGTGATTCAAAATGGATGGACGCGCTGCCGCCGAATTCGCTCGGCGGGACCTATGTCGGTAATCCGCTGGGGCTCGCTGCCGGGATTGCGGTACTAGATGTGATCGAACGCGAAAAGCTGCTCGATCGCGCTGTAGCGATCGGCGAGCTCTTAAGAACTGGATGGGAACAAATCGCTTCTGGCAATGCTTCGATCAAGGAGATCCGAGGTCTCGGTGCGATGGTTGCGGTGGAGTTTGCAAGTCGTGAGGACGTCGATGGAATTCTTGAGCGCGCGCTCCAGAAGGGCGTAATGGCCATGAGGGCGGGGCCGGACGGCAATGTGATCCGTCACCTAATGCCCTTAGTCATAACTGACGTTCAGCTGGATGAGACCTTCGAGGTTTTTCGTTCGATCTGACCCGCCGATTCGCGCAACTCCGCCACTCATCCGGCAAAGAATGCAGGCACAAACGCCTCTTTCCCCAAAATAAAGAGAACACCGATAACGATACTGACGACACCGGTCAAAGCAGATACGGCTATATAGATCGCCGACCGTTTACGTGCGGCCAGATATCCGTAAGCTGCGCTGACCGTGACCAAGGTGTTGGCAGCGAAGAGTCCTAAGAGAAAGAGTGCAAGGACTGCGAACCCCTCGCTCGCTGCGCCGGCGCCCACCGCTGCGAGGAATATCAGAACCTGAGTAGGGGTCTCGATTCCTATCCCATGCAACATCCCAATTACCACTGATGTTCCACGGCCGTAATTCATGAACGGATCGGCAGCGCTGCTGTGCTTATGCACATGTCGGTGTCTGCCAGTGAGTTCTGAATGGCCCAGTACTTCAGTTTCGAGAGCGTGACTCTCGTGGTCGTGATGGATTCCCGTCGCGTGCTCGTGCTCATGCTCCACCTCTTCAGCAACGTCCTGATGCATGTGCTCTCGTATCCAAAGAAGTCCACGCCTTGCGAGAGAGAACAGCAGCATCCAACGGCTGCGCATTCTAAAATCCCCTCGATACCTGATGAGGGCATAAAAGACATAAATGCCAAGAAGCAGGAGCGTAACCCCTACCACGCGGCCCATTACTTTGTCGACGGAGTTGGGAAGACCTTCGCCTACCAGGATTGCAACGATTCCAATAACAAGGACCACGACGGCGTGACCTACCGCATAGAGCGTGCCCAAAATGACCCCTTTGCGGGGGGACTCTTGGGAGGCTGTGATGTCGGTGATTGCCGCAATATGGTCCCAGTCGATCCCATGGCGAAAGCCAAAGGCGACCGCGGACAACAGAAGACCGATGCTTAGAGCGCTCTGTTGGGCGGGCACCGCAAACAATCTCATTCCGGCGAGTCTATCGGGCAGCCCATTTTGATCTCGAGCGGTTCGCAGCTTCTGGCGCGCGCAAGTCGTTACACAAGGGGCTGCTACCCTTTGCGCGCCTTACCTTGGTCGTTATTTGGTCCAGGGCACGCAAAGGCGACCAAGGTACGTAATCGGCCGCTCACCCTCGACGCCGCCCTTTGCCTGGTATAAATGATGCGATGCCAAAGCCGACGATCGCTTCCCAGGTTCGAAATCTTCGCAAGGTGCCGCTCTTCGCCGGCCTTTCCGAGGCTGGGCTCCAGCGCATCGTCAAGCTCTCCACGCTCTACGAAGCGCCTGCGGGCCGGGTTCTCGTCCAGCCGCGAGCGGCGGGGTCGGGTCTATTCGTTATCGAAGAAGGCGCGGTTGTGGTCGAGCACCGAGGGACAAGTCTTGAATTAGGCCCCGGGGAATTCTTCGGCGAACTGGCTCTTCTAAGCGACCGGACCCACGCCGCCAGGGTCCGGGCCAAGACTGCGGTGCGATGTCTCGCGATCGACCGATTTTCATTTAGCAAGCTTCTTCTAGAGGAGCCGAAGATGGCGATATCGATGCTCGAGACGCTGGCGGCACGCTTCTCCAAGACTCTCAATTAGGTGACGAGAGGCGAGAGTCTCGGCATCGAGGTCCAGGGCCTAGTTCGGGAGTTCAAGGGCGGGATAAGGGCGGTCGATGGCATCAGTCTGTCGGTCGAGCCCGGAGAGATTTATGGTTTTCTCGGACCCAACGGGGCCGGGAAGTCGACGACCGTCCTGATGCTCACGACGCTTCTTCCCCCAACCTCGGGATACGCTTCAGTTGGCGGATTCGATCTTGTTTCACAGTCGGAGAGCGTGAGATCGATAATCGGAGCCGCGCTGCAGGAGGTAGCGCTGGATCCTCTTTTGACTGGACGAGAGCATCTGAAATTGCAGTGCGCGCTGCAGAGCCTGCCTCGCCGAGAGCGCGCGAGCAGGTCTACTGAACTTCTCACCAGAGTTGGTCTGGCCGAGGCCGCCGACCGCAAGGTCTCCGGCTACTCGGGAGGCATGAAGCGCAAACTCGACGTGGCTATGGCACTTGTGCACAGTCCTTCCATCTTGTTTCTTGACGAACCCACAACAGGGCTCGACATATCGAGCCGGACTTCTTTGTGGGCGGAAGTGCGCCACCTGGCTCACGACGAGGGTGTGACCGTTTTTCTCACGACTCAATATCTGGAGGAGGCTGATTCGCTGGCCGATCGCGTTGGCATTATCGACCGGGGAAGGATCGTCGCGGAAGGTACGCCCGATGAATTGAAGTCGGAGATCGGCAGACCTCGGATCGAAGTCTCGCCCGCCGACGTGCAGAACATGTCTAAGACTGCCGAAACGCTGCTGCGGTTCGGCGAAGTCGATGGGGGAAGCAAAGATACGGTTTCTATCCGGCTGAAGACTTCCGACCGTGATCTGGCGGAGATAGTACGCGCGCTCGACGCAGCAAACATCAAAATCGCAAACTTCGAGATGCACGCTCCGACGCTGGACGATGTGTTCCTGACGAAGACGGGACACTCGCTTGCCGCCTCCGACGACTCAGAAAAATGAGCCCCGTTCTCACTCAAATTGCCTGGATCGGCCGCCGGTCGATCCTTCGCACACTGCGACAGCCGGCTGCGATCGTGCCCGCCATTGTGTTTCCCCTGTTTTTCCTAGTATTCATGGCGGGGGGTCTGAGTTCGGTGGCGAGCATCCCGGGGTTTCCCGCCCCAACCTATCTCTCCTTCGCGCTGGCCGGGGCCTTCGTGCAAGGGTCGATGTTTGCGGGAATGAACGGCGGCGCCGACCTTGCATTGGATATCCAAACAGGATTCATCAATCGCATTTCGCTGACACCGATCCGAGGAGTCACCCTTGTGCTAGGGCAGATGTTTGGCGCTTTGGGAGTTGCATTCCTTCAAGGCACGAGTTACCTCGTTTACGGCGCGATTTCTGGTGTCGAGTTTCAGACGGGCCTTCCCGGCGCGCTCGCCATTCTTCTAGCCGGTTTTGTGGTAGCGACGGCTTTCGGGACCCTGGGCGCCTTAGTCGCGGCTCGCACGGGTTCGGCAGAAGCGGTGCAAGCAATGTTTCCCCTGTTCTTCGTCTTCATGACCTTTTCGTCCTTCTTCCTGCCGCGCCCAATGATCTCGACACGCTGGTTTCGCACAATCGCCGACTACAATCCCGTGAGCTATTTCATCGAGGCGATAAGAGGGTTGATCATCAGCGGATGGTCGGCGCGGGAGTTGACGCTGGGTCTTGGTTTGGCTTCGGCTGTTAGCGCAGCCGGTCTTGCGGGGGCTTCCAAAGCGCTGAAAACCAGGCTAGCGCGGTCATGAGGTTCCGGCGGTTTTTGTCGGTCACGAAGACCGTGACGGCGCGCAACATTCATAACTATCTCTCATCGCCGGCCCTTCTGATTCCATCGATCGCTTTTCCTTTGGTCTTCTTCCTTACTTTCTTGGGGGGAATGGGGCGGATCGCAGATGTTCCGGGACTTGTCATCCCCGGCGGTTACAAGTCCTTTCAATTTACATTTATTTTGTTTCAGGCCTCAGGCTTTAGTGGAATCTTCAGTGGATTCGCGATGGCCCAAGACTTCGAGAGAGGCTTCATAAGGCGCCTGATGCTGGCCGCGCCGCAGCGCGGAGGAATCGTGGCCGGTTATGTGATCGGCGCCGTTTTTCGTGCCGTCATTCCGGGCACGGTCCTATTTAGTGTTGGACTCGTGGCGGGCGTGCGGGTTGAGGGATCTGCGCTTGAGGTCGTCCTCCTTTTGTGCCTGGCCGTCAGTTTCACCTTGATCGCGGCGCTCTGGTCCTGCGGGATCGCCATGCGTCTGCGAACGATTCAGGCGGCCCCGCTGATGATGGTGCCTTTCTTCTTGAGCCTCTTTCTTACTCCGGTGTTCTTGCCGCTCGCGTTTCTTACTGGATGGCTCCAGACGGCGGCCGAGAACAATCCGATCACTAGAATTCTCGGGGGGGCCCGGGGGCTCATCGCCGGGCGGCCAAACGGTACGGGCGCGGCTTTCCTCGTTGCGGCGCTGATGGCCGCCCTCCTTACGATTTGGTCGTGGCGGAGCCTGCGCCGGGCGGAGAGGGCCGGAGGGTAGGCCTATCCCCCCCGATCTGGGTCGTGCCAGCACCCTTTGAGAAACCATCGATTCCTGCCAAAATTGGAGACTGGAGGATCAGATGACAGTAAGAGTTTTGATAGTTGATGACCAGCCGCCGTTTCGTGAGGCGGCCCGTACGGTCGTTGAGTTGACCGACGGCTTTGAGGTGGCGGGCGAGGTGGAGACCGGAGAGGACGCGGTGACCAGTGCTCGGGAGCTCGATCCCGATCTGGTCCTGATGGACGTCAACCTGCCGGGCATCAATGGCCTCGAGGCGACGAAACAGATCCTTGCGGAGTCCGATCGTGTCGTGATTTTGGTGCTTTCGACTTACGAGGCCGCAGAGTATGCACCTCGCGTTGCAGAGACGGGCGCTGCCGCCTACATCCCTAAGGCGGATTTTGGCCCCGAGAAGCTCTCCGAGGCCTGGGAGGCCGCGACCGCGGGGCGCTAGGGCGGGGGCCGGGTCAAGGCCCCGATCAAAAAGCCCGATAATTAAGTGTGGCGCCAAATGGGGATTTTCTAACTTCCTTTCACCTGCGCGCGGTCAAGATCGGTGTTCAAACGACGCTGATAGCCGTCGTCGCAGCCATCCTGTTCGCGATCCTGCCGGGTAGCAGTGTGACCGATCCCTGGCCGTTCACGGGAATGTTGGTCGCGGCAGCTACTGGGGCATTCGTTGTTGCGCGACTGCCGTGGCAACGTGCCTTCGAAGCCGGCAAGGCGATGACATTTTTCTACACTTGGTCGGTCTTCAACATCGTCATTGTTACGGCGGCTATATCAGTGACAGGAGGGGGTCGTTCACACCTTTATGTCTTCTACGCCTTGACGACGATCTACTTCGGCGTCGTTTGCCCTCCTTTAGCCCAGTTGGGGCTCCTGGCACTAACCGTGATCGGCTACCTGACGGTGATCGCCTCGACCGGCTGGGAGATTTCCGCGTCGCAACTCGTGCTGCGCCTAACTTATATGGGTACTCTTGCCTTTCTGGCCAGTTTCCTCGCGAGGGAATTGAAACAGAACATTGCAGCTCACCGGCACTTGGCCCTTTACGACAGTCTGACGAGTCTTCCCAATCGCATTCTGGTTCAAGACCGCCTAGGCCAAGCAATTGCAGTGGCTCGCCGCCAAGGGAATAAGGTCGCTTTGTTTGTCATCGACCTCGACCGTTTCAAAGAGATCAACGACACCCTTGGCCACCCGAAGGGAGACATCCTTCTTCAAGAAATGGGCGCGCGCCTTACGGAGGAAATGCGGGAGATGGATACCGTGGCGCGACTGGGTGGTGACGAATTCGCCGTTCTAGTTCCAGACGTTGTCGACACCAGGGGAGCAGAGGAGATCGCGGAACGTATCCTTCGAACGGTCCGAAGGCCCTTCGCAATCGGGGATCTAACACTGGATCTGGACGCCGGGATCGGCATCGCCATGTTCCCAGACCACGGCAAGGACGCGACCATGCTTCTTCAGCGTGCCGATGTGGCTCTCTACGTTACGAAGGGGACGCACCACGACTACCAGATCTACAGTTCAGCCACCGACGATTACAGCACCACGCGGTTGGTGCTCCTTGCGGACCTTCGACGCGCGGTTGAGCGCGGTCAGATAGTGATCCACTACCAACCCAAGGTGGACACGCGTACATCCGAGGTTTTGGGTGTGGAAGCCCTGGTCCGGTGGCAGCATCCTGAGCTCGGCCTCTTGCCTCCCGACGTCTTCGTTCATCTGGCGGAACAGACGGGGACAATTCGCCAAATCACGAAACACGTGTTGGACGAAGCCACTACCCATGCGGCAAAGTGGCGAGACGCGGGACACCCTCTCTCTGTTGCTGTCAACTTGTCCGTCAAGGATTTGCAGGATCCCTCGCTTCCGGATCTTGTTTCTGAGTGCCTCGATAGGTGTGGCCTTGAACCGAGCCTTCTTGAACTTGAGATCACGGAGAGAATGATCATGGCGGATCCGCAGGGGACGATTTCGGTTCTGTCTAGGATGAGTGAAGCAGGTATCACCCTTGCCCTCGACGACTTCGGAACTGGATACTCATCTCTCGCTCATTTGCGCGAGCTGCCGGTGGATTTGATCAAGATCGACAAGTCTTTCGTTATGAACATGGCCGACAACGAGAAAGATGCTGCGATAGTGCGCTCTACAATTGATCTAGCAAGAAACTTGGGAATGTCAGTCGTGGCGGAGGGTGTCGAGACCGAGAAAACGCGCCTTCAACTGGTTTCGCTAGGCTGCCCCTTCGCTCAAGGATATCTTTTCAGCCGACCCGTGCCCCCCTCGCAGATCGATAGCATGCTCGTCCCGACCCTCAGGTCCGTCGAGCAAGTTTCATAGCGGAATCTTCCCCATCACGGACGTGCCCTCGTTGCGGGCCGATGTGATCCGAATGCTGCCCCCGAGCGCCTCGACCCGGTCCGCCATGTTCTGAAGCCCCGATCCGGTTTTGACTTCGTTCGGGTCGAAGCCGGGTCCGTGATCGGTAATCGAAAACTGGATCGAATCATCAGTTTTGGTTAGGCGAAGTTCTATCGACTGAGCGGGAGCATGCTTTGAGGCATTCTGCATCGCTTCGAGGCAGCAGAAATAAACAGCGGCTTCTAGCGTCGGATCGAAGCGACCCGTGTCGACATTCGATTCCACCGTCGCGGCCAATCCCGATTTGGAGATATGAGACCGAAGGGCCGCTACCAACCCGTTTTCGACGAGCACCTGCGGGAAGATGCCCCGGGCAAGATCTCTCAGGTTCTCAATCGCAGCATCCGCCTCGGGGATGAGACCCTGGAGAATCTGCCCTGCCTTGATCGGATCTGCGTCCATTATCTGCTTGATGAGTCCGAGCTTGATCTTCATCGCGACGAGCTGCTGCTGAGCCCCGTCGTGGAGATTGCGTTCGATCCGTTTTCGCTCTGTGTCCTGCGCGGCGACGATGCGCTGCCGCGACTCTTTGAGGTCCTCCGTCAACCGCACATTCCCGAGGGCCAAACTTGCCTGGGAAGCCAGATCTTCAAGGAGCTTGTGCTCGGCCGGGTTCATCGGAGCGGACGCAGGCTTGGCAACAGCGATCTCGCCGATCTCCTCCGAATGATGGATCACCGCGACCGTCGTCTCAAAGCTTCCGTCGCCGTCTGAGGGCCAGGTCGCGGCCCTTTCGCCGCCCCCCGGCAGAAACACTCGTACTCGGGCTCGCTGCGCGCCGACCCCGCGAGCCGAAGCCTCGGCCATTCGCGGAAGTACCTCATCGAGCGAGATTGACGCGGCCATCCTGTGCGAGAAGTCGGCCATGGCCTCGTAAGGCGTAACTCGCTCTCCGTAAAC
>Ga0183260_10004842_pt1 | contig 10648 bp, 10 predicted proteins | sample AntDrymUQ4972206_2_FD_129768 | JGI IMG/M metagenome (GOLD analysis project Ga0183260, IMG submission 129768) | Polar desert sand microbial communities from Dry Valleys, Antarctica - metaG UQ497 (22.06) (version 2) (version 2) | ecosystem: Environmental > Terrestrial > Soil > Desert | place...
CTACCTCCTGGCCGTGCGGGAGGGTCTGCTCAGCGTGGTGTCAGTGCTCGCCGCCCTCTACCCCGTCGGCACCGTGGTGCTGGCCCGCTTCGTGCTGAAGGAGCGCTTCGCCGCCCTTCAGCGCATCGGCATGGCCATCGCCCTCCCGGCCGCCATCCTCATGGCCACCTAGCGCAGGAATCGTCGGGAGCCTCGTCGTCAGAGGGGGCCGAAGAAGAAGTACAGGCCGACACCCACGGTGGTGAGGACGAAGAACAGCAAGAGGACCAACGTGGCCGGGGTCCATCCGCTCCGGCGCGGTGGGTTGCAGGTGGGGCACCCGCCGTCGGCGGCGAGCACCGAGGAGCAACGGCGACAGTACTGGAGGGCATCAGCCATGCCCCCAGGATGCCCGACGCTCAGCCCAGGCGCTGGACCACGGCGATGGCCGCGTCCATGGCGGGGCGGAGCTTGTCGAGGTCGGCCGTCCTGGCGCTGAGGACGACGCGCTCCGCGCCCCGATCGATGGCCGCCGTGATGGCCTCGCCGTCGCCGAGGAGCCCGCCGAGGGTGAGGGACACCGTCGCCGGGTCGCGGCCGGCGTCGGCGGCGGCCTGCTGGACCTGGGTCCAGCGCTCGGTGAGCAGGTCGCCGGACAGGCCGAGGGGGAAGAAGCCGTCACCCAGCCGCCCGGCTCGTCGGGCGGCCGCCGGGCTGTGACCGCCGACCAGGATCGGGATGGTGGGCTGGAGCGGCTTGGGGTGGCTGCGGACGGCGTCGAAGGCGTAGTGGCGGCCGGCGAACGACGGCGTGTCCTCGCGCCAGATCACCCGCAACGCCTCGATGGCCTCCTCCGTGCGGCCGCCCCGGGTGCTGGGATCGATGCCGAGGGCGGCCACCTCCTCGCGCAGCCAGCCCACGCCCACACCGAGGAAGAGCCGGCCGCCGGAGAGCCGGTCGATGGTGGCGCAGCGCTTGGCCAGCTGCAGCGGGTGGTGCTCGGGGAGCACGAGGATCCCCGTGCCGAGGCGGATCCGCTCGGTGCGGGCGGCCAGCCAGGCCAGCAGGTCGAGCGGATCGGGGAGCTCGCAGTCCTCTGGCAACGGCATCCGACCCGTCTCGCTGTACGGGTAGAGGCTCTCGTAGCCCACGGGCACCACGACGTGCTCGACGGCGAGCAGCGACTCGAACCCGACCGCGTCGGCGTGCTGGGCGAAGGCGCTCATCCACGCCGGGTCGCTGGCCACGCCGTGTCCGTAGGGCGGCAGCAGCCCGAGCGCGATCGCGCCAGGCTCGGTTCGAGGTCCCGTCCCGGGTCCAGGTGGCATCAGCGAGGAGGGTCGATCCCGGTGACGCCCCACGACACCTGGCGGGCCATCGACTCCCGGAGCTGGGCGGTGCGGATGCCCCAGAACTCGAAGCCGTACTGGTGGGCGGCGGTGTGGGCCAGCATCGACACGAGGATGCCGGCCACCGCCATGGGGTCGAGCGCCTTGGGCAACCCGCCCCGGGCCTGCGACGTGCGGGTGATGTCGGCCAAGGCGTTGGTGATGTCGTTCAGCAGACGCACCCGGATCTTCTGGAAGCGACCGTCTCCCTCCTCGGTGGCGAGGTCCATCACGCGCAGCACCGGGCGATGGTCGTCCCAGAACGTGAGGAAGGCGTCGACCAGCTCGAGGGCGGTGGCGAAGGCATCGCCGCCGTCCCAAGCCCCCTCGCCGATGATGGCGGTGAGGTGCTGACCCTGCTGCGCCATCTCCTCGGCCAGCACCAGGATGGCCGCCTCGACGTCGGCGAAGTACTGGTAGAAGGTGGCCGGCGAGGTGCCGGCGTTGCGCGCGATGTCGATGACCTTGACGTCGCGGTAGCTCGTGGTGGTGAGCATGTCGCGCGTGCACTCGAGCAGCCGCTGACGGGTGGCGCGCCCCCGGCGCCCCGGCACCCGCCCGTCGGCGGCGCGCAGGTCCTCGTCGTCGACCGGGTGGATCGGGGTCACCTCGGACATCGGCAGAGGCTACGTCAGGCGTCGGCGGAGCCGGCCCGGACCCGCAGCTCGGTCTTGAGCACCTTGCCGCTGGCGTTCATGGGAAGCGAGTCCACCAGGCGCACGTGGCGGGGCGCCTTGAAGCCGGCCATGTGCGCACGGGCCCACGAGACGATCTGCTCAGCCACCGGCGGCGGATCGCCGGTCGGGACGACGAAGGCCATGCCCACCTCGCCCATGCGATCATCGGGGACACCGATCACGGCAACCTGGGCGATGCCGGGGTGAACGAGGAGCAGCTTCTCGATCTCGGCCGGGTAGGCGTTGAAGCCACCGGTGATGAACATGTCCTTCTTGCGGTCGGTGATGGCCAGGTAGCCCCGCCCGTCCATGGTCCCGATGTCACCGGTGTGCAGCCAGCCGTCGTCGTCGATGACCTCCGCCGTCTGCTCCGCATCCTCGAAGTAGCCCCGCATGACGTTGTAGCCCCGCACCACCACCTCGCCCGGCTCGCCGCAGGAGACCTCGCGGCCGTCGTCGTCGACCACCCGCACCTCCACGCCGGGGATGGCCCGACCGGAGGTGGTGGAGATGGTGACGGCGTCGTCGTCGTGGCGGCACATGGTGGCGATGCCCGAGGCCTCGGTGAGCCCGTAGCCGGTGACCACCACCTCGAACCCGAGCTCCGTCTTCATCCGCTCCACCAGCTCCACCGGGACGGCGGCGGCGCCGGTCACGGCCAGGCGAAGCGTCTGCACCTTGGTCAGGTCGAACCCAGGATGCGTCAGGAAGGTCTGGTAGATCGCCGGCGGTCCGGGGAGCATCGTGATGCCGTGGCGGGCCACCATGTCCATGGCGGTGGGGATGTCGAACACGGCCTGGGGCACCAGCGTGGCCCCCACCGTAAGAGCGGCCACGATGCCGGCCTTGTAGCCGAAGGCGTGGAAGAAGGGGTTGATGACGAGGTACCGGTCGTCGGCCCGCAGCCCGATGACGGCGGCCCAGTCGGCGAACCCGCGCAGCACCTGGCCGTGGGTGCACACGACCCCCTTCGGGCTCCCCGTGGTGCCGGAGGTGAAGAGGATGTCGGAGGTGTCCTCGGCGCTCAGCTCCCCCAGGCGCTGGTCCAGGTCCCGCCGGCTCACCCGCCCGGCCCGGGTCAGGAAGTCGGCCCAGGTCGTTGCCCCTCCTGGCGCGTCGCCGCGCAGCACGACGGTGTGCTCGAGATCAGGCAGAGCGTGGCCAGCCAGCAGGGCGACGTAGTCGTTGCCGAGGAACCCCTGCGCCGTCACCAGGATCCGGGCTCGGCTCCGGGCCAGGATGTCGGCCGCCTCGGCGCCCTTGTACCGGGTGTTGATCGGCACCACGACCCCGCCGGCCGCCTGCAGGCCGAGCAGGGCGACGATCCACTCGTGGATGTTGGGGCACCAGATGGCCACGCGATCTCCTGGCTCGATCCCTGCGGCCATGAACGCCCGCGCCGCCTCGTCGGCGGCGGCGGCCAGCTCGGTGAAGGTGAGGCACACCTCGCCGTCCACCACCGCCTCGGCATCGCCGAAGCGCTCGGCGGCGGAGCGGACCAGCGTCGGGATGGTGCCCCACTCGAGGTCGCCCCGGATGCCGGTCTCCATGTCCGCCACCGCTCAGCCGGTCCAGATGGCGACGAGGTCGTCGGTCGTGGTGACGGCTGCCAGCAGGGCCAGCGTGCTGTCGATCACGGCGTCGGCGTAGGTGCGCGGGATCCCGCACACCGCATCGCGCGGCAGCACCACGTCGTAGCCCCGGTTCACGGCGTCCATCACCAGGTTGGTGACGGCCACGTTCACCGACACGCCGGTGACCACGATGGTGCGGACGCCCAGGTTGCGGAGCACGGGGTCGAGGTCGGTGCCGGCCATCGGGCTGAGCCCGTGGGTGCGGGTGAGCACCAGGTCCTCTGGCTCTGGGCCGAGCTCCGGCACCACCGCCACCTCGGTGGAGCCGGGCAGCAGCGTCACGGGTGCCTTGCGCACGCCCATGAACAACCGGGCGTTGTGGTTGGCGCCCTTCCCGTCGGCCCGCCGGTAGGCCGTGCAGTGGACCACCTGCACCCCGGCCGAACGAGCGGCCGGCAGCAGGCGTCGGAGGCACGGCAGCATCTCCACGGCGGCCGCCTCGGCCAGCGCCGGGAGGGCCGAGCGCTCCCCCACCACCCCGTTCTGCACCTCCGAGGTGATGATGGCGGCGCGGGACGGGTCCACGAGGGCGGCCAGGTCCAGCGGCATGGCCGGACCCTATCTGACACCCCGTCAGGTGGATTCGGCTAGAATCTGACGGACCGTCAGATCTGGATGGAGCCGACCTCATGACCATCACGGATCCCACCACCGAGGCACGCCCGGCGGGCTGGGAGCTGCCCACCATCGTGAGCGTGGACGACCACGTCGTGGAGCCGTCCCACGTCTGGGAGCGGTGGCTGCCCGAGCGCTTCCGGGAGGCCGGACCCCATGTCGAACGACGCGGCATCGGCACCATGAAGCACGTCGGCGGCGGCCAGTACGAGCAGAGCTTCGATCCTGAGGGCCCCCAGGCCGACTGCTGGGTCTACGAGGACCTCGTCTACATCCACAAGCGCCACGTCGCCGCGGTCGGCTTCGACCGCGACGACATGACGATGTCGCCGATCACCTACGACGAGATGCGCCCGGGTTGCTACGACCCCAAGGCCCGCGTCGAGGACATGCGGATTAACCACGTGGAGGCGTCACTGTGCTTTCCGTCCTTCCCGCGCTTCTGCGGCCAGACCTTCACCGAGGCCAAGCACCGCGAGCTCGGCGAGGCGTGCGTCTACGCCTACAACGACTGGATGGTGGAGGAGTGGTGCGGGGACTCCGACGGCCAGCTCCTCCCCCTCCCGATCATCCCCCTCTGGGATGCCGACCTGGCGGCCGGGGAGGTCGTCCGCAACGCGGAGCGCGGTGCCCGGGCCGTCTGCTTCAGCGAGATCCCACCGCACCTCGGCCTGCCGTCCATCCACTCCGGCGAGTGGGACCCGTTCATCGCCGCCTGCCAGGACACCCAGACGGTGATCTGCATGCACATCGGATCCTCGTCGCGCATGCCGGCCACCTCGGCCGACGCACCGGTGGCGGTGGCGGCCACCCTGTCGTTCGGAAACGCCATGGCCTCCATGAGCGACTGGCTGTTCTCCGGCAAGCTGGTGCAGTTCCCCGACGTGAAGCTGGCCTACAGCGAGGGCCAGATCGGCTGGATCCCCTACATCCTCGAGCGGGCCGACACGGTGTGGGAGGAGCATCGGGCGTGGGGCGGTGTGGCCGACCTCATCCCCGAGCCGCCCTCCACCTACTACTACCGCCAGATGTACGGCTGCTTCTTCCGCGACCAGCACGGCATCGACAGCCTGGACGTCGTCGGCGAGGACAACATCACCTTCGAGACCGACTACCCCCACACCGACTCCACCTGGCCCGACACCAAGGCAGTCGCCACCAAGCTCATGGATGGCGTCCCCACCGACGTCGTCGAGAAGATCATGCGGGGCAACGCCCGCCGCATGCTCTCCATGGATTGACAAGATCTGTGTGCGCTCACGACCGCCATGCGGTTGCCAGCGCACACAGAAATCGTCAGGTCAGCGGTGGGCGGCTCAGGGTCGTGACGGCGCGCACGTCGTCGGCGAAGCCGAGGTCGCGGTAGAGGCGGAGGGCGTCGGTGGGGCTCTCCTCGTCGACGCCGAGGATGGTGCGCTCGAAGCCGTTGTCCGACCCTGCGATCTTGCGGAGGGCATCGGCCATCAGCCAGCGGGCCACGCCCTTGCCACGCCACGCCGGGCGGGTGCCCACGGTATTGATCCAGGCCTCCACCGGCAGGAGGTCCCAATCCTGGGGGTAGGCAGCGGTGAGCACTAGCGAGGCCACCTGGCCGCTGGCCGGCTCGACGGCGAGCACCGACAGGTCCGGACGAAAGCTTCGGTGGCCGGTGTACCACTGCGCCCACGCCTCGCGGGAGCGAGGCTCGCTGCCCCAGTGGTCGGCGAACGCCTCCATGTGGGCCAGCCGAGCCTCCTCGTCGAGCGCCGGGCTCCAGGGGACCAGCTCCAGCCCGGCGACCGCGGGCCGGTCGGCGACCGGGGCGACGGTGGTCCGGACGACCTCAAGGAAGCGCCGCACCGGCTCGAACCCGAAGCGCGTGGCCAGGGCGAGCACATCACGCTGCTGGTCGGCGGCGTCGACCTGCACCTTGGTCGGCAGGTTGCTGTCGAAGCCGGCCGCCACCTCGGTCGCCCGGTCGAGCATCCTCTCGAAGAGCTGCACCCCGATCCCCCGGCGCCGGTGGCTGGGCCGCACGCCGCCCCAGCACGACACCTTGTGGGCCGTCCGCTCGCCGGGCATCGCCTTGAGCCAGGTGAACCCCACCAACTCGGGCCCATCCCACACGAAGACCGCATCGGTGGCCGGGTTTGACCAGATGGATGCCCACTCGTCGGCCAGATCATCGAGGTCATAGGTCTCCCCCCGCTGGTCGACGGCCTCTATGGCCGCCAGCAGCGCCGCCCACTCCGGGTCGTCGTCACGTGACGGCGAGGCCCACCGCAGCTCCACCATCCTCCGATCCTGGCACTGCGAGCTCCCGGCGCGGGAGCGAATAGCGTCGGCGGCGATGGACCCGAGCTCGCTCCACACGATCCGGTATGACGCAGCCGATGGTGTGGCCACCATCACGCTGGACCGGGCGGACCGGCACAACGCCTTCACCACGGCCATGTGCGATGAGATGGCGGCCGCCTGGACCCATGTGCGCGAAGACGACGCCGTGCGGGCGGTCGTGGTCACCGCGGCTGGTGACAAGGCCTTCTGCACGGGCATCGACCGGGCGGAGGTACCCGCCGACGGCGGGCCCGAGTACCGCTTCGACCCGCTGACCTACTCGGATCCGGGCGGGCGGCTCGGACCCCGCAGCAACCAGTGCTGGAAGCCCGTGGTCGCGGCGATCAACGGGATGGCCGGCGGCGGCGCCTTCTACCTGCTCGGCGAGGCGGACATCCTGATCGCCGCCGATCACGCCACCTTCTTCGACCCCCACGTCACCTACGGCATGCCGGCGGTGTTCGAGCCAGCTCTGATGCTGCACCGGATGCCGTTCGGCGAGGTGATGCGGATGACGCTGCTCGGCAACCACGAGCGGATCAGCGCCGCCCGCGCACTGGAGATCGGTCTGGTGACGCAGGTGGTGGCGCTCGCTGACCTGCCTACTGCCGCCCACCGCGTCGCGGCCGCCATCGCCTCGCAGCCCCCCACCGCCGTGCAGGCCAGCCTGCGGTCGCTGTGGGCGGCGCGCGAGCTCACGCGCGCTCAGATGCTCGACGTCGGCAACACCTTCTTGAACCTGGCCATGAGCAAGGACGCGCTGGCCGAGGGACAAGCGGTGTTCAGCTCCGGTGAGCGCATCGACCCAACCGTCCGGTGACGCTCGCAGCCACAGTGCGGGAGACGGCTGCACGCTTCGGGCCGCGCGTCGCCTTCGTCGATCCCGACGGCACGCCGCTGTCCTTCGTCGACCTGGACCAGCGCTCCGACGAGGTGGCCGCCGGACTCCTCGCGGCTGGCATCGGCCCCAGCGACGTGGTGCTGCTGCGGCTCGCGTCGGACTCCACCTACGTGATGGCCTACGCCGCCGTCGCCAAGGTCGGCGCCATCGCCGCCGGGGTGAACCCGCGCCTGGCCGGGCCGGAGCAGGACGCCGTCGCACGGCTGGCCGACCCGGCCGTCACCCTGGCGACGGCGGACGACGTGGAGGCCCTGCGCCAACCGGGCACCATCGCGCCACTGGCCGTCGACGCCGGCCGACCCGTCGCCCTGGTGTTCACCTCCGGCACCACGGGTCAGCCCAAGGGCGCCCTGTTTCGTGACCGCCAGCTGGCGGCCATCACCCGGATCGACGTCGCTGACGGGTGGGGCGATCCGGCCGCACCACCCACGCCGATGCTCGCCGGCACGCAGTTCGCCCATGTCGGCTTCATGACGAAGCTGCCCTGGTACCTGCGCCTCGGCACCACCACCCACGTGCTCGCGCGTTGGCGGGCCGCCGACGCGCTGGCCTGCGTGGCCGAGCACCAGATCCCCTCCATCGGCGGCGTGGCTCCGCAGATCGCGCTGCTGCTGCGGGAGGACCTCGACGCCTACGACCTCACGTGCGTGCAGAGCCTGATCGTGGGTGGCTCGGCGTCGTCACCGGCGCTGGTGCGAGAGGCGAGGGAGCGGTTCGATGCCAGCTACTCGATCCGCTACTCCTCTACCGAGAGCGGCGGTTGCGGCACCGGCACGGCTGCGGATGCCGACGACGCCGAGGCCCTGTTCACCGTCGGCCGACCGCGTGGCGGCATCGAGGTGGCCATCCGGGACGACGACGCCGGTCCCCTGCCCGACGGCGAGGTGGGTGAGGTGTGGCTGCGCTCCCCGACCTCGATGGCGGAGTACTGGAGCGACCCGGAGGGCACCGCCCACGCGCTGGTCGAGGGCTGGCTGCGCACCGGCGATCTCGGATCCCTGGATGAGCGGGGCCGTCTGCGACTGGCCGGGCGATGCACGGAGATGTACATCCGGGGTGGCTACAACGTCCATCCCGCCGAGGTGGAGGGCGTGCTGGCCGATCACCCGATGGTTGCGGAGGTCGTCGTGGTCCCCCGACCCGACGACGTGATGGGCGAGCTCGGCGTGGCCGTGGTGGTGCCGAGCGATCCCGCCCACCCGCCCACCCTCGCCGACATCCGGGCCTTCCTCGAGCCGAAGCTGGCCCGCGACAAGCTGCCCGAGGCGGTGCGGATCGTCGCCGCCCTGCCGCTCACCGCCATGCAGAAGGTCGACCGCCGAGCACTGGCAGCCGGGGAGGCGACGTCGTCCGTGGGGTGAGCGGTGTCATGCTGTCCGGGTGAGCGGGATGCCGCACGTCGCCAGGCACATGCGCCCATCCCCCGTCGGCCAGCGCCCCGAGAGCAGGCCGGCCCTCCTGGCCGCCCTCGTCCTGGCGGGTGCGATGACGACGGCGGGGTTGGCGATCGTCGGGACGACGCTGACCCGCCCGGCTAACGACGAGGTGGAAGCGGCCGGGGCCGCGGCCGGGGCGGCGGGCGGAGAGACGGCGCTGTGCTCGCGCGCATCACTCGAGGAGCGGGCCGGCCTGGTCCTGGTGGTGGGCCTGCCGGGCGTGACCGATCCTGATGATCCCCTTGTCGACCGCTTGGTCGCGGCTGGCGTCGGTGGGGTGATGCTGCGTGACGACAACATCACCAGCGAGGAACAGGCCCAGGAGCTGGTCGCTGGCCTGCGGGCCCGCCTGGGGGAGGGTCTGCTGGTGGCGGTCGACGACGAGGGCGGGCGCGTCACCTCGCTGGGCGAGCTCGGTCAGTCGGTCATCTCGGCCAGGCGACTCGGCCAGCGTGGCCCCGAGGCGGCGTTGGAGGCGGGTCGGGAGCTCGGTGAGCTGGCCGCGTCCGTCGACATCGACTGGGTGTTCGCTCCGGTGGCCGACCTCGACGACGGGCCGTTCTCGGGCGTGATCGGCGACCGCTCCTTCGGCGCCGACCCCGACCTGGTCGCCGAGACCGCCACCGCCTTCGCCCAGGGTCTCCGCTCGGAGGGGATGTCCGTCACCGCCAAGCACTTCCCCGGTCACGGGGGGGAGGGCGACCCCCACGTCGGCGGGGCGGTCGACGACACCTCGCTCGAGGACCTCGTGGCCGAGGACCTGGTGCCCTTCAGGGCCCTGTTCGACGACGGGGCCGAGGCCGCCATGATCGGGCACGTCACCTATCCCGAGGCCTGGGGCGACCGGCCCGCCAGCCTGGAACCTCGTGTCTACGAGCTGCTGCGGGCCCAGGGCTTCGGTGGGGTCGCCATCACCGACGCGCTGGGCATGGGGGCGATCCACACCCGCTGGGGCTTCGACACCGCCCCCGCCATGGCCGTGGCCGCCGGCGCCGACGCGGTGCTGGTGAACCAGGGCGACCAGATCGATGTCCTCCATGCCGGCTTGGTGGCAGCCGTGGAGGAGGGGCGCCTCGACGAGTCACGTCTCGACGAAGCCGTCGGCCGGATCCTGGCTCTGCGCCACGAGCCGCTCGACGGCATCATCTGCCCGAGCTGATCAGCGAGCTCAAGCCAGGAGCCCCTGCGGTGATCACGTCCCCAGGATGCTCACGAAGCTGACCATCTCACCGGGATAGCCGCCGAGGTTGTGGGTGAGGGCGAGGTGGCGGTCGGCGGTGGTGGCGATCTGGCGGTCCGCCGGGGCTTGGCCGCGCAGCTGGAGCCAGGCCTCGAACATCATGCGAAGGCCGGAGGCGCCGACAGGATGGCCGAAGGACTTCAGGCCACCATCGGGGTTCACAGGCAGATCGCCGTCGAGATCGAAGGCACCGGCCTGGATCTCCTTCCATGCCCTGCCCCGCTCGCAGAACCCGAGGTCCTCCATGAGCACCAGCTCGGTGGGCGTGAAGCAATCGTGCACCTCCGCCATGGCCAGCTCCGCCCTCGGATCGGTGAGGCCGGCCTGGGCGTAGGCGCCTTGGGCGCAGGCGACGACCTCGGGGAAGGTGGTGTAGTCGTAGGCGGGATCGGTGAGGCCGGAGCCGTTGCCGGCCACGAACGAGAGCGCCTTCACGTAGATCGGCGAGTCGGTGTAGCGCTC
>Ga0183260_10004843_pt1 | contig 10647 bp, 10 predicted proteins | sample AntDrymUQ4972206_2_FD_129768 | JGI IMG/M metagenome (GOLD analysis project Ga0183260, IMG submission 129768) | Polar desert sand microbial communities from Dry Valleys, Antarctica - metaG UQ497 (22.06) (version 2) (version 2) | ecosystem: Environmental > Terrestrial > Soil > Desert | place...
CTAGCGCGAGTAGGCGGCCAGCTTTGACTTGAAGGTGGAGAAGACCGGCCGCGGCGTCCCGTCGGGATCGACGAGGCCGGCGTCGAAGCGGCACCTCGCGCCGCAGCCGCTGCCGTCGTCCTCGATCCCGAAGAAGTTGTAGGAGTACACGCGCTCGACGCCACGCGAGCGAAAGCGGCTCGCGTAAGTGAACATGTTCCTGATCCGCGCCGCCTGGCGCGACTCGGAGTAGCGAAACGATCCCCTGAAGCTCGCCAGCGCGCCGGTCTCGGTGAACCAGAACTTCGTGCGCTTGTTGTAGCGGCGCACCGTGTTGATGATCCGCGCCGTACCGGTCGCGCGGCTGCGGTTGACGTCGGAGTAGTTGTGGATCCCGACGACCTTCAGCCGGGTGCGCCACGTGCGGCTCAGGCGCGCGTAGAAGCTGCGGATGTAGCGATCCGAGCCGGCCTGGTCGAGCATGTCCAGACCCACGACCGCGCACGTCGGGCAGCGGCGCTTGACGGTCGAGTACATGCTCTTGTAGTACGAGACGGCGTTGCCGACGCGGTTCCACGTCTCCTGCGTCTTGTGGTTGACCTCGTTCCAGGCGCCGAAGTCGCGCACGCCGAGCTTGCGGAAGTAGGCGACCATCCGGCCGATGTCGCGGCGGTACTTCGCCGTCGACACGACGCGGCCGCGCTTCTCGCGCAGGTCCGTCGTCGAGACGTGCAGCAGCGTCGAGACGCCGTTGCGGCGCGCGGCGAGCACGAACTCCCGCGCCCTCGCGCGCTCGCCCGCGTCCTGCATGACGTCCGACGGCACGAAGTAGCGCGTGCGCTTGACCTTCAGCTCCTGGAAGTACGGCGAGTCGAACATCGCCGGGCTCTGGTCGGCGACCCCCACCCGGATCGAGCTGCGGGCGGCCGCGGGCGAGGCCGGAGCGAGGGCGATCAGGGCCAGGAGCGAGATGAGCGGTGTGCGACGCATAGCTGCTCCAACCCAGCCACCGGGGTCAAGGTTGCGGATCGTCCGGCGGATCGTCGAGCCGTACGCGGCGCGCCTGCGCCTCGCCGTCGCCGGGGTCGATCTGCACGAGGTCGGCTGCCCGCGGCAGGAAAGCGGGCAGCCGCGTGTAGGTCACACGGGCCAGCCCGATGTCGCCGCCGGCGTCGGTCAGGTTGCCGGTCCCGCCGCCGCCGACGGAGCCCGGGTTCAGCACCGTGACGGCCCCGGCCTGCTCGGAGGACTGCGCGTGGGTGTGGCCCGCGACGAACAGCAGCGGCGCGTCCGGCGGCTCGGCGCGCAGGCGATCGAGCGCAGTACGGGCGAGCGCGGGCGCATGCACCAGCACGATGTCGACCCGGCCCAGTAGCGGCTCCAGCCACGCGGCGAAGCGCTCCTGCTCGGCCGGCGGATAGGTCGCGCCGTTGTCGCGGTAGCGCTCGCGGGCGAGGCGCTTGAGCGGGTCGTCGTACCCGGCGATCCGCAGCCCGCCGACGCGCTGCACGACCGTGCCGTCGGTCGTCCCGTCGCCGCGCAGCCGTCCGCTGCGCGTGAGCACGATCGCGCCGGTGCGCGCGAGCTTGCGCTCGAGCACGTCGGAGTCGTGGTTGCCCGATACGAAGACCAGGCGTGAGCCGACGCGCGCGACGCGCAGCACGAGCGCCTGCTCGACGGGCGATCCGCGGTCGGTCAGGTCGCCCGCGAAGAGCAGCAGCCCGCCGCGCGCGGCGCGCTCCAGCGCCGGCAGCGCGATGACGTTGTTGTGCAGGTCCGAGGCAATCGTCAGCCGCGGCAGCCCTGCGCCCAGCGACTGGCGGCCGGCCGGCGCGCTGACGAAGCGCGCGATGCCGACGAGCTGCTCGTCGATCTCCTCGTCGAGGGTCTGCGCCGAGGCCCCGAACGACGCCAGCGCACGCAGCGCGGTCGGCACCTCTGGGCCGTTGGCGTAGTACTGCGGGCTGTCGACGTTCGAGCGCGGCGGCAGCAGCAGGACGAGCGCAACGCCGGCCGCCAGTGCCGTGACGAGCGCCGCCGGCAGGCTGACGCGCAGGCGCGGGCCGGGTTCGCCGCGGACCGCGAGCGCGACGAGGACGCCGAACGCCAGGCCGGCGAGGACCGCGACGAGGATCGCCAGGCGCAGGTAGTAGGCGAGCGCGTCGCGCGCCTGCGAGCGCACGGCCGCCGCGTTGAGCCGTCCGTCGTCGGCGAGCTTCACGACCGCCGCTCGGTCGATCGAGCGGACGTCGACGCTGACCCGCGCCGGCAGCCGGACCGCGGGGAAGCGCACGCCCCAGTCGACCAGCGGGACGTAGAGGTCCAGCGCGCCGCGGTGGCCGGGATCGACCGACAGCTGCACCGTGCCCACGTCGAGCCGGCGCTCGAGGCTGAAGGTCGAAAGCGCGGCCACCTCGCCCGCGAGCGTGGCGAGCACGACGACGGCGAGGATCAGGGCCCGGGTCATGCGCTCTGAAGCTAGAACGGCGTGCGGGGGCCGGCTCAGCGCGGCAGGACGAGCTCGGCGATCAGCGCCCGGTGGTCGGTGCCGGCGATCGCGTGCGCGGTGACGCGCCGCACGCCGATCGCGGCGGGCACGAGCACGTGATCGATCGTGATCGGCGGCAGCGGGGGCGGGGAGAAGAACGTCGGGCGCAGCCCGTCGCCGGTCGCATCCGCGGCGTCGGCGTAGCCGCGGTCCAGCAGACGGCGCAGGTCGCGGTGGTCGAGCGTCGCGTTGAAGTCGCCCGCGAGGACCGTGCGCCGGCCGCCCGCGTGCGGCGCCGGCAGCGCGCGCATCACGGCCTGCCAGCCGCGCAGCGCCGCGCCGGAGATCGGCGGGTCGGGATGCACGGCGACGACGCCGAGCTCCCCGCCGCCCGGCAGGCTGAGCGCCGCCTGCAGCTGCTCGGGAGAGCCCGCGCGCGGCACCGCGAGCGGACGCAGCGGGCGGCGTGCCATCAGGCCCGTGCCGACCCCGCGCGCGCCCGGATCCAGCACGCGCCCGGGCAGCCGCCGGCGGATGCCCGCGCCGTCGAGGCGCGCGACCGCCTCAGGCGTGAGCTCCTGCAGGCTCAGGACGTCGACGTCGTACGCGCGGACCAGGCGCAGGACCTCCCGCGCGTCGCCGTCGCCGAAGCGCAGGTTCGTCGTCATCACGACGAGCGGGCGGCCCGGGCTGTCCGCGCCGGCGCGCTGCGGCCCGTCCAGCGCCCGCGGCGCCAGCGCGAGCGCGAGCAGTCCCAGCGCCAGCGCCGCGACGGCCGCCACGATCCACTCGCGGGCGACGAGCGCCACGAGCAGCGGAACGATCGCGCTGGCGGCGACGTAAGGCGTGAAGGCGATCATCGCGACAAGCGGATGCGCGCCGTCGAGCGCAAGCGTGCGCACGAGCGCCCACAGCGCCCACGGCGCCGCGAGCAGCGCGACGAGGATCCGGCGACGACGAGGCACGCGTGCGATCAGACCTCGGCGGGCGCGCGCGGCGGCTACCGCGCGGGCGCGGCCTCACCGCTGGCGCCCGCCGCAGCCAGCGCCCGCGCATGCAGCTGACCGGCCGCGACCACGGCCCAGACGATCGCCAGCCACGTCGTGGCGGCGAGCGAGGCGTGCAGCCAGACGATCTCGGCCGGCAGCTCGAGCTGGTACTGCACGGCGCCGACGACGCCCTGCAGCGCGAGCAGCCCGCAGAGCCAGGTCAGCGGGGCGCGATCGGCGCGCGTCACGCCGCGGTGGCGGGCGAGGATCCACAGCGCGACGGCGACGACGCCCAACAGCGTCGCGATCCGCGCGTGCTGCTCGATGACGAAGTTCAGCGTCTCGACGCCCTTGAAGTCCAGCCGCGGGACGATGTCCTGCGTGCCCGTGCCGCCGGTGTGCGGACCGGCCGCCGTGGCGGCCGTGCCGGCGAAGATCGCGATCGCGCCGAGCGGGATCAGCGCCCGGATCCCCCAGATCAGCAGGCGATCGCCGGACGCGGCGGCGGGACGCGCGGCCAGCTCCTCGGGCTCGCGGTGCGCCCGCCAGTCGAGCATCACGCACGCGACGAGGATCAGCATCGACAGCATGAAGTGGCTCATCACGAACCCGGGCGCCAGGTCGTAGAGCACGGTGAAGCCGCCGAGCACGATCTGCGCGACGACGCCGAGCGGCAGCAGCGCGCCGAGCCGCAGGAGGTCCAGGCGAAACGGTCGCCGGCGCAGGGCGCCGACGAAGGCCGCGAAGGCGGCGAAGCCGACGAAGCCCGTCAGCATCCGGTTGCCGAACTCGATCACCCCGTGCGTGTTGAGCTCGGTGTAGAGCGACGTCTCGGTGCACTTCGGCCATGTCGGGCAGCCGAGGCCCGAGCCGGTGACCCGGACCGCGACGCCCGTCACGACGATCAGCGTGAAGGCGACGAGCGCGACGCGCGCGATCAGCGCGTAGCGGGCGGGGGTGACGGTGAGGCGATCGCGCATCGGCGCAGAAGCTTAGGGCCGTCCCGGTGCCGGTCGCGCGCTCACGCCGCGGCGGCGGCCGGCTGCGCCTCGAGCTCCTCGCGGCGCGGGTTCTCGATCCCCGCCAGCGCGATCAGCCCGCCGACGATCATCAGCAGCCCCGAGACGATCATCCCGCGGTGAAACGCCTCGACGTTCGCCGCGCGCACCGCCGCGCGCACGGCCGGGTCGACGCGGTCTGCGGGCATCGCCAGCGGCCGCTCGCGCGCCCGCTCTACGTAGCCGGACGTCGCGTCGCCCGCGCGGGCGCGCTCGTCCAGGCGGCGCTCGACGCCGGTGCCGAACTGCGCCGACACGACCGCGCCGACGGCGGCGATCGCGAGCAGCCCGGCGACGCGCGCGATCGCGTTGTTGACGCCCGACGCGATCCCGGCGTGGCGGCGCTCGGCAGCCTGCAGGACGGTCGCCGTCAGCGGCGCGACGGTCATCGCGAGGCCGAGACCGAAAAGCAGCGTCGCCGGCAGCACATCGGCGGCGTAGGCGCCGCGCTCGTCGACGCGCGTGAAGACGAGCATGCCGATGCCGCCGACGATCGGCCCGGCGGTCATCAGCAGCCGCGGCCCGACGCGCGTCGCCAGCGCGCCGAAGCGCCGCGACAGGCCGATCAGCAGCAGCGTGATCGGCAGCAGCGCGACGCCCGCCTCGAAGGCGCTGTAGCCGGCCACCTGCTGCAGGAAGATCGCGATGAAGAACGAGGCCGCGCCGAGCCCGGCGTACGCGGTCAGCGTCACGACGTTGCCGACGGCGAAGTTGCGCGAGCGGAAGATCGCGGGCGGCAGCATCGGGTCGGGCGCGCGGCGCTCGTACGCGACGAACGCGCCGAGCGCGCCCAGGCCGCCGAGCAGCGCCACCCACACCGTGGGATCCGACCAGCCCACCAGCGGCTGCGAGATCAGCGCGTACGTCGGCCCGGCGAGGCCGATGACGCACAGGACGGCGCCCGGGACGTCGATGCGGTGTCCGCGGTCGCCGGGGCACTCCGGCACCGCGCGCGCGATCAGCCACAGGCAGACGGCCACCAGCGGCACGTTCATCGCGAAGATCACGCGCCACGAGATCGCGTCGACGAGCAGGCCGCCGAGCGGCGGGCCCACGGCGATCGCCGCGCTCGTACCGGCCGTCCACGAGCCGATCGCCGCCGCCCGCTCGCCGGGCCCGTAGACCGTGGTGATGATCGCCAGCGAGCTCGCACGAGCAGCGCGCCGAACGCGCCCTGCAGCGCGCGGGCGCCGATCAGCACCTCGACCGACGGCGTGGCCGCGCAGGCCAGCGACGCGCCGCCGAAGCCCGCCACGCCGATCGCGAAGATCCGGCGGCGGCCGTACAGGTCGCCGAGCGAGCCGCCCACGAGGATCAGCGCGGCGAGCAGTAGCAGGTAGGCCTCGACGACCCACTGCTGGTCGGCGAGCGAGCCGCCGAGGTCCTCGCGCAGCGCCGGCAGCGCGACGTTGACGACGGTCTGGTCGACGAACACGATCGCCGAGCCGAGGATGCAGGCGATGAGCGTCAGCCGCTTGGCGCGAGCCTCGTCCATCGCCCAGACGGTAACGTCGTCGGGAGGTCGCCGATCCCGGCCACCCTGCGACAGAGTCAGCCTTGCCCAACCTTCGGCGACCGGACGACGAAACCAACTCATGCGGCCGATCGACACCCGGCTGGACGGCACGATCCTGATCGAGCCAGCCGTCCACGGCGACCCCCGCGGGTTCTTCCTGGAGAGCTACCGCGCCAACGTCTGGGCCGAGCACGGCGTCGGCGACGTCTTCGTGCAGGACAACCACTCGCGCTCGGGCCGCGGCGTGCTGCGCGGGATGCACTTCGCGGTCGGCGACGGCCAGGCCAAGCTCGTGCGCTGCGCCCGCGGGACGATTCTCGACGTCGTCGTCGACCTGCGCCGCGAGTCGCCCACCTACGGCGATTGGGAGGCCCACGAGCTCGACGACGAGCGCGCGCGCCAGCTCTACATCCCGGTCGGCTTCGCGCACGGCTTCTGCGTGCTCTCCGACGTTGCCGACGTGACCTACAAGTGCTCCTCCTACTACGACGTGGCGGTCGAGCGCGCCTTCTACTACGACGATCCCGACGTCGGCATCGCGTGGCCGCAGGACATGGCGCTGCTCGTCTCCCAGCGCGACATGGAGGCGCCGAAGCTGCGCGAGATCACCGGCGAGCTGCCGTTCTAGGCGCGCGCTCGGCCGGCGGGAGCGCGCACCTCCATCATCGCCCGTACGCCGGCCTGAAACCAGCGGACGCCCTCGTGGACGAGATCGATCTCGATCTCGTGGAAGCCGGGCGCCGGCGGGCCGAGGACCTCCAGCGGGACGATCGCGCGCGCGCCCGGGGCCAGCGCCGCGCCGATCCCCGTACGCAGCCCCTCCACCGGCACGCCGTCGGAACCGATCCAGCGATACGCGAGCCGGATCTGCGGATGGGCGGTCATCCCACCGGGCCAGCGCGCCCCGCCGCGGTTGGCGATCTCGACATCGAAGGTGCGCGGCTCGCCTGCGACAAGACGCAGGTCGTCGTCGAGCAGCCTGATGTGCGCGCGGTAGTCGCCGGCGGCGGGCTCCGTGCTCTCGTTGCAGCGCTCGATCTCCTCGGCGCCGGCGCGCCCCACGGTCGCGGGCGAGCGGCCGCGGTCGACGTGCCCCGTGGCGTCGAGAAACGCCTGCACGGCGGCGGCGTCCGCGGCGGGCACCGCCAGGGTGCGCAGATCCGTACGCCGCTCAGGCAGGTAGTAGGCCTCGTTGAGCGATCGCCCGTCGATCGTGAGGTCCGGCCGCCAGCGGTCGTAGACGGCGCATTTGCGCTCGCGCGCCGCGACGTCGTTGAGCACCAGGTCGGCGTGGTAGATCGGCTCGCGCAGGTAGCGACGTGGCCCGGCGACGTCCGTCACGCCGTGCAGGCGCGGCTCGAAGCGCACGAGCGCGCGGTCGTTGCGCAGCAGGCGCAGCGAGTAGTCCGGCCGCCACGGCCATTGCGCCAGCCAGCTGGTGGCGTCGGGGTACAGCCAGCGCCGCGGCATCCAGGCGTGCGTGACGTCCGCCGCGCCGACCGTCTCCGCGATCTCCCCGGCCAGCCCCGGCGCGGGCACCTCGTCGCCGTCGAGGCGCACGATCCAGCGCCCGCGACACTGCGCGCGCAGCCACGCCGTCATGCGCTCGATCGTCCCGGGGAACGGCACGAGGATGACGCGGTCGGCGAGCTGGCGGTAGCCGTCGAGCCGCGCTGGGTCGACGCGATCGTCGGCGGCAAGCACGATCTCGGGATCGAGCGACCGCAAGGGCGCGAGCGCGGCCGCCACGCGCTCCGGCGCCACGTTGACGACGCAGCAGACTGTGTACTCGGGAGGCACGCTGCTACGAGGCGTTGCGCACGACGACCGCGTAGTCGCGGTTGGCGTAGACGTCGGCGTCGAAGTCGCCGCTCTGCGCCGGGAAGCGGACCTCGCCGGACTCGAAGCCGGCGAGCCGGCACAGCGCCAGCAGCACCTCCGGAAACAGCGGGTGGTGGTGCGTCGTGTCCGTCCAGAACGCCTTCAGCGCGGCCGGGTTGTGCGGGTTGACGGTCTCCATGATCGCCACGCCGCCCGCGGCGAGCTTGGCCTGCATGAGCGCGAGCAGCTCGGTGAGCTGCCCGGCGCTCAGGTGCTCGACGACCTGGGCGGCGAACATCCCGGGCACCGCGCCGTCGTCGAGCTCGCGCAGGTAGCTCGCCGCGCCGGCGAGCCTGACGTCGAGGCCCTTCTCGACGCAGCGCGCGACCATGCTCTCGTCCATGTCGGCGCCGCGCGCGCCGATGTCGCGCGCCACGAGCGCGTCGAGGAACTCGCCGCGACCGCAGCCGAGGTCGAGCACCCAGTCGCAGCCCGCGAAGAACGGCAGGTAGGCGAGCTGCTGCTCGCGCACCGCGCGTTCGTCGCCGCGGAAGATGTCCTCGAAGCCGCGGTACGTCGCCGCGTCGCTGGAGGCGCCGTCGAAGCGCAGCACGCGGCGGCCGTGCTCGTCGACCTGCGAGATCGCCGGGTGCGTCGAGGCGGGCCGCGCGCGCATGCCCTCGACGAGGAGCTTGAGCTCGCTGGTGATCGCGGCGTCGGAGCGGTGCACGAGGGCCTGCAGGCGGGCGACCTGCGCCTGCGTGTCGCGGATGAGGTCGTCGAGCCGGTTCTCGACGTCGCGCACCGCACGCACCGTCGAGCGGCTGAGCTCGTCCTGGTGATGGGTGTAGGGGCGCATCGCGGTCAGCAGGGCGCGTCGCGCCGCACCTTTCGCGCCGCCCGTCTCGCGCGCGTGGCGCAGCGGGTCGTAGGTCAGCTTCAACTCCGCCAGCTCGACCCAGCTGCTCGGCGCCCCGTCGCCGGCGCCGTCCTGCAGCGAGCCGGTCGTCATCCCGGCGCTCTTGCGCCGGTGGCCGGCCGCGAGGCGCTTGAGGCGCTCGCGGGCGACGCGGCCGACGGCCTCCATCGAGAAGTGCTCGGCGATCTCGCGCTGCGCCCGCACGCCGCGCGCACGCGCCTCGTCAGGGTTCTCCCAGACCTCGCGCATGAGCTGCGCGGCGTGGTCGAGGTCCGGCTCGGCCCAGGTGCCATGAGCGGGGTAGTTCTCGCCCTCCTCGCCGACGAGGGTCTCCGTGTGGCGCACGAGGTAGGAGTTCTCCGCGGTCATGAAGTCGAGGTTGGCGCTGAACCCCGTCGCGACGACGGGCTTGCCGAGCGCCATCGTCTCGCCGAGCGTGAGGCCGAAGCCCTCGGCGCGATGCAGCGACACGTAGCAGTCGGCGCGGCGCATCAGCGCGGCCATCTCCGAGCTCGCCAGGAAGCGGTCGACGATGTGGATGTCCGGCCGGTCGCCGGCGGCTTCGCGCAGGCGCGCCAGCCGCTCTGGCTTGAAGTCGCCGTTGTGGCTCTTGAGCACGAGCTGCGGGCCCTCGCCGGGCGCGAACGCGCGCGTGAACGCATCGACGAGCCCGAGCGGGTTCTTGCGCGCAAGCGTCGAGTAGAAGTCGAACAGGAAGAGGAACACGAAGCCGTCGGGCAGGTGCAGGCCCGCGATGTCGGCGCCCGGCGGCGGGGCGACGATCGGCAGCGGGATGCGCACCACCGGCACCGGCGAGGCGTTGGAGACGATCTCCTGGACGTAGCGCGAGTAGACCCAGATCTCGTCGACGAGGCCGAACGCGCGGTCCCAGCTGGGCGGCACGACGTCGACCTCCCAGGCCCAGACGCCGATCGTGTGACGGTTCTCGAAGAACTCGGCGCCGAGGCTCGCGTACAGCGCGGGCAGCTCGGGCGCGTTGACGCAGATGAGGTTGAACGGCAGCTCGCCCTCGACGTGCAGATCGGCGAAGTCGGTCGTCTTGACCTGCGCGCGACGGCCGTCGGGCCCGACGACGTCGGGCAGGTTGACGTCAACCGTGGTCGTGCGGACGGGCACGCCGGCCTCGTGCAGCGCCTGGATGTACAGCCGCGCGGCCTGGCCGAGGCCAAGCCCGCCGCGCAGGTAGCCGACGGCGTTGACGCCGAGCGAGGCGAGTTGCGGGTTGCGGGTCATCGGGAGCGATGGTGCCACAGTGGCCGGGCGCCGCTCAGCGGCCGAACGTCCGCGTCAGCGCGCGCGCCCGCTGCGGCACGTCGGCGACCAGCTCGCGGACGTTCGCCAGGCCCGCGCGCAGCTCGGCGTCGCCGACCTCGATCGGCATCATCGAATCCTGCAGCGTCGCGAGCGTGGCGTCGGCGCTCGTCACAGCGGCGACGGCATCCTCGAGGTAGCCCTTCAGCCCGCCCGACGGCGCACCGGGCGCCGGCGTGGTGAATGTGCGCCCGGGCAGCCCGTGACGCGCGGCGAACTCGCTGTGCGTGCGCCGGGCGCGCCCGTAGGCCACCTGGACGGGGCCGAACATCGCCTCCTCGAGCTCGTCGGCCTTGTGCTCGTCGAGCAGCTCGTAGGCGGCGCCGAGCGCCGCAAGGGCCCGCGCGAGGTCGTCGATCGCATCGGCGACCGCGTCGAGCAGATCCTGCCGCGCCTCGGCGGACGAGTAGGCCATCAGGGAACTAGCTCCGATCTCCGTTGCGGCGCATCCGCGCTAGCTCCGCGGCGAGCGCCTGTTGTCCGGCGGCCAGCCCGCGAACGCGCTCGTCGAGCGATTGCAGCGCCCGCAACAGCTCCTCGTCGAC
>Ga0183260_10004844_pt1 | contig 10647 bp, 8 predicted proteins | sample AntDrymUQ4972206_2_FD_129768 | JGI IMG/M metagenome (GOLD analysis project Ga0183260, IMG submission 129768) | Polar desert sand microbial communities from Dry Valleys, Antarctica - metaG UQ497 (22.06) (version 2) (version 2) | ecosystem: Environmental > Terrestrial > Soil > Desert | place...
GACCGGCTCGACGACCAGGCCCTGCACGTGCGGGGCGCTTCCTCCCGGAGCCGCCCCCGCCGACGCTTCTTCACCCCGCGGCGTCTCGAGGTCATCGAGCGGCTGCAGGAGGAGTCGATGCTGCCGGCCATCACCTTCATCTTCAGCCGCAAGGCCTGTGACGAGGCGCGCGATGCCTGCCTCGATGCTGGCCTGCGCCTCACCACGCCTGAGGAGCGAGCGCACATCCGGGCGATCGTCGACGAGCGCACAGCCGCGCTGGCCGACGCCGACCTCGACGTGCTCGGCTTCGACCGCTTCCTCGCCGGACTCGAGGCCGGCGTGGCCGCCCACCACGCCGGCATGGTGCCGGCGTTCAAGGAGGCGGTGGAAGCCTGCTTCATCGAAGGCCTCACCAAGGCCGTGTTCGCCACCGAGACCCTCGCGTTGGGTGTGAACATGCCCGCCCGATCCGTCGTCATCGAACGCCTCAGCAAGTTCAACGGTGAACAGCGCGAGCTGCTCACGCCGGGCGAGTACACCCAGCTGACCGGCCGGGCAGGGCGACGGGGCATCGACGAGATCGGCCACGCCATCGTGCTGTGGTCGCCGTTCGTGCCCTTCGAGCAGGTGGCCTCCCTGGCGTCGAGCCGCACCTACGCCCTGCGGTCTGCGTTCCGCCCCACCTTCAACATGGCCGCCAACCTCGTCCGCCGCTACCAACCCGAGGAGGCGCACCACCTCCTCAACCTGTCCTTCGCCCAGTTCCAGGCCGACGGGGCGGTGGTGCGCCTCGAGGCCCGCATCGAGCGGCAGCAGGTGCGTCTGGCCCGCCTGCGGGACGAGGCCGTCTGCGAGCGCGGCGACGTGGACGAGTACCGGCGCCTGCGAGCGGAGGCGAACGATGTCCGGCGCGCCCCGCGCGCCAGTGGCTCCGGGAGCCTCGACCGCACCTACGCGGCGCTGAGCCGCCTCACCCCGGGTGACGTGCTCGTCATCGAGGGCACCCGCCTGGCCGTGCTGAGCGTGGCCTTCCGCAAGGGCAACCCCCGCCTCCACCTGGTGGACGAGCGGAGCAAGCCCCGCACCATCGGCGCCGACGAGCTCACCGAGCCACCGCGGGCGCTCGGCACCGTCGAGCTGCCCGTGCCCTACAACCCCAACAACCGGGCCTTCCAGCATCAGGTGGGCGACGCGTTGCGCCAGGCCCGCCTGCACCCACCCCGGCATGCCACCGACGAGCCGGGCGAACCCGCCGCCACGCCCGCCGACCGGGCCTTCACCGTCGCCGAGGCGCACCCGGTGGCGGACTGCCCCGACCGGGATGCCCACGTCCGCAGCGCCCTGCAGGCCGAGCGGGTGGGTCGTGACCTCGAGGACCTCCGACGGCAGGTGCGCGGACGGACGGGGTCGCTGGCCCGCCGGTTCGATCGCGTGCTCCGGCTCCTCGAGGCCTGGGGCTACCTCGACGGGTGGGCCCTCACCACGAGTGGCCAGGTGCTGGCCCGCACCTACCACGAGTCCGATCTGCTGGTGGCCGAGGCCATGACCACCGGTCTGCTGGACGACCTCGACGGGCCGTCCCTGGCCGCGCTCGTCTCGTGCCTCACCTTCGAGCACCGGGGGCGCGACCGGCCACCTGAGCCCCGCTTCCCGTCGTCCACGGTGCGCGTCCGGTTCAGCGAGCTGCGTCGCCTGGCCGCCGAGCTGGCCGATGACGAGGAGGCGGCCGGCCTGCCCACCACCCGCCTCCCCGATGCCGGCTTCGTCCACCTGGCCCACGCCTGGGCGGCTGGCGGCGGGCTCGCCGCGGTGCTGGAGGACGAGGAGCTGTCGGGCGGCGACTTCGTCCGCAACATCAAGCAGCTGATCGACCTGCTGCGGGGGATCGCCGACGTGGCACCCGCGCCCGCCACCGCCGCTCGCGCTCGCCAGGCCGCCGACGCGCTGCACCGTGGTGTGGTGACGGCCAGCTCCGCGCTCGAGATGGAGGACCTGGGTGACGATCAGCAAGGGTGAGGTCTGGGGTGAACCCGGCCGGCTGCCCCGTCACGGCGTGGTGGTGCGCTCCGACGCCGAGGCCCGGGCCATCGTGACCGCCGCCCGGCGGGCTGGTGAGCCGATCCCGCCGTTGGGCCTGCTGGGCGGCGACCTCTGCCGCACCGTCGGCGGCACCGGCGACGAGGATCGGCTGCGCTCCGACTCGGCGACCCTCCTGCCCGTCGACCTCGGAGCCGTGCTCGTCGACGGGCGCCTCCACTGGTTCGTGGCCCACCTCGTCGTGCGCCGCAGCTGGTGGCGGGGCCGGGTGGTGGCAGCCATGAACGCCCAGTACCTCGGGGTCTGGGACGTCGTGCCCCGGGGTCACCCCAACGACGGCCGCCTCGACGTGCTCGACGCCGACCTCTCCTTCGACGAGCGCCTCCAGGTGCGGTCCCGTCTCAAGGCCGGCACCCACCTGCCCCACCCCCGCATCAAGGAGCGCCACGTCACCGCCCTCCAGCTCGACCTCGAGCGCCCCACCCCCATCTACCTCGACGGCCAGGACATCGGCCCCGCCACGACCCTGAGCATCCGAGTCGAGCCCGACGCCCTCACCTGCGTCGTCTGACTACTGCGGGCAGGGGGTCAGCCTGATGGTTCCGGTGCGGGTGGCGCGGTTGCCGGCCTGGTCGGTGGCCTCGACCGTGTAGTCGAGGGTGAGGTCGTCGGGAACCTCGGTGAACGGGCCCAAGGTCGCCATCCAGATGCCGCCGCTCTGGCTCATCCCGGTCGAGCCGGCGAGCGGCGGCCCCGACCAGCGGAGAACGGCCGACGTGGCGTCCGAGATCGTCGCCGTGATCGTCGACTGCTTGGGGCCTGGGGTGCAGCTGGGGCTCGTCACGCGGATCTCGGGAAACTGCGAGCTCAGTCCGATGATCACCGGCGGGGTGGTGTCGGTCGGAGGAGGAGGCGGCGGGATGATGACCGGGGCTTCGGTGGTGGTGGGGCCCTCGGGGGTGGTGGTCGGTGGGGCGATCTCGGGGACAGTCGTGGTCGTCGGGGTGGGCAGCACCAGGATCGGCTGGGTGGTGCTGGTCGTCGCCTCCACCTCCTCGGTGGTCGTGGTGGTGTCGCTGCCGGCCGCCAGCTGGACGTCGTCGCCGGATCCGGCGAGAGCCGTGGCGAGGCCGCCGAGAAGGAGCACGACAGCCGCGACGGCCGCCAGCCACCAGGGGCGTCGACGTCGGACCGGTGCCTCAGAGGCGGCGAAGCCATCGTTGGTGAAGCTGATCGGTACCGGCTCGCCACCACCGGCGATGCCGTCGAGCACGCGGGAGCGGAGCTCGGCGGGGGCCGGGACCAGGGGGGCGGCGGCCAAGAGGGCGAGGGGGCTGGCGACGGCTGCCTTGCGCTCGGTGCAGACGTCGCAGCCGTCGATGTGACGGGCCACCCGCTTGCGGAGGATGGGGGAGAAGCAGCCGTCCCAGCCGACGAGGATGGCGTCGAGCTCTTCGCACTCCTCTCGGCCGAGCCGGGCGATCAGCAGGGCGCCGAGCGATCGCTCGACCTGGTCGCGCAGCCGGCTGAGCATCACGTAGGAGTTGTTCAGCGACGTACCCACGGCGTCGGCCAGATCCTGGCCCTCCAGCCCCTGACGGACGTTGAGGTCGAGAAGGGCCTGATCCCGCTCGTTCAGCCCAGCGGCGGCGGCCCAGACAAGCTCCTGCAGGTCGGCGGCGTGGGTGCCCCGCTCCATGTCGACGTCCACGCTCCTCATCTCGTCCACCTCGTCGGTGAGCTCGAGGCAGCTGCGCTGGCGGGCTCGGCGCAGGGATTCATGGCGACAGATCGAGTAGAGCCACGGTCGGAGACGACTCGGGTCACGCAGCTGATCGAGGTGCTGCGACGCCGCGAGGAAGGCGTCGTGGAGGGCGTCGGCCGCCTCGTCCCGATCGCGCAGGATCCGGTGGCAGTGGTCGTGGAGCTTGTCCGCGTAGCGGTCGTAGACGGCCGCCCAAGCGGACGTGTCGCCGCTCCGGGCGGCCTCAACCAGCGCTGCATCGTCCATGGGTCGCACACGTGACCTCCTCCGCGTTCCACCTGTAGGAGGTCTCGGGGAGGCAGATCCTTGCAGAAACTACGGTGCGGACCGTGCTGGCCTGGATCCTCGACGAGAGCCCCGGCGCCTACCGCTACGGCGAGGTGCCCGACCCGCAGGTGGGTCCCGACGATGTCGCCGTGCGGCCGGTGGCCAGCGCCCTGAACCACATGGACCTCTGGCTCACCCGGGGGATGCCGCGCCCGGCGCTGCCCCACGTGCCGGGCTGCGACGTGGCCGGCGTGGTCGTCTCCGTCGGTTCGGCCGTGACCGGGTGGACAGCGGGCGACGAGGTGGTCCTGAACCCGGCGGTGGCCACGTTCGACGCGGTGGTCGCCCTCGGGGACGATGCGCCGATGGGTCGTGGCTTCCAGATCCTCGGCGAGCAGCGCTGGGGCGGACACGGTGAGGTCGTCGTCGTACCGAGCCGCAACCTGGTCGCCAGGCCGGCGGAACGGACTTGGGCGGAGTGTGCGGCGTACCCGCTGGCCACCCTCACCGCCTGGCGGATGCTGCGTCGAGCCCGCCTGGGGGCGGGGGAGCGGTGCCTCATCGTCGGGATCGGCGGAGGCGTGAGCACCGCCGCCCTCCACCTGGCCGTGCGGATGGGTGCTGAGGTGCACGTCACGTCCCGGCAGCCCGAGAAGGGCGAGGCCGCCCTCGCCCTGGGTGCCGTCGCCGCCTACGACTCCGGAGAGGACTGGCCGGTGAAGGCCGAGGTGGTGGTGGAGAGCGTCGGCCCGGCCACCTGGGAGCGGTCGATCCGAGCCCTCGTGCCGGGCGGCCGGTTGGTGGTGTGCGGTGGCACGTCGGGCCAGAAGGTGGAGCTGGACCTGCCCAAGCTGTTCTTCAAGCAGATCGAGGTCATCGGTTCCACCATGGGCAGCTACGGCGAGTTCGCCGAGGTCACCCGCCTCGTGGAGCAGGGACTGCCGATCTCCGTCGACAGCATCTTGGGCCTGGACGCCTACCCGGTCGCACTGGACCGCCTGGAGGCGGGGGCGCAGCTCGGCAAGGTCGTGCTGACCCACCGGTAGGGTCTCCGCTCGTGGACCTCGACGCCCTGAAGCAGCGACTCCAGGCCGAGGTGGAAGCTCGGGCTGATGCTCTCGTCGAGGCATCGCACCAGATCCACGAGCACCCGGAGACCAACTACGAGGAGCACTTCGCCCACCGCGCCCTCGCCGACCTCGTGGAGGCGGCCGGGGTCACCGTCGAGCGGGGCGCCTTCGGGCTGGACACCGCCTTCGTGGCCCGCGCCGGCACCACCGGCCCGATCGTCGCCGTGCTCTGCGAGTACGACGCCCTGCCGGGCATCGGGCACGCCTGCGGCCACAACATCATCGCCGCCGCCGGCCTGGGCGCCGGCTTGGCGGCCGCCGCGCTGGCCGAGGAGGCCGGCGGTCGGGTGGTGCTGCTCGGCACCCCGGCCGAGGAGGGCGGGGGCGGCAAGATCCTCATGGCCCGGAGGGGCGCCTTCGACAGCGTGGACGCCGCCATGATGGTGCACCCGGCCGGCGACGATCTGACCCGCATGGACGTCATCGCCGTCCAGGAGCTCACTGCTACCTACGCCGGCGAGGCCGCCCACGCCGCCGCCTTCCCCCACAGGGGCCGCAACGCGTTGGACGCCGCCGTCCTCGGGTACCTGAACGTGGCCGCCCTCCGCCAGCACACCCTGCCCGACGAGCGCATCCACGGCATCTTCCTGGAGGCGGGGGACAAGCCGAACATCGTCCCGGCCCGGGCCGTCACCGAGTGGATGGTGCGCTCTCGCAGCATCGCCAGCCTGGCGCCCCTCAAGACCCGCGTGGCCGCCTGCCTGGAGGCGGGGGCGGCGGCGGCCGGGTGCGAGGTGGACATCGCCTGGAAGCCGGTCGTGTACGCCGACATGCTCGACAACGAGGCCATGATCGCGTGCTACGTCGCCAACGCCGGAGAGCTCGGGCGGGTCGTCGCGGAGCCCGGCGGGGGAGCCTCGGTGGTGGGCAGCACGGACATGGGCAACGTGAGCTACCTGGTGCCGTCCATCCACCCGATGATCGCATCGGCTCCGTCAGGACTGCCCATCCACACCCCGGACTTCGCCACCCACGCTCGCTCCCCGCAGGGCGACCGGGCGGTGGTCGACGGGGCGGTGGCCCTGGCCTGGACGGTGGCCGACCTGTGGCTCGGCGACGGCGTGCTCGACGCCGTCCAGGTCGAGTTCGCCGCCACCATGGACCGGGTGGGCGAGGACGCCCGGAGGTCCGCGATCGCGGAGGTCGACCGGGCCTAACCTACGGAGCCCGTCGCCCGAAAGACCGCCGATGACCGTCTACATCGCCGAGGAGTTCACGCCGGATGAGGCGGACGTCCTCCGGCGCTACTTCACCAACCTGGACGGCCCCGTCTTCGCGCTGGTGAACCTGCCCGAGGTGGTCAAAGGAGCGCTCTTCGCCCGCTACTCCCGCAGCTCGAAGAGCCTGCGCCGACTGTTCCTCGACGAGTTCGTGGGGGACCTCGACATCGCCGGCGACGCCACCATCGACGCCACCGTCGGCCTGCGGCGGGCCGAAGAGCTCTACGACCGGGTGTTCTTCGAGTACGGGGACGATTCGGTCGCCCAGCTGGGCGGCGTGCACCTGGCCTGCGAGCAGGCCTCCAACTTGCTCACCAAGGTGCTCGAGTGGGGTCGGCTCATGGCCTACCTCGAGCAGTCCACCCGCTACATCGCCTACGACACCCGCCTCGGCGGCCGCTACCGGTACTACCGGGACCCTGAGGTGCTGGGATCCGAGCTGGGACTCCGCTACATCGGCGACATGGACCGTCTGTTCGACTCCTACGCCGAGCTGGTCCCGACCATGGCCGACTTCTACCGGGAGCAGTTCCCCAAGGACGGGGCCGACTCCGACTTCGTCTACCGGCAGGCGATCCGGGCCAAGGCCTTCGACGCGGTGCGGGGGGTGCTGCCGGCCGCCTCCCTGTCGAACGTGGGGATCTACGGCACCGGGCAGGGCTACGAGGCCCTGCTGCTGCGCATGCGCTCGCACCCGCTCCCCGAGTCACGGGCCTACGCCGACCTCATGCTCAGCGAGCTCCGCAAGGTGATCCCCAGCTTCCTCAAGCGAGTGGACCTCGACGACCGGGGGGTGGCGTGGAGCACCTACCTGGCCACCACCCGCTCCGACATCGGCGAGATCGCCGCCGGGCTGTTCCCGGACGATGCGGCGGCACCGGGTGACGACCTCGGGGTGCAGCTCCTCGACTGGGACCCAGACGGCGAGGTGAAGCTGGTCACCGCGATGCTCTACTCCCACACCCACGTGGCCGAGGCCGTGCTGGAGCAGCGGGTGCGCTCGATGACCGTCGAGGAGCGGCTCGCGGTGATCCGGGCCTACGTGGGGGAGCGGGAGAACCGTCGCCACAAGCCGGGCCGGGCCCTGGAGCGGCTCACCTACCGGTTCGACATCCTGGCCGACTACGGCGCCTTCCGGGACCTGCAACGCCACCGCATGCTCTCCATCGAGTGGCAGCAGCTCAGCCCCCGTCACGGCTTCACCCGCCCCGAGGCGGTCGACCTGGCCGGCTGCGCCGAGCGCTTCGACGAGGCCATGGAGCGCTCATCGTCGCTGCACGATGCGCTGGCCGAGCGCTTCCCGGCCCAGGCGCCCTACGCGGTGTCTCTGGCCTACAAGGTGCGCTTCTACCTGCACCTCAACGCCCGCGAGGCCATGCACATGCTCGAGCTGCGCACCACGCCCCAGGGCCACCCCGCCTACCGCGTGGTCGGCCAGGAGATGCACCGCCTGATCGCCGAGCAGGCCGGCCACCATGCCGTGGCCGAGGCCATGCGCTTCGTCGACCACTCGCCGGAGCCCAGCTTGGAGCGCCTCGATGCCGAGCGCCGGGCTGAGGCCCGCCGCCAGACCCGCTGAGGTCCCGGAGGGTCTGCGGGTCCTGTGGTGCCTGTGGTGCCTGTGGTGCCTGTGGTGCGTGTGGAACTTGGGCCTTGTGGTGCACGTGAGGCGTCGGTAGGTTCGTTGCCCCAGCGGGCGGAGACCAGGAGGAATCGTCCATGCGCGCCCACCGACCGCTGTTCAGCACCGCCGCCGTCGTGGGTCTGGCCTGCCTCGCGCTCGTGAGCACCGGTCCGCACACGGTGCGACCAGGTGAGACGCTCGGGGGGATCGCGGCGAGGAACCGGGTGACGGTGGGGGCGCTCGCCCAGGCCAACGCCATCTCGGACCCGAACCGCATCTACGCCGGTCAACGCCTGACCATCCCGGGCTCGGGAGCCGCCCCTGCCGCCACGACCACCGGCTACACGGTGCGGTCGGGGGACACCCTCGGCACCGTGGCCCAGCGGCACGGATCCAGCGTGGCGGCGCTGGTCGCACTCAACGGGTTGCCGAACCCGAACCTCATCCGCATCGGCCAGGTCCTCAAGGTCCCGGCCACGGGTGGGGGGGCGCCGACGGCCCCGCCCACCGGCAGCCGGCCGCCGGCGGGCGGCGCCAGCCGCCACGTGGTGCGGTCGGGCGACACCATCAGCGGGATCGCCAGCCGCTACGGCATCTCCCAGGCCCAGCTCGTCGGCGCCAACGGGCTCACGGGGGGCCGGGTCTACGTCGGCCAGCAGCTCCGCCTCGTGCCCGTGGGTGGGACCGTCGACCCCGGGCCGTCGTCCAGCTCCTACACGGTCCGCTCCGGCGACACGCTCTCGGGGATCGCCCAGCGGTTCGGCACCACCGTGCGAGCCCTCCAGGACGCCAACGGCATGAGCAACCCGAACGCGGTGGTCATCGGCCGCAGCCTCAGGGTCCCTGGTGGCGGCACCGGGGGTGGGGGGGCCATCCGCTGCCCCATCCAGGGAGGCACCACCTTCATGAACGACTGGGGCTTCCCTCGCTCCGGTGGGCGCTTCCACGAGGGGAACGACCTCTTCGCCCCCCGCGGCCGGTCGGCGGTGGCCACCGTGACCGGGACCGCGGTGCAGACGACGGGCCGGCTGGGTGGCAACCAGGTCAAGCTGCTCGGTGACGACGGCGTGTCCTACTACTACACCCACCTCGACCGGTTCGGTACGGGCGGACGCGTCAGCGCCGGCACCGTCATCGGCTACGTGGGCAGCACGGGCAACGCCGCCGGCGGGCCCCCCCACGTCCACTTCGAGATCCACCCGGGCGGCGGGGCGGCCGTGAACCCGTTCCCACGTGTCTCGGCGGCCTGCTGAGCACTAGGTTGCGTGCCGCCGGTCACTCCGGCAGGGCTGGGGCGCTCTCCCGGAGAAGCCTCACCCAGTCGTCGCCGATCGCCGCCACGGAGGGGAGCAGACACTGGACGCCGTCATCTCGCTGCGAGGAGTGACCAAGTCGTTCGGATCGCACACGGTCCTGCGCGACATCAGCTTCGATGTCCCGCGCGGGCAGATCACCGCCGTGATGGGGCCCTCGGGCACCGGCAAGTCCGTCCTGCTCAAGAACATCATCGGGCTGCTCCGCCCTGATTCCGGCGAGATCTGGGTGGAGGGGGAGGAGACCGTCGCCATGGGCGAGCGGGACCTCTACCGGGTCCGGCGCAAGTTCGGCGTCCTCTTCCAGGACGGCGCCCTGTTCGGTTCGATGACCATGTTCGACAACATGGCTTTCCCGCTCCGCGAGCACACCCGGAAGTCGGAGAAGGAGATCCGCCAGATCGTCCTCGAGAAGGCCGACATGGTCGGGATGCTCGACCACATGAAGAAGTTCCCCGGCGAGGTCTCCGGAGGGATGAAGAAGCGAGCCGGGCTGGCCCGGGCGCTGGCCATGGATCCCGAGATCATCCTGTTCGACGAGCCCGACTCTGGCCTCGACCCCGTTCGAGTGTCCTACCTGGACGAGCTGGTGAGGAAGATCCAGGAAGAGACCGGCGCCACCTTCGTGATCATCACGCACAACATCGCCTCGGTGATGCGAGTGGCCGACTTCATCGCCGTGCTCTACCGCGCCGAGCTGGTGAAGTTCGCCAGCAAGGAGGAGATGCGCACCACCGACGACGAGATCATCCGGCAGTTCCTCGCCGGGCGGGCCCTCGGGCCGATCGGCATGGACGAGCTGGCCACCGAGCAGAGCGACATCGAGCGCGACCTGGTGGCCCGCGAGGTGGCCCGCATGGAGGCATCGGGCCTCGACGCCTCCGACACCACAGACATCCTGCAGGTCTGACACGTCATGGTCGGCAAGGTCCAGTTCCTGCTCCGTGAGACGGGCAACCTCTTCGCCATATCCCTGGAGGGGCTCCGGCGCACCCCTGATGTCCGGACCTGGTGGAAGGAGTACCTCCGGCAGTGCTGGTTCATCGCCAAGGTCACCTCCATCCCGGCCGTCCTCATCTCCATCCCTTTCGGGGCGGTGATCGCCCTGCACGTGGGGGCCTTCTCCCGCCAGCTCGGTGCGGAGTCCACCACCGGCGCCGCCATGGTGCTGGCCATCGTGCGGGAAGCATCGCCGGTGGCCACCGCCCTGCTCATCGCCGGCGCCGGCGGCTCGGCCATCACCGCCGACCTCGGTGCCCGCAAGATCCGTGACGAGCTGGCCGCCATGGAGGTCATGTCGGTCAACCCC
>Ga0183260_10004845_pt1 | contig 10646 bp, 12 predicted proteins | sample AntDrymUQ4972206_2_FD_129768 | JGI IMG/M metagenome (GOLD analysis project Ga0183260, IMG submission 129768) | Polar desert sand microbial communities from Dry Valleys, Antarctica - metaG UQ497 (22.06) (version 2) (version 2) | ecosystem: Environmental > Terrestrial > Soil > Desert | place...
CCCAGTAGGGAGTACCACGAAGAACCCCAAGTATCCCGAACCCCTTCTCGTGGGCCAGTTTCATCATTTCATCCAGGTACGCTATATTTGCAGCGTCACCAAATTGTTCCTCAACTGGCACTGGCGCGCTTGGTTGAACAAGCGACCAGGGGATTCCAATCCTGAGGCTGGTGATGCCGATTTGTTTGAGATTGTCCAGCAACTCGGACTTTTGCTCGTAGCTAAATTTCTTCCATGTCGCGTGGAAAACTACCCCTACTTCAGGGTGCGAAGTCAGTGATTCTTCAGGGTGTGAAGTCAGTGATTTTGCATTAGTGCACGCGGCGAGCGATGCGACGACAGTCACGAGAGCGAAAATGGATGCCAAGAGCCTGATACTCGGTCGCTTAATTTCCTTGGTCCTGTCTTCCCGGTATTCTGCCGCACGGGTCAACATCGCTAAGCTGCGTGCGGCCTGCCAGAACGGTTAAGCCAAACCTTTCAGGGTACTCGTATTCGCCTCTTCCCTTGTCGACGTCAGCGTCGCCTCGCACATCATTTGTCTACTATATTGCGATGCCGTCCGCCGATGCCGGTAGTCTACTAGAGGGAACGCGAGGAGAAGGTCTATGAACGATCGACTACCCAACTTCATCTACATCGGCCCCGGCAAAGCCGGGTCCACCTGGCTGCACGAGACCCTGACCCGCCACCGACAAGTGTACCTGAGCGACGCCAAGGACTTGTACTTCTTCGACCGCTACTACAACCGGGGTTCGGATTGGTATCGCAGTCAGTTCGACCAGGCGAAGGCCGAGCATCGGGTCGTGGGGGAGATCTGTCAACAGTATCTGTTCAGCTCCGAGGCACCGAAGCGGATCCGCGACACTCTGGGCGACGCGCGATTGATGGTGACCATTCGCGAGCCAGCTGCGAGAGCGTTCTCGAGCTACCTCTACATGCTCAAGCACGGGGCAGTCACGGGCACGTTCCAGGAAGTATTGGAAGCCCGCCCAACGATTCTCAACCCGTCACGGTACGCATCACACCTGAAGCGCTATCTCGAGCACTTCGACAAGTCGCTGATCTATTGTGGCGTGTTCGACGACCTCGCCGAGGACCCGCAGCGCTTCCTCGATCCGCTCTTGTCCTGGCTCGACGTCGACCCGATGACTCTCGATGACGGGCTGCGTGCACCGAAGCTTCCGGCGAGTCGGGCAAGGTCGACAATGGTCGCCCGGTTCGTCAGGGATGCGGCGGACCTGGCACGTCGAAACCGTTCGGCCAGGCTGATCGGATACGTGAAGCGGTCTCCGCTCGTTCACAAGGTCCTATACCGACCACTCGACGAGAGCACGCCACGCATGTCCGATGATGACGCTCGCCGGGTTCGCGACTCCCTCGAGGGGGAAATCATCGAGGTCGAGAAGATGTTCGGCCTCGAACTACGCAGGCGCTGGGGATGGACCTGACCGAATATGTTTGACGATCGCGGCAGCATAGGCATCCTCAAGCCTTGCGGTGACCACGGCGGGGTCAAACAGGCCCTCGGCCCGACACCGTGCCTGAGCCGACTGAGCCCGCCGTCGCTGCTCGTCGTCGAGCAGCGCCGCAGACGCCGCCAGGAGCCCGCGCAAATCGCCGACGGCGACGACCTCCCCCGCTGGTGCCAACGGGCCGTCCACGACGGCCTCCCGAGTCCCGTTGACGGCTGTCGCGGTGACAGGAACGCCGCACGCCATCGCCTCTGCGACCACGAGGGAGACCGTCTCGTACCTCGATGGGAGCAGCAGCAGGTCGCACGCCCATATCCACGAGCGAACGTCGTGCGTCTCGCCAACCGCGTGCACCGATCTCCCCCACTGGCTGGGCGCAAGATCGGCCAACGGTCGCTGGTCACCGGGACCTACCAAGACCAGTTGGGTGTCCGCGATAGGCGAGCTCTCCCATGCGGCGAGTAATAGATCCTGCCCCTTCTGCCGAGTCAGGCGCCCAAGGACCAGAATCATTCTGGAGGCAGTGACACCGAGAGCGTGCCGCGCGGACAAACGTTCCTCGGGCGTCGGAGGGACGAAATGCTGGAGGTCGATCGCGACTCCGATGGGATACCCGTCATTGTCGATGCCGTTGGTGCGGCCCTCGGCGAGCTCGTCCGCACAGTTGGCCACTAGGACAGTGCTCCGTGAGTTGCTCCACCGCTCCCAGGACCTGAGCAAGTAAGCCTTCTTCGGGTCGGTGAACAGGTCGAACGACCAGGCATGAGGTTGATAGACCACGGCAGCACCACTGGAAGGCAGTACGCCCGGCAGGCGGCCGATGAAGCCGGCGACGAAGGAGTGCAGGTGGATGATGTCGGGCTTCAGATCGCGCGCCAACCGGCGGAGCTCATGAGCAGCAGTGGCAAACGTCCGTGGGCTGCCCCTGTCTACCGCCCAGTCGTGGCGACTTCCTTGCGCGACGGCCGGGAAGGCAGGCGGCGCCAACAGGTGCACGTCGTGCCCGGCCGAAGACTGCGCGGCGGTGAAGTGGTGCAGCAGGTTGGCGACGCCACCCCAATGCACCTCGCTCACGTGGAGAATTCTCATGCGGTCCAACCGGAGAGGTCACGGTCGAACAGCTGGGACAACCGTGCGACGTCATCGCGGAGGTAGTCCGCAACCGCCTGCCGGTCCGCGGGCGCCGCAACCGGACGCTCCTCTTCCTGCCACATCCGACGCTTGAGCGCCGCGACACTCCGCACGTCGGTGGTACGCGACCACTGACGCAGCCTGCGGACGCCCGGCTCCAGGACTCGTGGCGGGCGGTGCGTCAAGCGACGCAATGCCAGCGATCGGAAAAACTTGTTGCTCGCGTTGTGGGCGACGAACTCGGGCAGCGGTTCTGGATCGATACCGACGAAGTCGGCCAGACTGCACCAAACTTCCTCTGGCTCCGTGCTGAGGTCGTCGAACACGATGCCGTGGACGTGCTCCGGAGGCGCCGTAGCAAGCAATCGGCCCACCGCCTCACCCAGCTTGCCGACCCGCGGATAGTCGAGCAGCTTGGGATCCAACGGATCGGTGTCGGGAAGCTGGCCGGCGAGGCTGCGGCGCCAAGACCGACCAAAGTCCGGCTCATTCTCGTTCAGCGCGACAACCTGCGTTCGGTGATACGAGACGAGCAGGTCGATCGGGTTTCGCAGGCAGACGACGAATTTCGCCTCGGGCACCAGGTGCAGGATGTCCGGCACCGCTCTGGTCGAGTAGAGGTAGGTGGTGGAGCCGTCGCCCCGAATGTCGGCGGCCTCCGCCTCGGGTGATGAGTAGAGGGCGCCGTACGCCTCGACCGTGTCGAATCCGTAGTGTGCACGCATCCGCGGATAGTCAGAAGCCCAGAAGAAGGGCTCCTTGGGAACCGACCAGTACACCTGCGGATGAGAGCTCAACCAGCGAGCGATCGAGGTGGTGCCAGCCTTCGGGGCTCCGATCAGGTACAGCTCCGGCAGACTCATCGGTGGTCCTCCAGTGCCGCGTGCGCCGCGGACGAGCGGGGTGGCCCCAGAGACATAGCCCGGACGGTATCACCGGACGGTTGCACGAGGCCCCTGTCCCATGTCCTATCATGGTGCCGCCAACGGCAACAGGGTTGGACTACACTCAGCGCATGCCAGTCGGCGTCGCCTGATCCAACGTCAAACGGGGGGCCATGAGCGATCACCAAGCCCAGCCACCAAGCGGCGCAGAGTCTCAGGAACAACCGGACGACACGGGTTCTGACTCCGACGAGTCACCGACCCGCCGGAGAGGCTTCGTCCGACGCCACAAGGCTTTGACCGGGCTTCTGGCGCTGTTCGTGATCCTCGGCGTGTTGTTCGGTGGGTCGATCTACTACGTGAACGGCAAGCTCGGACAGATCGACCGGGTAGAGATCACCCTGCCCGAAACCGGACGACCCGACGAGACCAACAATGAGTCCATCAACATCCTGCTCGCCGGTGTCGACAACGGCGAGGGATCCAGCATCGCCGAGGCCGTGAACGAGCCCGACTGGACGGTCGGCCAGCACCGCAGCGACACGATCATCATCTTGCACATCAGCGCCGACCGGCGCAGCGCCTACCTCGTGTCGATCCCACGTGACTCCTACGTGCCGATCTACAACGCTCAAGGGCAACGTGCCGGTGTGCACAAGGTCAACGCCGCCTTCTCCTACTATGGACCGTCGGGCTACGTCTCCACGATCGAGCACCTGACCGGGTTGCGAATGGATCACCTGGCGATGATCGACTGGACTGGATTCGAGGACCTGACGGACGCGCTCGGCGGGGTGCGGCTCTTCGTGCCCGCCACCGTCTACAACAGGGCTAACCGCGTGACGTGGACCCGCGGGTCGCAGGACATGGACGGCGAGGAGGCACTCCGCTACGTGCGCACCCGCTATGGGCTTGCCGGTGGCGACTTCGATCGTATCGAGCGTCAGCAGAATTTCCTTCGCGCCATCATGAAAGACCTAGCCAGCAAGGCTGTGCTGGCCAACCCGCTCAAGCTGAACAAGACATTGAACGCCGTGACGCAGAACCTCACCATCGACAACGACTGGAGCAACAGGCAGCTTCAGAGCCTGGCCTTCTCCATGAGACGCATCAAGCCGGAGGACGTAACCTTCCTGACCGCGCCGCTTGCGCCCAACTGGAACCAGTACATCGATGGAGAGGGCGCCGTGGTCTACCTCGACAAGGGGCAGAGCTCACAACTCTGGCAGGCACTGGCCGATGACACTGTCACCGAGTACGCAACTGCGCACCGCTCTGATCAATTGCCCGGATCGAAGCTTGTCAATTGAGACCTTAGCCCCCAAACAACGATACGATGACCGCGGTTGGGACCCGCTCCTTGCCCGCTTGACCCTCTAGTCCCCACAGGGAGCGACGCAGTGGAGTTGCGAAACTACCTCCAGATCTTCCGCAGACGCTGGATGCTCATCACCGTTTGCCTCATCCTCGCTGTCGCAGCCGCCGCTCTGGTGACGTTGCGCACCACTCCGCTGTACGCCTCCACCGCTCAGTTGTTCATCTCGACACCGAGCATGGCCGAGGCAAACAGCGCTTACCAAGGCGGGCTCTTCTCCGAGCAGCGGGTCGCGTCGTACTCCAGTCTCATCACCGGCGAGAATCTCTCCCAACGAGTCATCGACGAGCTCGAGCTTGAGGATTCGGCGACCGAACTGTCGGAACAGATCACCAGTAACGTCGCGCCCAGCACGGTGATCCTCGAGGTCACCGTCACCGATTCGAGCCCCGCTCGTGCGCAGGAGATCGCGACCGCGGTCGCACAAGAGTTCACCAAGTTCGTCGATGAGCTCGAGTCCACCGCAGGTCAACAGCAATCCCCGATCAAGGCCACGATCGTGGACTCCGCTGATCTCCCAACCGCCCCTGCGTCGCCCCAGCCGCTGCGTAACCTGGCCCTCGCCGGCATCCTCGGTTTGTTGTTGGGTCTGGGGCTCGCCGTGCTCCGCGAATCCCTCGACACCACCGTGAAGCGCTCCGAGGATGTCGCCGCCGCGACTGGCGCATCGATGCTCGGTCACATCCGCTACGACCCCAAAGCAGCCAAGGCTCCGCTCATCACCGACCTCGGGTCGCACGCACCGCGGGTCGAAGCCTTCCGCATGTTGCGCACCAACCTGCAGTTCGTGGACGTGGACCACAAGCGTTCCAAGGTCTTCGTGGTGACGAGCGCCTTGTCGGAGGAGGGGAAGTCGACGACCTCGATCAACTTGGCCCTGACGTTGGCCCAAGCAGACCAGAAGGTGTTGCTGGTCGAGGCAGACCTGCGACGCCCGAGGCTCGGTGAGTACATGCACCTCGAGCCCACCGTCGGCCTCACCACCGTGCTGATCGGAAACGTGGGCGTCGACGAAGCGGTCCAGCCGTGGGGCGCTGACGGTCTCGACATCCTCACCAGTGGTGCGACGCCACCGAACCCGGCCGAGCTGCTCCAATCACATGCCATGGAAGGGACCCTCGCCCAGTTGCGTGACGAGTACGACGTCATCGTCATAGACGCTCCACCACTGCTGCCCGTGACCGACGCTGCTTTGCTCGCCGCCCAGGCCGACGGCGCGATCCTTATAGTGCGCCAAGGCAAGACGACAAAGGACCAGCTTGGTGAGGCAACCAAACGGCTGCGTTCGGTCGATGCCAAGATCCTCGGTGTCGTGCTGAACATGACACCGGAGCGGGGCGAGGGCAAGTATGGATACGGCTATGGATACGGCTATGGATACGCCCCCCAGTTGCCGAAGAAGCAGCGTAGGCAGCGCAAGCAGAAGACGCCGAAGAAGCAGAAGGCGCTGATGGAAGAACCGATTACACAGAAGCAGCCGGTCGAGGAGCCGGACGAGGCTCGCAGCGCCGACACGGCCGACGAGTCAACGGCTCTGGCAGCCGACCGGCCGACAGAGCAGGGTCGCAGGAAGCTCTCGGAGGAACCGGACAGCGTCGAGTCTCGGCGCTGAGATCGGCCCGGTCATCGCTCGTTCGCGGCCAAGCCGGCGGCCACCGCCCTGGCCGCACTGTGGATCGCCGTAGCAGTCTGCCGGTGGACATCAGCCGACGCGCCATAAGGGTCGGCGATGTCGTATTCGTCGATCGAGGCGGCTCCGCGCGCGGCGGCGGCACGCCGGACCACCTCGTGTGGCGATCCTGCGGCATCGCGCACCCTCGGCACCGCTGAAACCAGGTGCGCAAACTCCAGAAGTGTGAACGTGCGGCGTAGGGCCCGAGGAACCTCGCGCAGGACGTACGCGCGGTGCTCCACAGCGGCGGTCAGGATCAGATCGGTGTCCGCGCCCAATCGCGGAGTGAACGATCTGGCGCGGAAGTCAGTCGGGTCTCCTCCGAGCCGCTGTAGCTCGACGGCGGTGACCGGATCCATCGCTGACTCGTTCCAACCCAGGATGCCGGCGCTTCGGACCTCGAACGTGATACCCGGAGGACCGCCGCCGAGCTCGGCACGCAGGAGGTGCTCGGCCAACGGAGAGCGGCAGATGTTGGCGGTGCAGACCACGAGTATCGAGAAGACCTCAGGGCCTGCGGTCATGCCGCGGATGTCCAGGTCGCACCGTTGTCGTCGCTGTAGCGGACCTTGTTGTCGACCTGGGCGATCATGCGGCCGGAGGCCGCGTTGGACGCGATGGCCTTGGGATGGTCGCCCTTCAAGCAGGCGGTCCGATCCCAGGACTTGCCAGCATCGGTGCTGGAGAGGATGGCAGCCGCGCAGTCCGGCGTCTTGGCGAGAGCGAAGCCTGTGCTCCTGTCGCTGAAGGTGAGGCCGACCAGGCCATCGATGGCGGTCAGGTCTTTCCATTCCTTCCCACCGTCGCGGGTGAATTGGGTCCTGCCGTCGTTGCAACCGATGTAGGCCGTCTTGGCGTTGACCGCGGCGACGGAGACGGGGACACATCCGGCGTCGACCGACCCCTTCGGCGCGTGAACGACGACGTCGTTGACACCTGGACTCAGATGCCAGGAACCCTTGCTGCCCGTGGCACGTGTCCAGGAGGTGCCGATGTCGCTGGACCGCTGCGTGCCGGGGCTGCACCTGCCGTCGGCATCAACGAACCGGAGGTCGGTCTGGGAGACCGCCTCTACCCGCAGAACCTGCGGAATATCTTTGCGAGCGGTGGTGAATGTCGCGCCATCGTCGGTCGAGACCTCGACCTCTGCGGCGCTGCTGGACTTGGACGAACTGCAATCACCTGTGCTCGCCCGCAGGATGACGCCGTCATCACCGACCGCCAGCAACCTGCTGGGATGGCCTCGCAGGGCTTCCGAGGACTGCGCGACTCCAAATGCCTCCGTAGGAGATGCACTGACGTTGGGCGCGTCTGGTGCAACATGGCGAATCGCCAGGTAGCCGAGGCCGATGTCACCAACGACCAGAACGGCCAGGCCGACAGCGGCGATCTTCTTGTTCATTGACCCCTCTCCGTGCGGTCGGTCCTCCAGTCTAGGCGAACAGCGCCTCACCCCAGAAGCCGGTGGCACCGAGCCCGCCGGGACAGGCGAGATGCCAGAGCCGATGTGGACGATGTACTCGTTCATCAGGTCGTTCGTCGGGCCGGCGAGTGAGCGCTGGGTCGCAGCAGCTTTGCGCCGTTGTTGGTGATGGGGTGTGCGAGCCGGACATGGGACTTCGGATCGATCAGTGGATCGCCGGTGGACTTGTCCTCGGCATCGAGGTCGAGCTCAGCGAACTCATCACCTCCCGACATCGGGCCGCCCGGTCCCTTGCCCTACCGACGATGCGTTCCTGCCCTTCAGCGACTCACGGTCCCAGGTCTCGATCCGCATCATGATCTTGCGGGTGACTAGGTACGTCCCGCCGTCCATCCACGCCGGCCGTCACCTGGTTGTGCCCAGACGAAGTCATCCACGGCGTTGGCGTCCTCGCTCTTGATGTTGGCAGTGCGGTGGTGTGTCCCGGGTTCTACGGCGTCTGGATTTCTGGAGTCTGGTGCCTGACATCAGGAGGAACAGATGGGACGACAGTGGCTACTCGGCTGAGTACCGACGCAGGGTCCTGGACCTGCTCGCAGCCGGGCGAAGCGTCGCCAGCGTGGCGCACGATCTCGACATCAGCGACCAGACAATCTACAACTGGCGTCGCCAGGACCGGATCGACCGAGGTCATCAGCCAGGTCTGAGCACTGCGGAGAACGCCGAGCTTGCGGCGGCCAAGAAGCGCATCGCCGAGCTGCAGACCGAGCTCGAGGTCAGCCGCGTGTGATCGAGCTGCTCAAGGAGGAGACCAGCCCAAAAGGCGGTACGCGGCGGTCGAGGTGATCGCTGCGGAGAACTTCCCAGTCCAGGTCGCGTGCAAGGTCGTCGGTGTCTCGGAGTCCGGGTTCTACGAGCATCGCAAGCGAGCACGTCGGAACGCTCGATCCGGCACTCGATGCTGACCGACCTGATCACCCAGGTCCATGTCGAGTCCCACGGCATCTACGGCGGCCGGCGCATCCACGCCGAGCTCACCCTGGGCCGAGGCGTGATCGTCGGGCACAACCAGGTTCAGCTCCTGATGCGCCGCGCGGCCTAGCTGGCATCACGGGGCGGCGCAAGTGGAAACGCATCCGCACCGACAGCATCGCCACCGACCTCGTCGAGCACGACTTCAACCGGGCCGGCCCGAATCAGCTCTGGGTCACAGACATCACCGAACATCCGACCCGCGAAGGCAAGATCTACTGCTGCGTCATCCTCGACACCTAACCCCGCCGGGTCGTGGGCTGGTCCATCGACTCCTCACCGACCGGCGCGCTGGTCACCAACGCACTTGGCATGGCCATCGACAGCAGGCTCGACAAGGGGACCGCGTCAGGCACGATCATCCACTCCGATCACGGCGTGCAATTCGGGTCCTGGGCCTTCACCAAACGCGCCAAGGACTCCGGCCTGCGCGCCTCAATGGGCAGCATCGGCGACTGCTATGACAACTCCATGATCGAATCGTTCTGGTCACGCATGCAGGTCGAACTACTCGACCGCAAAAGATGGAACACGAGGCTCGAGCTGGCCAACGCGATCTTCGAGTACCTCGAGATCTGGCACAACCGCAAACGCCGACACAGCCAACTCGGATGGATCACGCCGATAGAGTTCGAACGCAACCGCATCATCACCGTGGCATGAGATCCAACGAATCTCGACTCCGCTGAACCTGGGGCAGACCAGAGACTCCAACCAACCCAGTGCGATTCATCTCGATCAACGCGCCGGTCTGGGACTGGACGTAACGGGAGTTGCTTTCGGCGGCCGCCTCGAGCTCCGCGGAGTCGGACAGCTGCTGGGCCGGTTCGCCCGTCACGCTGATGTCCTGGCGGATGCCGTCACCGACCATGCCCGGCTTGCACGCGCCCTGGAACGTGCCGGCGGGCAGGTCCACCACCAGGCCGCGAGACAGCACGGGTCCGACGTTCTCGACCTCGCCCATGACCCGGCCGCCCTCGGCGTAGAGGTAGAACTCCGTCACCGAGCTGACGGAGCAGGAGTCATAGGTGGCCTCTACAGCGACCCGGCCACTGCCCGGCGGCGCGGAAGCCCCGGTTCCGCTGCGCAGGAGGCGAGGCCGACGGCAAGCGCGCCGGTCAGCACGGGTACGACGACGGTGTGGGTCTTAAGGCTGTGCACAGGGCTCTCGGTCGAGGGTCGAGGGTCGGCCCTGACCTACGAGGCAGCCTCAGCCGAGGGTGCGGACCTGCCCGAGGTCGGCACGGTGGTCGGCGTGCATCCGGTGCACCGCGCGGGTGGCCCGCAGGTCGGCCACGTCGAGGGTCGCGACGGCAAGCCCACCGCGTGCGTCGGCCACGGCGTCGAGGACCCGGCCCTCGGGATCGATGACGGCGCTGCCGCCGGAGAAGTCGGCGTTGCCGCAGGCGCCGACCAGGCCACTCACCAGCACGAACATGCCGTTCTCGACGGCGCGGGCGCGGTAGTAGAGGTCGCGTCGGTGCTCGCTGCCGGTGACGTACGCGACGGGAGCGACGTAGGCCAAAGCTCCGGCGTCGGCCGCCGCCCGCGCGTGCTCGGGGAAGCAGCCGTCGTAGCAGACCGACACCCCCAGCGGCCAACCGTCGACGACCAGGACCGCACCGTCGTCACCGGCGTCGAAGTGCTCTGCCTC
>Ga0183260_10004847_pt1 | contig 10645 bp, 10 predicted proteins | sample AntDrymUQ4972206_2_FD_129768 | JGI IMG/M metagenome (GOLD analysis project Ga0183260, IMG submission 129768) | Polar desert sand microbial communities from Dry Valleys, Antarctica - metaG UQ497 (22.06) (version 2) (version 2) | ecosystem: Environmental > Terrestrial > Soil > Desert | place...
GCCGACAAGGTGGCGCCGAACGCCCGCGAGGTGAAGATGGCCGAGCAGCTGATCGAGAGCCTGTCGGCCGAGTTCGACCCGTCCCGGTACAAAGACGAGCACCGCGAGAAGGTGCTGGCCCTGATCGAGGCCAAGGCCGAGGGCCAGGAGATCGTCACCTCGGCCACCGCCGAGGAGCCCACCAGGGTGGTCGACCTGATGGCCGCCCTCGAGGCCAGCCTGGCGGCGGCGAAGCAGTCCCGGGCTGAGGCGAAGTCGGCCTGAGGCCGCCGGTGGCTGCGGCCCGCAGGGCCGTCACCGCCCACGGGCGCGAGCTCTCCCTCAGCAACCTCGACAAGGTCCTCTACCCCGAGACGGGGTTCACCAAGGGTGAGCTCATCGCCTACTACGAGGCGATCGGCGAGGTGCTGGTGCTCCACCTGCGGGGCCGGGCCACCACCCTGGTGCGCTGCCCCGACGGCGTCGACGGCGAGCGGTTCTTCGAGAAGATGTGCCCGAAGCACCGGCCCGACTGGGTGGAGACGGTTGACATCTGGGCCCCCGGGCCGAAGCGGACCGTGCGCTACTGCCGCCTCGACGAGCCGGCGGCGGTGGTGTGGACGGCGCAGCTGGGGGCCATCGAGCTGCACCCCGGGCTGCTGCGTGACGACGACCGCGACACCCCCACCCACCTCGTGGTCGACCTCGACCCGGGGGAGCCCGCCGGCCTCCTCGAGTGCGCCCAGGTGGCCCAGCTGGTGCGGGAGCGCCTGGCCCGGGGCGGCCTGGCCAGCCTGGCGAAGGTGAGCGGCTCGAAGGGGATCCAGGTGCTGGCCCCGCTGGCCCCGCCGTGCGACTTCGAGCAGCTGCGCGCGGTGGCCCTGGCGCTGGCCGAGGGGCTGGCCGCCGAGCACCCCGACCGCATCGTCACCAACATGCGCAAGGACTTCCGGCCCGGCAAGGTGCTGATCGACTGGAGCCAGAACAGCCCGTTCAAGACGACCGTGGCCGCCTGGTCCCTGCGGGCCCGGGTCCGGCCGTGGGCCAGCGTGCCCGTCACCTGGGACGAGCTGGCCGCAGCCCTCGAGGCCGGCGACGCCGAGCGCCTCCGCTTCGAGGCGCCCCAGGCCCTCGGCCGGGCCGAGCAGGGCGACCCGATGGCCGACGCCTTCTCCTCGCCGGGCCCGCTGCCGCCCCCGGGCGCCCTCGAGGGCTGACCAGCCTCAGGCGGCGTGGTCGGGGCGGGGTCCGGCGGCGGCCCCGGTCGTGGCCGGGGTCGGGTCGGGGGGAGCGGGGTCGAGGTCCCAGGCGGCGAGGGTGGCGTCGACCTGGGCGAGGGTGGTGGGGCCGAGGCGCCCGGTGAGGTCGCGGCGGGCCGCCCATAGCGGGTCCACCTCCCGCAGGACCAGGCGGGCGAACATGCCGGCATCGGCCCAGGCCGCCACGTCGGGCGGCGGGAGGAAGCCCGTGCCGTCGACGCCGGTGACCGCCGCCAGCTGCAGGGCGTCCCACCCCCGGGCCCGGGCCAGGGCCCGGCCGATGGCGACCAGATGGAGGGCGGGGTCGAGCTCGACCGAGGTGCGCAGCAGCTGGGTGCCGGGGTGGAGAGAGGCGACGGCCTCCCAGCTCATCGGGGCCCGGCGGCGGCGCACCCGGGCGGCCACCGCCGCCAGCCACAGCGACGCCCACAGCTCGACCGCGGGCACCGGGCACGGGGGGGTGGGCAGGCCGAGGAGCCGTCGCAGGCCGTCGGGCAGGGGACCGGCGGGACCGCCCTCGGCGCCGCCGTCGGCGACGGCGTGGGCCTCGGGCTCTTCGTCGCCCTCGCCCAGCAGGGCCAGCGCCACCGAACCTCCCCGCGCCACGAGGTGGATGGTGCGCACCCGGCGGCGCTGGGGGTGGACCCGCAGGGACGGCCCGTCGCGGCGCAGGGAGCGCCAGTCGACGTCACCCGTGGCCGCGGCCGGCACCGTCCACCCGTCGACCACGACACCGACCGCCACCCACTCGGGCCGGGCCCGCTGGTGGCACAGCACGTGGAGGGTGCCGGCGCCGGCGTGGAGGGGCAGGGCCTCGAGGTCGAAGCCGAGGTCGTCGACCCGCCACGGATCCCCCCACGGCAAGGCCAGCAGGAACGGCGGCTCGGGCCAGGCGGGCCGGGCCGGCAGCCGGAGGAGGGCGGCGGCCAGCTCGGCCAGGGTGCCGGCGTCGAGGTGCGGCAGGTCGAACTCGTCCACGGAAGCCTCCTTCGCGGGGGGTGGAGGAGGCCGGGCCTCGAGCCGGCCCGAGGCCGGTACGGAAAACCTATGAGATGCCGCGTAACCTCGTCAAGGGGCGGCTCAGAACTTCAGCTCGGACAGCGCCGGGACCCAGGCCTTCGACCGCTCGACGGCGTCCTTCCACCGGTCCCGGTCGGCGTAGCTGGGGCGGGGCTGGACCACCTGGGCGGGCTCCCACAGCTCGGCCAGCTCGTCCTCGGACGACCAGACGCCGGTGGCCAGACCGGCGAGGTAGGCGGCCCCCAGGGTGGTGGCTTCACGCTGGGGGGAGACCTCGACCGGCCGGCCCACGCTGTCGGCCAGCGCCTGCACGAACACCGAGTTGGCCGTCATCCCGCCGTCGATCCGCAGGGCGTCGACGGTGACGCCGGCGTCCTGCTCGGCAGCCTCGAGGAGATCGGCGCCGCGGTGGGCCACCCCCTCGAGGACGGCCCGCACGATCTCGGCCCGGCCGCTGCCCCGGGTCAGGCCGAGCAGGGTGCCGCGGGCGCCGAAGTCCCACTCGGGCGTGCCGAGGCCGAGGAGGGCGGGCACGAAGTACACGTCGCCGGTGGTGGCCACCGCAGCCGCGATCGCCTCGGTCTCCTCGGCCGAGGACACCAGCCCGAGGTCGTCGCGCAGCCACTCGATGCAGCTGCCGGCCGACAGCATGATGGCCTCGACGCCCCACGTGGGATGGCCGGCCCGCTGGCGGGCGATGATCGGGAACGACCCACCCTCGCCGCGGTGGGTGAAGGCGGGTCGGGACCCGGTGACGCAGTCGAGCATCCCGCCCGTCCCGAACGTGGCCTTGGCCTGGCCGGGGTGCACGCAGGCCTGGCCGAGAAGCGAGGCCTGCTGGTCGCCGGCGATGCCGGCCAGCACCGGGGCCCCGGGGAGGGCGGCGCACTCGCCCACCTCGCCCGACGAGTCGACGATCGTCGGCAGGCACGACGGCGGGATGTTCAGCGCCTCCAGCACCTCCGGGTCCCAGGCCACGGCGTCCAGCTGGCCCAGCCCGGTGACGCCGGCGTTGGTGGCGTCGGTGACGTGGAGGCGGCCCCCGGAGAGGGTCCAGGCCACCCACGTGTCGATGGTGCCGAAGCACAGGTCCCTCGACCGGTCCGGGTCGGCCTGGTCGAGGAGGTTCTGCAGCTTGGTGGCGCTGGCGTTGGGGGCCAGCCGCAGCCCCCGGCCCTGCATCTCCAGGCACGTCCCGATAGTGCGGAGGTCCTGCCACCCGAGCGCCGGGGCCACCGGCTCACCGGTGGCCCGGTCCCAGACCACCGTGGTGGCCCGCTGGTTGGCGATGCCCACGCTGGCCACCGGTCCCGGGGCGGCGGCCAGCGCCTCGTTCGCCACCTCCAGCACGGCGGCGGCCAGGGCGGCGGCGTCGAGCTCGACCAGGCCCGGGAACGGCGTGTCGGGCAGCACCTCCCGGTAGGCCATCGGTCCGACCACGCCCCGCTCGACGACCGCGGCCCGGACCCCGCTCGTGCCGACATCGACCACCAACGTGCCATGTGCGCTCACGGTTCGATCTCCTCGGGGGTTCGGCGGGGTCGGCTGAAGAAGGCTCCCAGAACCCCGATGCCGACCTGGATCGGGGCGATGGTGAGCAGGGTGACGAGCAGCGCCGCCACCTGGCCCGAGGCCGCCGCCGTCCGAGCCACGCTGACCACGGCGAGCAGGGCCCACGCCAGGGCGGTGGCGGCGGCGCCGTGCAGCAGGGGCGCATCCGGGCGCCAGCGCCCCACCAGCACGCCGGCGGCGGCCGGGCCGACGGCCAGGGCGAGGAGGGCGGCCACGAGCCACAGGTTCGACTCGGCGGCCAGGTCGTCTCGGCGCAGGGCGCTGACGAGGAGGGCCGGCGGGACCGACACGGCGAGCTGCAGCGCGGCGCCGAGGCCCACGACCCTCGGGTCTAGCTCGCCGGCCACGTCACCACCGGGTGCTGGGAGGCCAGGCCGAGGCTGCCCGGGTTGAGTGTGCCGTGGGGGTCGAGGGCCGCCTTCACCGCGGCGAGGACGGCGTGCCCGCTCCCGAGCGCCCGGGACACCAGGGACGAGCGCAGCAGGCCCACCCCGTGGTGGTGGGAGAGGGCGCCCCCGGCCCCGAGGGTGGCGCCTTCGATCGCCTCCCACGCCGCCGCATAGAACGATTCGGCGGCGTCGGGCGCCGGGAAGCCGGCGAACGTGAAGTAGAGGCAGGCGCCGTCCGGGTAGGCGTGGCTCTGGTGGCACGAGATGATCGCCGCCCCGGGCAGGGCCAGGAAGCGCTCGACGGCGGCGGCGTGGATCACCGGCAGCGCCGACCAGCGGGCGGCGATCTCGCAGGTGTCGACCACCACGCCGGCGGTGACGGCCTCGCCCAGCGCCGACACGTCGTTGCGGTGCTCCAGCCAGCGCCCCACCGCCTCGACGTCGCCGGGGGTACCCAGGGCGGCGGCCTCCTCGGCCACCACCGCCATCGACGCCGCGACCTGGGCGCCGTCCCCCTCGTCCAGCACCAGCAGCACCGCCCGCTCGCCGTCGCCACCGAAGCGGGATCCCTCACGCCCGTCGTAGAGGCGCAGCACCGCCGGGGTGGCGCCCCGCCGCAGCACCCGCCGGCACACCTCGAGCCCCTCGCCGAAGGTGGCGAAGCTCCACGCCGAGCGCCGCTCCTCGGGCGGGAGGGGCCAGGCCCGCAGGATGACCTCGGTGACCACCCCGAGCGTTCCCTCGCTGCCCAGGAAGAGGTGGTTGAGGTCGGGGCCGACGGCGCTGCGGGGAGCCCGCCCGCCGGTGGTGACCACCCGGCCGTCGGCCAGCACCACCTCGAGCCCGTTGACTATGTCCTCGACCTTGCCGTACCGGGTCGAGTACTGGCCGGCGCCCCGGCAGGCCACCCAGCCGCCGACGCTGGCCAGGGCCATCGACTGGGGCCAGTGGCCCACGGTCATGGCGTGCTCGGCCCGCAGCCGCTCCTCGAAGGCCAGGCCGTTGGTGCCGGCCCGCACCCCCACCAGGCCGTCCTCGACCGAGGCCCACGTGATGCCGGAGAGCCCCCGCAGGTCGAGGGCCACCCCGCCGGCCTTCGGCACGCTGCCCCCGCACACCCCGCTGCGGCCCGCCGCCGGCGTCACCGGGACGCGAGCCTCGTCGCAGATGCGCAGCACCTCGGCCACCTCGGCGGTGGTGGTGGGGCGGGCCACGACGGCGGGGAGGGCGGGCACCCGGCCGTGCCGCGCCCAGTGCAGGGCCAGGGGCCACCAGTCGCGGCCGGCTTCGACGATGGCGGGCTCGGCCTGGTCGAGCGGGCAGGCGCCGGCCAGGCGCCGGAGCACGTCCTCCGGCAGGGGCGCCGCCGTCCCCCCTGCCAGGTGGGCCCGGCCGCCGGCGGCCGCCTCGGCCGCGACGGGCAGGGGCAGCGGGGGCCAGACGTCAGCCACGGCCGGCCCCGCGGGAACCGTCGGGAGAAGGGCTGTGCTGAGCGACACCTTCTCCCGACAGAAGCCGGTTCACGGGACGGGCAGCGCGGTGGTCGGGAGGCCGGGGGTGGTGCGCTCGAGCTCGACGGCGGCGCGGTAGGCCTCGGCCTGGCGGGCCGTCTCGGCGGCGTCCCAGCCCAGCTCGGCGGCCAGGAGCCCGGCTACGTCGTCGGCGGCCGCCGCCGAGGCGTCGCGAGCCTGCAGCCGCAGGCGGGTGCGGCGGGCCAGCACGTCGTCGACCGTCGTGGCCATCTCGTGGCGGGCGGCGTGGACGACCTCGGCCCGCAGGTCGGGCAGGCCCGCCACGATCGGGCGGCCCAGGGCGGGGTCGGTGGCGACCAGGGCCGCCACCACGCGCGCCTCGGTGCCGTAGCGGGCGATGAGGTGGGCGGCTGACCCGGGAGGCACTCCGAGCCGGGCCCGGGCCGCCTCGTCCAGGCCCGGGGCGCCCCGGAGCGGCAGGCGCCGGGTGGGGCAGCGCCGGGCTCCGGCGCCGAGCCGGCCCACGACCACGTCGACGGTGTCCTCGGCCATCTTCCGGTAGGTGGTGAGCTTGCCGCCGCCGATCGTCACCACCCCGCTCGCCGAGGTGCTGACCCGGTGGCGGCGCGACAGGTCCTTGGTGCGCTCGGCCACGGCCCCCACCAGCAGCGGGCGCAGGCCGGCCCACGTGCCGACGACCTCGTCCGGCGTGAGCGGCCGGCAGACCCAGCGGTTGAGGGCGTCGAGCACGTAGGCCACGTCCTCCGCCGTGCACTGAGGGTCGTCGAGGGGGCCGTCGTAGTCGGTGTCGGTGGTGCCGAGGTAGGTGAGCGGCACGCCGTCTTCCCCCGCCCGCCACGGCACGATGAAGATCGACCGCTTGTCCTCGGCCGTGACGATGGCCCCCACGTCGCACGGCAGGGCGGCGGCCGGCACCGTGAGGTGGACGCCCTTGGCCGGGCGGATGGTGTGGGTGGCCTGGCCGCCGTCCATGGCGTGCAGGTCGTCGGCCCACACCCCCGTGGCGTTGACCAAGCACGTAGCCCGAACGGCCAGCCCGTCACAGCCGTCGCCGGCCAGCACGGCCCCGTCGACCCGGCCGTCGCCGTCCCGGGTCAGCCCGGCCACGGCCGCGTGGTTCACCACACAGGCGCCGTGGTCGATCGCCGCGGTGCGGGCCAGGGCGAGGGTCAGCCGGGCGTCGTCGGTCTGGGCGTCGTAGTACAAGAAGGCGTCGACCAGGGTGTCGGTGCGCAGGGTGGGGAGGTGGGCCAGCGCCTCATCGCGGGAGATGCGCTTGTGCAGCCGCCCCACCCGCCACCCGCCGGTGAGGTCGTACAGCCACAGGGCCGAGCCGATGGCCCGGGCGAAGGCGGTGTTGGCCACTCCGCCCCGGCCGAAGACCGGGATGAGGAACGGCATGACCTTCACCAGGTGGGGGGCGTTGCGCAGCAGGCGCTGCCGCTCGCGGAGGTTCTCGTAGACGAGGGCGAACTCCTTCTGCTGCAGGTAGCGCAAGCCGCCGTGGACCAGCTTGGACGACTTCGACGACGTGCCCGAGGCGAAGTCGTCCTTCTCGACCAGCGCCACCGACAGGCCCCGCGCCGCGGCGTCGAGGGCCACCCCGCAGCCCGTCACCCCGCCGCCGACCACCAGCACGTCGAAGCGGTCGCGCCCCAGCCGCTCCACGGCCGCGGCCCGCTCGAACGAGGTCACGGGCGGCCAGGCTACGGGCGCCCGGTCCCCCCTCGGTCACGGGGCGCGACGCCGGTCTCCCAGGAGCCCGCCGGGCCCTGGACCGGCTCGTGCACCAGGTCCTGGAGGGGCCAGGGCCAGCGATCGGATCTCGGGGCGGGCAAAGCCCTCCAGCACGCCGATGTCGCCCAGGCAGGCCGCAGCGTGGTCGGCGGCGCACCCTGCGCGGCGGCCCGTCTGGACCCGCCGGGGCCGGAGCGACTATCACGGGGGCCCGATGAGAGATCCGATGGCGTGGCGACAGCAGGCGGCCTGCCGGGGCATCGACCCGGAGGTCTTCTATCCCGACACCGAGGAGCCCACCCACGGGGCCAAGGCCATCTGCGTCGGCTGTCCCGTCCGCCAGCCCTGCCTGGAGTGGGCCCTGGCCACCCGGGAGCGGGAAGGGGTGTGGGGCGGCTGCGACGAGCGGGACCGTCGGCGCATCCTCCGCCAGACCCGCCGCAGCGCTTGACCCGGACGCTGGAGGAGCTCGGGGGCTGGAGCGCGGTCCTCACCGAGCTGACGGCGGGGCGCGACCTCTCGGCCGAGCAGGCGGCTGCGGCCATGGCCGACGTCTTCGCCGGCGGGGCGACGACCGCCCAGATCGCCGCCTTCATCGTGGCGCTGCGGATGAAGGGCGAGACGCTGGAGGAGATGACCGGGCTGGTCCGGGCCATGCTCGCCGTCGCCGAGCCCGTGCCGATGGACGACAGCCTCCGGGCCCGGTTGGTCGACACCTGCGGCACCGGCGGCGACCGCAGCGGCACCATCAACGTGTCGACCATCGCCGCCTTCGTCGTGGCCGGCGCCGGCGTGCCCGTGGCCAAGCACGGCAACCGCGCCGCCTCCTCCCGAGCCGGCTCGGCCGACGTCCTCGAGGCGCTCGGGGTGCGCATCGACCTCGGCCCCGACGGGGTGGCCGAGTGCCTGACCGAGGCGGGCATCGGCTTCTGCTTCGCCCCCCGCTTCCACCCGGCCATGCGCCACGCCGGCCCGGTGCGGCGCGAGCTCGGCGTCACCACGGTCTTCAACTTCCTCGGCCCGCTGGCCAACCCCACCCGGCCCCCGCACCAGGTGGTGGGCGTGTCGGACGAGCGGATGGCCACCCGCATGGCGGGGGTGCTGGCGGCCAACGGCGCCGTCCGGGTGCTGGTGGTGCACGGCAGCGACGGCCTCGACGAGCTGACCACCACCGGCCCGTCCAGCGTGGTGTGGCAGGAGGGCGGGCAGGCCCGGACGCTGACGGTGGACCCGGGCGCCCTCGGCTTCGCCCCGGCCACCCGCGACCAGCTCGCCGGCGGGGACGCCGCCGCCAACGCCGCCTCGCTGCGGAGCGTGCTGGACGGCGTCCGGGGGGCTCACCGCGACATCGCCGTTCTGAACGCGGCGGCGGGCCTGGTGGCCGCCGACGCCGCCTCCTCGTTCGAGGAGGGCGTGACGGCGGCGCAACGCTCGATCGACGACGGCGCGGCGGCGGCGGCGCTGGAGCACCTGATCGCCACCTCGACCCGCTCCACCTGACCCGGCTCGACCTGCCGGCCGCCCGGGGTTGACGGCCGGGGGGTTACGGCTGGTGGCGGCGGACCGGCTCGGGGGTGGGGGAGGTCACGGGGCGAGCCGGGGGGAGCCAGGCTCCCTGGCCCAGCGCCCGGGCCTCGCCCAGCGCCTCGGCCTCGATGGCCTGGACCTCGGCCACGGCCTCCTCCAGGTGGCGGACGCGGTCGGCCAGGGGGACAGCCCGTTCGTCGACCCCGGATGCCACCTGGCCGGCCAGGATCGTGACGCGCATGGCCAGCTGCTCGAGCTCGGCCACCGAGCGCTCCAGGTCGAAGTAGCGGCGGATGCGCTGGGAGGTGGGCAGGTAGCGGCCCAGGGCGATCTGGTCGTCGAGGGCACAGGCCTGGCGCTCGACGTCGGCCGCCAGGTCACCGATGCCGACGCCCCCGGCGCCGGCCGCGGCCCGGGCCGACCGGGCCAGGCCGGCGATGCGCTGCAGCCGGCGGTGCAGCCGGGCTCCCACGCCCATCGACCACCGCCACAGGTTGGGCACCTGAGTCGGCACGCTCGGCGCCACCCGGTTGGCCCGCTTGACCGAGCGGGCGCCCACGAGCACGATCGTGAGCACCACCCCGACGGGGAGCACCACGAACAGCGTGAAGAGCAGGCAGAGGAGGATGAAGAGCTCCACGCCACGATGGTATCGAGGCCCGAGGGCTACCGAGCCCCGCCGGCGGGGGGACGGCACCGGTGCCCCGGTGGCGTGCGGCGGGTGCAGACGGCCTTCGTCCTGATCGACGCCCAGCCCGACCGCATCGCCGAGCTGGCCGGCGAGCTCGCCGCCGTCGAGGGGGTGGCCGAGGCCTAGTCAGCCGGCTCGGGCCGTGCGTGACCTCGTCGGCGTGAAGTGGCGGACGGGGGCGGCGGGCGAGGAGAGCGGCGCTTCGCAGCTGAGGATGTGGAGGCGGCTGGCCCGGTCGTCCAGCCAGGAGGCGGCGGCGACCAGCTCGTCGACCTCGGCGGCGGCCGGCGGTCCCGCCGGTGCCGGGCCGGCAGCCGCCGGGGTGGTCAGCGCGGCCAGGGGGCGGGAGCCGGCCGGCCAGGCCAGGGTCAGGCGGCCGGCGTCCAGGACGGCGCCGCCCTCGCCCGCCACCTCGACGACCAGCCGACCGGCGCCCCGGAGCGACTCGAGGCGGCGCTGGCGCTGGATCGCACGCGCCAGCGCGCCAGCCCGGTCCCGCACGGCGGCCGCCTCCTCGAACCGTCGGTTGCGGGCCAGCGACCGCATCCGCTCAGCCAGCGGGTCGAGGAGGAGCGCGGGCCGGGTCGACAGGCCGAGCCGGACCGAGGCCACGATCTCGGCGTAGGCCGCGGGGTCGACCCCGCCGGCGCACGGGCACAGCGCCACGCCCAGCTGGCCGGCGGTGCAGGCCCCGTCCCGGACGACCACACCAGCACCCGCCCGCAGCCGGGCCGTGCAGCGGCGCAGGGGCACGGCGTCGTGCACGGCCTCGATCACCAGCCTGGCGGCGCGGTCGGACGCCAGGGGGCCGAGGTCGCCGGGCTGGGGCGAGCGGACCACCGACAGGCGGGGCCAGGCCTCGCCCGTGAGCCGCACCCACCGGTAGCGCCGCCACCGGGTGCCCTGGCGGTTGAAGCGGGGGCTGAGCTCGTGGATCAGGCGGACCTCCAGCACGGCGGCCTCGAGCTCGTGGGCGCA
>Ga0183260_10004848_pt1 | contig 10645 bp, 8 predicted proteins | sample AntDrymUQ4972206_2_FD_129768 | JGI IMG/M metagenome (GOLD analysis project Ga0183260, IMG submission 129768) | Polar desert sand microbial communities from Dry Valleys, Antarctica - metaG UQ497 (22.06) (version 2) (version 2) | ecosystem: Environmental > Terrestrial > Soil > Desert | place...
ACACCGTTTGCGTGGCGAAGTGATGCCCGCGTGCAGCACCGGTTGATGGATGGTGAAGCCAGGGAATAGCCGCTGCGAAGGCAACTGCGCTACGCTGGCTCCCCGCCGACCGTCCCGACGGAGTCACGATCGCCCTGATGCGCGTCGCCCTATCCCTCGTCGCCGTCCTGATCGCAGTCGGCACGGCGCTGCCCGGTGCCACGCTGGCCGCGCCGGCAGAGCCGAAGGTGGCGCTGATCGTCGGGCCGGCGGGCGAGGCAACCGAGGGCTATCGGGCGCTCGCCGAGGACGCCGCCCGGGTCGCCGAGCGCTTCACCTCGAACGTCGTGCGGGTCTACTCGCCCGAGGCGACCTGGCCGGCCGTGCAACAGGCGCTCGACGGTGCGGCGGTCGTCGTGTACCTCGGGCACGGAAACGGATGGCCCAGCCGGTACCGCGACTCGCTGTTCGGTGGGACCCAGAACGGCTTCGGGCTCAACCCCGTGGCGGGGGGTGGCGACGAGGCCTACCAGTACTTCGGCGAGGACGCGATCGCGGCTGACGTCCATCTGGCGAAGAACGCCGTGGTCCTGCTGCACCGGTTGTGCTACGCCAGTGGCAACACGGAGCCCGGCCTCCCGGAGGGCACGCTGGAGGAGGCGCAGCAGCGGGTCGACAACTACGCCGCGGGGTTCGTCCGGGCTGGTGCGGGCGCCGTCGTGGCGGATGCGTTCACGGCTCCCGCCTGGTACATGCACCGCCTCCTCACCGGCGAACGCTCGATCGCAGACGTCTGGGCCGGCGCCCCGAGGGCCAAGGGGAACCAGCGCTCCTTCGAGAGCAGCCGGTCCGACGGTTACGTGGCTGCCATGGATCCCGATCGACCCGACGGCGGCTTCTACCGGTCGATCGTGTACCGGGGCGATGCCGGCGCGGGGCGGCTGACCGCGACGGCCCCCACCGTCCCCACCGAGCCCGCCGAGCCGACGCTCCTGGGATCGGGCCTGAAGATCGAGATGCCATATCTCAAGACCCGCCCGATCGCCGGTTCGGCCATCGAGCTCTGGATCCCATACTCCACGGACAACCGGGCCACACTGGATGGCCTGAGCGTGGGGATCCGGTGGGACCCCATCGACGCCGAGGTGCCTGCGGTCGACGGCGCAGCGCTCGTCCCGGAGCCCCCGGCCGACCCCTCCACGGGCCGGTTCACTTTCATCGAGCCGGAGCAGATCGGCTCGCTGGTCCAGCCGGTCGTCGCGAGGATCGGACGCACCCGGATACGGAACGACATCACCGTGCCGGATCGGCCGGGCCGCTACCGCCTGGTGACGACCCTCCACGATCGCGCCGGCGTCGCGTTCGACGCGGCGACCCAGGCGCTGGTGCCGGCGATGCTCGTCCGGATCAGCGGCGAGCTGGAGGCCGACTATCTCGTTGCGCCGTCCGCGGAAGTCGCGAGAAGCGGGGAGTTCGGGTTCCCGGTGGCCGTGGCGAACGTGGGCTCGAGGTCGTGGGGCCAGGTCGGCGACCCCAGCCGGCGCCACCCCGACGAGCGCCCCCTCGCCAGCAGCCTCGTGGCGCATTGGGTGCGGCTGGACGCCGCGACCGGTGAGCTGCCGGCCGACGTCCGGGAGGCTCTCCCGGCGGGCTTCGGGCTGGGAGCCACGAAGCGCGCAACACTGCGGCTGACCGCACCCATCGCGGCCGGGACGTACCTTCTCGTGATCGACGTCGTGGTCGAGGGCGTCGGATCGCTGACCGCCCAGGGCGCCGCTCCGGCACTGGTCCGCGTCACCGTCGAATGACGGCGCGGCTCAGGCCGCGATCACGATCCACGGAACGAGCATCTCGGCGGACGTCAGCGACCCGTGGTGGCCGGCCAGCGAGGCCTCGCCCGGGTCGACGAGCCGGTGGAACACCCCGATCCTGCCTGATGCGGCGCACACGACCTCGCCGATCCGCTCGCGCACGGCCTCGCGAAGCTCCGCGGGCGGGCCGAACCAGCCGGCCGACAGCGCCTCGTCGCGGGTCAGCACCCAGGCGGCATGACCGAGCGCGTCACGCCAGCGCGCCAGGACGGCCCCGGTCTCGCCCGGCTCGACATGGACGTGTCGCGCCCGGGCCTCGCCGGCGAGAAAGCGCACGCCCGCGGCGAGATCCGGCCGCGCGGAGATCTCGATGCGCTCCGACCCGGGTGTCGAGAGGTCGACCATCCCGTGGTCGGCAGTGACGATGAGCAGCCCGTCGTCCGGCAGGACGCCGGCCAGCCGCTCCGCGATCGCGTCGATCCGGCGCAGCGCGGCAACCCAGGCCGCCGAGCCGGGCCCGAAGCGATGGCCCGCGGCGTCCAGCTTCGGATCGTAGGCGTATACCGCCGCCGGTCCCGGGCCGGCCAGCCCGTCGCGAACCGCCTCGACGGCGGCGGCGTCCTCGATCGACCGTACGGGCACGTAGCGGCCACCGCGCAGGATCGCCCGGGTGAGCCCGGAGCCCACGTGCTCGCCGGGACCCACGGCGGTCATCCGGACGCCGGCAGCCGCCGCCTGCGGGAAGATCGTCGGCAGCGGCTGGATCTCCTCGGGTGGCAGCTCGGCGCGCAGGTCTCGGGGCTCCGCCCCGTGCGTCGTCCAGGCGAGGTTGTTCATCGCGCGGCCCAGCCCCGGCGCTGCCATCGTGTAGCCGGTCAGGCCGTGCGCGATCGGCGGACGAGCCGTGGACAGCATCGCCAGGCTCGTCGCGGTGGACGACGGGTAGCCGCTCGTGATCGATCGCGCGCCGGCCAGGCGGGCGGCGAGGAAGGGGGCCTGGTCCCGATGCTCCAGCAGCAGGTCCCAGCCCAGCCCGTCGACGACGAGCAGCGCGATCGCCCGCGCCGCGCGGACGTCGAGGGCGTTCGGCCCGCCCGATCCGAGGGCGGCGAGCACCGAGGGCACGATCTCGCCCAGCGAGCCGGTGCCGTACGCGGGCAGCGAGGGCGGGGCGAGGGTGTTGGGCATCGCGCGAATGCTAGGGGTCCGAGCCGCGCCCTCGCCACGAGATCGCAAGCATCCAGCGGCGCCCTGGGGCCGCGAGCATGGGGTGCGCGTGGTCAACTGACCAGCGTGGACGCCCCCATCTCGTCGGGTGGCCTCCGGATCGCGCTGCTCGCGCCCCCGATGTTGCCCGTCCCCCCTCCCACGTATGCCGGCACCGAGCGGGTGGTCGCCGCGCTGGGTGACGCGCTCCTGCGACGCGGTCATCGCGTCACCCTGTTTGCGCCCGGAGACAGCGAGTTCGCGGGCGAGCTCGTGCCGACGATCGAGAACAGCCTGTGGCGGAGTGATTACAAGGGCGACGTGTCGGCGTATATCCAGGTCTCCGTCGCAGCCGCGTGGGCGGCGCACGCTCAGTTCGACATCATCCACTCACACATCGAGACCCTGGGCCTGCTCTTCGCGCGCTACTGCCCCACCCCGGTCGTCTCGACGTTCCACGGGCGGCTCGATGCCTCGGGTGTGCCCGAGCTGCTCGCTGCATTCCACGATGTCCCGCTGGTCGCCATCAGCGAGAGCCAGCGCCGCTGGCAACCGGAGGCCAACTGGGTGGCCACGATCCACCATGGCCTTCCGCTCGAGCACATGCCGTTCGGGCCCATCCCCGGCGACTACCTTGCGTTCGTGGGCCGGGTGACGCCGGAGAAGGGCATCGCGGACGCGGTGGAGCTCGCCCGATCGGCGGGGCTCCGGCTGCGCCTGGCCGCCAAGGTCTACGACCCCCACGAGGTGGCCCATTTCGACGAGGTCGTCAAACCCGCGGTTGACGAGGGGGTCGTGGAGTTCCTCGGCGAGGTGGGCCCGCTCGAACGCGACCCGCTCTATGCCGGCGCCCTTGCGACGGTCATGCTGGGCGCGTGGCCGGAGCCGTTCGGGCTGGTGGCGATCGAATCGCTGGCCACCGGCACGCCCGTGATCGCGAGGCGTGCCGGCGCGCTGACCGAGACGATCGAGCACGGCGTCGACGGGTTCCTCGTCGACGACCTGACCGAGGCGAAGCTGGCGCTCGAGCGGGTCGCCGAGCTCGACCGCGCCGAGATTCGCCGCCGAGCGCTCGTGCGGTTCTCGCCGGACCGCATGGCTGCCGATTACGAGCGCGTGTACGAGGACGTCCTGCGATCGAGGTCGCAGCGCGTGCCGGGCACGGGCGGCACCCTCGTGGGGCTGGCCGGCGGAACGTGAGCCTGGCCGGCGGAACATGAGCCGCCGTACCTGACAACCGCGGGCGAGGTCGCGGCGTACGATCCATCGCATGCCGCGAACGAACCCGGCGCCGACGCGCGAAGAGCTCCTTGGCCCCAGCCGGCACGGTCCTGCCGATCCGGTCCACGATCCGGGACCGGACGCGGCGGGCGAGCGGCTGGCGGGCATCGAGGAGGCGGCCAGCGAGCCGATCCGCGCCGCGGACGGGCACCTGATCCGCGTGGGCACCGCGTCATGGACTGATCCGACGATGACCGCGGCCGGCGTGTTCTACCCGACCGGCTCGGATTCCGCCGAAGAGCGCCTGACCTTCTATGCGAGCCGGTTCCCGCTCGTGGAGGTCGACGCCACCTACTACTCCCTCCCGTCGCGCCGGACGAGCGAGCTGTGGGTGGAGCGGACGCCGCCAGACTTCACGTTCGACATCAAGGCCCACGCGCTCATGACCGGCCAGCCGACCGAGACGCGCCGCCTGCGGAAGGACCTGCGCGAGCGGCTGCCCGCCGAGCTGCAGGAGAAGAGCCGGAACTACGCGAAGGACCTGCCCGAAGAGCTGCGGGCCGTGGTCTGGGAGTGGTTCGTCGAGGGCGTGGAGCCGCTCGTCGAGGCGGGCCAGCTCGGCTCGGTGCTGCTCCAGTACCCGCGCTGGTTCTTCACGTCGTCCGAGAGCCGGGACACGATCCTCGACGCGAAGGAGCGGCTGGGCGATGTCCGCTGCGCGGTCGAGTTCCGGAGTGCCAGCTGGTTCAACGAGAAGAACATCGACCGGACGATGCGCTTCCTCGAGGACAACGCGATCCCGCTGGTCATGGTCGACGGGCCGCAGGGCTACCGGTCGAGCGTTCCCGCCATCGCGGCGACCACGTCGCCGGACCTCGCGATCGTGCGGTTCCACGGGCGCCGCGCTGACACCTGGGAGGCGAGGGGCATCCCTACGGTGGAGCGCTTCCGATACCTGTACGAGCGCGACGAGCTCGAGCCATGGGTGTCCCGCATTCGCCAGGCGGCGGCGTCGGCCAGGGACACGCACGTCCTGATGAACAACTGCTACGCGAATTACGGCTCGACCAACGCGCGGGAGCTCGCCGCCATGCTCCTCGAGACGGACCTGGCCGGCTGACGGCCGCAGATGACCGCGAACGCCGTCCCCGACTTCCGCCCCAGCCGGCACGGGTTCCACTTCGCCAACCGGTTCCCGTCGGGACCGACGGTGCGCCTGGGCATGGTGGATCCGCGCATCGTCGGGGTCGCCGACGCCGCGGCCGGCCTGTGCGGCGGGATGGCGTTCACCGCCCGCGACCTGTTCGAGCACGGGCTCGAGCCGCCGCGTGATGCCGAGCCGCCCGCCAACGGATCGCCGCGCTTCGTCTCGCTCGTCCGGCGCCAGGTGCAATCGCTCGACTGGCTGCGGTTGCCGCTCCGCTTCTGGACGCTCGCCGCGCTGCACCCGGGCCCGCCGACCTGGTGGTCGCGCCGGATGGGGCGGCGACCTCTCGGCGAGCACGTGCGCGACGTGGAGTGGCCGCTGATCCGCTCCGAGATCGATGCCGGCCGGCTGGCCCAGGTTGGACTCATCCGGGTCGCGGGAGCGAGCCCGGGAACCCTCACCCAGAACCACCAGGTGCTCGGCTACGCCTACGACGCCGAGCCAACGTCGATCCGCCTGCGGATCTACGACCCGAACTGGCCCGACCGCGACGACGTCGAGCTGCGGATCGAGTTGACTGCGGGACGGCCCGCCTTCTCGCAGTCGACCGGCGAGCCGCTGCACGGATTCTTTCTCGCGCGCTACAAGCCGGCCGAGCCGCGCGCCTGGCGGCGACCATCGTGAGCTCGGCGTCGCTGGACCGGCTGCTCGCTATCCTCGTCCTCGCGATGGCCGGCTCGGGCCTGCTGACGCTGCGTGCCGGCTCGCCGGGGAGCGGCTGGGTCTACGTCGCGCACGGGCTGCTGGCCGGGGCGCTCGGCGCGGCGGTCGTGCTCAAGGTCCGCTCGAGCCTCGGGCGGGCGGTGTCCGGGCGGCGCTGGCGGCGGCTCGTGCTGGGGCTCGCCGTCACGCTTGCCGTCGCGGCGGCGCTGACCGGCGGCTGGCTGTGGGTCGCGAGCGGCGAGCTGCTGTCGCTTGGGACGTTCACCGTCCTCACGCTGCACGCCTGGGTGGGCCTGGCGCTCGTGCCGCTCGTCGTCGTCCACCTGCTGCCGCGCCGCTGGCGGCTGCTCCGGCCGGGTCGATCGGCGGTGCGCCGCGCGGGCGGGCGACTCATGACGCGACGCGCCCTGCTGTCCGGCGCCGGCCTCGGGATCGCCGGGGTCGGCGCGTTCGGCATCGCGTCGGCCGTTGAGCGGCTACGCGGCGGGGAACGGCGCTTCACGGGGTCTCGCTGGCTCGACCGGGGCGGCGTGCCGCCAATCACGACGTTCTTCGGCGAGCCCGCCCCCGTCATCGATGTCGATTCGTGGCAGGTGCACGTGGGCGGGCAGGTGCTCCGCCCACTCACGCTCGCCCTGCCACAGCTCCGTGCGCTGGGCGAGACCGATCTCGCCGCGGTGCTTGATTGCACCTCGGGCTGGGCGATCGAGACCGCCTGGCGGGGCGTGCCGCTCGCGGCCGTGCTCGACGCGGCCGGCGCGGAGCCCGGCGGAGGCAACGTGACGGTCCGCTCGGCGACCGGTTGGGCCGCCTATCTGCCGCTCGACGAGGCGCGCCGCTGCCTGCTGGCCACGGGTGTCGCGGGTGCGGACCTCCCGCTGGGCAACGGAGCCCCCGTCCGGCTGGTCGTCCCGGACCGGCGCGGGCTCGATTGGGTCAAGTGGGTGACCGAGATCGAGGTGTCCTGACCCTCGCCGTCAGAGCGGCGGCAGCTCCTGGTGGTCCGTCTGGGCCGCGGCGAACAGGTCGCCCGTGCGCTCCACCCGATGGACGGCGTCCCGGATCGTCCAGCGGTCCGACCGGAGCTCTGGATCGTCCAGCTCCTGCCAGGTAATGGGCACCGACACCGGCGCGCCCGCCCTGGGCCGAACCGAGTACGGTGCCACGAGCGTCTTGATCGGCGCGTTCTGGGTGTAGTCCAGCCGGGCCTTGCCACCTCTACCGGCCTTTGACCACTCCCACGACACGATCTGCGGCACGGTCGCCCCGATCGCCCGCGAGAGCTTCTCGATCCAGGCCGAGGTCTCCTCGTAGCCGTAGCGGCCACGGATGATCGGGATCCACGCCTGGATGCCTCGTGAGCCGGTGGTCTTCGGGTAGGCGCGCACGCCGAGGTGCTCGAGTGCCGTCCTGTACAGGCGGGCGAGGGTGAGCGTCTCGTCCCAGGTTGTCCTGGGACCCGGGTCGATGTCGATGAGCGCGAATGTCGGCCGCCACGGCTCCTCGCGGGTTGCCGTCCAGGCGTGGATCTCGAACGCCGCGAGGTTGCCGAGAAAGCACAGCGCGGCGACGCGGTCCGCGATCAGGTGGTCGTTCGCCTCGCGATCCTCGCGCTCGCGGAACCCCGTCTCGTGCCAGGTCGTCAGCCAGCCGGGCGCCGTGTCCGGCATGTTCTTCTGCCAGAACCCCGGCTTGTCCGATCCGTTCGGAAAGCGCTGGAGGTTGAGTGGACGGTCGGCGAGGTGGGGCAGCATCGCCGGGCCGATCCGGGCGAAATAGTGGATCAGCTCGCGTTTCGTAACCGGGCCCTCGGCGCTGCCCTCGCGCGGCGGGAAGATCACCTTGTCGAGGTTGGTGACCTTGAGCCGTTCGCCGCCCACCTCCCAGATGCCCTCCTTGCCCACGGCATCGAGCGCCTCGAGCTCCTCCTTCGTGGCGACCCACGGGCGGCCGTCCGGCCCGTGGGTGCGCAGGCCGGCGTCCGCCGGCTTCCGGCCTTTGGGTGCCTTCGACGGCGCCGGCGCCGGGGCGGGCGCCGTCGGCGGCGGCGAAGCCGCGGAGGCGGCGGCCTCGGCGTCGTCCCGGGTCACCTCGCTCTGGGCGGCCTTCTCGGCGGCGCGGGCGGCGGTGGGTCGCTCCCGGATCACGTCCCGAGGGTCCTTGTTCAGCTCGAGGCCCTTGTACGAGGTCTGGCGGACGTGGCCATCGCGCGTCCACCCGCCGAGCTCCGCGCGGATCACGAGCTCCGGGCGGACCCAGCGCACGGCGCGAAGCTCGCCGGTCCGCGGCGGAGCCGGCTCGAACGGTGGATCCTCAATCGCGAGCGCCTCGAGCCGGGAACGGAGCTCGGCCCGCGTCTTGCCCGTGAACCCGGCGCCGACCTTGCCGCTGAATCGCAGCCGGCCGTCCTCGTACACCCCTACCGCGAGCGCGCCGAGGTCCTTCGCGTTCCCCTCCCCCGGGGTCCAGCCGCCGACGACCAGCTCCTGCTCGGGTCGGATTTTGATCTTGAGCCAGGTGGCGGCGCGCCGGCCCGGCTCGTAGCGCGACCGACGGTGCTTGGCGACGATTCCCTCGACACCCATTCGCTCGGCCGCCCGATAGAACGCGAGACCCTCGGTCTCGATGTGTGACGCGAAGCGCACCCGCTTGCTGTCCTTGAGCACGCTCCGAAGCAGACGCTTGCGGTCCTCGAGCGGGACGCGCAGCAGCGAGCGACCGTCGTGGTGAAGCAGGTCGAACACCTGGTAGATGAGCCCGCTCGCCGCGCGCCCCGCGCGGAGCGCGCTGATGCGCTCCTGGAGCAGCGAAAAGTCCGGCACCCCGGCGTCGTCGATCGCCACGATCTCGCCGTCGACGATCGCGTCGCGTGCCTCGATCCAGGACGGCGGGCTCAGGAGCTGCCCGAAGTACGTCTCGGCCGGGTTCCCGCGCCGGGTCCAGAGGCGGACTTCACCGTCGTCGACGACGGCCTGGACGCGGTACCCGTCCCACTTGATCTCGAACAGCCAGTCCTCGTCGCGGAACGGCTTGTTGGACAGCGTCGCTGCCATCGGCTCGATGTACACGGGCATCTGCGCCTCAACGGCGCCGGTCAGGTCGATCTCGGCCTGGGCGGCTGGCATGTCGCTCGTCCAGAGGGCGTCGCGATTGGCCTTCACCTCGTCATTCGTCCGGCCCGTCTTGACCGATGCCGGGTGGTCCTCGGCGTCCCATCCGTCAACCGCCGCCGGGTCGCGCTTCTTGATCAACAGCCACTGTTCGGCCTCGTCGTCCTCGAACGCCGTGCCCGTCGCGCTGCCCGGCCGGCGGCTGGTGCGTACGATCGTGAACCGGCCTTGGAGCTTCTGTCCGTGGAGCTCGAACTTCAGCTCGCCGTCGGCGACGGCCCTGCCCGGATCGAGGGTCGGCGCCTCGGGCTCGAAGGTGCCCCAGTCCCAGATGATCACGTCACCCGCCCCGTACTGGCCCTTCGGGATCACGCCCTCGAAGTCGAAGTACTCGATCGGATGGTCTTCGACATGGACGGCCATCCGCCGCACCTTCGGGTCCAGCGTGGGGCCCTTAGGCACCGCCCAGCTGACGAGGACGCCGTCGATCTCGAGCCGGAAGTCGTAGTGGAGGCGCGTTGCCCGATGACGCTGGACCACGAACCGGCCGCTGCCCGTCGTGCCGGGCGCGCCGACCGGTTCAGGCGTGATCGCGAAGTCACGCTTGCGCTTGTAGACGTCGAGCGGCATCAACCCAGTGTGCCGCGTCCGCATCGGATGAGCGCGCACGTGGCGCCACCTGGACGCGGGCGGCATCATCGGCCTCGATGGAACCGCGCGATGCGATGGAACTGCTCGGCCGCGAGGCGTTCCCCTGGTGGGTCGCCGGCGGCTGGGCGCTCGACGTGTTCCTGGCGTCACCGATCCGGCCGCGCAAGGACCTGGACATCGCGCTCCTGAGGCGGGACGCGGGCCGGCTGCGGAGCCACCTGGCCGGCTGGGATATCCGGGTCGCGGTGCCGGGTGGTGGGCTGAGCGAGTGGGCAGGCGCGGCGCTTCATCCACCGCTCCACGAGCTCTGGGCACGGCCCTCGCCGGGGGTCCCGTGGGTGTGCGAGTTCCTGCTCAACGACGCGACGAACAGTCGCTGGCTCTACCGGCGCGACCCACGGATCACGTATCCCCTCGATCGCCTGGCCCGGTCGGGGGTCGACGACATCCGTTTTCTTCCGCCCGAGATCGTCCTGCTCTATAAGTCAAGCCGGCCCCGCCCGGAGGACCAGGTCGACTTCGAGGCGGTGCATTCGCACCTGTCCTCGACCGCCGCCAGGTGGCTGCGCCGGGCGGTGCGGCAGACGGACCCGTCGCATCCCTGGCTGGCGGTCCTCCATTGACGTCGCTGATGGCGTCCAGTCGTGGGGCTCGGCTCCCGAAGTTCGTGCGGGAGGCCGTACCACGACCGTTCGTGCTCGAGCGTGAGGCGATCGGCAAGCTTGCCCCGCGGGGCCCTTGACCCCTCGGGTACGAACGGTGGTGCTGCAGGCGCGGGCCGGGCCTCTCAAAGGGCG
>Ga0183260_10004849_pt1 | contig 10644 bp, 11 predicted proteins | sample AntDrymUQ4972206_2_FD_129768 | JGI IMG/M metagenome (GOLD analysis project Ga0183260, IMG submission 129768) | Polar desert sand microbial communities from Dry Valleys, Antarctica - metaG UQ497 (22.06) (version 2) (version 2) | ecosystem: Environmental > Terrestrial > Soil > Desert | place...
AAGGTGTACTCGTCGAGATAGACAGCCAAGTGCTCTGGTGAGACGCCGCGATGGGTGCCGTGCATCCACGCCTTCAGGTTGCTGATCGCGCGGTGCGCGCGGGGTAGTAGCTGCTCGCCGGGTGCCGCGGCGGTCTGTGTGCGACGGCGATGGTCATAGCCGTGCTTGGCCAGCGTCCGATAAGCCTGCAGCCCGTCGGTGTGGACGATCGCACCACTGCGCGTGGTCGCCTTGGCGAACGCCAGCAGCGATGACCTGGAGGCGTCGGGCAGCACGGCGAGCCTGACACGTCCCGAGCCGCGCCCGCGGACCTCGATCGCGACGCCGCAGAGCACCTTCTTGCCGTGCTGACGCCCGCCCTTGAGGCCTTCTTCGTAGCCGCCGATGTAGAACTCGTCGATCTCGACCTCGTTCTTGAGCAGCTCGCGCTCGGGGGCGACCATCGCGGCGCGCAGCTTGTGCAGCATCGCCCACGCGGTCTCATGACAGCCAATCCCGAGCTGGCGCTGCAGCTGCTTGGCGCTGATCCCGGGATGAAAGGTCGAGACCAGATACGCCGCCCAGAACCACGTGCGCAGCGGCAGCCTGGTCTTGTGCATGACGGTCCCCGCCGTGATCGAGGTCTGGCGCCCGCAGGCCGTACAGATCCACAGATGCCGGCGGGTCTCCCCGCCAGCGTCCCGCGCGCCGCAGCATGGGCAGACGAACCCCTCCGGCCAGCGCGACGCGAACAGGTACTCCCGGCACGCCTCCTCGGTCCCGAAGCGCTGCTGGAACTCCAAGATCGTCAACGGGAAGTCCGGGCGAGGCACGCCCCGAACCTACGACACCACCCGGATGGAGCTAACCCGGTACGCACTACCGGGATAGTCCCTAAGGTCGGGCGGGTTGGTCGGACGGGGGGGAGGGGCCGGGTTGGTCGGGCGGACTGTCGGGCGGATTGTCGGGCGTGCGCTCAGGTCCGATCTCGAGCAGGCTGTCGAGCTTGGCCTGCATCGAGATGGTGATCGCCTTGCGGTCGCCGATGATCCAGCCGTGGTTGTAGACGCCCGCGACCGGGTTGGTTCGATATGCGGGCTGTGTGTCGAGTAGCTGGCCTTGCAGCGGGACCGGCAGGCTTTCCGCGTCATCGACCAGGAACAGAGGGCCGTAGCTACCGGCTCCGGACAGCGGCGCGGCCGCCGCCGCTTCCAACGGCCGGCCCGCTCGCGCGAAGACCATCCCGTGGCCGGGCGTCGATACGCCCCATCCGAACTCCCCGTCGAAGTAGCGCGCGAACTCGATTGCGTTGCGCACGGGGTCCTTTCCGCCCGTGCGCTTGACGGTGCCCAGCCGCCGTAGCTGTCGACTGACCTGGGGGGAGATGACCTCCGATGGTCCGAGCAGATAGATCCGGGGCTTCCTCAGCGTTGCAAGCGCTGCTCGTGTCTCGGGCGGAATCCTGTTTTTGTTGACGAAGAGGATCGGGTCCCCCGTCTTCGCGGCGTAGCCGGCGGCCGGAGCGGCGTAGGCCGGGTCGTCGGCGCTCGTGACGATGACGCTCGGTGCGGTGCGGGTCTTGGCGGAGATGATCAGCCCGGTGATCGCTCGTGTCAGCGCCAGCGGCGTTGAGCCTCTGAGGTCGGTGGACTTGTACCCGGGCGGCCTGGCGACGTCGCCGACGCGGATGATCTGCGCCTTGCCGGCCGCGTTGCTGCCGGACGGGTCGAGGGCGTCGATCGCGCGCCGGGATGCGGCCGGCAGGTCGCTGCCGTCGCTGAACAGCGCCGGGGCGTTGATCGGCGCGGCCATCAGGGCCGCCGCGGCGACCGCGACGCGCCAGTCGCTCGTGTCGACGAGCGTGATCGCCGACGGCTTGCGCGCCGAGTGGGGGAAGACAGCACGCACGACCGCGGCGGCTGTGCGCGTCGCGTTGGCGCCGGCGACCCGCGTCGTGTTCTTCGTAGCGAACTCCGGGAAGCCGAGGTTCTCGAACGATTGGCGTTGTGGCGTCAGCAGCGCGGGCTGGTCGGGCTCTTCGCCGATCGGCTCGGTCCGTCCGCAGCCGATCGCGACCAGCGCTGCGACGAGAACGACGATCAAGAGCCCGGGGCGCGGCATCGGCTGGCACCTTAGCCGGGATCTGGACCGATTCGCGTCGCATCGCTTGCAGGCGCCGTGGCTGCCCCCGCCATCGGGGATATTTCCAGCGGTGAGGCGCTGGGCTGACCGAATCCGAATTCTCGTCTGCGCGCTACTTGCCGGCCTGCTGCTCGCGCTCACCGCCGCCCCGGCCGCTGCGCCCGCCACACCCTCACCGAGTGCAGAGACCGGCAGCTGCTGCGTCGCCACGCCCCGCTGCTCGTGCTCGATGCGCGCGAGCGCAGCGGGCCGGTCTCCGTCGACCCGTTCCTGCGCGGCGCGCGCGGCAAGAGCGCGCAGGCGGCGCCGGCACGCGTCTACGGCCACGCGGTCCGCGACGGAGCGCGGCTGTGGTTGCAGTACTGGTTGTTCTATCCGGACAACCCGCAGGACCGCGGGATCGTGCGCGCGGGCCGCCACGAGGGCGATTGGGAGATGCTCCAGGTCGGGCTCGGCCGGACCGCGAAACCGGAGCTCGTGACTCTCGCCCAGCACCACTGGCGCCAGGGCTGCGCCTGGCGGGAGCTCGAGCACCGCGGCGACGCGCCGGTTGTCTACGTCGCCCACGCCTCGCATGCGACATACGCGCGACGCGGGCGTGTGGACCGGCCGTGGCCGGATCCCAACGATGAGCTGCGCGGCGACGGGGCGCGCGTACGACCGCCCGTGAGCGTCATCACGGACAGGCGGCCGGGCTGGGTGGCATCGTCGATGCAGTGGGGCGCCAGCCGCGCGCGCTGGTGGCTGCCGTCCGAGCAGTCCAGCCCGCGCGGTCCGCGCTATCAGGACGACGGGCGCTGGTATGAGCCGGCCGCCTACCACGCCGGTGCGCGGGACTGCGCGGCGGGCGCTCCGCCGCATCCCTGGTACGTGTACGCGATCCTCGCGCTGGCCGGCGTGCTGGCGCTGTCCGGCCTCCTGCGGCTTCGCCGCCGGCGGCGAGCGCATGCTTGAATGGACGCTGCGGACCCCACTTCACTAGGAGGCGCAATGGCCGGAATGGCCGGGCGGATGTCGACCGTCGTAAAAGCGAAGATCTCAAAGCTGCTCGACAGAGCCGAGGATCCCGGCGAGACGCTCGACTACAGCTACACCAAGCAGCTCGAGTCTCTGCAGCAGGTCAAGAAGGGCATCGCCGACGTCGTCACGGCGAAGAAGCGCCTCGGCATGCAGGCCCAGAAGCTCGAGCAGTCGGTCGTCAAGCTCGACACCCAGGCCCGCCAGGCGCTGGCCGCCGGCAACGAGGAGCTGGCCCGCACCGCGCTCGAGCGCAAGCAGCTCGCGCAGACCGAGCTTCAGGGCCTCGACCAGCAGGTGGCCGAGCTGCAGGCACAGCAGGAGAAGCTGACGGAGTCCGAGAAGCGCCTGCGCGGCAAGATCGAGGCTTTCCGGACCAAGAAAGAGGTCATCAAGGCCCAGTACTCGGCGGCCGACGCACAGGTGCGCATCTCCGAAGCCGCCACCGGCGTGGGCGAGGAGATGGCCGACGTCGGCCTCGCGATGCAGCGTGCGGTCGACAAGACCGAGGACATGAAGGCGCGCGCCTCGGCGGTCGAGGAGCTCGAGGCGGCAGGTACGTTCGAGGACCTCACGATGCTCGGCGAGGGCAAGGACGACATCGATCGCGAGCTCGCCGAGCTCGGCGCCGGCGGCGCGGTCGACGACGAGATGGCCAAGCTCAAAGCCGAGCTCGGATCCGGCTCCGCCAAGCCGAAGGGTGAGCTCGGCGCGGGCGAGCAGGCATGATCGTCCGGATCATGGGGGAGGGCCAGTACCGCCTCTCAGATGGCGTTGTCGAGCGCGTCAACGAACTCGACAACGCGGCCGTGTCAGCCGTCAGCGGCGACAACGAGGACGGCTTTCACGAGGCCTTCGAGGAGATGCTGCAGCTGATCCGTGCCGAGGGCGAGCATGTCGCCGACGACGAGATCGAAAACTCCGACGTGATCGTCCCGCCGGCCGACACATCGTTTCGCGAGGCCACCGCAGACTTCAGCGGCGACGGCCTGATCCCCGACTAGAGCACAAACCTGCCCGACTCGACCGACGAGGTCCGCATAGAGGTCGTCGTGGCCGCGCCCGCCGACGCGGTCTGGCGCGCCCTGCGCGACCCCGCAGAGCTGCAGCGCTGGTTCGGCTGGGACGCCGAGGGCCTGGCGGAGGAGATCGAGGACATCTTCGTGACGCACGCCGTGGCCGCGGACGCCGAGCGGATCCTGCGCTTCGACGACATCCCCGACCGCTTCGAGCTCGAGCCGCGCAGCGCCGACGAGACCGTGCTGCGCCTGGTCGGCGCGCGGCTGGAGCCCGACGACGCCTATGACGGGATGCACGAGGGCTGGCTGAGCTTCATCGCCCAGCTGCGCTTCGCGCTGGAGCGCCATCCCGGCAAGGACCGGCGCACGCTGTACCTCACCGGCCAGACCCCGTCGGCCGGCGGCGACAGCGTCATGGCGGCGCTCGGCCTGCCCGACCTGGACACCGGCGGCTCCGCGGGCGACAGCTACGAGGTGCGCGGGGATGACGGCGAGGTCGCCCTCGCCGGGGAGGTGTGGGCGCGATCACCGCGCCAGACGGCGATCACCGTCGGCGGCGGTACCGGCCTGCTCGTCGCGACACAGTTGCCGCCGGACGTCACACCGCCCTATGGAGGCGCGACGGCGATCATCACGAGCTACGGCCTCAGCGACGACGAGTTTCAGCGCGTGCGCCACAGCTGGACCGGCTGGTGGCAGACGCGTTTCAGCGGCGCGACCGCGACGGTCTTCCCGGAGTCGGTCGCGGCGACGGCGTAAGCGGCAAACGCGATTTGGTCATGGGCCTTCGCACGCGCTGGGAAGACCGAGCGTACCTGCGCGGGAAGCACTATCCCGCTCGGTTTGTGCTTCGTCACCCGCTGCGCGTCGCGGTTGACCTGGTCCGCCGCAAGGATTCGAAGCTCGCGCACCGGTGGCTCGACGGGCTACGCGGCGTCGAGATCGGCGGCGGGTCGTTCACGAACTTCAACCTCGACACGATCAACGTCGACATCGACCCCGAGGGGTTCTACCGAGGGGTCCAGGACGAAATGGTCGGCTGGCACATCCCGATCGACGTCCAGGCCAACGGGGCCGCGCTGCCGCTCGCGGATGACTCATACGACTTCGTCCTGGCGTCGCACGTGATCGAGCACATGCCCAATCCGATCGGGGCGCTGCGCGAGTGGCGGCGCGTGGCCGCGCGTTACGTGTTCCTACTCGTGCCTCATCGGGACAGGACGTTTGACCGCGACCGCGACTTCACGCCGCTGGAAGAGTTTTTCGAGCGCGACAGCAATGCCTTCATGAGCGACGAGGACAAGCATTGGAGCGTCTGGAACGCAACGAGTTTCCTCGAGATGTGCGCTCGCGCCGGGATACCCGTCCTCGAGCACTCCGACCCTGATGACATGCGGGGCGACGGCTTCGCAGTCGTCATCGACGCCCGTTAGATCGGAATCCCCCAGAGCGGGAACCAGCGCTCGAGCTCGGGCTCGATCGGCAGCTCGTTGCCGATGATCGCCTTGATCTGAAGCTCGCGCTCGCCGTCGCGCTCGTGGCCGCCCTTGGGCACGAACGGATACCAGTGGCCGCGCTTGTAGTTGTAGATGAAGTAGACGCGGCGGTCCTTGCTGTCCGCGAAGGCGAAGACGGCGGCCAGCACGCGGTCGCCGTAGCCGCCGACCGCGAGCGCGTCGCTGACGGCATTGACGGCGACGACGAGATCCTCGATGTCGTCGTCGCGCAGGATCATCCAGCGGTAGCCGTGCTCGTCGTCGCTCGTCTCGATCGTGGTGCCGGTGTCAGCGCCGGTCCCCTGCAGGAGCTCTTCCATCTCGGAGACGATCGACTCGAAGTCCGCTGTCGCCAGCGGCTGGAAGACGATCGCGGCGGCGCCCTTCGTGCGGATCCCGTTTCCGGTGTCGAGCGTGACGTACGCGGTCGACATCGCGAACAGGCGGTCGGGCGCCGGGCCCTTGAGCTTCTTGCCGCCTCCCAGCAGCGCGTCGAAGAAGCCCATCGACGTCTAGGCGGCGGCGGCGAGCGTGCCGCGCTGCAGCTCGCCCTCGATGCGCGACAGCGCCTCGATCCGCTTGTCCATCGGGGGGTGCGTCGAGAAGAGGCCCATGACGGCCCCCTTCGCACCCGCCGGGAAGATGTAGAACGCCTGCATCTCCTTGGCGACGCGCAGATCCTGCTCTGGTAGGCGGTGCATGCCCGAGGCGATCTTCTGCAGCGCAGAGGCAAGCGCGCTGGGGCGCCCCGTCATCAGCGCCGCGCCGCGATCGGCGACGAACTCGCGGTAGCGCGACAGGGCCATCATGAGGAAGAACGAGACGACGTAGACGACGATCGAGACGAGGAACAGCACGAGCATGCTGGGGTTGTCGTCGTCGTTGCCATGGCCGCCGCCGAAGAAGAAGCCGAACTGCACGACCATCGCAGCGACGGAGGCGAAGAAGGAAGCGACCGTCATGATCATCACGTCGCGGTTCTTGACGTGCGAGAGCTCGTGCGCCATGACGCCCTCGAGCTCGCTCGGCGAGAGCGTGTTCATGATGCCGGTCGTCGCGCAGACGGTGGCCGTCTTCTGCGAGCGACCGAGCGCGAACGCGTTGGGCATGTTCGTCTGGGCAACGGCGATCTTGGGCTTGGGCAGGTCGGCCTGGATGCACAGGCGCTCGATCATCGCGTGCAGCTCCGGTGCCTCGGCGGGCGTGACCTCACGCGCGCCCATCGCGCGCAGGGCGAGCTTGTCGGAGGCGAACAGCTGCACGACGAACAGGCCGCCCGCGATGACGGCGATCAGCACGCCGCCGGCGCCCGCGGTGAACAGCGCGCCGACGAGCGCGACGTACAGCAGGCCCAGCAGGAACATGGTCAGCAGCATCCGAGCCTGAAGTCCGGTGTCGCGCTCGAAGGAGGTCTTGGTGGCAGCCATGCATCCATTCTGCCAGAGCGCATCATTCGGTCCGCCGCACGCGCAAGGTGGCTCGCAAGGCTCCATAAGGCGCGGCTGAAGATTGTCGTCTGTGCAGGGCGAACCTAGACTCGGCGGCCGCAATGCGCGTACGCGTCCTTCTGGCCGGCGTCCTGGTGCCGCTGGCATTCTGGGCCGTGTCCCCACTCGTGTCGTCGGGGGCGACCCAATCCGAGCTGTCCAAGCTGCAATCGCGGATCGGCGGAGCGCGGGCGAAGATCGACGCCAAGCGCGGCAAGGAGCGCATGCTGACGACGCGGATCACAAGCTCCTCGCGGCGCATCAACCGGCTCGCGCAGCGCCAGAGCACGATCGAGGTCGACCTGAACGCCAAGCGCGGCGAGCTCGAGCGGCTGCGCACCGACCTGCGCACCGAGCGCGCGCGGATCGTGCGGCTGCGCAACCGCCTCAACAAGGCGCGCACGCTGCTGGGGCGGCGCGTGATCGAGATCTACAAGGCCGGCCAACCGGACGTCCTCACGGTGGTCCTCAACTCCGACGGCTTCGCCGATCTGCTCGAGCGCGCCGAGTTCATCAAGCGGATCTCCGATCAGGACCGGCGAGTGATCGCGATCGTCCAGACCGCCAAGTCCGAGGCGGTCGGGAGCGAGCGGCGGCTGGACCGCCTCGAGCGCCGCCAGCAGACGGTCACCGAAGTCGTCCAGGAGCGCCGCGACGAGGTCGCGGGCGTGAAGAACCAGCTCGTCAGCGTGCGTGCGCGGCGTTCGATGCTGCTGCGCAACGTCCGCTCGGACCGCCAGGGGCTGGAGGAGCACGTCGACAACCTCGAGAAGGCGTCGGCGAAGATCGCCCGCCAGCTCGACAAGGCTCAGCAGGGAGGAGGTACGAGCAACCTCGGCGGCGGCGGAGCGTGGATCTGGCCGGTCAACGGGCGGATCAGCGGTGTTTTCGGCGAGCAGCGGCCGGGCCACATTCACGCCGGCATCGACGTCGCGGCGCCGGGCGGAACTCCGATCCGCGCCGCCGCCAACGGCAAGGTCGTGCTGTTGCAGGGCACGGGCGCATCGGGCGGCTACGGCAACTACACGTGCGTGCAGCACACCGGGTCCCTGTCATCGTGCTACGCGCACCAGTCGCGCTTCGGCACGACGAGCGGCGCTAGGGTGAAGCAGGGCCAGGTCATCGGCTACGTTGGCAACACCGGCAACTCCTTCGGCGCACACCTGCACTTCGAGGCGCGCGTCAACGGCACCCCCGTCCAGCCACTGAACTACCTGTGATGCCGCCGCGGCGCAGGTAATAGGTTCCTGCGTAAGCGATGCAACCTGAGATCGATCTCCTCGGCCTGTCGTTGAAGACCTTCGGGATCTGCTTCGGCCTCGCGTTCGTCGTCTCCGGCGCGATGGTCGCCCGCCGCCTGACGGAGCTGGGCAAACCCCCGGACTGGGCCTACGAGATGGTCTTCGCCGCCCTGATCGGCGGGCTGCTCGGCGCGCGCCTGTACTGGGTGCTGGGCCACACGAGCGAGGTCGGCGGCGACTTCGTCGGCAACGTCTTCGGCGGCTCCGGCCTCGTCTGGTACGGCGGCGCGCTCGGCGGCGCCGCGGGCGTGCTGCTGTGGGCGCATCGCAAGGGCATGTTCAACGTCCACCTGCTCGACCTGTGCTCACCGGCGCTGGCGATGGGCTACGCGGTCGGTCGGATCGGCTGCCAGGTCTCCGGCGACGGCGACTACGGCACGGCGACCGACCTGCCGTGGGGCATGGCGTACCCCGACGGCGTCGTGCCGACGACCGAGACCGTCCACCCGACGCCGATCTACGAGACGCTCACGATGGGACTCGGCGCGTGGCTGCTGTGGCGTCTGCGCAACGAGCTGCGCCCGGGGGTGCTGTTCGCGTGGTACCTCGTGCTTTCGGGCGGCGAGCGCTTCCTCGTGGAGTTCGTGCGGCGCAACGATCCGGTCGTGGCGGGGCTTACTGAGGCGCAGCTGTTCTCCATGGTGATGGCGCTGGCAGGGGTGACGTGGCTCGTTCGCGCCGCGCGATCAGGCGGGCTGCGACGAGCCGGCGCGGCGTCGGGGCGGGCGCTGCCGGCGTAGCACGGGGCTACGGGTGAGGGCCGGTTTGGCTCGGAGTCGGGGCGAACTGAGGCCGGGAGGGAGCGCCCCGCGTCGGCGTCTCGGGCCGTGGAATGGGGGTGTGGCGATCTGGTACGCCCTTGGACGTACTGATTCGCCACACCCCCCGAGCTTTCGCACCGGCGCCGCGACCCTCCGCAGCGGGGCGGACGCGATCAGCTAGCGCCGCGCGCTCAGGGCCTCGATCGCCGAGCGCCGGGGAGCGCGATCGGCGGACCCGTCCTGTGCCGGGCGCACGAGCAGCGCGAGCACGAACAGCGCCACCGCTGCCAGCGCCACCGACGCCCCCGCCGCGATCGCCAGCTGGGCGCTGGCGATCATGCCCAGCAGGCCCGCCAGCGAGCCCAGCGCCGAGCCGAGCGCGAGCTGCGCGCGTACGCTCATGCCGAGGCGCATCGCGGCGGCCGCCGGCGCCACGAGCAGCGAGAAGACGAGCAGGTTGCCGAGCCCCTGCACGGCCGCGACGACGGCGACGGCGAGCAGCGCCAGCAGCGCCAGCTCCACCCGCTGCGGGCGCCCGCCCAGCGACCGTGCGGCGACAGGATCGAAGACCGACAGCGTCAGCTGCCGGTGCCCGAGCGCGAGGGCGACGGCGATCAGCGCTGCCAGCCCGCAGGCGATCGCGATGTCGCCGGTGCTCGCGCCGAGCAGGTCGCCGAAGAGCAGGTCGCCCAGGCGTGCTGGGACGTCAGGGGCCAGCGCCAGCACGGCGCCGAGCCCGAACGCCGTCGTGACGGTGATCGCGACGGCGATCTCCGAGCCGACGCGGTTGTCGCGCGCGGCAAGCGCGATCAGTGCCGCGGCGACGAGCACGCCGCCGGCGGCGCCGAGCACGAGCGGCGCCCCGGCCAGCGACGCGATCACGAGGCCGGGCAGCATCGCGTGCGCGAGCGACTCGGCCGCATAGGCGTTACGCAGGTGCAGCAGCCAGACGCCGAGCGCGCCGCAGGCCGCGCCGAGCACGACGACCTCGAGCAGCGCGCGCTGCAACAGTGCCGAGTGCAGGATCTCCATGATCCTCAGTGCGCGTGGTCGTGGTGCTGAACGGCGATGGCGCGCGTGCCGTCCTCGAGCACGACGATCTCCGCTCCGTAGGTCGCCTCGAGCACCTCGGTGCTCAGCGTCGTGCCGGGCGGGCCATAGGCCACCTGGGCGCCGCGCAGGCACAGCACCCGGTCCCAGCGGCGCGCCTGCTCGATGTCGTGCGTGGCGATCAGGAGCACCCGGCCTTCGGCGCGCAGCGTGTCGAACATCTCCATGATCGCCTGCTCGCTGACGCGGTCGACGCCCGCGAACGGCTCGTCGAGCAGCAGCACGCCGGCGTCCTGGACGAGCGCTCGTGCGATCAGCGCGCGCTGGCGCTGGCCCCCGGAAAGGGCGCCGAAGCGCTTGCGGGCGTGGTCCTCGAGGCCGACGCGGGTAAG
>Ga0183260_10004850_pt1 | contig 10641 bp, 14 predicted proteins | sample AntDrymUQ4972206_2_FD_129768 | JGI IMG/M metagenome (GOLD analysis project Ga0183260, IMG submission 129768) | Polar desert sand microbial communities from Dry Valleys, Antarctica - metaG UQ497 (22.06) (version 2) (version 2) | ecosystem: Environmental > Terrestrial > Soil > Desert | place...
ACCCCGAACAGGATCATGGCCACGCCGAACAGGCCGTACCCGATGCGCTGGCCCACCGCGACCAGCTTGGCGATGCGGGCGCGTCGGGCCCGCACCGGATCGATGCTGGTCCCTCCCATCCGATCAGCCTCGTTCATCCCCACCGGGCCGACGGCATCCGAGTCGGGCTAGCCGACCAGCTCGGGCGTCGAGGTCGGTCGTTGGTCCGAGGCGAGATCGATGGTGGCCGAGCCGCCCGCCGGAGCGTCGCCCGGGCTCGCCCGATGGCCGGTGTCTGTGGCGACCGATCGTCGCCGGGGCCGCCGTCGGCTCAGCTCGCGCACGGCGTCGCCGGCGCCGGCCACGACGATCAGATCGCCCAAGGACAGCACCTCGCCGAGCGGTCGCAGGGGCAGGGCGTCGCCGAGGACGCCGAGCACGTCGCGGTCGGTCTCGAGGTGGCGGGCTCCCCGCAGCTCGGTGCCTACCAGGTCGTCGGGGGCAACCAGCCCGGCCCGCACCAGCGCCCCCGGCCGCACGGGCATGCCCCCGTCCATCGCGACGGGCGCCAGGTTGACCAGCAACCCGAGCCCCACCACGGCGATGCCGGTGACGTGCCGGTTGGTGGCGGCGAAGGCGATCAACACCGCCAGGGAGGCGGTCAGGCTGAGGATGGCGACGTTCCCGTCGAACAGGAGCGACGCGGCGTTGAGGACGGCTCCGCCGCCCAGCAGCCCGGCGTGTCGGAGGCGTGGGTGCACGGCGTGGGCCCCCAGCGGCGGACGGGCCAGGCCGCCGAGGAGCCCGGCCGAGACGACGAGGGCGAGCAGAACCACCCACCTGACGGTACCGAGGCCGCCGACCGTCGCCGGGGACGGCGGCCCCCGTCGGTCACAGGTCGGTGCCCTCCCCAGGGAGCTCGGCCACCACGGTGGTGCTGGGATTCGAGCCGAGGAGGGCAGCCGCCTTGTCGGGCGGCAGACAGCCAACGACCGTGCGCACCAGGGCGGACCGCTCGTCGTCGCTCACCGTGCTCGCCTCGGCGGCCAGCGCCTCAGAGCGGGTGAGGCCGAGCAGGCTCACCAACCCGTCGGCCACGCAACGTGCCTCGGTGCTCGTGAGCGGCACGTCGAGCCCGTCGCCCAACGACGAGGCGATGGCCCGGGCCAGGTCATCGACGGTGGTGGCGGCCGTCGTGGACGTGGTGGTGGTGGTGGTCGTCGTCGTTGGAGCGGGCCGGTCATCCCGAGCCGCCACGAACGCTCCCGCCGCCACGACGACCACGAGCGCGAAGAAGGCGGCGGCCGTGGCCGCCGCCTTCGCGCCGGGCATCAGTTGGCGCCGAGCTCTTCCAGGCTGATGTCGCAGTCAGCGATGTACTCCATGAAGGCGCTCATGGCCTCCGCCTCGTCGAGGGCACCGGACTCGATGTCGTCGGACAGAGCGCTGGCCAGGCACTCCGCCTGCTCCCGGCTCAGACCGAGGCTCTCCTCGTAGGTGTCGGCAAGGATCTCCTCGAAGTCGTCGGGGAGCGCCGAATCGGTGAGCCCATCGGTGAAGCCGCCCGAGTCGCCGCCGCCGTCGTCCTCGTAGAGGGACACGCAGGTTCCGGACGGCTCGTTGCGGTCACCGCAGGTGTCGCCGAAGTCCTCGTACTCAGAGTCGGTGGGGCTGTCGAAGAACAGGTCGTCGCAGGCCTGAAAGTCGCCGTCCTCGCACTGGTCGTACAGCTCGTCGAGCTCGGGGTCGCTGCCGTAGGTGCCCTCTTCACCGTCGGTGCTGTCCGTGGACCCGTCGTCGGCTTCCGTCGTCGTGGTCTGGGCGTCGTTGGAGGCCCGTTCGCTGTCGTCGTCGTCGCTGCTGAGGGCGAGGAAGGCGATCACCGCGATGGCGACGGCGGCCAGGATGCCGCCGCCGATGAGCAGGTTCCTCTTCGACCCGTCGCCACCAGGAGCGTCGACCGGGCCGGTGGGGACGTAGGGCGGGGGCGGGGCCGGAGCACCTGGTGTGGTCGGCCAGGCGGCGGTGGGTGGGGATGGGTCTGAGACGACGGTGGGGTCGACGGGCGCCGGGGGCGGCCCGTCGGAGGCCGAGACCGCCGGGGTGTCGGCGACCGTCGGGTCACCGAGGCCGGCGCGGTCACCGGCATCAGCCGCGTCGTAGGCGTCGGTGCCGGCGACCCCTGCATCGGACACGTTGTCCGTCCACTGGGCACCGTCCCAGTAGCGATGGTCGTGCTTGCCGCTGGGGTCGATCTGCCAACCCGGGTTGTTGTCGCTCATCTGAGGGTCCTTCGTTTGGAGGGTTCGGTCAGCCGCCCGAGGCGGTGGATCTGCAACGATCGTCGGCCCGAGAGGCGGCGGCGGCGATGTCCTCATCGAGTCCTGCTTCGGGCTCGTCGTCTGAGAGGTCGACCTCTCGAAGCACGTCCATCCCCAGCTCCTCGATGATCGCCTCGGCGTAGCAGTCTGCGGTCTCCTCGTCGAGACCGTCCCGGTTCCGTTGGAGGCTCGTCGAGAGATCTTCCTGGACCTCTGCCTCGTCCTTGTCCTCGGTGCCGGTGCAGGCGCCCATGAGGATGATGAGACAAGCGCAACCCGCGGTGCCGAGGAAGGCAGGTGGTCGCATCAGGGGAGATCCGCCTTGCGTTCGAGGGTCCGGAACCGGACCTGGGGAGCATAGGTGCGGATCAAGCGCGCCGCTTCACCCCGGCCAGCGCCAGGTGGATGATCTTGCGCGGGGCCTCGACGAGGCCGACGAACGGAGCCGCCCGCCGGGGGAGGTAGACGGTGCGGGCCGAGCGCTCGACGCCGGCCACCACCGCCCGAGCCAGGTCGTCGGCGGCCGTGTCCGGCACGAGCTGGATCCGGCGCAGCCGCTGGAAGGCCTGGTGGAACGGGGCGTAGGACTCGCCGGTGGCCAGCATGTCGGTGGGCACCCCGCCCACCATCACGGTCGTGACCCCGACCGGCAGACCCTTGAGCTCGTCCCGCAGCGCGGCCGTGCCGTGGGCGACACCGGCCTTGGTGGCGGCGTAGGCGGTCATGCCCGGCACCGAGGCGAGGGCCGCGAGGGACGCCACGTTGACGAGGTGGCCACGGCCCCGACGCAGCATCCGGGGGACGGCCTGGCGGCAGAGCTCCAGGGGCACGATCAGGTTGAGGCGCACCTGAGCGTCGATCTGATCAGCCGAGCTCTCCCACAGCGGGCCGTCGTAGGCCAGCCCGGCGTTGTTCACCAGCACGTCCACCGCTCCGGCTGTGTCCTCCACGCGGTGGACGAGGCCTCGCAGCTGCTCGTCGTCGAGCAGGTCGGCGGGATGGGAGGTGCCACCGAGCTGGGCGGCCAGCGACTCGAGGGCGGCGGCATCGCGCGCGACGAGCGCGACGGTGGCCCCGGCGGCGGCGAACGCCTCGGCCAGAGACCGTCCGATCCCGCGCGACGCCCCGGTGATCAGCACCCGCTTGCCGAGCAGCTCCATCGCAACCCTCCGTGGTCCGGGCAGAACCTAGGTTCATCGCATGATCCACGTCGAGGACCGCGGCGCCGTCGCCCTGATCACGATCGATCGGCCCGAGCGCCGCAACGCCCTCGATCATGAGGCACTGGAGCAGCTCCTCCAGGCCCATGCCGCCACGTCGACGGCGAGGGTCGTGGTGGTCACCGGGGCCGGCGGCCACTTCTGTGCCGGCGCCGACCTGTCGGGGGTGGAGGACACCGCCTTCACCGATCTCCTGCGAGTCGTGCTGGCCTCGCTGCGCGACGACCCGCGCCCCCTCATCGCGGCGGTGGATGGGGCCGCCTTGGGTGCCGGCACCCAGCTGGCGGTGGCCTGCGACCTGCGCGTCGCCACCGTCGGGGCTCGCTTCGGTGTCCCGGCGGCCCGCCTGGGGCTGATGGTCGACCACTGGACGCTCCAGCGGCTGTCGCTGCTCGCCGGTGCCGGACCGACCCGGGCCATGCTCCTCGGGGCGGAGACCTACACCGGCGAGGAGGCCGAGCGGCTCGGGTTCGTGCAACGCCTCGGCGACCTCGCCGCCGCCCTCGGTTGGGCCGACGAGATCGCCGCCCTCGCCCCCCTCACGCTGGCCGGCGTCAAGCTGGCCCTCAACCGCCTCGAGATGCCGGTGGGCAGGGGTGACGACACCGACGTGCACGCAGCGTGGGCGGCCGCGTGGGCCAGCGAGGACCTGCAGGAGGGCATCGCCGCCTTCCGGGAGCGCCGTCGCCCCGTCTTCCGCGGCCGCTGACGATGGGCGGCTAGAAGTTCGAGGGCAGGAGGCGGCTGAACTCCTCGAAGAAGAAGAACAGCGCCACCAGGAAGAACGGCAGGCCGAGGGTGTACGACGGCCACCGCCGCCACACCCGGCCCAGCAGCCAGGCGGCCAGCCAGATGGCGGCGCACGCCACGCCGAGCAGGATGGTTGGCAGCGCGGGGGCGCCCTCACCGTCGATGTCGTCGAGGGCGGGTGGGGGACCGGCTCCTTCGGCCCGGGGTGGGCGGCGGAACGGCTCCTCGTCGGCGGTCAGCTCAGCCACCACGATGATGCGCTCGCGCGCGCTGTACTTCGGGTGGCAGGCCGTGAGGGTGAGCCGGTTGTCACCCTTGTCGTCGAGGACGTCCACCTGGGTGGGGGAGACGATCATCTGCTCGGTCACCCGGTAGGTGAACTCGCCCTGCACGGTCTCCACTGTGATCTCGTCGCCGGCGACCAGCTCGTCGATCCGGTTGAAGGGGGCGCCGTAGGTGGTGCGGTGGCCGGCGATGGCGACGTTGCCCTCCTGGCCGGGCAGCGGGCTCTCGGGGTAGTGGCCAGGGCCCTTCTTCAGGTCGGTCAGCGACACGCCCTCCACGACGATCTTGTCGACGCCGATCCTCGGGATGATGATGCGGGCGGTGGGCTCGCCTTGGGGCACTGCGTCGATGGTGGGCGCCGTCTCGGGTTCGTCGTCTCCGGGCGTCGTGGTGGTCGTCGTCGGCGCCGGCGCCGGCCGCTCGGCCGCTTGCAGCACCTCGGCGAAGTCGTCCTCCAGGCGGTCTTGAGCCTGGGCCTCCCGGATGCCGGTGCCCCAGAGCTGGTAGGCCACGAAGAGCAGGATGAGCACGCCGGCGGTGACGCAGGTGCGCCCGACCGCCCCGAGGAACCTGGCCAGGCGCATCGGCGGAGGTTACTCGCGGGGATCGGCTGCATTGGTCGCATCAGAGGGGCGATCCGTAGACTTCGGGGGCTCCATGGAACCCGTCGTCCAGCTCCGCGGTGCGGTGACGCTCCTGGGCCGGTTCCCCGCACTGGCCGGGATCGACCTGGAGGTCGCCGCCGGTGAGATCGTGCTCGTGCGCGGCCCGAACGGCGCCGGCAAGACCACCCTCCTGCGGCTCTGCGCAGGGTTGCTCCCGGTCACCCGGGGCGAGGCCATCGTGCTCGGCCACGACCTCACCGATCGCCGCCAGGCCCGCGCCGTCCGTCGTCGGGTCGGGCTGCTGGGCCACGCCACCGGCCTCTACGACGAGCTCACGGTGGTCGACAACGTGCGCTTCTGGGCCCGGGCGGCGGGTGCGGCGCCCGCTGACGTCGAGGCCGCCCTCGGTGCCTGCGGCCTCGAGGGTCGTCTGGCCGATCTCGTGGTGGCGAGCCTGTCGGCCGGCCAGCGTCGCCGGACCTCGTTGGCCTGCCTGCTCGCCCGGCGCCCCGAGCTCTGGCTGCTCGACGAGCCTCACGCCGGTCTCGACCAGGACGGGCGTGACGTCCTCGACGGCCTGGTCCGCCAAGCCGTCGCCTCCGGGGCGACCGTGCTCCTCTCGTCCCACGAGCTCGCCCGGGCCGAGGCCCTCGCCCATCGCGTCGTCACCATCGTCGGGGGCACCACCGACCGCCCAGCGGCCCCGGTGACCGCCCCGATCCCGGAGCCGCTCCTTGTTCCGTGACGCCGGCCTCGTGGCCGGGAAGGACCTCCGGGTGGAGCTTCGCTCGCGGGTGACGACCCAGCAGGTGGCGCCCTTCGCCATCCTCGTGCTCATCCTCTTCGGCGTGGCCCTCGACCCCGATCGCGGCATCCTCACGCGGGCCAGCTCGGGCTTGTTCTGGGTGGCGGTGCTCTTCTGCAGCCTGTTGGCCATCCAGCGGGCCTTCACCATCGAGGCGGCCGACGGCGGCCGCGACGCGCTGCGCCTGTCCGGCCTCGACCCGGCGGGCATCTTCCTGGGCAAGGCCAGCGCCATCTTCGTGCAGCTGGTCGCGCTGGAGGTCGTGCTCGCGGTGGGCGTCCTCGTCATGTACGGCACGGAGGTCACCGGTGTCCCGCTCCTGCTGGCCACCTGCCTGGCCGCGACCGCGGGGCTGGCTGCCGCTGGCACGCTGTACGGCGTGCTCGCCGCCGGCCTCCGCGTCCGAGAGACGTTGCTCCCGATCCTGCTCCTCCCGGTGCTCGCGCCGGTGCTCATCGGCGCCACCAAGGCCTTCGAGGCCGCGCTGGGGGGCGTGGCGGCCGACGGCTGGCCGTGGTTCGGCCTCCTCGTCACCTTCGCCCTGCTCTACACGACCTTCGGCACCCTCGCCTTCGGCCCGCTCCTGGAGGAGTCTTGACCACCTCGTCGCCGGCCACCCGAGCCCTCGGCGTCGTCAGCCTCGGCGGGCTGGTCCTGCTGCTCGCCTTCGCCCTCGTGTGGAGCCCGGCCGACATCGTCCAGCAGGACTCCGTGCGCCTCATGTACGTGCACGTGCCGACCGCGATCCTCGCCTTCGCCGCCTGCTTCATCACCACCCTCGCGTCAGCCATGTGGCTTCGGCGCCGCAGCGAGGGTTGGTGGGTGCTGGGCGGGGCCGCCGCCGAGGTGGGGATCGTGTTCACCGCCATCTGCCTGCTCACCGGCTCCATCTGGGGTCGTCCCACCTGGGGCACCTACTGGGACTGGGACCCGCGCATCACCTCCACCACCTTGTTGTTCGTCCTGCTGGTCGGGTACCTGGCCCTGCGGCGCATCGACAACGAGGCCGGCGATGCCGCCCAGCGGGGGATGCGCGGCGCCGTCGTCGGCCTGCTGCTCGTGCCCAACGTCATGATCGTGCACTACTCGGTGGACTGGTGGCGCTCGCTGCACCAGACGGCCACCATCACCCGCCTCGACCCCAGCATCGAGGGCACCATGCTCTTCACGCTGATGCTGGGCATCGTCGTGTTCTCCCTGGTCTTCGCCTGGTTGCTCGTCCACCGCTTCCGGGTGGGGTGGCTGGAAGAGCGGGTGGGGGCCACCGGCCTCGACCAGGCGATCGTCGACCGGCGCGCCGAGGCCGACGTCCCCGTGGCCGCCGGGACCGGCACGTGACCCTCGCCATGACCCACGTCGGGTACATCAGCGCTGGGTGGGGCATCGCCCTCGTCGGCCTGGCCGCCTACGCCCTGCGCACCGTGCGGCGCGGTCGATCCCTGGCTGCCCAGGTGCGGCCGGAGGAGCGTCGGTGGAGCTGACCCCCACGACGGCACCCGACCCGTCGCGGCCGGTGGCGCCGAGACGTCACCGCAGCCCGTGGGCCTACGGCGCCCTGGTCGCCGTGCTCGTCGGCGTCGGGGTGGTGGCCTACCAGGGCCTCACCTCCGCCTCGCTGTACTTCTACAACGCCGACGAGGCCGTCGAGCAGAAGGCCGACCTCGGCGACCGCCGCTTCCAGCTGCAAGGGTCCGTCCTGGACGACGTCGCCTCCACCGAGGACGGCGTCACCTTCACGGTCAAGTTCGACGGTGTCGAGGTGCCGGTGCGCCACGATGGCGACCCGCCCGAGCTGTTCCAGCCCGGCATCCCCGTGGTCCTCCAGGGCCGCTGGGCGCCGGCTGGCGACGAGTTCGCCAGCGACCGAATCCTCGTCAAGCACTCCGAGGAGTACGAGGCCGACAACGGTGACCGCCTCGACGACGCCGCCGACGCCGAGACCGCCGACGCCGACACACCGTGAACGCCGTCCTCGGCACCATGGGTGTGGTCCTCGGTGTGGCCGCGTCGGCCCTGGGCATCGTCACGCTCACCGTCGGCCTGCGCCAGAAGCGCCCGCAGCTCCTGCAGACGGGGTGGAGCTACAGCCTGCTCGTGCTGCTCGGGGCGGTGGTGGCCGTGTTCGCCATGCAGCGGGCGCTGATCACCCGCGACTTCTCTGTGGGCTTCGTGTTCGACCACGGCTCCAGCCGCACGCCGCCGCTGTTCAACGTGGCCACCATGTGGTCCGCCCTCGAGGGCTCGATCCTCCTGTGGGCGCTCATCCTGGCCGGGTTCACCGTGCACGTGGCCCGCAAGTTCCGCCCGCGCCTGGCCGACCCGTTGGTCGGGTTCGCCCTGCTCACCATGCTGGTCGTCTGCCTCTTCTTCTTCCTGCTCATGCTCGGCCCGGCCAACCCGTTCACGACGGTGTCGGTGCCGGCGGGCTACGACGGGCCGGGCCCGAACCCGCTCCTGCAGGAGCACATCCTGATGGCGGTGCACCCGCCGATGCTCTACCTCGGCTACGTCGGCTTCACAGTGCCGTTCGCCTTCGCCATCGCCGCCCTGGCCACCGGTCGCTTGGGCGAGGGGTGGCTCATCGAGACCCGTCGGGCCACCCTGCTGGCCTGGGGCTTCCTGACCGCCGGCATCGTGCTGGGCGCCTGGTGGAGCTACGAGGTGCTGGGGTGGGGCGGCTACTGGGGCTGGGACCCGGTCGAGAACGCGTCGCTGCTGCCGTGGCTCACGGGCACCGCCTACCTGCACTCGGTGATGGTGCAGGAACGGCGCGGGATGCTGCGGGTCTGGAACCTGTCGCTCCTGTGCGCCACCTTCAGCCTCACCATCCTCGGCACCTTCCTCACCCGCTCCGGCGTCCTCGAGTCGGTGCACGCCTTCAGCGACAGCGACATCGGGGCCTGGCTGCTGGCCTTCTTCGGCTTGACCGTTGCCGTCACCCTCGGCCTCATCGGCTGGCGGGGCGACCGGCTGCGCTCGCCGGGTCGCATCGACTCGCCGCTGTCGCGCGAGGGCTCGTTCCTCGTCAACAACGTGCTGTTCGCCGGGTTTGCCTTTGTGGTGCTGCTGGGCACCGTGTTCCCGCTGATCGACGAGGCCCTCAACGACCGAGGCGTCACCGTCGGGCCGCCGTACTTCAACCGCATGACGGTGCCCATCGGCATCGCGCTGCTGTTCATCATGGCGGTGGCGCCGGTGCTGCCCTGGCGGAAGGCTTCGGGCGAGCTGCTCTCCCAGCGGTTGCTGTGGCCGGCGTGGGCGGCAGCCGCTGCCATCGCGGTGACGGTGGCCTTCGGGGTGCGCGGCCTCGGCACGGTGCTCACCTTCGGGCTGGGTGCCTTCGCCGGCGGGGCTGCTCTCCGCCAGGTGGTGCTGGCCTCGCGCCGGCAGGGCTGGCGGGGCCTGGTCGGGCGCACCAACGGCGGCATGATCGTCCACCTCGGCGTGGTGATCGTGGCCGTCGCCATCGCCACCAACGGCCACTACCTGCGCGAGTCGGAGGGCCGCTACGAGCCTGGTCAGACGCGCACGGTCGGCGGTCACGAGATCACCTACCTGCGCACCGACGTGGTGGAGGAGCGCAACCGCACCGCCACCAAGCTGAGCGTGCAGGTCGACGGCGGCCAGGTCTACGAGCCGGCCCTGTCGCAGTACGCCGGCTTCGGGTCGCTCATCGGCACCCCGTCGGTGAAGACCGGACTGCGGGAGGACGTCTACCTCACCGTCGTGCGCCTGCCCGACGCCGGCAGCGACGTCGTGACCCTGCGCGTGATCATCCAGCCGATGGCGCTCTGGCTCTGGATCGGCGCGGGGGTGATGGTCGGCGGCACCCTGCTGGCCGCCTGGCCCGGTCGGCGTCGCCGCCCCACCGACGCGGTGTCTGCTCCCGTCCCGGTCGACGAGGCGGCCGAGCCCGTCGGACCGGGCCAAGGCCCCGGGTCCGGGCCCGCCGACGAGCCGACGCCGTCGCCGAGGTCGAACGAGCCGGTCGCCACCGCGTCCGAACCGGTGGGTGCCAGCTGATGGCGGTGGCCAGGACGGACGTCGAGGAGACCATGGAGGAGCCTGCGGGTGGCCGGCGCGTCGCGCTGGTGGCGTCGGGCGTCATCGCGGTGCTCGCCGCGCTCATGGTCGCGGTGCTGGCCACCCGCGACCCCAGCACCGAACGGGCCACCCAGAGCGAGCTGGTCGGCCGCCTGGCCCCGGCCACGGAGGGCACCACCCTCGACGGCGACGAGGTGTCCGTCGACGACTGGCGAGGGCGCTGGGTGGTGGTTAACTTCTTCGCCAGCTGGTGCATCCCGTGCATCGAGGAGCACCCCGAGCTGGCCGCCTTCGACGCCGACCACCGCGCCGCAGGAGACGCAGTGCTCATCGGCGTCACCTTCGACAACCGCGCCGACGACGCCCGCGAGTTCTTCGCCGACTACGGCGGCGACTGGCCGGTGATCGACGATCCCGAGAACAGCATCGGGGTGGCCTACGGCGTAGCCCAGGTGCCGGAGACGTTCGTGGTGGCGCCCAACGGCACCGTCGTGCAGCGCTTCGCCGGCGGGGTTACCCGGGCCGATCTCGATGGACTGATCGCCGCCTACGAGGAGGCACCGCAGTGAGCGCCCGCTTCCGCCGGGTCAGCTGGGTCGTCATCGCCTCCGTCGCCCTCGTCTCGCTCGTCC
>Ga0183260_10004852_pt1 | contig 10635 bp, 8 predicted proteins | sample AntDrymUQ4972206_2_FD_129768 | JGI IMG/M metagenome (GOLD analysis project Ga0183260, IMG submission 129768) | Polar desert sand microbial communities from Dry Valleys, Antarctica - metaG UQ497 (22.06) (version 2) (version 2) | ecosystem: Environmental > Terrestrial > Soil > Desert | place...
AAGCTGCTCGTCAACCAGACGCTCCGTGCGCAGGGCCTTGACGCGACGCAGATCCTGGGCACGTTTTTTGACGGCATCGCCCGCCACACGCCGGAGGGATACGGCTTTCAGCAGCGGGCGGCCGAGGCAGGCTTCCGCGAGGCCGTGCGCGAGCGCGACGAGCCGTTCGGAGATCACGGTCTCAATGCCTGACGCCCGCTGGCGCTTCGCGCACCTGGCGGTACTGTGGGCGTTCGCGGTCGTCCAGCCGCTGCTCGACCTCCTGGGTCGTAACGCCGAGTTCTTCGTCGCCCGCGGCAACGGCGCCGTCGATGTCGTCGTCTTCAGCCTGGCTCTGGCGCTGGTCCCGCCGCTGGCTCTTCTTGGCCTGGAAGCGCTGGCGGGGCTCGCCTCGAGGCGAGTGGCCTGGGCGCTTCATCTGGTCCTTGTCGGTGCTCTGGCGGGGGCTTTCTTCCTGCAAGTCGTCGACGGCCTCCTTGACGCTCGCACGCTGGTCATTCTCGGAGCCGCCGCTGCCTTAGGGATTCTGGCCGGCGCCGCCTACGCCCGAAGCGATGCCGTCCGCTCGCTGGTGAGCTTCCTTGCCCCGGCACCTGCCGTCTTCCTGGTCCTGTTTCTTTTCCTTTCTGACGCGTCCAAGCTCGTGCTGCCGCAAGAGAAAGCGAACGCTCTGGCGGCGGGGACGGGAAAGCCGCTGGTGATGGTCGTTTTCGACGAATTTCCGACGGCGTCGCTGATCGATGGCCGCGGCAGGATCAACGCTCGGCGCTTTCCCAACCTGGCCGAACTGGGTCGGGACGCCACCTGGTATGCGAACGCCACGACGGTATCGGACCATACCGATGACGCGATCCCGGTCTTGCTGACCGGCAAACGGCCGGACGCCGCCCTTGATCCCCTCGCGAGCGACCACCCGAACAACCTGTTCACCCTGTTGGCGGGATCGCAGACGCTGAACGTGCACGAGCGGACAGCACGGCTCTGCCCGCAGGAGTACTGCGACGTGGAGATTGGCTCGTTCCCGGATCGAATGCGCGCCCTGACATCGGATCTTGGCGTCGTTGCCGCGAGGCTCGTCTTGCCCGAAGCGCTGGCGAACCGGCTGCCTTCGGTCAGCCAGGGCTTCTCTGACTTTGGCGGGCAGCCGGAAGATTCGGTAGCCGCCGACGAGCTTCCCCACGTCGGTCTCGATCCCAGGGCGATGGCCGCCCTGCTCGACGGGATCGAGCGCGATCCACAAGGCGTCCACTTCATCCATTTCTTGCTTCCGCACGTGCCGTGGCGGTACCTGCCGGGAGGACAGAGTTACCAGCGTGGAGAGATTTGGGAGGAGTGGTCAGAGCCCGACGGACTCTGGCCGCAAGGCGGCGAGGGCGCCACCAACAGGGCCTTACGCGCCCACCTACTGCAGGCCGGCTACGCGGATAAGTTGCTCGGTCAGATCCTGGATGCCGTCCGCGACGCCGGAATCTGGGATGAGGCGACGATCGCCGTCGTCTCCGACCACGGGGCCAGCTTCGAGCCCGGCACCCCGCGCCGCCTGATCGAATCGGGCAACGCCGGAGGCCTGGGTCCCGTGCCGTTTCTGGTCAAGGAGGCGGAGCAGCAACGGGGCCGGATCGACGAGCGCTCGGTGACGACGGCGGACGTTTTCCCCACGATCGCCGATCTGCTTGGTGTCGAGTTGCCCTTCGAGGTCGACGGTAGGCCGGCGTCGGAGGTGGAGCCGACCCGGGAGGCCACGATTCTCCGCGGCGACGAGGAGGAGCCTCGTGCCTTCGATCTGGGCGAAATTCTCGCCCAGCGCGATCGGATCGCCGCCCGGATCGCGAACCTGTTTGGCACGGGGTGGAACGGCGTCTATCGCTACGGCCCGAGTCCAGATTTGGTCGGCAAGCAGGTAAGCTCGTTTGACGTTCTGCCCCCTGTCCCCGAGGAGAACATCGCCCTGACCGGCGCGGAGGATTTCAAGCAGGTCGATCTTCAGGGGCAGTACCTGCCCGCGTTGATCTCCGGCCGGGCTACGGGCATCGCCAGCGGTGAGCCATTGGCCGTCGCCCTGAACGGGCGAGTCGTGGCCACCGCCGACGTCTTCGACCCGCTCGACGGTCCGCAGCGGGTTGCCACGCTGGCGCCGCCGAAGAGCTTTCGCGAGGGCGCCAACGAGGTCGGCATCTACCACGTCCTGGCATCGCCGTCGGGGATTGCGCTGAGGACGCTGCTCGGGTGAAGCCGCCGCTTGATGTGTCGGCTTGGTGGCGCGGCGCCCATCTTGCGGTCGTTTGGGCATTTGCCGTAGTTCAACCGCTCCTCGAACTGCTGGGCCGGAACGCGGAGTTCTTCATTGCCCGCGGCAATGGCGCGGCGGACTTAGTTGTCTTTGGTCTGGCCATCACGCTTGTGCCGCCGCTGCTGCTTTTAGGTCTGGAACAGCTCGTGGCGATTGCTTCAAAGCGCCTGCAAGCCTTGCTCCACTTGGTGTTCGTAGGGGTCTTGGCGGGCATATTCTTCCTGCAGGTGGTTGACGGCCTACTGGATTCGGGCTTGGCGGTCCTGATGGGAACGGCGACGGTCCTTGGAGCGTTGGCCACCTTGGCGTACGCCCGCGCTCACGAGGCCCGCTTGCTGCTCAGCTTTCTCTCACCCGCGCCGCTCGTGTTTCTCGTGCTCTTCCTTTGTATCTCCGATGTCGCGAAGATCGTGCTGCCGGAGGACGAGCCGGAAGCCCTCGCTGCCGGGACGGGCGCGCGGCCGCTCGTGATGGTGGTCTTCGACGAGCTGCCGACGGCTTCACTCATGACCCCAGAGGGCATGATCAACGATCACCGTTTTCCGAACTTCGCAGCTTTGGCCGATGGCGCTACCTGGTATCCCAACGCGACCACGGTCGCCAAGGGCACAGTTGAAGCCGTGCCGTCGCTCCTCACCGGCAAGCTTCCCGACGCAAGCCTCGATCCGCTGCTGGCGGATTACCCCGACAATCTGTTTACGCTGCTCGCGGGCTCGGTACGGCTGAACGTTCACGAGGAAACCGTGCGGCTTTGCCCGCCAAGGTTTTGCGAGACTGATTCCGGATCGCTCGCCGGCCGGTTGCGTTCGCTCGTGACCGATCTGGCCGTCGTAACCGCTCGGCTGGTACTCCCTGACGCACTGGCTGGCACGCTGCCGTCGGTGAACCAGGGATTCTCGGACTTCGGCGGCGGGGAGGAAAGCTATTCCTTGATTCCCAGGGATGAGCGGAATCACGGCGCAAATCCAGAGGCGATGGCGTTGTTGTTGGAGGGGATCAGGAGAGATCCCCGCGGGCTTCACTTCATCCACACCTTGTTGCCGCACATTCCCTGGCACCTACTGCCAAGCGGCCAAAGCTACGGCGACGGATCGATCTGGAATGAATTCGCCGATCGCGACGCCCTGTGGCCTCCAGACGCCACCGGGGCGACCGAACGAGCCTTGGCGGCACACCTCCTACAACTGGGCTACGCCGACTTGCTGCTTGGCAAGATCATGCGCGCGGTTCGTTCCGCGGGGATTTGGCAGGAAGCGACGATCGTGGTCACTGCCGATCATGGGGGGAGTTTTCTACCAGGCACGATGCGGCGCAAGGTCGAGTCGGGGACCTTCGGCGCAATCGCGCCGGTGCCGTTGCTGATCAAGGCTCCAAGGCAAGAGAAAGGCCGAGTCGACGACAGGCCGATGCGCGCGATCGATGTGCTGCCGACGATCGCCGACCTGCTCGGGATCGACATGCCGTTCGAGGTCGACGGGATCCCGGCGAGGCGGGTCAATCGGATTCGAGAGATCTCGATTCTCAACGGCGCCGAGGACGAGCCGGAAACGGCGGGGGTGCAAGAGACTCTCGCTCAACGCGACGAGATCGTCGCTCGAATCGGCCGGCTGTTCGGACTGGGCTGGCAGGGTGTTTACAGGTATGGCCCGAGGCCGGGTTTGATTGGAAAGCGGATCGATTCATTAGAACACCTTGAGCCGGATGCGAGTGAGAGCTTCAGTTTGAGTGGCTCCGAGAACTATGAACAGGTCGATCTGGAGGCGAGCTTTCTGCCGGCGTTACTCGCAGGCACGCCCAGCGGCATCCCGAACGGAGCAGCGGTTGCGTTCGCGATCAACGGGCGAATCGCGGCCACCGCTGAGGTCTACGATTCGATCAAGGGGCCTCAGCAGATCGCGGCTGTGGCCCCGCCAAGGATCTTCCGGGATGGCGCGAACGAGGTCGCGGTCTACAGGATCGTCGGCTTCGGGCTAAAGCCGCTTGCCGAGCTTGGCGAGGAGTAGCGCGGCCGCCACGCCCGCGGCGTCGATAATCACGTCAAGCGGGTCGGAGTCACGACCTTCCACGAAGCTCTGGTGGTACTCGTCGGAGATCGCGTAGAGGATCGAGATCACCCCGGCGACGGCGAGCGCCCGCGGGCCAAGAGCGGGATATAGGGCCCACAGCCAAAGCGCCGCCAGCACTCCGTACTCCGCGAAGTGGGCAACGATTCGAGTCCATGCCGGTAGCTCCGGGCCCACGCTGGGCTGCGCCGAGAGATAGAAGATCAGCGCCATCAGCGCCAGCGGCGCCAGCGCCCGCGGCCAAAGGGCGGCCATCAGACCTCCTAGGGAACCCGGTGGATCTCGAACAGGTTGGTGCCCAGGTCCTGGTTCGGCAGGCCTGCCGTGATCCCGATCAAGTCGCCCGACTTGGCGACGCCGGTCTCGCGCGCCAGCGTCGAGCACTCGTCGAGGAGCGCAGAGATCCCGGTCCACTCGTCGGCCATCGCGCACTGAACCCCGAACAGCAGGTTCAGCCGGCGGACCGTTTCCAGCCTCGGCGACACGGCGAGCACCGGGACCTTCGGCCGGTGGGCGGAGACGAGCCGCGCCGTGCGCCCGGAGCGGGTTGGCACGATCAACGCAGCCAGGCCAAGCGTGTAGCAAGAGCCGACTGCGGCGCGGGCGACCGAGGCCGCGACGTCGCCGTCCGAGTCGGCGCGGTTGAACACCCAATCACCGTAGGGCAGCTCAGGCTCGGTCGCCCGCGCGATCCGGTCCATAACGCGCACCGCCTCCACCGGGTTCTCGCCGATAGCGGTCTCCTCGGAGAGCATCACGGCGTCGGTGCCCTGGTAGATCGCGTTGGCGACATCGGAGACTTCGGCACGGGTCGGCCGCGGGGAAGAAACCATCGACGCCAGCATCTGGGTCGCGGTGATCGCGGGGCGCGAGTGCCGGCCGGCCAGGCTGATGAGGCGGCGCTGGACGCTCGGCACCTGTTCGAGCGGAAGCTCGATGCCCAGATCGCCACGGGCGACCATGATCCCGGACGTAGTCGCCTTGATGATCGACTCGGCGCGCTCGGCGGCCTGGGGCTTCTCGATTTTCGCGATCAGGGGGATATCGGCGCCGCCCGTTCGAATCCGCCGTTGCACCGGATCCAGGTCCTCGGCCCGGCGCACAAACGAGACCGCGAGCAGGTCGACCCCCTGCTCGATCGCGAAATCGACCCAGGCCAGGTCGTCCCGGCCGGCCGACGGCAGGGTCACGTCGGCGCCGGGCAAATTCAGACCCTGGTGCGAGGACACTGGCCCGCCCACTTCCACCCGGCAGCGCGCGGACGTCGCGTCCTTCGACTCGACGCGTAGGCGGATGCGACCGTCGGCCAGGTACACCTCGCCACCGACGTGGACCGCGCCCGGCAGGCCGGCCCACGACACAGGTAGCCTCTCGCGATTGCCGATCCCACCCTGGGTCGACAGCTCCACCTCTCCGTTTAAGGGCAACTCGACCAGGCCGCCCTCGACATCACCCAGGCGGAGCTTCGGGCCCGGCAGGTCGCCCAGGAGGCCGATCTCCTTGCCGCAGCGGTTCGCCGCCTCCCGGGTCATGGCCACGTTTTCCGCATGCAGCTCGGCGGTCCCATGGGAGAAGTTGAGGCGGAAGACGTCGGCCCCCGCCTCGATCAGCTCGCACATCATCTCCACAGTGCGCGTGGCCGGCCCGATCGTGCAGACGATCTTGGTGCGGCGACGCTCCGCAGCCGCGCCGGGCTTCTCACTCATGCTTCATCACCTGCGTGAATTCTCCCGTTCGCGGCTTGTGAGTGGGCGCGGGAATGCCATCGTCCGCCTCCGGCTGCCCATCCTGTGCCTCCAGATGTTGAACGTATGGCAGGCGCCATCCGGCCGCCGCCACCAGCAAGCCGGCCGCAACGGCCAAGAGCGACAGGAACCATTGGGCGGCGCTGAGCAGCTCGAGCTCGAAGAACTCACGCACGGGCGCCATGGCGAAGACGGCAGCGAACAACGCTCCGAGCACGGCGATCATCGCCAGCATGTAGGTCTGGATGGTGATGTGCTCCCGGCCGGGCCCCCGCTCCAGCAGGAGGATGAAGCAGAGGCCCAGCACGATCAGGGTCGTTGTCGCCGCGGTGCGTCCTTCCTCGACGGTGCCGCCGCCCAGTGAGTCGACGAAGAACATGGCGAGCATTGACGCGACGGCGATCCCGACCCCGGCCGGCACCGCGAACGCCGCCAGAGCCCGCAACAGGCGCCCGCGATAGAGCGGACCCTCGCTTGGGGCCAGCGCAAGGACGAGGGATGGGATGCCGATCGTCAGAAAGGCGGCGACCGTCAGATGGCGGGGCAGGAACGGGAACGTCAGGCCGAAAACCGAAGTGAGGGCAATCAGGACGGCCGCGTAGACCGACTTGGTCATGTAGAGGCGGCCGAGCCTGTGGATGTTCCGGGCGATCCTGCGACCCTCGGCGACCGCGCGCGGCAGCATCGAGAACTGGTCGCTCAGCAAGACGATGTCGGCGACGCCCTTTGTGATCTGGCTGCCCGACCCCATCGCGACAGCCATTCGCGCCTGTTTCAGCGCCGGCACGTCGTTGACGCCGTCGCCGATCATCGCGGTGAAGCGGCCGCGCTCGCCCAGCGCCGTTACCAGCGCCTTCTTCTGCTCCGGCGTGATCCGGCAGAAGATCGTGTTCTCCTCGGCGACGCGACCCAGGCCGGCGCGGTCATCGGGGAGCTGTGGCCCTTCGATCACGCCGGCATCACGGTCGATGCCGATCGCGTAGGCGACGGCCGTGACCGTCGAGCGCGCGTCGCCGGAGATCAGCTTCAGGTCCACCTGCTGCTCGCGCATGAACGCGATCGTGTCCGCCGCGTCGGCGCGAAGCCGTTCCTCCAGGACGACAAGGGCGACCGGCTGCAGGCGCGGGGGAGGCTGGCTTGCGGGGTCGCTGGGAAGATCCGCCCTGGTTCCGGAGAACACGATCACCCTGCGACCCGCGGCCGTGTGCTCGTCCAGCGCGGTTTGCAGATTCTGTGGCAGCTCCAGCGCTCCGGCGCCGATCAGGACGTCGGGAGCGCCGATCACGAAACTGGTGGTGCCCCTGCTGCCGTTCAGGGTCAGCCCGCTCCACTTCCAATCGGAGGAGAACGCGACTTCGGCCACCGGTTCCTCCGGCGCCTGCCCGAAGCGGTCGGCGATCACCTGCAGGGTTCGGTTGCGCTCTCCCGCGGACGCGGCGAAGCGACCGAGCGCGCGCTCGGCGGCGGCAAGGCGGTCTGGCTCCGCCGGCACGACTTCGATCAGGTCCAGCTCGCCGTCCGTCAGCGTCCCGGTCTTGTCGATGCAGATCGTGTCCACGGCGGCCAGGGCCTCAGTCGCCGCCATCTGCTGGATCAGGGTGTTTTGCTTGGCCAGGCGGACGGCGGCGACGGCCAGGGTGACGCTCATCAGCAGCACCAGGCCCTCGGGAATCAGGGTGACGAGCCCCGCCGTGGCGGTTTGCGCGGCCTCATCGAACGGGGTGTTCCGCGCGTTCAGCGCAAACAGGACAAGGGCGCCGAGTGGGACGAGGACCGCGGTCGTCGCCCAGATGACGCGGTTGACCTCCTCCTGGAGGGGCGAGGGCGGGTGCCGGAATTCCCGCGCTTCGCCGGCGACCTTCCCGGCGTGACTCCGCTCGCGAACGGCGTCGACCTCGTAGTAGCCCGATCCGCTCAGGCAGAACGAGCCGGAGAGGACGCGGTCGCGCGTCTGCTTGGTGATCCCGTCGGACTCGCCGGTCAGCATCGACTCGTCCAGCGTCAGGCCTCGCGACGCGATGACCTCGCCGTCCGCGACGAGCTGATCGCCGGGCTCGATCCTGATCGTGTCGCCGGGAACCACCTGGTCGGCGAGGAGGTCGACCGGCGCGCCGTCGCGGATCGCCTGGGCGTGGGGTGCGACCAGCAGGGCAAGCTCGTCCAGGGTTTCCTTTGCCTTCAGCTCCTGGCGGATGCCGATGTAGGAGTTGAGCGCTGCGATGAAGCCGAAGATCGCATCCGCCCAGAGCTGGAGGGAGAGGATCAGGATGAAGAAGACTCCGATGATCGCGTTGAAGAGCGTGAAGACGTTGGCAGCCACGATTGAAGCCACCGAGCGGCTCGACGCGTCCTCGGGCGCGCCCAGGCCCGCGAGACGGCGGCTCGCCTCGGCGCTGGATAGTCCCCTTGGGTGAGCCGCCTCGCTGGTCATCTGCGGACGCAGGTTATGAGCCTGGGTCGCCAAGCATCTCTGCTATCGCCCTCACGAAGCGGTCGGCGCTCTCGATGATCTGGCCGGCGAGCTGAGCGCTGGCCGGTTGCGCCTCGTAATCGCCAAGCTCCCCGGTCTTCTGGGCCGCGGTTGCCTCACGGAACAGTTCGCGGTCGAAAATCCCATTCGCGACGAACGCCTCGCTGAACCGGGACCAGACTCCACCGTGGGTCTTCGCGTAGAGGTTGCGCTCGCTAAGGGCCGCGCGGGCCGCGTACAACATCGCGTAGTACGCAGCGCTCGTGCCGAGATCCGGATGTCCACTCGTCAGCGCGTCACGAGCGCCGTCCAAGCGCTTGCGTGCCTGGGTCATGAACTCTGCCGAGCGCGGACTCACGGAGTACCCGAAAGGACGATCTTGTCGCGATCGACCTCCCGCAGATAGAAGGACTGGATCTCACGGCGCTGGGCGATCCACTCAGGGGGGACCGTCTGAGTCGAAAACGATGCCGGATTCGTCCCTTCGGCCTCGGCGGCGTCAAAGACCAGATCGATGACGAGTCGGGCGTCATCCCAGCCGCCCTTGGTTACCACCATCAGGTCGATGTCCGATTCTTCGTGTGGCTCGTCCCCTCGGGCTCGCGAGCCATAAAGCCAGATGGCCACGAGATCGCCGCCAAGGCGTGATTGCAACAGGTTGACCAGCCGATCCAGCGTCCGGCGCTCGGCGTCGTTGATTGACGCCGTGTCGAGACTGAGCGTCGCTGCCATACCCCGCAGTGTAGGTCTGGCGTGTGGGTCTTGTCGCGGACGGTTTTAGGTTGGCCGCCCGTCGTTATACGATCGCCGCAAGTGGCGGTCAAGCCCAACAGGCTGGGTGCAGCGGAAGCGCTCTCCGTCTCCTACGAGGAGACGACCAAGATCTATCCGGACGCGGACGCGCCCGCGGTGGACGCGCTGACGCTGGATGTGGCCGCGGGCGAGATCTGCGTTCTGGTGGGGCCGTCGGGGTGCGGCAAGACGACGGCGATGCGGATGGTCAACCGCATGGTGGACATCACGTCCGGCGACATCCGGCTCGGTGACCACTCGGTCCTGGATCGCGCCCCGGCCGAGCTGCGGCGCGAGGTCGGCTACGTGATCCAGCAGATCGGCCTCTTCCCGCACCAGACGATCGGCCAGAACATCGCCACCGTGCCGAGGATGCTGGGTTGGACGAAGGAGGCGATCGCCGCCCGGGTAGACGAGCTGACCGCCCTGATCGGCCTCGATCCGGAATTGCGCGACCGCTACCCGTCCCAGCTCTCCGGCGGCCAGCAACAGCGGGTCGGCGTTGCTCGGGCATTGGCAGCGAATCCCGGCGTGATGCTCATGGACGAGCCGTTCGGCGCGGTTGACCCGATCAATCGCGAGCGTCTCCAGAACGAGTTTCTGCGCCTCCAAGCCGAGGTGCGAAAGACGATCCTCTTCGTCACCCATGACATCGACGAGGCGATCAAGATGGGCGACCGCATCGCGATCCTGAAGGAGGGTGGCGAGCTGGCGCAGTACGCGACCCCCGCCGAGCTCCTCATGGCGCCGGCGGACGAGTTCGTGGAGGATTTCGTCGGCTCCGACCGGGCCCTGAAGCGGCTGTCCTTGATGCGCGTGTCGGATATCAACCTCTGGCAGGCGCCCTTGGCGTTCGTTGGGCAGACGTGCGCCGAGGTGCGGGCGAAGCTCGAAAGCGCTGAGGTGCCACACGCGCTGTTGGTGGACTCCGAGCGCCGTCCCCTGGGCTGGCTGTCCGACCGAGACCTCGAGTCGGAAGTCGTTCCGGCCCGCGCGGACAGCTCGCCGGATCCGATCCTCGACGTCTCCGACGTCCTGCGGGATGCGCTCTCCGACGTCCTCCAGGCCGAGAGCCACTACGCGCCTGTCGTGGACGGATCCGGCCGGATCGCGGGCGTCCTCTCGCTGGAGATCGTGCAGGAGTTCCTTACCTCCGACGATGCCCTGACCGACGAGCACCCGGCGGCTGAGCGGCCTCTGACATCGACATGAATGCCGCGTCGTTTTTGCCCCTCGCGCAGCTCGGCGACGACTTCTTCAGCGACCGCTCGGAGG
>Ga0183260_10004854_pt1 | contig 10634 bp, 18 predicted proteins | sample AntDrymUQ4972206_2_FD_129768 | JGI IMG/M metagenome (GOLD analysis project Ga0183260, IMG submission 129768) | Polar desert sand microbial communities from Dry Valleys, Antarctica - metaG UQ497 (22.06) (version 2) (version 2) | ecosystem: Environmental > Terrestrial > Soil > Desert | place...
CTGACGTGACCGGCGTCGCGAACCTGCCGGAAGGCGTCGAGATGGTGATGCCGGGTGACAACATCCAAATGGAGATCACCCTGATCGCACCGATCGCGATGGAGAAAGGACTGAGATTCGCTATCCGTGAAGGTGGCCGAACAGTCGGTGCCGGAACGGTGTCGGAAGTGATGGAGTAGAGAATTATGTTGAACGAAAAGATTCGCATCAAGCTGAAAGCCTACGACCACCGCGTGCTGGACCAGTCCACTGCCGAGATCGTCGAAACAGCAAAGCGCACCGGAGCTCGGATAGCGGGACCGATTCCTCTTCCGACGATCAAAAATAAGTGGACGGTGCTTCGTTCACCGCATGTGGATAAAAAGTCGCGTGAGCAGTTCGAGATCAGGACGCATAAACGCTTGATGGACATCCTGGATCCGACGGCGGAAACCGTAGACGCTTTGATGAGATTGGATCTTCCGGCGGGCGTGGATGTGGAGATCAAGGCATTTGGTAAAAGCTAAACGATTTTAGCTTTTACTTATTGGTTTTTTGTTTAGCTTGGCGGCTAACTAGGCAATCCAAAATCGCAAATCCGAAATCGAAAATTATGATTAGCGGAATCATTGGTAGAAAACTGGGAATGACACAGCTGTTTGCGGAAGACGGTACAGTTACGCCCGTAACGGTCATCAAAGCCGGGCCGTGTGTCGTCGTCCAAACAAAAAAAGCCTCGGGCAGCGACGGTTATAACGCCGTGCAGCTCGGACTTGTCGAAGACAAACCGGTGCGTCTCAAGAACGTCACGAAACCGCTTCGCGGGCATTTCGAGAAGACTGGCGGCGGTGTGCCACCGACACGCGTTCTTAAAGAGATCCGTATGAGCGACGAACCCGAAGCGGCGATCGGCGACCAGATCAAAGTCGACGTTTTTGCTGATGGCGACAAGATCGAAGTCGTGGGCAAGTCGAAAGGACGTGGTTTTGCGGGCACGATCAAACGCCACAATTTCAGACGCGGCCCCGAGTCGCATGGTTCGATGAACGTGCGAGCGCCGGGATCGATCGGCCAGTCGGCATATCCGTCACGGGTTATTAAAGGAACGCGTTCGTCGGGTCACATGGGCGATGCGCGAGTAACGGTCAAAGGATTGACCGTCGCACGAGTCGATCTGGAAAACAATTTGTTGATGGTTCGCGGTGCCGTGCCGGGAGCGAACGGAAGCCTTGTAGTAGTTAAAAAAAGCTAGTGACAAGTGACAAGTGGCGAGTGACGAGAACTCATCACTTTTCACTCATCACTCATCACTTGAGGAAAGATTATGCCTACCGTAAAGGTTCGCAATTTGAAGAATAAGGAAGTCGGCGATATCGAGTTGTCGGATGCAGTTTTTGGCGTCGAGCTAAACGAGTCTCTCATCCACGCGGCGATCGTAAATTTCCAGGCCAATGGACGTCAGGGAACTTCGGCGACGAAAACACGCGGTAATGTTTCGGGATCGGGCCGCAAACTGTGGAAACAGAAGGGAACGGGCCGTGCGCGTATCGCGTCGATCCGCTCACCTCTTTGGAAAGGCGGCGGTAACGTTCACGGGCCGCAGCCGCGGGATTGGTCGTATAAGATGCCGAGGAAAATGCGTCGCGGAGCGCTTCGGTCGGCACTTTCCGAAAGATTGCGCGAAGGAAACTTGATGGTGATCGATGAATTTGCGTTCGATACGCCGAAAACGAAGGATTTTTTGACAGCTGTCGGAACGTTGAAGCTTAGCGAGGACAAAAAACCGATAAAAACGCTCGTGATCGATTCGCTTGATAATTCGAATCTGATCCTCTCGTCGCGAAATGTTCAGAAAACGAAGGTGACCAACAGCTTCGGACTTAACATCTACGACATTATTTATCATGAAAAGCTGCTCATTTCGAAAGCGGCCGTCGAAGAGTTAAATCGCTTGCTCGATCCTGTACGCGAAAGCGGAAAACACGCGGAAACAGTGGAAGCTCCGGCCGAAGAAAAGCCTAAAGCAAAGCGAACGGCAAAGCCGAAGGCGGATGCGGCCGAAAGCAAAAAACCGGTTGCTAAGAAGGAAGTCAAGCCGAGAGCGGTAAAGGGGAAAAAGCAAAAAGCTGCGGGCGTAGAAGCTACGAACGAGGAGGCAACCGACAATGGCTAATTTTAGTGTTTGGGAAATATTGAAGTCGCCGGTTGTTACCGAGAAAAGCGTCATCCTAAAGGAAGAATCCAGCGAGGAAAATACCGAACGCAAGCAAGGGCAGGTTTTGACTTTTCGTGTCGAAAAAACCGCCGGGAAGATGGATATCAAAAAAGCGGTCGAAGAAATTTTCAACGTTAAGGTCGCCTCGGTTCGTACCGTCCAGTACGAAGGAAAGATGAAGAAACGCGGCCGCCACGAGGGACGCCGGCCAAGCTGGAAAAAAGCATACATAACGCTGCGAAAGGGCGAACCGATGGTCGATTACGCGGAAGCGATTTAAACGTATGATGAATGACGAAATCAGGAGATTCATTCATTATTCGAAATTCTGAATTCATCATTTAAGACTATGGGAATCAAGAGATTAAAACCGACATCACCGGCACGCCGATATCAAACATATCTGACGCGCGACGAGTTGACACCGGGAGCAGAACCCGAGAAATCGTTGCTTGAACCCAAAAAGCGGATTTCAGGACGCAACAACGATGGTCGTATTACGATCCGTCGTCGCGGTGGTGGCCATAAGCGCCACTACCGGATAATCGATTTCAAACGTGATAAGGCCGGCATTCCGGGACGCGTAGCGCAGATCGAGTATGATCCGAACCGCTCTGCGCACATTGCGTTGATCTCCTACCTAGACGGCGAAAAGCGTTACATCATCGCTCCTGTTGGTTTGAAGGTCGACACGATGATCCTGAGCGGCGAGGAAGCCGATATTTTGCCGGGAAACGCTTTGCCGATCAAGAACATTCCGCTCGGAACGGAAGTTCACAATATTGAATTGCGTCCGGGGAAAGGCGGCCAGATGGTCCGCTCAGCCGGCGGTTTTGCACAGATCGTTGCTAAAGAAGGCGATTACGCGCAGCTCAGAATGCCGTCGGGCGAAGTTCGCCGCGTTCAGGTCGTCTGCATGGCTACCGTAGGACAAGTCGGCAACACCGAACACGAAAACGTATCGCTCGGAAAAGCCGGCCGCAGCCGCTGGATGGGCAAGCGTCCAAAGGTCCGTGGCGTCGCGATGAATCCGGTCGATCACCCGCACGGCGGCGGTGAGGGTAAAACTTCCGGCGGACGTCATCCTGTAACGCCTTGGGGACAGCCAACACGCGGTTACAAAACACGCCGCAATAAACGCACGAGCAATATGATCGTGAAGGACAGGAGAAGAAAATGATGAATGATGAATGTCGAATGATGAATAGAAAACTCATTTTGCATTCTGAATTCTGAATTCTGAATTGGAATTATGCCTCGTTCATTAAAAAAAGGACCGTTTATTGATCTTAGCGTGCAGAAAACGCTTCAGCGGATTCTCGACGGCGGGAAAAAGCCGCCGGCGATCAAGACCTGGTCGCGTCGATCGACGATCTCGCCAGATATGGTCGGCCTGACATTCGGCGTGCACAACGGCAAACGCCACATTCCGGTTTTCATTACCGAGAATATGGTCGGCCACAAGCTGGGCGAGTTTTCGCCGACCCGGATGTTCAAAGGACATCCCGGAACAAAAGCGGAGAAGATGGCTAAAAGAAAGTAAGGAGATTTGCGATTTTGGATTTGCGATTTGCGATTGGAAGAAATACAGATCGCAAATCGGTAATCGCAAATCGACAATAACGATATGGAAGCGATAGCAAAAACAAAATATCTCAAGGGCTCGCCGCGAAAGGCACGGCTGGTGATCGATCTGATCCGCGGGCGCAACGTATCGCAGGCACTTTCGATACTTAAGTTTACGAATAAACGTGCCGCTGATCCGATCGCGAAAACCCTACAATCAGCCATCGCCAATGCTACGTATATTGCGGAACAGCAGAACATTGCGATCGACCCGGACGATCTCTGGATCAACCTGTGCTTTGTCGATATGGGGCCGACAAAAAATCGCCGCCGCATGCGCCCCGCTCCGCAGGGACGAGCGTACCGCGAGCAACGACATTATTGCCACATCACCATCAAAGTGACGAGCGATACGCAGGCACGCGACGAGCAAGCGGCAAAGTACGCCGAAGCTAAGGCCAAACGCGACGCCGCTAAGAAAGCCGAAGGCGGCGAGAAGAAAACGAAGGGCCAGGGCGGCGCCGCAGCGAAGGGAGATGGGCCGAAAGCTGCGAAAAAGGCAAAAGCGGAAAAAGTTGAAGAAGTTGAAGAAGTTGAAACACCGGTAGTGAATGAAACGGTAGAGACGCCATCGGAAGTTGCCGAGGAAACACATGCGAAAGGCGATGCCGAAATTGCTGATGCCAAAAACGTCCAGTCACAAACGCCGGCAGAAGCAAATGAGACGCAGCCTGCGGACGAAAAGCAACAGGACATCAACGAGGAACTCGAGCGGCAGTAAAGGGCCGCCGGCATATTGCCGGCTGCAGGAAATGCCGCCGGGATGGCGGCGTTCCACTAAAAAATATGGGACAGAAAGTTCATCCATACGGCTTTAGGGTCGGGTATAACAAAGATTGGCATTCGCACTGGTTTACCAAACAGGATTTTGCAAAATTTCTTGCCGAGGATCTGCAGCTCAAGCGAGATCTGAAGAGGCGATTCAGCGGCGGCGGGGTTTCGCATATCGATATAGAGCGCGCGGCGACACGTCTCAAGATCATCATTTACACCGCGCGTCCTGGAATTATCATCGGCCGCAAAGGTGCCGAGATCGAAAAGCTTCGCGAAGACCTTGCGAAAAAAACCGGCCGCGAAGTGCTTATATCGATCCAGGAAATTCGCCATCCCGAACTTAACGCGCAGCTTCAGGCCGAAAAGATCGCACAACAACTCGAAAAGCGGATCGCCTTTCGCCGTGCGATGAAAAAGACGATCGAAGAATCGATCCGTTTCGGAGCACAGGGAATCAAGGTGATGATCGCCGGCCGCCTGAACGGAGCAGAGATCGCCCGCACCGAATGGTCGCTGGTCGGCCGCCTTCCCCTGCACACGCTGCGTTCGGACGTTGATTACGGATTCGCGGAAGCATTGACAACCTTTGGAATTATTGGCGTGAAATGCTGGATCTATCGAGGTGAGATCCTCGATCCGAAAGCATCGATGGCACGCGGAACGACCAGCGATCCGGTAAACGAAGTTAAGGCTGACCGCAATGCGGGCCGAGGCCGCGGCGACCGCAAACCGCGACGCGACGATAGGGGAAGATAGTTGTCAGTAGCCAGTGGTCAGTGGTTAGAAAAAGGATTCTTTAAGATCGCTGACAACTGATAACCGACTACCGACAACCGGAGAAAAGTTATGTTGATGCCGAAAAAGGTCAAGCACCGAAGAGTAATGAAGGGACGCATGCGCGGGAAAGCCACGCGTGGCGAGAATCTGGACTTCGGCGACTTTGGACTAAAAGCATTGGAAGCTGGCTGGATCACCGACCGGCAGATCGAAGCGGCACGTATCGCGATGACCCGTCACGTGAAACGCGGCGGCAAGATCTGGATACGGATGTTCCCGGACAAGCCGATCACAAAAAAGCCGGCCGAAACCCGTATGGGCAGTGGTAAAGGCGCACCGGACCATTGGGTCGCAGTGGTTAAACCCGGACGTGTGCTCTATGAAATTCAGGGCGTTGACATGGAGCTCGCGAAAGAGGCGTTTCGCCTTGCGGCGCAAAAGCTGCCGATCAAGACGAAATTCGTGAGCCGCGCCGACCTCGAAGGAGGCATCGTTTAGAGATATGAAACGCAAAGAACAGCTCGACCAGCTCAAGGAAATGAATGTCGATGAGCTCACCGAACAGGCCGACGCGCTGAAGGAATCGCTCTTTCGCCTGAAGTTTAGAAAAACCCTTGGAGTCGGCGAAGTCGTCAATGACATCCGCCGAGAAAAAAAGACGCTGGCACGTGTTTACACGCTGATCGGTGAGAAAGGTAAAGCCTCTGACAAGGCTGGGACAGTTTAACAATGGCAAAGAAGAAAACAGACGAAATCGGCGAATCAACGCAAGACACCGGGGCAAAGCCCGTCGAAACCGGAGCGGACGAAACTTCGGCAATCGAGGCAAAACCGAAGCGAGCGACGAAAAAAGCTTCCGTTGGTGAAACCTCGGCCGAAGAGCCGTCATTGATAGATTCGGTCGTTGATACGGTCACTGCCGCTGCTGGCGTCGTGATCGATACCGTCAGCGAAGGCGTTGCAAACGTTGCAGAAATTGTCGCTGGGACTTCGGAAAAGAAGGTTAGCCGCGGTAAGCGTGCTGAAAAGATCGGAGTCGTCGCATCGGACAAGATGACAAGGACCGTTGTTGTCCGCGTCGATCGGCTGGTCAAGCACCCGATCTATCGAAAATACGTCCGTAAGCGAAATAAATTTATGGCGCACGACGAGCTGGGAGCAAAAACAGGTGACAAGGTCCGCATTGTCGAAACCCGCCCGCTGTCGGCCCGCAAACGCTGGCGTGTCGTCGAGATCATTCAGAAAGCGGAGCTATAAGCGGTAAGCAGAAGGCGGTAGGTACGATTGCCCCACTGACAACTGGAGAAAATTATGATTCAGATGCAGACCTCGTTAGCGGTCGCAGATAATTCGGGAGCAAAACGCGTTGTGATGATCGCGCCGATCGGCGGCTCCACAGCGAAGATTGCCCGGCTCGGCGACAAGATCAAGGTGACGGTCAAAGAAGCAGCACCAGACGGCACGGCGAAAAAAGGAAAAGTTTATAACGCTGTTATCGTCAGAACTCGTAAAGAAGTTCGACGTAAGGACGGCAGCTATATTCGCTTTGACGAAAATGCCGCGGTCTTGATCAAGGACGACGGAACTCCGGTCGGAACTCGCGTGTTCGGCCCGGTCGCACGCGAACTGCGTGAAAAGAATTTTATGAAGATCGTCAGCCTCGCACCGGAGGTTATTTAGGAAAATTCGATGCAGAAGCCCGCACGAAGTAAGGGCATGAATCCTGCATCAAGTCGCAACGCCCTTACTTCGTGCGGGCTTATGCAAAAGATGCAAGATAAAAGAAATGAAAACCGTTAAGACTGGAACAGTAAAAAGCAAGATCAAGCGTGGCGATCAGGTCGTATTTATCGCCGGAAAGGAATATAACCGCTACGACAGCGCCGGCAAACGCCAGCCGTATCGCGGCAAGGTTCTTGAGGTGGACGCCCGTAACGGCAAGGTCAAGGTCGAAGGCGCAATGATCGTCAAACGCCACCGCAAACCGATGTCGCAACTGAACCGCGAAGGCGGAATTCTTGAGCAGGAAGCGTGGGTGAGCGTCTCGAACGTAGCAGTCGTCGATCCCGAAACCGGCAACCCGACCCGCGTTCGGTATGAAACGCGGGACGGAAAAAAGGTACGCGTGGCAAAAAGCGGCAAGGTGATTCCGATGCCCGACAACAGGATAACAGGAGCGACAAAGAAAAAAGAGGAAACGGACGAATAGACGGTTTGAGGTTTGGAAACAGCGTGCGAGACGCACGATCTGAGATTTCAGATTTGAGATTTCAAATTCGGCTGGGTCCCAAACAAAGGTGAATCAAACGATGGCTAGATTGAAAGAAAAATACACGAAAGAGATCGCACCGGCGCTCGCCAAGGAATTTGATATTAAAAACCCTATGGCGGTCCCGCGTATCGAAAAGGTTGTGGTCAACATGGGCTTAGGTGAAGCCAGCAGCAACGCCAAGATCCTTGACGTCGCCGCCGAAGAGCTGAAATCGATAACGGGACAAAAGCCGGTTATTACAAAAGCAAAGAAATCGATCGCGGCGTTCAAGCTTCGTCAAGGAATGAGCATCGGCACAATGGTTACCCTTCGCGGTGACCGCATGTACGAGTTTCTCGACCGCTTGATATCCGTCGCTTTGCCCCGGGTTCGCGATTTCCGTGGGATCTCGGGAAAGGCGTTTGACGGGCGCGGCAACTACACATTAGGCGTTCGGGAACAGTTGATTTTCCCGGAGATCGATTTTAACAAGGTCGACAAAACGCGCGGTATGAATATCTCGATAATCACGACCGCAAAGACGGATGAACAGGGACGTTCACTTTTAAAGTCTCTTGGAATGCCTTTTAGGCAGTAAATGGAACGCCGCCTTGCAGGCGGCACGAGCCGGCTGGAAGCTGGCGACCCTTACGATATGGCAAAGATCAGCAAAGTAGTAAATAACAATAAACGCAAAGCCAAAGTCGTGCTCTGGGCGGAACGACGCAAGCAAGCGAAAAAGATCATCAACAATCCGAAATCGACCAACGAAGAGGTCGATGCCGCGGTGATGAAACTGCAGAAAATGCCGCGCGACGCCAGCCCAAGCCGTGTTCGCAACCGATGTTCGCAGTCGGGCCGCTCGCGGGGCTACCTGCGAAAGTTCGGCGTTTCGCGAATCGCGCTGCGTGATTTGGCCCTGCAAGGGCAGATTCCCGGCGTGGTCAAATCGAGCTGGTAGTAATCGATTTTCGATTTTAGATTTTGGATTTTAGATTGAGTCGATCGAACAAATCCAAAATCGGCAATCCAAAATCCGAAATCAATTGACGGAGTTAATTTAATGACAGATCCAATAGCCGACATGCTTACGCGAATTCGCAACGCGATCCGGGCAAATCACCCGCGAGTCGACATTCCCGGTTCGAAACTGAAGATGGAAGTCGCGAGAATCCTGAAAGAGGAAGGCTACATCAACAATTTCACCACCAAAGGCGAAGGCGTCAAATATATGATCCGCGTCTTTTTGCGATACGACGCACGCGGCACCTCGTCGATAACGCATTTGTCACGTGTGTCGCGGCCGGGCCGTCGTGTCTATGTAAATGCCGGTGCCATCCCGCGTGTGCTTGGCGGATACGGCATCAATATCGTCTCGACATCGCGCGGATTGATGAGCGGCAAAAAAGCGAAAAACGAAAACGTCGGCGGCGAGATATTGGCAGAAGTTTATTAATCGTAAATAGTGACTCGCAAATCGTAAATAGAAACTTGTTCTTCCTTTCGCGATTTACTATTAGCGATTTACTTGAGGAATTTATGTCACGAGTAGGAAAAAAACCGATCACGATCCCGAGTGGCGTGACCGTTACGATCAACGACTCGGTATTGGAAGTTAAAGGCCCCAAGGGCGTGCTCAACACACCGGTACCGAACGGCGTTTCGTTCAAAGAGGAAGACGGGACTTTGGTCGCCGAACGCACGGATGACAGCTACAAAGCGTTTCACGGTCTCGCCCGAGCCCTTGCAAACAGTGCGGTTGTCGGCGTGACCGAAGGGTTCTCGAAACAGATGGACTTGGTCGGGGTCGGTTACAAGGCCGATGTTCAGGGCAAAAAAATCGTCTTCGCACTTGGATACTCGCATCCGATCGAATACGCGCTGCCGGATGGGATCGAGGCCAAGGCCGAGCGTGTAAATACGAAGACAAACATCAACCAATACCAGTTGACGATCACGCTTTCGGGCATAGATAAACAAAAGCTGGGACAGGTCGCAGCCGAACTAAACCGGCTTCGTAAACCTGACGCTTACAAGGGCAAAGGCGTGCGTTACGCCGATCGTACGTACAAATTGAAACCGGGCAAAACCGGAAAATAAGTGAAAAGTGAAAAGTTGAAAGTGAAAAGTTTTAAGAGAATAACGATCTTCACTTTTAACTATCAGCTATTCACTATTAACTAATAAGATTATGGGACAGAAGAACAGAGCAGACATTCGCCGCGGAGTTCGCAGCCGCATTCGTAAAAAGGTTCGCGGGTCGGCGGAAAGGCCGAGGCTTGCTGTGTTTCGCAGTGTGAATCATATTTATGCGCAGCTTATCGACGACGATAACGGCAAGACACTTGCGACGGCGTCGACGACTGAAAAAGATTTCGGCGGCAAAACCGGCGGAAATGTCGAGGCTGCCGAGCAGGTCGGAAAGAGGCTCGCCGAACGTGCTCAGGCGGCTGGCGTTTCGAACGTCGTATTTGACCGCGGAGGTTATGTCTATCACGGGCGTGTTAAGGCATTGCTCGACGCAAGCCGCGCGGCCGGACTAAACAAGAGCGAGCAGAAAGCGGAAACTCCGGCGGAAACTACCGAACAGTCATAACTAACGAATAAAATGAAGAGTAAACAGAGAATTTCGCCGAACGGGCTGATACTTAAAGACCAGCTTATCTCGATCAACCGCGTTACCAAGGTGGTAAAGGGCGGCAAGAATATGTCGTTCGCGGCATTGGTCGTTATTGGTGACGAAGCCGGGCACGTTGGGTTCGGTACCGGTAAGGCCAAGGAAGTTCCGAACGCAATCAAGAAAGCGGTCGAAGCCGCGAAGAACAATCTGATTCGCGTGCCGCTGATCGACGGTACGCTGCCGCACGAGATGATCGGTGAATACGGCGCCGGCCGCGTGCTTCTCAAGCCGGCTGCCGAAGGAACCGGAGTTATCGCCGGCGGAGCGGTTCGTGCGGTGTTGCAGTCGCTTGGCGTGCATAACGTGCGTACAAAGATTCTGGGGTCTAACAA
>Ga0183260_10004855_pt1 | contig 10633 bp, 6 predicted proteins | sample AntDrymUQ4972206_2_FD_129768 | JGI IMG/M metagenome (GOLD analysis project Ga0183260, IMG submission 129768) | Polar desert sand microbial communities from Dry Valleys, Antarctica - metaG UQ497 (22.06) (version 2) (version 2) | ecosystem: Environmental > Terrestrial > Soil > Desert | place...
GCGTCAACCTTCGCACCCGCAACGGCAGCAACCGTTTCCGCGGAAGAGCTTTTTATTTTTTCCGGGACGAAAGTTTGAACGCAAATACCTGGAACAACAACCGCCGCGGGATTCCCCGGGCGCCTTTCCAAAATCACGATCCGGGCGTAACCTTCGGCGGCCCGATCATTAAGAATAAACTATTCTTTTTCTCGGCTTACGAATACGATAAAATCCAGGAAGATACAATAATTGATGTTTTTGTACCCGTAAACAATATGTCGCGCCTTCCTCTGCCTGCGCCGACTAATCCCAGCCAGCGTTTTTGTTCTGCGCCGACTCCCAGCGGCACCACGATTTCGCCCTGCGATCTCGCCACGCCGACCGCCATCTATCTCGCCCCGTATATCCAGCCGGTTGATACTCCGTCGAAAAAGCATACTTTTTCTACACGTATCGACTGGAACTTGAATGCTGCGAACAATTTCACCTTTGGATACCAACTGGGGCGCTCAAACGATCTGCGGCAGTTTAGCGGGACAAATCGCCTGGCTGATGCATTGATCGGGCGTGTACGGGATACGGATGGTGTCAATGCTACCCATAATTTGATTCTCGGCGCGAAAACCGTCAACCAGTTACGCTTTCAATATTCTTCTTTGCGCCCGGTTGCGACGCCCGGTGCGGGAGCAGACGCACCCGTTATCATTGTCGGCGGTTTTACGCCGCCGGGGGAACCTTTTTCAGCCAGCCAGATTTTTGGAGCTTCGACATCGGGTTCGAGCGACCGCAAAGAAAAACGTTTTCAGTTACAGGATACGTTGACACAGATTGTCGGCAGCCACAGTCTGAAATTCGGCGGTGATTTTCATAATGTAAAAACGGAATTTATCGATCGCTTCGACGCGACTGGAACATACCGATTCTCAACCTTTAACTTTTTCAACCAAAACTCGGTAACCAGCTTCCAACAGAACTTTAATACCAGTTCGGAACTAACAAACAATTATCTTGGCATGTTCGTTAATGACGAATGGCGGGTTCGGCCAAATGTGACGGTAAGCTACGGAGTTCGATACGAAAGAGAATCGATAATCAAGGACGAGAACAATTTTGGCCCGCGAGCCTCCATCGCCTGGAATCCGTTCAAGGGCGACAAAACCGTGATTCGCGCCGGAGCCGGAATTTTTTATAACCGTGTCTTGCTTCGCACCGTGGATGATTTTACGCTCGGTGCACAGGAACTGCGTTTCGATTCAAGACGTCAGTTTCCGGCAGGTGTGGAATTCGCACGTATTCGAACGTTTTTGAACAGTCAGTTCCCAAATCCACTGACGCTGGATACTCAAATACAAGTTAATGCGACCGAAACGAGGACGGTCGAGCAGTTATCACGGCGCGGCGGCTTTCGCGATCTCGATCCCACGTTGAAGATTCCTGAAAGCTATCAATTTAATATCGGATTCGAACGTGAAATATTTAAGGGCATAGTTTTTGAAACTAATCTCACGTATAACAAAACGGTTCATTTGTGGCGTGAATACAATCAGAACGCGCCGGTTCTGCCTGCCGGCACTCCTGACCGCGACGGTGACGGCAGGATCACGTTTACCGATTATTTACTCGGGAACCCGCACAGCATTTCCGATTTTTTCCTTGGTTCACCGACCGATGATGTAGGTCTCTTCAGCTCGACTGGCGGCGCCTGCACAGGCGGAACGCAATTCTGTCGAGTGAATCTGAATTCGTCGCAAAATCGTTCGGACTGCGGCACTGCACTCGACCCGGTTAACTCACCGACACTCTCGCCCATTTGCCGGGCCTTGGCAGCCGTTCAACGATTGCGCCCGTTTTTTGCAGACGGCAACCTCGGACAATTCGAACGCGTTGCTTCGATCGGCAATAGCAGTTACAAAGGAATAACATTTGAGCTAAGAAACCGCTACCGCAAGTTCGGCCGTGGTTTTGGCGGCTCAATGCGTCTTGTTTATACGCTGTCCAGCCTGAAGGATGATGGCATCGTCAATACTTCGTCGGCGCAGATTGTGGGTGATTTCAGCAGTGAATATTCGCGCAGTCTGCTGGATCGCCGCCATCGAATAGCTTTTTCTGGAACGTTCGATACTCCGGCCTGGCTTGGCAAATTGCGGTTTTCGCCGCTCTTCCGCTTCGGTTCCAGCGCGCCGTTTAATATATCCGTCGGCGGGAATGACCGTAATCTGGATGATGTGGGCAACGACCGGCCGAATTTTAATGGCGATCTGGATAGCATTAACTGGCGCGTGTTTGGCACGGCATTTCCAACCGAACTCGCCTCTCAGTTTTCGCAGCCAACGATCGGCAGCCCGGGCAATCTGCCAAGAAACGCCGGAATCGGGCCACGGTTGTATATTTTCGATCTGAACGTCAGTAGGCAATTCAAGTTTAGCGAAAGAATTACCCTTCGCCCTTCCATTGAGTTTGGCAATATCCTGAATATGACGGTGTTTAGCTTCGGCTCGAACTTTATCAATTTTGATGGTTTGAATTCGACGAATGCCATTATAAAACAGAGTGCAATGGATACTTTTTTGAGTCCGACGCGAACCGTGCGCCCGCGGCAGATCCGTCTGGGTATTAGGTTCGATTTTTAGTATCAATTTCGCCGGATTGGGGCTGCGGTGAGCCGCGGCCTTTTTTATGCCTGCATCGCCGACCTCTTTTTAGTGCTGGAGGAAGTGGTTGAATCGCCGAGCCGCAGGAACGGCTGCCTCGGCGGTCCGATTTCGCGTGACTTTAATAGGGCAGTGTGCTAGTTTAAATGTTGTTGAACAGCAGTGTTCGGCCCCCGCCTTCTATGAGCCTGCAAATTTTAGAAACGAGAGAAGTACTGACCGAGATGTCTATCGAATCGGTCATGCTCGACGCCGACCTTTTCGTCAAGTATCGCTCGCCCGAGAAAGCCTTTGCACTGCTTAACGAGTCGCTTGAGCGCAGCCCACGCTCGATCTCGCTCCGCGAAAAGTTTCGCGACATCTGCATAAAGCAGAAAAATCTTAACGAGGCTGCAAAACAGTGCCTCGCGCTGGTCAGTCTTTATATAGGCCGCGAGGAATTTGACCTTGCGTACGACCGGCTGCAGGAAGCAAAGCTGCTTGACCCGCGCGTATCGGTCGCACCCGGCCTCGAGGCAATTCGCCGCGCCCGCCGCCCTGAGTTTGCTGTGACGCGCGACAAATCGCCGCAAAAGATCCGCACCGATGTCACTTTTGCCGGAAACATCGCATACGTCAGTATTTTTGACGCAGTGCAGGTGATCGAAAATTCAAAAATGACGGGGCTGCTGGTGCTTAAATCGGATCTGCATCTGGCAAACGTCTCGTTTAACGAAGGCAAGATCGTCGATGCCGAGTGCAACGGCCATAACGGTGTCGCAGGCTTTCGCGAGATAATCGAAATTGCCCAGGGCACCTTCGAATTTTCCACCTCGGACCACGAATTTCCCGTCGTTATTTCGATAAACAGCAATACAAATTTTCTTCTTGACTGTTTGACCGAACTCGATAACGAACGTGCCGAGCAACAAGGCCTTCGTAACGTCGGCGGTGAAGTAGCCTAATACCCTCGGACCGAAGTAATTACCTATTGCAAAACAGCCCGGCGAGAACCGGGCTTTTATGCGCATCGACCATCTCCGCCCTCAAAAATCGACAAATGTCTGGAAATCGAACATTTTAACTGGCACAGCCTTTGCGGTCTCTCCTGCGATTGAACAAAATAGGAAAGGGGAACCAAATGGCTACAAAAGCTGAAAAGAACGAAAAAGGAACCATTGAAAAAATATCAAACCGGATTGGCAACATGATGCCGAGCAGCCGAACGAATGCAATCGATCTTCTTAAAGAGGATCACGACAAGGTGCGTGATCTGTTTGAAAAGGTGAATGAGAGCGAAGACAGCCGTCATCCGTCTCTGTTCGAAAAGATAAAGACCGAACTCGACGTTCATACGCATATCGAGGAAACGATCTTCTATCCGGCACTACTGGCGAAAGGCGATAAGGAATTGGTCGACATCGTCCGCGAAGGTATAGAAGAACACCGGCAGGCGAAAATGTTTTTGCGTGAGATCGAGGCGCTCGGCGATGACAGCTTTAAGTTCGAACCTAAGCTTAAAGTGCTTATCGAAGATGTCGAGCACCACGCCGACGAAGAGGAAGCCGAAATGTTTCCGCTCGTTAAGCGGCAATTCGAAGCAGCGGAGCTCGAGGCAATGGCCGCCGAGATGAACAGGGAAAAGCTGGACTTTAAGAAAACGCTCGAGGCATCAGCGGGTAAATAGACAAAGGGGGATATCAAGATGAACGACGGCGAGCAAGGTTTAGGGTTTACGGCCGAGGGCGATTCGGAATCCGCAAAATCAATATTGAACTCGGTACTTAACGAAGGTTTTGACGGCGACCTCAACCGTCTGAGCATAGTGCTGGGCCGACCGCATGAAGAGTTGAACCAGTTCCTAAACGGCGAAGAAATTATTGACGATGACCTGGTTATGAAAATGCGCGGGATCGCGCAGCAACGCGGAATACCGATCGGCTAGAGCTATTTAGGAAAATCCTAACCGCGAGGCAGCTCGCGGTTTTTCGTACACGGATAACATTTTTTTATTTGACTAAAATCGCCGCATACAACAAAATATAGTGCCTGTCCGACTGACCCGACACTATATAGAATGTTTAAGCTTCAACGTTTGGAGATAACCGGTTTCAAGTCCTTTGCGGACTATACCGAGATCATTTTCACCGGCAACGGGATAACGGCCGTGGTCGGGCCGAACGGCTGCGGCAAGTCTAATGTGTCGGACTGCATCTCGTGGGTGCTTGGCGAACAGCGTGCAAAAACGCTGCGCGGCGGCGAGATGAAGGACGTTGTCTTTCAAGGTTCGAAAAACCGCAACCCGTCGGGCATGGCCGAGGTCGTGCTGCACCTCGTGCGCGACGGCGACGCCCTGGACATCGACGAAGGCGAGCTCGAGGACATTGATGAAACTCTAAGCAGCATCGACGAGGCTGCTGTGGATATGGACGCGATCGAAGCGCAAGATGCGGTGGACACGGCCGAACCCCCGGTTGTTGCACTCAGCGAAAACGGGTTTCACGAAAGCGAATTCGAAGTCGAAAAAGTACAGGCTGCGCAGGTCGGTTCCACGCACACTGTAGAACGCACCGTCAAATCGAAACGACATTGGCGCCCGCGCACATTTGCTCTCGAATTCGCGCCGGGCGAGGCCGTATCCGTTACCCGGCGTCTATATCTTTCGGGTGAGAGCGAATATGAGCTTAACGGCAAGACGTGCCGGCTGCGCGATATACAGGATCTCTTTGCCGGCACGGGACTTTCGGGGGCACACTACGCCATCATCGAACAGGGCAGGATCGGTCAGATCCTTTCCGCAAAACCGGCGGACCGCCGCAATTTGATCGAAGAAGCCGCGGGCATTTCAAAATTCCGCACACGCCAACGCGCCGCCGAGGCACGACTCGATTCCGCAAAATCTAATCTCAGCCGCATATCCGACATCGTCAGTGAGATTGAAAAGCAGGCCAATTCGCTGCGCCGCCAGGCTTCCAAGACGCGTCGCTTTATAGCGCTGCAGGACGAATTCCGCGTGCTGCTTCGCGGTCTCTTTGCGGCCGAGGGACAGCATCTTTCAAATCTGATCGAGGACCTCGCTGTTCAACTTACCGCCGCTCAGAAAACCGAAATCGATTTTGTCCAGCGCGTTACGGCACAGGAAGCAACGTTACAGACAGCTACGCAAGCGGCAAGAGACGCGGAAGAGGAGTTGACCGAGATCCGCCGGCGACACGCCGAAAATGCCCTCGAGCGCGATCGTGCAGACCGCGAGCATCGCTACCAGACCGAACAGATCGGTAATCTCACCGGTCGTCTGAAGACGCTGCGAGCCGGGATCGAAAACGACACCGGCCGCATAGAAATGCTCGGAGAGGAACGGGCACGCCTTCAGGCGGATGAGCAAAAGGAAAACGCGGACGCCGTTGCAGCCGAACTCGTACTTCGTGAGGCGGAAGATAAATTTAACGCTACCCTTGATGAACTGCGGCAGATCGAGACCGATCTCGAATACAGCCGCGGCGAGCATCTTAAACATGCAACTGCTGTCGAGCGGTTTGGCGAGATCGGCCGCCAATTGCAATACAACCTGGAACGTCTTGGCGAGCGATCGGTGGGCCTTGAGCGTGAGCGGATGCGGGCGGACGAAGCCTTTGACGAACACACCAAAACCCTGACTCGCATCTCGACTGAGATCGACGGCGAGCAGGAACGACTCGACGAACTCCAGACGGAACGCACGGAGATCCACGAAGTAACAGCCGTCGCCCGCGAAAATGTCCGTTTAACCGAGGCCGAACTCGGCGATCTTCAAACTGAATATTCCCGGACGCGCCATCGGCTCGAGACTCTACACGAGCTCGAAGAAAAGCGGGCCGTCTATGCCCCTCAGGTACAGAACCTGTTCGCATCACGCGATAAGATAGGAGCTAAATTAACGGGTGTCGTAGCTGATTTTTTAAAAGTTGACGAACAAGCGGAGACGGCGGTCGAGACACTTTTCGGTTCCTATCTGCAGGCTGTGATCGTCGAAAATGCGGAGGACGCGGCGAAGGCAACGCGGTGGCTCTCTCAAAACGAAATCGGTCGAATTGCGGTTCTTGTTGTGCCCACTGTGCATCTAAAAGGCGGAGATACGCAGGGTGGCAGCGGAGATCGTATCGAAGATCACTTAGGTATCAGTGACGGATTTCGTGACGTGCTTCGACGGGTTTTTCCGCGGGAAATGTCTTCCATCATTGTCGACGATCTCGCCTCGCCCGCAGCGGTCAATGCCTCGGCGGCTATAAATCATCGGGGCGAAATGTCGATCGAAGGCTCGCTTTTTATCGCGGGACGCAACAACGGCGATCAGAAGAACACTTCGCTGCTTGCGTTCAAACGTGAGTTGGCCGGGCTCGATAAGCTTGCTTCCGAACTAAGATCGAAAATAGAGATCGCCGAAACCAAAGCGGTGACCGCGCGTGCGGCCCTCTCCGCAAGCGAGGAAAAGGGGGTCGATCTTCAGTCGCTGATAATAAAGGTAGAGCGCGGTTTAGTCAGCCATGAGGCGCAGCAAACAGTCGCTCGGCAAGAGATCGAACGCGCCGAACGGCATAAGAAAGTCGTGGCCGATGAAGCTTCGCAGATGGCGGCCGAAATCGCAGAAGTTGAGCGACGTGTCGCAGAGGCATCGGCGAGCATGAGATCCGCTGCCGCACTTCGCGACGAGGCCGCGGCGGGTCTTGAGAACATTGGAAAACTTCTCGCCGAGGCGCGCAGCCGCTCGGACGCGGCAAACCGGGTCTTTAACGAAAAGCGGACGCTCGCCGCTACGTCGACCGAACGTCGGCGCGCAGTGCAGTCAGCGCTTCGCCGCGTAGAGAACGAGCAGAAGGAACTCGAATCGCGTATTACCACACAGAACCTAGAGATCACCGAGACAGAAAACAAGCTGGAAAGCCTGCGTTCATCTGTTTCAGATATCTCATTCCGCATGGCAGCAGCGGGCAGCGACGCCGATGCCGAGCAGGCCGAACTCCATTCCGCGGTCGAGAATCTCAACGCCGCGCGCAGTCTCGCGGATGATGCAAGCCGTGAACTTGCCGATCTAAACCGCCGCTCGGCCGAGGCTCTTAACCATCGCTCATCCATCGAAGTTCGCCGCACCGAGGCCGTTACGCAGCTCCGCAATGTCAACGAAAAATGCCTCCGGGATCTGAATGTTCAGTTGGCAGAACTTGTTGAGACCGAGAGCTACCCGGACGATTATGATCTGGAGAGAGAGCGCGCCGAGGCGGATGACCTTAGACGCAGGCTCGACGGCTTTGGCGCCATAAATATGCTCGCTGTCGATGAACTGAATGAGACCGAAGAGCGGCTGCAGTTTCTGACGTCACAGCGGCAGGATATTATTGACAGTATTCAATCGACCGAAGAAGCCCTGCATGAAATAAAGGAACGCTCGCGTGCCCGATTCAAAGATGCTTTCGAAGCTATAAACGCAAACTTTATCGAATTTTTCCAAGAGCTTTTTGGCGGCGGCCGCGGCGAGATGAAGTTGCTCGAGTCAGACGACATTCTCGAAGCCGGAATCGAAGTCGTCGCGCAGCCACCCGGCAAACGCCTTCAAAATATCCTGCTGCTCTCGGGCGGCGAAAAGGCAATGACCGCGATCGCGCTCGTTCTCGCTATTTTTAAATACCGCCCGTCGCCGTTCTGCTTGCTTGATGAAGTGGATGCGCCCCTCGACGACGCTAATGTCGGCCGCTTTGTAAACAAGATCGCTGAAATGTCTGAAAAGACGCAGTTCATCGTGATAACACATAACAAACGCACAATGGAAGCCGCACGCGCGCTATATGGAGTTACGATGCAGGAAGCCGGCGTGTCAAAGATCGTCTCGGTCAAATTTGATTAGCGAATGGATGACCATGTGTCATTATCGCCAACCGGGTTCGTCCGGTTCAATAAAACTAATCACCACTCCGCAACATCCTACCCATAGCTCCTCTGTCGTCGGTTATGTCTTCTATGTCGTAAACTTTGGGATCTTTGTGCTAAAACAGTTAAAGATCACAGCTTTCACAAAAATTTAAGGGTCTATGGTTCACTACAAAGCCGGATTCACCGCAGCATTCTTATCTCTGACATTTCTGATGTCAGTTTCCGAGTTAATCGGCCAGTCCAAAAGCCGCAAACCGCCGGTAAAGAAACCTACCGCTGTCGCAAACGCACCTTCGGAACCGGCACCCATAGTTATCGACGCTCCCGCGAAGATTCAATTAAAAAAGAACGAGCGGCCAGCAGATACGACTGCGGCGGATTTGAAAAGGGCCTCTTTTATTCCCGTTTATTTTTACGAATTTTCGCAGCCTAATTTTCTTGTTAAAATGATCTACATTCAGCATGACGAGGCCGGGCGCGGAACTATCGTATTTGCAAAACGCGGCCCCGAGGAAACGATCGCCGAGCCGCTGCAGCTTTCCGATGCAACCCTCGTCCGCCTTAAAGCGCGTTATGCCGCGCTAAATTTTTTCGATTCGGCGGAGAATTATCAGTCATTCAGAGACTACAAGCATCTAGGCGTTACGACTATCACGATCAAAAAAGACAGGCGCGAAAGGTCGAGCACTTTTAACTGGACGGAAAATAAAGATGCTCATGAGCTTGCGGCCGAATATCGCAAAATAGCCAATCAGTTCGTCTGGATGTTTGACATTAACCTCGCCCGCGAAAATCAGCCGCTACAGGCACCGGCGCTGATTGACACATTGGACTCACTCATTCGCCGTAACGAGATCGCGGACACTCAACAGCTTTTGCCGTTTCTGAAAAAACTCGAATCCGACGAACGCATTCCTTTAATGGCGCGTAACCATGCGGCCAAGCTTTCGAAGCAGATCGAAAAGTCAAAAAAATAAAGCTACTTCATCGAGTGTAGCCCGATCATGTTGCCTTCGGTATCATAGACGAGCGAGATAAACCCGTATTCGCCGATCGACATTTTGGGCCGCTCTATGCGTCCGCCCGCGGCCTCGACCCGGCTTTCTTCTGCTGCGCAGTCTTCGCATGTGAAATACACGAGTACGCTGTTCTTGCCTACGGGAAAGCCTTCCATCTTTACCAGTGAACCGGGCGAACCGGCAGCATCCTGTTCCATCGGGAAACTGTACATTTCGACATCCGGGCCCTCTAGCTTATCGAGCTTGGTTTCGAAAATAGCCTCGTAAAACTTGCGTGCTCGGTTCATGTCATCGACATAGATCTCAAACCAACCGACTGGGTTTCTCATTGATATCCTCCGTGTTTTTTATGTTTATTAAATCGCACCGTCATCGTTAGCCGCCGCTGTTCGTTTACGCACCTGCAGGTGCGAGTTTTTCCGAAACTTCCGGTTCGCTGGCTGCTGAGATCTCTTCGGTGTCGATGCCGAGCGACTGCTCGACAATCTGTTTTTGTTCGAGTTCGTGGATGGCGTACGATCCCGTCGCCGGTGACGCCGAAGCAGTGCGGCCGATGAACTTTACCGGTAAATCAGTGGTGTTTATCTCGTTCAAACGCTGCTCAACAAATGTCCATCCGCCCATGTTTTGCGGTTCTTCTTGTGTCCAGAAAATCTCGGCCGCGTTCAGGTACGAAGCAAAAATCTCCTGCAGCAAGCCTTTCGGAAACGGATAAAACTGTTCGAGACGTATAACGGCGACGTTGTTTTTCGGCGTTTCGTCGCGTGCGGCTTCGAGATCATAAAAGACCTTTCCGCTGCATACGACGATGCGTTTGACGGCAGCCTTGTCCGTCGCACGTACGTCGTCGATCACAGGCTGAAAGCCTCCGTTTTGCAGTTCATCAATATTCGAACTCGCGGCAGGCAATCGCAGAAGACTCTTCGGCGTCATCACAATGAGCGGCCGGATCGTTTCCTGCATCGCCTGTCGTCTAAGCAAATGGAAATATTGGGCGGGCGTTGTCGGGTAGCAGACCTGTAAATTGTTCTCACCGCAGAGTTGCAAAAACCGTTCGAGCCGGGCCGATGAATGCTCCGGCCCCTGGCCTTCGTAACC
>Ga0183260_10004856_pt1 | contig 10632 bp, 9 predicted proteins | sample AntDrymUQ4972206_2_FD_129768 | JGI IMG/M metagenome (GOLD analysis project Ga0183260, IMG submission 129768) | Polar desert sand microbial communities from Dry Valleys, Antarctica - metaG UQ497 (22.06) (version 2) (version 2) | ecosystem: Environmental > Terrestrial > Soil > Desert | place...
GTGCCCGCCGGATGAACTCACCGCGCAGCCGGGCCCGAGTGGTCTGCGGCGGGACGCTCTTGGCGGTGAAGACCTCGAGATCGGTTGACACCCGGTTGACCGCTCCACGCTTGTCGAGTAGGTAGTAGAGGCCCCGGTCCCGGTTGATGTCGTGATAGGCGAGGTCCAGCTGGGCGATCCGTGGACTGGACAAGGGCAGATCGTGCCGAGCGCGGTAACGCTCGATCAACTGATACTTGGTCGCCCAGTCGATCTCCCGGTCGATCAGTGAGAGATCTTGAGAGTCGATGGCTTTCAGCGTGCGACCCCACAACTCGAGCATGTCGATCAGATCTCCGCCGAACCCCTCTTTGTCGGCAAAGTCCGCGCACCGGGAGTGGTACTCGCTCTGGATCTCCAGTCCAGACAATTCCCGTCCGTTGGCCAGGCGGACCCGACGCCGACCGGACATGTCATGGCTGATCTCGCGGATGGCCCGGATCGGGTTCTCCAGTGTCATATCACGCAGGACCACCCCGGCTTCGACCATCCGCAGGACCAGATCGGTGATGGTGACCTTCAGCAGCGTCGTCGTCTCGTTCATGTTCGAGTCGCCGACGATGACATGCAACCGCCGGTACTTCTCGGCGTCGGCGTGCGGTTCGTCGCGGGTGTTGATGATCGGCCGTGATCGGGTCGTCGCCGAGGACACGCCCTCCCAGATGTGCTCGGCGCGCTGGCTCACGCAGTAGACCGCGCCGCGGGGGGTCTGCTGGATCTTCCCGGCTCCGCAGACCAGCTGGCGGCTGACCAGGAACGGGATGAGCACATCTGCCAGCCGACTGAACTCCCCCTGCCGCCCGACCAAGTAGTTCTCGTGGCAGCCGTAGGAGTTACCCGCGGAGTCCGTGTTGTTCTTGAACAGGTAGATGTCTCCGGTCACGCCCTCTTCGTGCAGCCGCGCCTCGGCATCGACCAGCAGTCCTTCGAGGATCCGCTCCCCCGCCCGATCGTGGATGACCAGTTCGCGAAGGTTGTCACATTCGGGCGTGGCGTACTCCGGGTGCGAACCGACGTCGAGGTAGAGACGCGCACCGTTGCGCAGGAACACGTTCGAGGAACGACCCCAGGACACCACCCGGCGGAAGAGGTAGCGGGCGACCTCGTCGGGCGAGAGCCGGCGCTGACCCCGGAACGTACAGGTCACGCCGTACTCGGTCTCGATTCCGAAGATCCGCCGGTCCACGAGACCAGCCTAGGCGTGCCTGGGCGTCATGCCGGCGATCCGCTCGAGTCCTCGCCGACATCGCCGGGTGTGGCCGGCCCGTCCGGTGCCGGTTCGGGCCCGTCCGGTGCGCCCAACAAATCCCGTAGTGCCGCTCCACTGATCCGGTGAAACGTTCTCTTGGTCCGGTTACGGTCCAGGACCGCGACCTCGAGCTTCTGCGGTGGCAGGGCCTGCACCGTCCCAGCGCCGGCAGCTTTGCCGTTCGTGGCCGCCGCCGCACCGCTGGCCAGAGCGGAGGCAGCCAGAGCGAGTGCCTCACGCAGTGGCAGTCGGGCCTGGAAACCCGAACGGATGGCCGCACTCACGGCCTCGGCCTGCGCGCCCATGACCACGAAGTCGGGCTCGTCGACGACCGATCCGTCGAAGGTCAACCGGTACAACTCGTCGCGTCGCGGCTGCTCGCCGAGCTCGGCCACACAGACCTCGACCTCGTACGGTTTCATCTGCTCAGTGAAGATCGCCCCGAGCGTCTGGGCGTAGGCGTTGGCCAGCACCCGGCCGGTGACGTCGCGCCGGTTGTAGGAGTACCCGCGTACGTCGGCCAGCCGGATGCCGGCCTGACGCAGGGTCTCGTACTCGCTGTAGCGACCGACTGCCGCGAAGCCGATCCGGTCATAGATCTCGCCGACTTTGTGCAGCGTGGTGCTCGGGTTCTCGGCGATGAACAGGATGCCGTCGGCATAGGTGAGTACGGCGACGCCACGGCCTCGGGAGATGCCCTTGCGCGCATATTCCGAGCGATCGCGCATGACCTGCTCGGCCGATGCGTAATACGGCATCTGGGTCATGAGCGGGTGCCCTCGGTGAGTTCCTGCCGCTGCGCGATGACCTGCGAAGCGACGGCGGTCACGGCCGCGTCGTCCAGCCGCTCGATTCCCGTGTTGGTGACTGCGAAGACCGACGGCATCAGGCCGCGCACCATGTCCGGGCCGCCGGTGGCGGAGTCCTCGTCGGCGGCGTCGTAGAGCGCCTCGACGACGGCATGGACGACCTCATCCTGGCCCATCTGCTGGTTCCAGGTCTTCTTGAGACTGCCCTTGGCGAACAACGAACCAGAGCCCACAGCGTGGTAACCACGTTCCTCGTACAGGCCGCCAGTGACGTCGTATCCGAAGATCCGACCGGGCAGCGAGGCCGCGGGAGTCTGTACGGCTTCCTCGTCGGTCAACGGGTCATGGTCGGGCCGGACGTCGACCCCAGCAAAGAGCGGCACGACCGCGAGGCCCTGCATGGCCGCGCCAAGGTTGCCACGGATCATGGCCGCCAGCCGGTTGGCCTTGCCGTCCAAGGACAACGTGGTGCCCTCGATCTTCTCGTAGTGCTCCAGCTCGACCTGGAAGAGCCGGACCAGCTCACCGGCGATCCCGGCCGTACCCGCGATGCCAACCACCGAGTACTCGTCGGCGGCGAAGACCTTGTCGATGTCGCGGGATGCGATCAGGTTGCCCATCGTGGCGCGCCGGTCGCCGCCCATGACGACGCCCCCCGGGAAGCTTGCTGCGACGATCGTCGTCGCGTGCGGGGCCAGTCCGGCACCGGAGGCTGCGGGAAGTCCCCGAGCTGGCAACAGGTGGGCAGCCTCCTGGCCGAGAAAGTCGACGAACGACGAACCCGCCGCACTCAGGTACCCCGGCGGCAACCCCGAAGAACCCGCGCCTCGTTCGGCCACGAAACCGCCCTTCTACCCGCTCGATTGATCCACTGGTCCAGCGATTCAGCCCGCCAGATCCCTTGGCGCGAACCCTACCCGCGGGCCGATCCGGCGCTGGTGGGGGCGATTTCGGCGATTCAAGCGGTGCGGCGGTGCATCCGTACCTCGACCTCGACGTACGGCCCGCGGTACGGGAACACCTCTATCACCCGCGGCCAGTTGTGGCTGCGCGACGACGCGGCGTGTTCGCCTGCAGCGTCGGAGGGGGCTCCATGGTCCTTGAGGTAACGCACTGCGGCCTCGAGCATCTCGGGTCGATCTGCGAACTGCCCCAACCCCGCATTGCATTGGAAACAGAGCACCCCTCTCACCTGCCCTGTTCGATGGTCGTGATCGACATGCTTGGCCGGACGTTCGCGGCACAAGGCGCACAGTCCGCCTTGGACGACCTTCAGCTCAACGACCTCCTCCTGCGTGAGGCCGTACCTACGACGCCAATACGAATGCATCTTTGCGACGCGGTTGCACGGGATGCAGTAGCTGCTCAATCCGGACGTCGATGCAATGTTGGTCGCCCACTCGGATAGCGGTACAAATGTCCGGCACCAGCTGCAGTAGCGGTGACCCTCCGGCGTAGGCCCGCGGTCAGCCCGAAGTTTGTGTCCGCGAGCGCGTCTTCTGCGCTCGTAACCCACTTGATCACGTCGGCGAAAGCAGGATCGACAATAGAAAGAGAGTCCGCCGGGCAACGCCTTGTTGCGCCGGAATTCGGTTGACGGCTTGTCCGTTTTGCAATCAGGACAGCGCTTAGTTTCGTCCATGTGTGTGATCACACAGAGTGATCACTCGCCTCCTTTCTGTACATACTGCCTCACGAACTCCTCGCTGTTCTCCTCTAAGACCTCGTCGATGTCGTCGAGAATTGCATCGATGTCACCCGACATTTTTTCGTGCCGTTCGCCGGCAGTGGTGTCGACGCTGGCCTCGACTTCCACGTTGTCTTCCTTGGCCCGGCTGCGCTGCTGCTGACCGCCGGTGTCCCGTGTCGTCATCGGTTCTCTCACCCTCTCATCGCGCCATCCGCCGCGGCGGTCGAGCCGGCCCGGAGACCTGACAGTACCCGCGGCCTGCGACAGAATCGGTGCATTACCTCGCCAGAGCCGCCAGTCAGCTACCGGCCAGGAAGGTTCGGACGTACCGTCGCTGCAACCGTGTTTCGACGGCGCGGGCGTGGTAGCGATCGCGTACGTAGGCCAGCGCCTCGTCGGCCGGAACCCCATCCAGGACGCCCAGGCAGGCCAGTGCGGTACCGGTTCTCCCGCGGCCGCCCCGGCAGGCGATCTCCACTCGTTCGGACTCCGCCCGACGCCACGCTTCCAGTAGGGCATCCAGCGCGTCGGAGCGGTCCCGGGGCAGCCCTAGATCGGGCCACCGCAGCCACCGCGTCTCCCACGCGACAACCGGTGGCGGCTTGCCGAGCAGATAAAGGGCAAAGTGGGGCGTCGGACCGTCAGGTGGTGGCCGACCCAGGCCGCGCCCCCGTACGAGCCGCCCCGACGGCAGCCCAAGGACACCAGGCAACGCCGGGTCCCAGGTCTGACCCATGAGCCCGACCGTAAAGGATCGCCGAGGGACTACTCGGCTAGTCGGCGGCATGGTGCTTCAGCGGCCGCCGGTGAGCCGTTCGACCAGCTCGCGGGCATCGGTGCACTGGTCGAGCAACTCGCCGACATGCTCGCGAGTCCCGCGCCTAGGCTCCATCGTCGGGATCCGCACCAGGTTCTCCTCACCAAGGTCGAAGATCACCGAGTCCCAGGACGCGGCCGCCACGTTCTTCGGGTAACGCCGCAAGCACTCGCCGCGGAAGTAGGCACGCGTGTCGGTCGGTGGCCGGTGGGCGGCCATCGCGACGTCGACGTCGGAGACCAGCCGCTGCATCGCGCCACGGGCAACCAGCCGATGGTAGAGCCCGCGCTCGGGCCGTACGTCGCTGTACTGCAAGTCGACCAGCGCCAGCCGCGAATCGTCCCAGGCCAGGCCATCGCGCTCCCGGTAGCCCTCGAGCAGGCGCAGCTTCGCGACCCAGTCCAGCCGGTCGGCGCACGACATCAGATCCCGTTCCAGGTCGGTCAGGACCTCTGCCCAGCGCTCCAGCACGTCCTTGGTGTCCGGGTCATCGACACCCATCCGGTGCACGTACGTGGTGGCGAGTTCGTGATAGACCCACTGCAGTTGCACAGCGGTCATCCGGCGCCCGTCGTACAGCCGGATCTGGGTGCGCAACGACGGATCATGACTGACCGCGTGCAGGGTCGTCACCGGCTCCTCGACCCGCAGGTCGGCTCCGATCTGCCCGTCCTCGATCATCGCCAGCACCAGCGAGGTGGTCCCGAGCTTGAGATAGGTGGAGAGCTCGGCGAGATTCGCGTCGCCGATGATCACGTGCAGCCGCCGGTACTTCTCCGCGTCGGCGTGCGGTTCGTCCCGGGTGTTGATGATCGGACGCTTGAGGGTTGTCTCGAGGCCAACCTCGACCTCGAAGAAGTCCGCGCGCTGCGAGATCTGGAAGCCGGCCCGGCGTCCGTCTTGACCCAGCCCCACCCGGCCCTGGCCGCAGACCACCTGACGACTGACGAAGAACGGGATGAGGTGGGTGACGATCTCGGCGAAGGGCGTCTGCCGGCGCATCAGATAGTTCTCGTGCGAGCCGTACGACGCGCCCTTGCCGTCGGTGTTGTTCTTGTACAGACCGATCCGCGGCTGTCCAGGGATGCTCGACGCGCGACGCGCAGCCTCGGCCATGATCAGTTCCCCGGCCTTGTCCCAGAGCACACCGTCCCGCGGATTGGTCACCTCCGGGGCGGAGTACTCGGGGTGGGCGTGGTCGACGTAGAGCCGGGCGCCATTGGTGAGGATGACGTTGGCCAGGCCGGGGTCCTCGTCGAACTCGCTGTGGTCCAGAGCCGAGGCCGGCGAGAGGTCGAACCCCCGGGCGTCGCGCAGCGGGGACTCCTCTTCGAAGTCCCAGCGCGGCCGGCGCAGGGTCGGTGCATCGGCGACCGCCCAGGCGTTGACGATCTGACCGGACAGCAGGGTCGGGTTGGCATCGGGGTCCCCCGGGACCGAGATGCCGTACTCCACCTCGGTGCCGATCACCCGATGCACGCTCATGCGCTTAACAGTAGTTTGCCCGGGCCGGTTGCTCGCGGGTTGAGACCCATCAGTCGCGCACGCTCGTGCTGGTGAGCGAGCCGTCCGGATACTGGGCCGCGCACTGAATCTCGACGCCAACCGCGGGGTCGTACTCAGCGACCGGCGGCGAGGTCACGCTGTAGTCGAGTCCCGCCGGATCGGCGGACCGGGAGGCACCTGGCACCACTGTGGTGCACGCTGACACCAGCGCGAGCGCAGCCAGGGCCGTAGCCGCGCCCGTTTCGGGTGCGGCTCGGCGTCCTGATGCTCATTCGCTCATCGCCCCTCAAGCATCGACAACGCTGCCGCTCGTACGACGACCGCCGCTGTCGAGGATGACGCACTGGACCTCGGGGTAGTCCACCCAATCCACCTCCGTGGGCAGGTATGCCCAAGCGGTGTAACCGTTCGGGATGTTCCCTTCTAGGTAGTCGATCACCTCGTTGCTGCATTCATCCACCAACGGCTGCCGGGAAAGCGGATCGGACGGGTACGGCGTCCCCTCCTCGGCGGCGACGTAATCACCGGTCGGTTCAGCCTCGTGCGGCTGACTGCATGGCACCACGTCGTAGACGAGTTCCGGTCCGAACCAGCACTCTCGGTAGGCGTCCCGGTCCGGACTCCGCATGGCTTGAGCCAGTCGTCCTGGTGCGTTGGCAGCCTGCAGGTCGATCTCGTACTCCACCACGCAGGCTACCCACCGGGCGCCGGCCTCCCACGCGCCCCGCTTCGGAAGGTAGGCCGACCAGCCTGCCAACAGGTTGTCCTGGTCCCGCGCGCCAAGATAGCTGTTGACTAAGCGGAGTTCACCACAACCGTCGTCGCCGTACAACACGTCTGACCAGGCATCCGAGCTCAGGTCGTCGTCGGTCGGATAGCTCCCGTCAAGGGCGGCCGGCACCTCTACGACCTTGGCGATCTCACCCCCGTGCGGTTCCGAACACGGCAGCGTGGCAGGTGATCCCAGAGGTCCCGCACCCCCGCGTACGGTGTCAAGGCAGCTACCCAGTTCTGGCAGGTCCACCTGCTCGAAGACCTCGCGATTCTCGTCGCCGCCCTCTGTTGCCGGCCCGGCCTGCCCAGTCACCATGGACATGCACGCTGTCGTCAGCGCGGCGAGAATGGCCAGCACGGCCGGCAACCGCAGTCGGGTCATGCAGTGGCCGGTCACATCGAATAGGACCACGCGCCATCCCCCGCGGTTCCCAGAAGCCACGACGGCTACAGGTACTGCCCGGTGTTGGTCGCCGTGTCGATCGCCCGCCCGGATTCAGTGCCCTTGCCCGAGATCAGCGTGCGGATGTAGACGATCCGCTCGCCCTTCTTCCCCGAGATCCGCGCCCAGTCATCCGGGTTGGTGGTGTTGGGCAGGTCCTCGTTCTCCTTGAACTCGTCCACGCAGGCCGCCATCAGATGCCCGATCCGTACGCCTCGCGCACCGGACTCGAGGTGGTCCTTGATCGCCATCTTCTTGGCCCGGTCGACGATGTTCTGGATCATGGCGCCGGAGTTGAAGTCCTTGAAGTACAGAACCTCCTTGTCACCGTTGGCGTAGGTGACCTCGAGGAAGCGGTTCTCCTCGAGTTCGGAGTACATCCGCTCGACGGCTCCCTGGATCATCGCGGCCACCGTGGCATCCGGGTTGCCCCCGTGCTCCCCGAGGTCGTCGTCGTGGATCGGCACCGTGGTCGTCAAGTACTTGGTGAAGATGTCCCTGGCCGCCTCTGCATCGGGACGCTCGATCTTGATCTTCACGTCGAGCCGGCCGGGGCGCAGGATGGCCGGGTCGATCATGTCCTCCCGGTTGGACGCACCGATGACGATGACGTTCTCCAGGCCCTCCACCCCGTCGATCTCCGACAGCAGCTGCGGGACGATCGTGTTCTCCACGTCCGAGGAGACCCCGGAGCCGCGGGTACGGAAGATCGAATCCATCTCGTCGAAGAAGACGATGACCGGTGTGCCCTCGCTCGCCTTTTCCCGGGCCCGTTGGAAGACCAGCCGGATGTGCCGCTCGGTCTCGCCGACGTACTTGTTCAGCAGCTCCGGTCCCTTGATGTTCAGGAAGAATGACCGACCCTCGCCCTCGCCCCGCTCGGCGGCGATCTGCTTGGCCAGTGAGTTCGCCACAGCCTTGGCGATCAGCGTCTTGCCACAGCCGGGTGGGCCATACAACAGGATGCCCTTGGGCGGGCGCAGTTCGTACTCGCGGAACAGTTCCGAGTGCAGGAAGGGCAGCTCGACGGCATCGCGGATCTGTTCGATCTGACGGCCCAGTCCCCCGATGTCCCCGTAGTCGATGTCGGGGACCTCCTCGAGGATCAGTTCCTCGACCTCGCTCTTGGGGATCCGCTCGTAGGCATACCCCGACCGTGACTCCAGCAGCAGGGAGTCACCGATCCGCAGCGGAGCCTCGCGCAAGGTCTCGGCCAGATAGACGACGCGTTCCTCGTCGGTATGTCCGATCACCAGCGCGCGGGCTGGGATGCCCTCGACCGGGGCAAGGATCTCCTTGAGCATCACGACATCGCCGGCCCGCTCGAAACCGGTGGCCGCAACGATGTTCATCGCCTCGTTGAGCATGACCTCCTGCCCGTGCAGAAGTGCATCCACCTCGACGTTGGGAGATACCGACACGCGCAGCTTTCGGCCACCGGTGAAGATGTTGACGGTCGTCTCGTCGTGCCGGCTCAGGAAGATCCCGTACCCACTCGGCGGCTGGGCCAGCCGGTCGATCTCCTCCCGCAGGGTGAGCAACTGCTCACGGGCCTCGCGAAGGGTCTCGGCGAGGCGGTCGTTGCGCTCGGACAGGAAACTGGCGCGGCCCTCGGCTTCGGACAGGCGCTCCTCGAGCGCTCGGGTCTGCCGAGGTCCCTCGGTGACCCTGCGCCGCAGTGCGGTGACCTCTTCTTCGAGGAAGGAGACCTGACTGACCAGGCTGGCGACGTCGCGTTCGCGCCGGCCGCGCGAGGCCGGTGTTGCGTCGCTGTTCGTCATGGCTGTCACCTCCGCCCAGGTTTCCCTCGACGCTTTGGAATCGCTTGCCGAGGAGTCAGGGTATACACGCTTTGGGTTGCAACGATGTGACGCGCGCGGGGAATCGGCTTCGATGGAGGTGTCTGGGTCTCATGTCGGCGGGGTTGACATTCGGGTACGCGGCGATGCTGGAGCAATTCCCGCCCGGGGAGGCGGTTGACCTGACCGCGCTGGCTGAGGAACACGGATTCTCCGGCTGCATGGCCGCCGACCACTTCCAACCGTGGGTACCCCAACAGGGCCAGGCCTCCTTCGTGTGGTCAGTGCTGGCAGCGGTGGCTGAACGCACGACCGGCGACTTCGGACCGGGAGTGACGTGTCCCTCCTTCCGATTCCATCCGGCTCTGATCGCCCAGGCCGCGGCCACGCTGGAGTCGATGTATCCGGGCCGGTCCTGGTTGGGCGTTGGCTCGGGTGAGGCACTCAACGAGCACATCATCGCCGGCTACTGGCCCGAGGCCGGCGAACGTTCCCGGCGGATGTTCGAGGCCATCGAGGTGATCACCAAGCTGTTCACCGCCTCCGCCGCGGGCAAGGACGTCAAGCACGACGGAGAGTTCTTCAAGCTCGAGACCACCCGGTTGTGGACCATGCCCGAGAAGGCGCCGCCGATCCTGGTGGCCACCGCGGGGCCGATCAACGCCAAGAAGACCGGGAAATTCGCCGACGGGATCATTACCGTCGGCGCCCCGCTGGACAAGGTCGAGGGGCTGTTCGCCAAATTCGCCGAAGGGGCGAGGGAGGTCGGCAAGGATCCCGACGCGATGCTGAAAGTTCTTCAGCTGCACATGAGCTGGGCCGACACCGACGAGCAGGCTCTGACCAACGCGATGAACGAGTGGCCCAACGGCGGGATGAAGTTCGGAAAAGCCGACATCAGATCACCGCTGGACTTCGAACAGATGGCCAAGCTGGTCCGGCCGGAGGACTTCGAGGGTCGGATGGTCATCTCCGCAGACCCCGATAAGCACCGCGCCTACATCCAGAAGTTCGTCGACCTCGGCTTTGACCGGGTCTATCTGCACAACGTCGGGCGCAATCAGAAGGAATGGATCGAGACCTTCGGTCGCGACGTCCTACCTAAGGTCACCCGCTGAGGGTCGCCGTCCGGCGGGTTTGACGTAAACCGCCAGGTTTCGGCTTCTACTCCGTGGTGGCGGCCTGAGCTGCCTGGCGTTGCTCTTCCGTGCGGGCTCGATTGGCGCCAGTCGCTCGGCGCTGTCGGGTCGGCAGCACGGTCCCGGCAGCCAGCCGTCGCGCGATGACCAGGAACGCGGTGTGACCGACCATCCGGTGCTCGGGCCGCACTGCCAGGCCCACGACGTGCCACGGTCGCAACAGCGTCTCGGTGGCCGATGGCTCGGCGTAGGTGCCGTCGGCCCGGATCGCCTCGACCAACGTCGAGAGTTGGGTCACCGTGGCCACGTACCCGATCAGCACTCCCCCCGGCCGCAGGACAGCGCTGATCGCCGACAACATCTGCCAC
>Ga0183260_10004857_pt1 | contig 10631 bp, 14 predicted proteins | sample AntDrymUQ4972206_2_FD_129768 | JGI IMG/M metagenome (GOLD analysis project Ga0183260, IMG submission 129768) | Polar desert sand microbial communities from Dry Valleys, Antarctica - metaG UQ497 (22.06) (version 2) (version 2) | ecosystem: Environmental > Terrestrial > Soil > Desert | place...
GACGTCGTCGTCGAGCCGCCGGGCACCCAGGCCGTGGGTTCGGAGGACGCGGTACAGGCACTCATGGGGCTCGGCTACGGGGTGGCGGCTGCGGACGACGCCGTTCGTGCCGCGTTGGCGGCCGGTGCTCCAACCGAGACCCCTCAGCTCATACGGCGTGCCCTTCAGCAGTTGGCAGCCTCTCGCGGAGCGACTTAGCATATGAGCACTCCCGCCACGACGGCCGAATGGATCTGCACCCGGTGCGGAGCCACCAACCGCAAGCTGGTCGAGATCCGGACGGCCCAGACCAACGACCGATGCGTGACCTGCCATGCGAAGCATGTCGTTGAGGTGGATGATCGGCCGGTTCGGTGGAGGGCGCGCCTTGAAAAATGAGAAGCGAGGCTAGGCCCACTAGGCCCTCTCCCTTCTCACCTCTCACCTCTTACCTTCAATCCATGGCCAAACTCCAAGTCACCACCCCCGAAGCCCTACCCGAAGAAACCAGCGCCGATGCAGCGCTACGGCCTTCCCGGCTTGACGAGTTCGTGGGCCAGAGTCAGGTCAAGACCTCACTCCAGATCGCCATGGACGCGGCACGGCAGCGGAGGGACACCCTGGACCACACCCTCTTCTTCGGCCCGCCCGGATTGGGTAAGACTACGCTGGCCATGCTCATGGCGCGGGAGATGGGGGTGCAGCTCCGCACCACTTCGGGACCCGTCCTGGAGAAGCCCGGCGACCTCGTCGGTCTGCTGACCTCGCTCACCGCTGGGGACATGTTGTTCATCGACGAGATCCACCGGATGAAGCCGGCCCTGGAGGAATTCCTCTATCCTGCCATGGAGGACTTTCGAATCGATGTCCGCATTGCCGAGGGTCCTAATGCCCAGACCATCCCCATGGCCCTGGAGAAGTTCACGTTGATCGGCGCCACCACCCGGTTCGGGCTTCTTACCCCGCCCATGCGTGCTCGTTTCGGCATCGTCGAGCGCCTGGGGTACTACCCCGCTGAGGATCTCCACCGCATCGTCACCCGCTCGGCGGCAATACTCGGAGTACCCGTCGAGTCCGAGGGCGCCGCCGAGATCGCCCGGCGGAGCCGGGGAACCCCCCGGGTGGCCAACCGACTGCTTCGGCGGGTGCGCGACTATGCCGAGGTGAAGGCCGACGGCCGCATCACTGCCGCGGTGGCGGGTGCGGCGCTTGGCCGGCTCAGTGTGGACGAATTCGGACTCGACGAAATGGACGCCCGGATTCTCACCATTATCATCGAGAAGTTCGGCGGGGGTCCTGTGGGACTCGGCACTGTAGCCGTGGCGGTGGGAGAGGATGCAGGTACCCTGCAGGATGTATATGAGCCGTACCTCATCCAACAGGGATTCCTCGAGCGCACCCAACGAGGCCGTTGCGCCACGCCGCTGGCATACCGACGCTTTGGCCTCAAGCCCCCCGCAGGGCAGGCGACCATCTTTGACGTTTGAGCCTCTGCGCACCTCGGACTTCGACTACGAACTTCCACCCGAGCTCATCGCCCAAGAACCGCTCACCGATCGAGCCGGAAGCAAGCTCCTGGTGGTCCTCAGGAACGACCTCAGGGAGGGTCCCGCTGAACGCCGGCAAATCCCCAGAACCGGTGTGCTACCGCGGCGGATCAGCCTGCTGGGAGAGCGGACACCGATCGGGGCTTCCGCCGTGGTGGACTCGACCTTTCCCGAATTTCCTTCGCTCCTTGCGCCGGGTGATCTCCTGGTCCTCAACACCACGAAGGTGCGGCATGCCCGGCTGGTGGGGCACCGCCCATCGGGGGCACCGGCCGAGGTCCTCCTGATCCACCCCAGAGCCGATGGGACCTGGATAGCTATGGGGAAGCCAGGATCGGCGCTGCGGCCCGGTAACCGAATACAGCTTGGAGCCGAGGCCTCGGTCGAGACGATCGAAGTTCTACCCGACGGAAACCGAGTGGTGCGCTTTGTCGGGGTGACCGCTGACGACGCCATCACGCGCTATGGCCGTCTGCCTCTACCTCCATACATCACCCGGCGGCCCACCGAGATCGATGAATCGCGCTATCAGACCGTCTACGCCCGCCTGGAGGGAAGCGTTGCCGCCCCTACCGCCGGCCTCCATTTCACCTCCGGTTTGCTGGATAACCTCTCCGCCTCAGGTGTGATGGTGGCAGGTCTGGATCTGAAGATCGGTCCTGGCACTTTCAAGCCCGTAGAGATCGAAGATCCTGCGCAACACCCGATGCATCCTGAGCCCTACGAGATCTCCTCACGAGTCGCGGCGCTGGTCGAGCGAGTGCGCGAGGACGGGGGCCGGGTATGGGCGGTTGGGACCACCGTGGTGCGGGCTCTGGAGAGCGCCGCACGGGAAGATGGGACCCTCAACACGGGCCACGGAGAGACCCGGCTGATGATCATGCCTGGCTTTGGTTTTCGGGTGGTAGATCGCCTGCTTACCAACTTTCACCTGCCGCGCTCTACGCTGCTGATGCTGGTGAGCGCCTTCGCGGGGCGCGAGCTCACGTTCGGTGCCTACCGCCACGCAATTGCCCAGCGCTACCGGTTCTACTCCTATGGCGATGCTATGGTGATCCTGTGACAGGCAGGCCCTGATGACCTCTCCAATCCGGCTGGGGCAAGAGCCGCCGAGGGGGCTGCGAGTTACACCCAGGCTTTACTGCAGGTTCTCGGTACCCGGGAACCGCTCGAGGTACTCAGTGAGATGATTTCCTGGCTGGAAGAACGGATGCTAGCGCTCGATGAGACGGCTCTACGCCGCGCCGAGGCGCCGGGAAAGTGGTCGGTGGTCGAGGTCATTCAGCATCTGGCCGACTCCGATCTCGTGTTCGGCTTCCGGTTGAGAATGATCCTGACCGAGGACAAGCCGCGGCTGCAGGGCTACGATCAGGACGCTTGGGCCACCACGTTTCACTACCGCGACGTAGAGGTCGACACGGCTATCGAGCAGCTGCGTAGCTTGCGCTCGGCGAACTTTCATGTGCTGAAGAGACTCTCGGGTGCCCAGCTGGAACGGGTCGGCCTCCACAGCGAACGCGGACCGGAAAGCGCCGGGTTTCTTCTGCGGCTGATGGCGGCGCACGATCTGGTGCACCGGCGGCAGATCGATCGCATTCTTTCCGCATCGGGGTCGCCGGGATGATCCAGGGCGCCTGATGTTCGAATTTCGGGTCCAGCGCACCGTTGGGCCGTCTCGGGCCGGTGTGCTCACACTTCCTCACGGCGAGGTAGAAACTCCGGCGTTCATGCCGGTCGGCACCCACGCGGTGGTGCGCGGCCTCAGCGCCAACGACGTACGTCGTACCGGCGCCCAGATCATTCTCAGCAATACTTACCACCTGCACCTCCGGCCCGGCGAGGAGGTTATTGGGCAAATGGGGGGGCTACATCGCTTCACCACCTGGGGCGGCCCGATGCTGACCGATTCGGGCGGGTTCCAGGTGTTCTCTCTGCAGGGCCTGCGCAGCATCACCGAGCACGGGGTTGAGTTCCAGAGTCATATCGACGGGACTACGCGGATGCTGACGCGCGAGCTTGCCATGGAGATCCAGTGGCGTCTGGGGGCCGACATCGCCATGGCGTTCGACCACGTGGTGCCCGGCCAGTCGTCACCGGCAGCGGCGTGCGAGGGAATGGAGCGGACGCTGCGGTGGCTGGATCGGTGTAAGAAGGCCCACTCGGAGCTGACTGGGCGGGACAGCGGGACAGCGGGACAGCGAGAGGACACCAATCGGCTCACGGAAGAGGAGCCAGCCGACCCGCTGACCCTACCCGCCGCGCCGCAGGCGCTCTGGCCCATCATTCAGGGCGGCATTCACGACGAGCTTCGGATGCGCTCGCTGGAGGGCACGCTGGAGCGGGGCCCGTGGACCGGCATTGCCATCGGAGGTCTGTCGGTTGGCGAGCCGAAGCCCGTCATGCACCGCATCCTGGAGCATCTGGAGCCGGGTCTGCCAGGCGATATCCCGCGTTATCTTATGGGGGTCGGATTTCCCGCTGACCTGCTCGAGGGAATCGCAAGGGGCGTGGATCTGTTCGACTGCGTTGCGGCCACACGCAACGGTCGCCACGGCACCGCGTGGCTGCCAACAGGACGGGTCAACGTAAGGGGCGCAGCGCTCAAAGGATCGGTAGAGCCACTCGACCCCAGCTGCGACTGTGAAACTTGCACCACGTATCCCCGCGGCTACCTGCGGCATCTGTTCGTGGTCGAAGACATGCTTGGCCTTAGACTCGTATCTATCCACAATGTCCGCTTCCTGGTGCGGCTCGGCGAGCAGGCCCGCGCTCACATTCTCGATGGGACGTTCGACGGCTGGAGCCGGAAATGGCTCAGCCGCCACTATGCAGGAGGAGAGTAAGACACCTGTGACCCCGTCATTTCTGGCACTCCTTGCGCAGGGGCAGAGCGGCACCGGGGGGCTCTCAATCCTCGTGCTTCAGATGGCTGCCATCGGCCTGGTGTTTTACTTCCTGATCCTCCGCCCTTCGGGGCAGGCCAGGAAACGTCACGCAGAGCTGTTGAGCAAGCTCAAGAAGGGCGACGACGTCATGACGACTGGGGGGATCGTCGGCAAGGTCAGAGACATCAGGGAAGTGGAACACGAAGGTGCCAAGGAAATGCGCGTGACCATCGAGAGCGGGACCGCCACGGTCGTCATCGAACGCTCGCGCATCGTCCGGGTGGGAAGCTCTGCGCCAGGTGCACCCGCTGCATGAGCCTGCTTCCCCTTCACCTCCTTGGTTCCCCGGCGCTCCGTCAGCACAGTGCCGAGGTAAAGTCCATCGATGACGAGATCAGGCGCCTGGTGGGCGACCTGTTCGAGACCATGGACGCGGCCAAAGGAGTCGGCCTCGCGGCCAATCAGGTGGGAATAACTCGGCGGGTGGCGGTAGTGGACGCCGAGGGCGACCGGTTCGCCATGATCGATCCTGTCATTGTGGAGACCGAAGGCCGGGCTACCGCCGAAGAAGGATGCCTCTCGATTCCGGACATCTACGGTGACGTCACTCGGCCCGAGCGGGTGGTGATGGAAGCGCTCGATGTCGATGGCGTACGCTACCGGAAAGAAGCTACCGGCCTCAAGGCTCGCGCCATTCAGCACGAATTGGATCATCTCGACGGAATCCTCTTTCTCGATCATCTCAGCCTCCTCAAGCGACAGATGCTTCTCTCGCGGTGGCGCCGGGAGCACAAGGACGACGCGGGTTACACCAAGGAGGTTCAGGCGGCATCTGCCAGGTCGGAGTGATGAGGATCGTTTTTTTCGGTACCCCAGGGTTCGCCGTTCCATCGTTGCAGGCGCTGCTACACGGACGCTTCACTGTGGCCGGCGTCATTACCCAGCCGGACAAGCCGCAAGGAAGGTCCCGCTCCGAGCTGGTCGCTCCTCCCGTCAAAGTCATTGCGCAGGCAGCCAGCATCCCGGTCCTTCAACCGGTGCGCCCGGTGGGCGACGTCTTTATCGCCAGCCTGCGGCGGCTGGAGGCGGAGCTGGGCATCGTGGTGGCGTACGGCCACATCCTGCGACCCGAGGTCCTTGCGTTGCCAGCGAGGGGGCTGATCAACGTTCATGCGTCCCTCCTACCGCGCCACCGGGGCGCGGCGCCTATTCAGCAGGCCATTCTTGCTGGCGATCGGCAGACCGGTATCACGATAATGCAGATGGAGGAAGGTCTCGACAGCGGGCCGATGTTGCACCATGTCGAGACGCCGATCGGTTCGGACGAAACAGCTGGCTCTTTAGCGGTGCGCCTGGCTGAACTTGGCGCTTCCGCCCTGATCGAGGCGCTGTCACTCGTATCCGGTGGTCTCGCCCGGCCCATACCGCAGGATGACTCGCGCGCGACCTACGCACCCAAGCTGGATCGGGAGGTCGCTCGACTTGTGTGGGAGCGTGACGCGGCAGATTTGGTACGGCAAATCCGAGCCTTCGATCCTGCGCCCGGAGCATGGGCCCACCACAATGGAAGCACGCTCAAGCTCTTCGGTGCGAGAGAAGCTTCGGGCTCGGGGGAGCCGGGCACGGTGCTGGAGGCCGGAAGCCGCCTCGTGATCGCCGCCGGCAGTGGGGCAGTAGCGGTGTCGGAAGTCCAGCCCGCTGGGAAGACGCGACTGCCGATCGAGGCCTGGGTGCGCGGGCGCGGCATAACCGCGGGCAAGCGCCTGGCATGAGACCACTGCCCAGGGTACATGCGTTTACCGACGGCGCTATCCTGTCGGCGTCTGACTTCGGCATCCGGGCTGCTGCAATTGCGGCCGGAGGAGCGGCTGTGGCGTTGCACGCCCGCGATCGCAGGGCCACCGCGGCGAGTCTTGCCATCAGCACCCTCCGAATGGTGGCACTTGCCCGACCCCCGGAAGCCGCGGTATTCGTAAGCGGACGGCCCGACATCGCCGGTTCAACCGGTGCTCATGGCGTCCAGCTTGGTGCCGCCGACCTCACGCCGGCTGATGCTCGGCAAGTCCTGAGGCACGGCTGGATCGGACGCTCGGTTCACAGCGTCGAGGAGGCAGGCTCGGCGGTAGAGGATGGAGCCGATTTTCTGGTGGTGGGAAGTATCTACCCCACGCTCACTCACCCCGGTCGGCCGGGCGGCGGGCCGGAGCTCGTAAGGGATACGGCCAAATTGGGTTTGCCAGTTATCGCAATCGGAGGCGTAACGCCAGAGCGGGTCGGGGAGTTGAAGGCTGCCGGTGCCTACGGCGTCGCGGCCATTCGCTCACTCTGGTTAGCACCCGATCCTGCGGCGGCCACCTTGGCCCTGCTGGCATCATGGCTGGAGGCTACGTGAGCGAGATGGAGATTATGGTGAATGGCGAGCCGCGCCGACTGCCTGCTCCCGCCACTGTGTCAGACCTGCTCCAGCACCTTGGCCTCGACCCACGCGGCGTCGTGGTCGAGCTCAACCGCAAGATCATCCGTCGTCCTCAGCTGGGAGAGACAGTACTGTCGGACGGCGACGCTGTTGAGCTGGTGCATTTTGTAGGAGGGGGATGATGCTGGAAAAGGGTGAGCGGTAATCGGTAAGCGGGGGAAACGCCGGCCAAAACCGGCTGGGGCCTCCCCACTCACCGCCTACGCTTATCTTTCAGTATGACCATCACCCACGCAGAACCCATCACCGACTCTCCTCTCAGCATCGGCGGCCGAAGCTTCCGATCCCGGCTCATGGTCGGGACCGGCAAATATCGGAACAACGACGAGATGGTTCGGGCCATCGAAGCCTCGGGCGCTGAGATCGTGACCGTAGCGGTACGCCGGGTGGATCTCGATCGCACCAGGGACGAAGGGATTCTCTACCACCTGAACCCGAATCAATACTTTCTTCTGGCCAATACGGCGGGATGTTATTCGGCGGATGAGGCTGTGCGCTACGCAAGACTCGCCCGCGAGGCTGGATTCAATGAGTTCATCAAGCTCGAGGTAATCGGCGACCGGGAAACTTTACTCCCCGATACCCAGGGTCTGATCGCCGCGGCTAGCGAGCTCGTGGCAGAAGGCTTCGAGGTCCTGGCGTATACCAACGACGACCTGATCACCGCGTTGCGCCTGGAAGACGCCGGTTGCGCGGCAGTGATGCCGCTGGCCTCGCCGATCGGGAGCGGTCTGGGCCTGCTCAACCCCTACGGCATTCGGACAATCAAGCGTCGACTGTCGGTTCCGGTAATTGTGGACGCCGGCGTAGGCACCGCTTCGGATGCCTGTCTCACGATGGAGCAAGGGGTGGATGGCATCCTCATGAATACGGCTCTGGCCGAGGCTCGGGATCCCGTCTCCATGGCTTGCGCCATGCGCCTGGCAGTGGAAGCCGGACGTTTCGCTTTTCTGGCCGGCCGCATGCCGCGCCGGGAGGTGGCAATGCCGTCCAGCCCCGCCTCGGGGATGCTGGAATAGACAGTGCCTACGTGACCTCTGTGTTCTTTCCGTCGGTGGTGAAAGGCCCGGTGAAGCGTTCCGCTGGTCTTGATTCACGGCGAGCGGCCCTGACTATCCTGGAACAGGTGAGAGCGGGAAAGCCCTTTGACGTCGCGCTTGATGGAGCCCTTGGCACACTGGCGCCGGCTGATCGAAGGCTCGCCCACGAGCTTGCCGCGGGAGTGCTACGGCAACGGAGTGCGCTGGACTCGCGGATCTCACCGTTGGTCTCTCGGGGCTGGCCGAGCGTCGCTCCGAACATACAGGACATCCTGAGACTGGGCACCTACCAGCTCTCGGGCCTGGATCGCGTTCCCGAACACGCGGCGGTCGACACCAGTGTCACCCTGGCAAGGGAGGCTGGAGGCGCCCGGGCCGCGGCATTCGTAAACGCCGTGTTGCGTCGAGTCGCCCGCGGTGAGCCCGAGCTCGGAGATGAGTCCTCCGACCCGTCCGAGAGGCTGGCGGTCGAGCATTCCCACCCGGTCTGGCTGGTACGTCGCTGGATTCAGGCGTTCGGAATCCAGGGCACTGAGGGATTGCTCCGCTGGAACAATACCCGTCCCCGGCTCATCCTTCAGCCGGCCCGTCAAAGCCTGGAGTCGCTGGCTGGCCGCTGGCGCGCTGCGGGGTTCCAAGTAGAACCCGCGCCGCACGGCGCAGGCCTGATCACAAACGAAAGCCGTCCGGCGGATCTGCCGGGGTTTGCCGAAGGCGACTTCATCGTGCAGGACCCGGCCCAGGCACTGCTTGCCCGGTTCGTCGAGGTACATTCACGATCGGTTGTCTACGACGTCTGCGCCGCCCCCGGCGGCAAGACCATCGCGCTGGGCCGTCTGGCCAAGACAGTGCTAGCGGGTGAGGTGAGTCCCGCACGCGCCAGGCGGCTGGGGGAAAACGTCAGACGTGCGGGATCTGGACGAGAGTGGGTCGTGGTCGCTGACGGAAGGTTTCCCCCGGTGCGGCAGGCGGATGTAGTTCTAGTGGATGCCCCATGCCTGGGCACCGGGACGTTTGCTCGTCACCCTGACGCCAGGTGGCGAGTGACCCAGGAGGCGCTGGCTTCGCTGGAAAAGCTTCAAGGTCAGCTCCTGACTCAGGCCGCAACCGTCGTACCCACCGGAGGGCTACTGGTTTACTCGACCTGCTCGCTCGAGCCGGAAGAGAATCGGACCCGGGTAGATCGTTTTCTTACCGGTCACCCGGACTTTCAGCGGGAACGCTCGAACACTGTTTCTGCCGACCTTCTGACGGCCGAGGGAGATCTGAGCACCATCCCTCAGCAGCATGGGATGGACGGGGCTTATGCAGCACGTCTCCGGCGGACCAGATGAGAGCGCGCCGGCACACCTCCTCCGGTGTTCCTCTCCTCGAGTCTGCTGCGTGGCGCGCGTTCCTGCGGGATATCGGACTCATCGCTCTGACTTTCGTGGTTGGCTACGGAATCTCAGTCCTGTGGCTCTCGCCCGGTACAGTTTTCACCAAGGACCATTCCCTTCCCCGGGTGCTGGAAATGGGCCAGGCTGAGGCACGACGTTCGCTTACCGAGCTCGGCTTCAGGCCTCGCCTGGATGGTGAGCGGCACAGCGATGCTTTTCCCCGGGGCACGGTCATCTGGCAAGACCCTCCAGAGGGAACCGTGCTGCCCCCGAATAGCGTGGTGCAGTTGATTGTCAGCGCGGGACCTTCTCTAGTGGCAATGCCGGACATTGTCGGGATGAGTCTCTCCCTGGCCACGAAGATCATGTCGGCCGCCGGAGTGCGGGTGGGCTCGATCGACACTGTGGCCGGAGGTCAGGAACCCGGCATCGTCCTGGCAAGCCGCCCCTCGGCCGGAGTGGGGCGCCCCCGGGGCGGCGCGGTTGCTCTGGTCGTGAGCCGTGGGCCCGAGCCATCGCGATGACGGTACGCATCGCACCAAGCGTGCTGAGCGCCGACCTGGGACGGCTCACCGAGCAAATCGAGCGCGCCGTAGCCGGCGGCGCCGAGTGGCTGCATGTCGATGTGATGGACGGGCACTTCGTGCCGAACCTCACCTTCGGAGCTCCATTGGTTCGCGCACTCAGGAGAGTGACCAATCTGCCGCTCGACGTCCATCTCATGGTGGAACGCCCCGAGCGCTACCTCGGCGAGTTCGCCGACGCCGGTGCGAGCGTGTTTACCTTCCATCCCGAAGCCACGGTACACGTCCAGCGCCATCTGGCCACCGCGCGGCAGCTGGGCATGCTGGCGGGTCTGGCCTTGAATCCATCGACTCCAGTGAGTCTGCTGGAGGAGGTGGTGCATGATGTCGACCTGGTTTTGGTCATGTCGGTAAACCCCGGCTACGGCGGTCAGTCCTACATCCCCCAGTCTACCGACAAGATCCGGCGTAGCCGAGCGCTGCTCGACCGGCATGAGTCACCGGCGCTGCTGGAGGTAGACGGAGGCATTACCGCCGCAACCATAGCCGAGGCTTGGGGTGCCGGCGCCGATACGTTTGTTGCCGGGACGGCAATCTTCGGGTCGCCTGACCCGGCCCAGGCTATACGCGACCTCAAGCGGCACTGCGCCGTAAAGGTTTAGTCGTGATGTCGAAACAATGGGCCCTCGTAGGTGTGATCGTCGCTGGGCTCGTGGCCGGTGCAGTTGCCCTGACGAAGTTCGGGCCCGACATCGAGCAGGTTGCAGTCGGCGCCCGTACGCCGGATTTCCGGGCAATTGA